>ERZ777305.810-NODE-810-length-46447-cov-4.586588_pt1 | contig 46447 bp, 47 predicted proteins | sample MGYA00374965_ERZ777305 | MGnify/ENA primary metagenome ERZ777305 (study PRJEB29328, sample SAMD00013331) | mouse gut metagenome | study: EMG produced TPA metagenomics assembly of the Metagenome analysis of fecal microbiota from mouse which was promoted...
TAATATCTTTTTCATCTAGTGTTGATGATTTTCCATAAAACTTTTCACACTATCTTTACTAATATTTTATAATAAAACATTCATTTACACAAGAAAAATGAAACGATATCATCATTTCCCACAATTACCACTGAATTGGTTGATCTCCATTTTTTTCTAAAAATTGATTAATTTTAGAAAAAGGCTTGCTTCCAAAGAAACCACGATTGGCAGACAAAGGAGAAGGATGCACACTTTCCAATATCAAATGTTTCGGATTTTGAATTAATTCTTTTTTACTTCTTGCATAACTACCCCATAATACAAATACCATTGGCTTTTCTCTTTCTCCTAATTTGCGAATCACATTATCCGTAAATATTTCCCAACCTTTATCTTTATGAGAAAGAGGACTATCCTTGACAACCGTCATAATCGAATTTAATAAGAGAACACCTTGTTTTGCCCAATCGGTCAAATCTGTTTGTGTCCTTTTCACTCCAATATCTTGATAGAGTTCTTGAAAAATATTTCTTAAAGAAGGCGGCATTGCAACACCCTCTTTCACAGAAAAGGAAAGTCCATGCGCTTCATGGTCCCCATGATAAGGATCTTGCCCTAAAATGACAACCTTTACATCATTATAGTCTGTATACCGAAATGCATTAAATATATCTTTATATTCTGGGTAAATAATTTGATGCTGATACGCATCTTTGACAAAAACACCCAATTCACGAAAATAAGGCGCTTTGAATTCACTTTCCAAAATGGTATCCCAATCTTTATTAACTATCATAAAACTTCCTCCATTATTAGATACATTGTATCATAAATGGAAATGGAAAAAAAGCTATTTGTGGTGCTTTTGAAGGCGATAGTATTCTAATTCCTTGACAATGTCTTCACGTAAACCAAATAATCCATAAATATTAATAATCGCAAGTATTGCAACCAAAACATCAACTAGTTTCCACAAAGTAGTAGAAGGCATAATACAACCAAGAAAAACAACAATTAAAGTAATTATCTTTAATATAACTAAATAAATCGGTTTCATTTTATTCGTAAAGTACTTTAAAGAAGACTCTCCATAATAATATCCCGTTAATATAGTAGAAAACGCAAATAATAAAATAGATAAAAAAATGAATGTATTACCGACATTTCCCAAATGATATTGAAAAGCCATTTGCGTAATTTCAATTCCATTGACATCTGTAAATATAGTAAAGTCATATTGGCTAGTTAAGATAATCATAGCGGTAGCAGTACAAATAAATAAACTTGTAATATAAATACCCAATATTTGAATGTAACCTTGTGCAGTTGGACTATCGCTATTAGAAGTAGAAGCAGCAATACTGCCTGTTCCAAGTCCAGCCTCATTGGAAAAGATACCTCTTTGGATTCCTACAATAAAACTTGTTAAAAAACCGCCTATAAAGGGTTTAAAATGGAAAGCTTCCTTTATAATTTGATGAAAAATAGAAGGCAGTAATTGATAATTACCAATCATGATATAAAGTGCAAAAATGACATACGCAAGCGTCATAATAGGAACAATTTTTCCAGTAGCGGATGCAATCTTTTTTACACCACCAAATATAATAAGAGAAGTAACAACTACAATTACAATTCCAACCGTATAAGAATTCACTGGTTTAATTTCTTGAATAGATTTGGTAATCGTATTTGACTGAATACCTAAAAAACCTCCTATATAACAAATCAAAATAAGTATTGCGTATATTGTACCTAATTTCTTTTTACCAAGTCCATCTGCTATATAATAAGCAGGCCCTCCTTTGTAAATATCACCACTATCTCGTTTTTTATAAATCATTCCTAGTACTGTTTCTCCATAAGCTAAGACAGAAGATAATATCGCCATTACCCATATCCAAAAAATAGATCCAACACCACCGATATAAATCGCAAGCGCTATTCCGGCAATACTTCCAACTCCAATTCTTCCTGCTAGGGTCATCATCAAAACCTGAAATGATCCAATCCCTTTTTGATTTTCTTGTTTATGGAATAAGTTATGAAACATTTCCTTGAAATGAAATTGAATTCCTTTTAAACGAAATGAGAAATAAATACTTGAGGTTACAATGAATACAGTTGCAACTGCCCACAAAATACGGTTGCAAAAATTGAGCATATGCATCACCAATTATAGTGTAAAGTAATGATATGTTGTATCATGTCAAAAAAAGTGTAAATTCTATTTTATTCAACTAATTCAAAATTTTTCTTTTCTTCTTCAATGGCATGAATTAATTCTTGTTTTGTTGGCATATGCAATTTATATTCAGAAGAAAATATTGTTTTATTATTTTCTGAAAGTGTATATTTTACAATTGTCTCATTTTTATCTGTTGACAATAATATTCCAATTGTTTTGTTTTCATCATTTTGCTTCACTTCTCTATCATAGTAATTAACATACATTTGCATTTGACCAATATCTTGATGGGTTACCTTTCCTATTTTTAAATCTATTATAACGAAACACTTTAAAAGTCTATTATAGAATACCAAATCAGGATAAAAATGCTCTTCCTCTAACGTTAATCTTACTTGATTTCCTACAAAGCTAAATCCTTTACCTAATTTTAATAAAAATTCTTTTAGATAATTCAATATATTTTTTTCTAAATCCGTTTCTAAATATTCTGTATTTTCTTTCATATCCAAAAATTCTAATACAAAAGGATCTTTTACTAAATCTTTGCTTGTTTTTAAAATCTGTCCTTTTTCAGCAAGTTCTAAAACTTTTTCTTTATTGGCGGATAGAGTTAATCTTTCATATAATAATGAATTTTTTTGCCTTTGAAGTTCTTTAACACTCCATTTAGAATTGATACATTCATTCATATAAAAGTTTCTTTTTGGTTCTTCCTCTATTTTTATTAATTCTAAATAGTGGGACCAACTTAATTTGGAAGACAGTGTCTTCCAAATTGGATATACTAAATAAAACTTTCTCATTGTCCGCAAATTTCTTGAAGAAAAACCTTTTCCAAATTCAGTGGTTAATTTTTGTGATAATTTTTCAAGTACAGTATCACCATAACTTGCTCTTTCATCACCTTGTTGTATTTCCATAATTATTTTCCCTATATTCCAATATAAACTAAGCATTTCGGTATTTACTGTACTATATACTCTATTTCTACTATTAACAACTAATTCTTTGATATTACAAAATATATGATCAATCTAGATTTCATTCTTATCTAAATCCATATTCATTAATACCTCCATTTAAATATATATTTTCTAAGATTTTGGTACTTCTAATTTTTCTACATACTTGTATGGCAACTTATTTTCTTTGCATATAACAGAATCACCTAATTTATTTTCTAAATCATCGCGTGCTACTTTGGCAACTTCTCCACCAACGGAAGCAATCTTTTTATTTTCTTCTAATCCATATGATTTATGCTTTTTTGCAAGTTCCCTCGTTGCAATTTCACCTAAATCTGTAAGCACAACTTCAATATCTGTCATATTGTCCCGTAATGACTATTTCCGAATACCTTTCAACGTCTTATATTCGCTTGCTTTCATACCAGACCAAGCTTGATAAATTTCATTGGTTAAAATTGCATGTTCATAACTTTCAGTAATTCCATTATCTTTCCATACACTCGTTAGCTTATTACGATTTAAAATACTTTTTAATCTAACCTCTATCCACTCTTCAGAATATCCACGACTTCGATAATAATCTAACGCCCTATTAATCGCAATTTCCGGATCAAATACTTCATCAATTCGATCACTTCCTGTTTTCACAAGCCAAAGTTTAAATGGTTCTGCCTTTGGACTAGGTACAGATTCAATCAATCTGAGTATCCCTTTTGTATCTAATGTATCAGTCTGATAAGATCTTCCATCCTTTTGAGACTTCATTTTCAGTTGTACGATATTTTCGTACAACTGACTTCCTTCATCTAAAAGTTTCTTTTTCAAATCCGTCCAATATCTCTTTGGAACAGAACTTTCTGTTAATGCTTCTATTACATAAACAACACTAAAATAATAATCTCCCTCTTCTGCATTCCACATACTTCTAATTTCTTTTCCTTCAAATAAATTCGTAATGGTCTGTAGTTTATTTTCTTTCATTGAAATCATCCTTTCTTGCCCTCTACTTATATATACGACAAATCTTTCATAATTCCTTTTAATAATTGAAAATAAATTTCGTTTTTGTTATCAAATAGTAAAAAACTAGACATGATGCCTAGTTTAGCTTATATACTTTGCTAAAAATAACATAAACATTGTTTAATCAAAACTGCTCATTTAATGCATTTGCAATTTCAACAAATATTTCAATTGATAATGCTTCTGCTCTAACAGATAAATCATACCCATATTGCTTTAAAACTTCTTCTATTTTTTCTAAATCATAATTCTTCAAGTTGTTTCTTAATGTTTTTCTTTTCTGAATAAAACTATCTTTTACCAACTGAAAAAACAATGACTCATTTTTTACTTCTAATTTATTTTTTCTTCTTTGAAAAGAAACCACTATACTATCTACATTTGGCTTAGGAAGAAATACATTCTTACTTACATCCATTAATTTTTCAATCTCAAAATAATATTGTAAAAATATAGAAAGAGAGCTATAATCCTTTGTTCCTGGTTTTGCCTTAAAACGATTCCCCACTTCCTTTTGTACCATAACCACTATCTTATCTACTAAAATACCATCTTCAATTAATTTCATAATAATAGGCGTAGTAACATAATAAGGCAAATTCGCAACCACATATAAATACTGATAAGAGTATTTTCTTATATCCTCTTTTACATTACTCTTTAAAAAATCTTGATAAATAATATCGACATTAGAACAATCTTCTAATACCGTATTTAAAACACAATCTAAGGAATGATCAATTTCATAACACAATACATGTTTCGCAACTGATGATAACTTATTGGTAAGAGAGCCTGCACCTGGCCCAATTTCAATGACCAAAGTATTATCCTTAATATCTGCCTTACGAACAATTGCATCAATGATATTCTCATCAACAATAAAATTTTGACCAAACATTTTCTTTAAATGAAATCCATTTTCATCTAACAATTTTTGAATTCTTTTTGGTGAATATTCCATTTACATCTTCCTTTCTTCTATAGATTGAAGATCAATGGGTAAAGAAAAAGTTTGTATGGCATTTCTTGAGGTTTCTTCTATTACTTGTTCTACAAGAACTTTTTTGATCTCGGCAATTTTTTCTGCAACAAGTAATGTATGATAGGGTTCATTTTTTGTTCCGCGATATGGTTCGGGTGTCAAATAAGGACTATCTGTTTCTAATACAAAATGAGAAAGTGAATAGGTTGCTACCACCTCTTTTAATTTTTCTGCATTTTTAAATGTTAAAACTCCACCAATACCAAGCACAACACCTAAATCAATAAATTGTTTAGCCATTTCTACACTTCCACTATAGGCATGTAAAACAAACGGAATATTGGAATCCTTATATTTACATAAAATATCATACGTATCTTGAATTGCATCTCTACTATGAATCACAACTGCTTTTTGATACTTATGGGCAAGTTCTATTTGTTTTATAAATACCTCTTTTTGTTTTTCCATATTTTCTTTTGTATAATGATAATCTAAGCCAATTTCTCCAACTGCCACAATCTTATCATCTTGTAACATTTTTTCCATTTGTAAAAAACTATCCGTTTGCATAGAATCAACCTCTTCTGGATGAATTCCAACCGTTCCATAAATATTATCGTACTTATGACACAATTCAAATACCCTTTGATTCGTAGCATCATTTACACCACTTACAATCATGACATGATTTTCCATATGTTCTAAAACAATCTTTAATTCTTCTTCATTATAATCATCTAAATGGCAATGCGTATCGATTAACATAAACATCTCTCCAATAAAAAAATTATACCATACCTAGATATAATTTTCTATTCTTTATGACGAATACGTAGATATCGAATCAAACAAATTACTATAAATAATAAGTAAGCAATATCTAAATAATTCAATTCTACAATCGCGCTTCCTAAAACCAAAAGCACACCCATAATACATACTAACACAACATACTTCGAATCCTTACAATTGTCAGTTGTCATGATATCTCCTTTTTATTCTTTTTTTGCAACAATACCAATATAACATAACAAAAAAGGAAGTACTAGTTTTTCCTTCCCTTTTTTATCGACAATTTACAACATTTTACACATTTTCATCAAATATTTCTGCTAATTTTTTTTCTTTATCAATACGTGCAAATAAAGGTTTGGCTTCATTTAATACAATTCCATAGTCCATTCCTTTGAAATCAATGCTATCAATATAACGATTTTCTGTATTTAATTGTGCAAATATTTCATTTGCAGTATCTGGTAAAAAGGCTTGTAACAAAACTGCTCCACTACGAATGGATTCTAATAAATTGTAAAGTACTGTTTGTAAACGTTCCTTTTTATCTTCTTCTTTCGCAAGTACCCATGGTGTTGTTTCATCAATATATTTATTGCATCTTCTAAATACCTCAAAAATTTCATCTATCGCATCTGCGACACGAAGTTCATTCATTTTTTCTTCTACTTTATAAGGCATTTCAAGCACCAAATTCTTAAGTTCCTCATCAATTGGTTCAAAACACATTGGTTCCGCCACTACACCATCAAAGTATTTATATGCCATTGAAATAGTACGATTGACTAAATTTCCAAGGACATTGGCTAAATCAGAATTAATACGTTCGATTAAAAGTTCATAAGTGAATGTACCATCACTCGCATATGGAATTTCATGTAATAAATAATAACGAACTGCATCGACACCAAATTCTTGTACCAAATCATCTGCATATACAATATTTCCTTTCGACTTACTCATTTTATCTGTACCAAATAGCAACCATGGATGTCCAAAAATCTGATCAGGAAGTGGTAAATCGAGTGCCATTAACATAATAGGCCAATAAATGGTATGAAATCTTAAGATATCCTTTCCAATCAAATGGACATTACAAGGCCAGTATTTCTTAAATTCCTCACTGTGATTTCCATCCACATCATATCCCAAAAAGGTAATATAATTACTTAAAGCATCAATCCATACATAAATGACATGATTATCATCAAATGTAACAGGAACGCCCCAATCAAAAGATGTTCTGGATACACAAAGATCTTGTAATCCTGGTTTAATAAAGTTATTCATAATTTCATTCAAACGACTTTCTGGTTGAATAAAATTTGGATGTGTTTCAATATATTCTTCTAATCTTTTTGTATAATTACTTAATTTAAAGAAATAAGCTTCTTCACTCGCAGGTTTTACTTCACGCCCACAATCTGGACATTTCCCATCTACCAATTGCGATTCTGTAAAGAAAGATTCACAAGGTGTACAATATAATCCCTCATATTTTCCTTTATAGATATCCCCTTGGTCATATAGTTTCTTAAAAATCTTAGATACCATTTCTTTATGAGCAGGGTTTGTTGTACGTACAAATTTATCATAACTTGTATTCATTACATCCCATATTTTGCGAACATCTAAAGCACGTTCATCCACGAATTCTTGAGGTTGTAAACCCGCAACTTTTGCCTTTTCCTCAATCTTTTGACCATGCTCATCGGTTCCTGTTTGAAAATATACATCATATCCAGTTAATCTTTTATAACGTGCAATTGCATCCGCAAGAACAATTTCATAAGTATTTCCAATATGTGGTTTTCCAGAAGCATATGCGATTGCAGTGGAAATATAATATTTTGGTTTCATCTAAACCATCTCCTTATCATTATATATTCTTTTTTCTAAATAATTTTTAATTATTTTTTTACTTGGAAAGCATAAATTAGAAGGTAACTGATTCAATCTATACCAACCATATGATTCAAATTCCTCTGATTTCTTTAAATGAACCTCGCCACTATAATGACGTGCGAGTAAGCCAATAGTCGCATAATGAGCATAATTATTTATATCATTTGATAAAGAAACAACTTCCAAATCTAATTCTGAAACAATGAGATTTACTTCATCTTTTACTTTACGTACACCCGATTCTTCAAAAGTTTCACCATAGAGCACTTTACCACTTGGCAATGTATAAGTTCCTTCCAATCGCATATCACTATCGGCTTTTTCGGGGTTATTATTTCTTAATAAAAGTAAAACTTCATTCTTTTCATTTAAAATAATAATTCCTACCCCAATTCCCATTTTCATATCCATCACCTCTAAAAAAATTAAATACTATTCACAATCTTAAATATATTTCAATTATTAATATCTAATGTTTTAACTTTTAAATAAAAAACATCCTAATTAAGGACGTTTATAGCGCGATACCACCTTATTTTATAGAAAAATCTATACACTCAAAATCTTAACGCGACGATACGATTTTTGCTAACAATTCACAAAAACAATTCCGGAGCCATTCGAAATAACTTTTTTACTTGTTTTCACCCACCACAAGCTCTCTACCAAAAAATATTATTTTTCTCTCCTTCAAAATCTTTCTAATTTTACCTAGTATAACACAACTTTATTTACTCTTCAAGATATTTTGCCAAAAATTGGGAGGCAATGTGCACTACTTTTTCTTCTGTTTCTCCAATTTTTTCTTCATCTGACAACAAAATGACAAGCCCCACGACATCTCCATTACTTATGATAGAGTGAATCATATAACTTCCTTTATAAGAATGGTTATCTGTAATAGATAACTGTTTTGGAGTTTTTTCAAGTATGCTTTCTCTTTTTTTTATTACATTCAGCATATCTTGTCCTAACATTTCTCCATTCAATTCCTTTTTGAGCGGACCTGATATCGCAACAACACGATCAGTATCTGTAATCATAATATTATATTTTAAAAAAGCGTAAATCACATCTGTAAATCGTTGTGCAAAATCATCTAATTTTTTAATTGCAGAATATTTTTTTAATATTATATTTTGATCTCCATCAATAAATATTTCAATATTTTCTCCTTCTCTGATATGCATGGTTTTTCGAATTTCTTTTGGAATAACAATTCTTCCTAATTCATCAATACGCCTTACAACTCCTGTTGCTTTCATAAATTACCTCACTCTCTATCCATATTTTGGATATTTTTTAATCATTTATACTTATCAAATAAATGATTTTTTGATATAATGATAGCTTAGGAGTGATACAAATGGAAAAAATTTATATTTTTGGACATAAAAAACCAGATACCGATAGCGTAACCGCATCTATCGCATTATCTTATCTAAAAAATCAACTTGGACTTAGTACAACACCTAGAGTTTTAGGAGACGTTAATAACGAGACAAAATTTGTATTGCAATATTGGAAAGTAAAAGAACCAAAATATTTAAACGATGTCCGTTTACAAATAAAAGATATTGCATATTTAAAAGACTTCCATATGAATGGAAAATATTCTATTATGGATGGCTTAAACTATATGAATGAAAATTTAGTCAGTACTTTACCCATTGTCGATAACTATAATAAATTTACAGGCCTTGTTGCAATGAAAGATATTGCAAAATCACAAATTATGGGTGACATTAATAAATTATGTACTTCATACGAAAATATTATAAAATGTTTAGCCGCCGAAAAAATTTTAAAATTTGAGGAAGAAATAAAGGGAAATCTTTTAGTAGCAACTTATCGTAGTACAACTTTTATCGAAAATGTAAAATTAAAAACTGATAACATTTTAATTGTCGGAGACCGTCATAGTGTGATTGAGTATGCAATCGCATCAAAAGTGAAAATGATTATTCTAACCAACAACTCGGAAATCAAAGAGCACCATATAGAACAAGCAAAAATGAATGGTGTTAATATCATTCGCTCCCCATATGATACATTTAAAACAAGTAGACAAATTGGGTTAGCAAACTATTTAGACAATATTTCTTTCTTAGACTCTGTTATTTCGTTTCAAGAAGAGGAAGATTTAAAAGATTTTGTGGACTTTGCAAGTAAAACAAAATATAGCAATTATCCTATACTAAATAAAAATAGTGAATGTCTTGGAATATTGAGATTATCTGATGTCAATGATAAAAAAAGAAAACAAGTGATTTTAGTAGATCACAATGAACCATTACAAAGTGTAGATGGACTAGAAGAAGCCGATATTATTGAAATTGTAGACCATCATAAAATTGGAACAATTGGTACTAGTACTCCAATTAACTTTAGAGCTATGACGGTAGGAAGTAGCAATACCATTATTTATATGCTTTATAAAGAAAATCATGTTGAAATTCCTTCTCACATAGCAGGTCTTATGTTATCTGGTATTATTTCTGATACTTTATTATTCAAATCACCAACAACTACCAATACAGATATTGAAACTGTAATTGAGCTTGCAAAAATTGCTAATATTGACTATGAAAAATATGGAATGGAAATGTTAAAAGCAGGAGCTTCTTTAAAAGGTAAAACCAAAGAAGAAGTATTATATATGGATTTCAAAAATTTCACTATTGATAATGATAAAATTGGGGTTGCACAAATATTCATTACAAACATCGAAGAAATTATGAACGAAAAAGATGAATATGTGAATTTAATCAATTCAGTTGCAGAACACAATGATTATAAATTAGTTGCCTTATTTGCAACCGATATTATCACCAATGGTTCTTACATGTTCTATAATGATAATGCAGAAGATATTTTAGATAATGCCTTTGCAATTCGAGATATCAAACAGGGGTATTATTTAGAAGATGTCGTATCTAGAAAAAAACAAATTATACCTAATATTATTAATGTACTTGAAAAAAAATAAGCAAATCAATGCTTATTTTTTCTGTTTTATTAATATGTTCATCAAATCAATTAAATAATAAATAAAATGTTTTTCCAACTTAACAGTATCTAAAGTAATTACGAGACACCCTAGTCTCATTGAAAAACGAAACATACGAGATAATTTATTTACCTCCATAAACACTTGCTCTCCATTTATATTTTCTGTAAATTCTTTTGGTAACATGATTTCAATGAAATTATTGGTCTGCTTTACTTTTTGAATGCCTAATTCTTTTGCCAATTTTTCAAACCATTCTTCATACATGTAAATTAACATACTATCATTTACTTTACCAAAACGGTCTTCTAACTCTCTATGTAATGTATCAATATCTTCTTCGCTATGAATTTGATTGATTTTTTTATGAATCTCAATTTTAAGTTCCGTTTCAGATACATAATCATCTGATATTGTAGTTTCTACCTCAACCAAAGGCATTTCTTCTTTTGTCTCTTCTTTTTCTTTCACTACACCCTTCAGTTTAGCAACCTCTTCCTCTAACATTTTTAAATATAGTTCAATCCCAATCGCATCAATAAATCCTGCTTGTTCATTACCAAGAATATCCCCAGCGCCTCTTATCGATAAATCTCTCATTGCAATCGCAAATCCACTTCCTAATTCCGTAAAATCCTTAATAACTTTGAGTCGTTTTGTTGCAACGTCCGATAAAGATTTTCCTTTATGATACATCAAATAACAATATGCGATTTTATTACTTCGACCAACACGCCCACGAATTTGATATAACTGAGATAATCCAAAATGATCTGCATCTATAATAATTAATGTATTTACATTTGGTATATCAATACCCGTTTCAATAATCGTAGTACATAATAAGACATCATACTCATGATGAATAAATTTTAACATAACATCTTCTAACTCTGTTTTTGACATACGTCCATGTGCATATATAATACGGGCATCTGGTAACAAGCGTTCCATTTCTTTTAATTTAAGATCCATATCTTCTATTTTATTATATAAAATAAATACTTGTCCTTCTCTCGATAACTCCTTATAAACAGCATCCTTTATCATATGATTATTTTCTTCTAATACATAAGTCTGTATTGGATAACGATTGACTGGAGGTGTTTCAATCAAAGATAAATTACGAATTCCTGTCATGGACATCTGTAAAGTACGCGGAATTGGAGTAGCAGATAAAGTCAAAACATCAATATTATTTTTATATTCTTTTATCTTCTCTTTATGTTTTACGCCAAAACGTTGTTCCTCATCTATAATCAATAAACCTAAATCTTTAAACCGAATATCATCACTTAAAATTCTATGTGTACCAATAATAATATCAATTGTTCCACTTTGAATTTCCTTTTGAATTCTAGTAACATCTTTCATACTCACAAAGCGATTTAATAAAGCTATATTGACAGGAAAATTTTTAAAACGATCTAATGCATTTTGATAATGTTGATTGGATAAAATAGTCGTTGGACATAAAATCGCAACCTGTTTTCCAGATAAAACCGCTTTCATTGCTGCACGAAAAGCCACTTCTGTTTTTCCATAACCAACATCTCCACATAATAAACGATCCATTGGTTTGGAAGATTCCATATCTCTCTTAATTTCCTCTGTTACTTTCAACTGGTCAACTGTTTCTTCATATGGAAATTCCTTTTCAAATTCCATTTGATCTTCATTATCTGGATCAAACGCAAAACCAACACTCGCCTCTCTTGCTGCATAAAGTTCTAATAACTTTCCTGCAATATCTTCTAATTTTTTACGAACACGTAGTTTTGTCTTTTCCCATTCTGTTGTTCCTAATTTATTTACCTTAGGTACAATCCCCTCATTAGAAGAATACTTACTAATATACTCCATTTTCTCAACAGGAATATATAACTTATCCCCATCTTTATATTCAATTGTAAGATAATCTTTTTTAAGACCATTTTTTGTTAACGTTTTAAGTCCTATATACCTTCCAATACCATGAATACTATGTACAATATAATCTCCAATATTTAATTTATTGATATCACGAATCTTAGTACCGAATTTGAAATTACTTTTATAAGGAACCATTCGTTCTTTTCTAAAAAATAAATCTTGCTCACTAATCACAACATATTGTTCGAACTCAAAACCTTTTTCAATGGGAAAAAGAACAAAATTGATTTTTTCTGGATAAATTTCATTTATATTGGTTACAACAATATTTTCTAATTGTAATTCATCCGTTATCTTATTCATTTGATATCGACTAGATAAACAAATTAAAACAGTTTTATGTTTTTTTAAATAGGAAAGAAAGCGTTTTTCCCAATCATGAATATTTTTAGAAAAAGGCTCTATCTCACGTCCAAAAAAAGAACAAGTAGTTTTGATATCTGTTAAAGTGTTATCAAAGTTTTCAAGATATTTGATAGTAGCAGGATGAAGATCATAAAAATCATGCATATAAACAGTATCTCCTGATAAGTCTTTATTCACATTATAATGATAAATCTCATCCAAAAGAATTTGATAGCTATTTTCTAAACCATGATAATCGATGAAAACAACCATATTACTATCTATATAACCCAAAATATTGGTAACCTCAATATGCTCCTTTATAGAACGATAAGGTAATTCTATTTCACTATCTACCAAAAATTCAGTATTAGGCGTTATTTGAATCTGATTAATATCTTCTATCTTTAACTGTGTTTCATGGTCAAACGTACGAATAGAATCAATTGTATCTCCCCAAAACTCTAAACGGACTGGATATTTTTCTCCTACTGGAAAAATATCAATCACAAAACCACGAACTGCCATTTCCCCAGTTTTTGTTACAATTGTTTCTCTTTCATAGCCCATAACATAAAGTTGGTGGAGGAAACTTTCCATAGGATAGTCACTACTTTTTTCAATACTTAACGTATAATTTTGAAACTGCTCTTTGGTAGGTAAATAACGTAAATAACCCATTAAGTTCGTAATTACAATATTTTTTTGATTTTCCATTAACTGATGAATTACATCCAAACGATTATATTTAAACTCAGGTGAAATCGCAAGTGCTTCACTCGTTAAAAAATCGTCCATTGGAAATAACAAAACTTGAGGAGTGTAGTGCAATAAAGATTGATATAAAGTATTGGCTTCAAATAAAGAATTGGTAACGACTAAAATAGAAGATTTTTTTTCTTCCAATAAATGATAAAGGTAAATTGCCTTCATTTCATATGTAAGACCATTCACTTGTTCTGCTTCTGGAAATGGGTTAAAGATTGTCTTAAAAAAATTCATACGTTTCCTCCTCTCACGACAAAAATGATACTTTGTATCATTTCTTATTATATTGATTCATCACATTATCATAAGATTTTGTTAAAAAATCATCAAAAATTTGTGGAACGATTTGAATAATATGATCAATTTCTTTTTTCTCTTCTTGACTAAATTTTCCCAATACATAATCTTTTGTATCTAGATTTTTATTATTCGAAATTCCAATTTTCATTCTTTTATACTGCTGACTTTTTAAGTGTAGTTCAATGTTCTTAAGTCCGTTATGTCCCCCACTTCCACCTTGATAGCGCAAACGGAAAGTTCCAACAGGTAAATCCAAATCATCACCAATTACCCAAATATCATCTAAAGCAATGTCATAAAAATCAATAAATTTTTTAAGAACTTCACCTGATAAATTAATAAAACGTTGCGGTTTTAATAACAGTATCTTTTCATCAAATTTATGCAATATCGTATATTTGCCACCAAACTTTTCTGTTTCAATTGTAACATTGTTTGCATGTGCAATCGCATCAATCGCCATAAATCCAACATTATGACGTGTTCCCTCATATTCTTTTCCAATATTTCCCAAACCAACAACTAATTTCATTCAATCACCTCTATGATATTCCTGGTATACCTCATTTTTTGGCAGTCCACGATCATGCGCAACCTGTTTAATCGCATCCTTTACAGACACCCCTTCTTTTAAAAATAAATTTATGTGTTCAACTATTGTCAAGTTGTCGTGTGTTTCGCCTTGAAAATTACCCTCTACAATTATAACAATTTCACCCTTAATGTCAACTAGTTGTCCGGAAATATTTTCTAAGTTTTCCCTATATATTTCCTCATATTTTTTACTTATTTCCCGGGAAATTGAAATACATCTATTTCCCAAAATTTTTAACATATCTTGAAGTGTTCTCTCTAGTCTATGAGGTGCTTCATAGAAAATCAAAGTAGCTGCAATTTTTTTTAAACTTTCTAATTCCTTTTTTCTTTTTCCATCCTTACTATTTAAAAATCCATAGAATAAAAATGGCATTGGCGCAATTCCAGATGTAATCAAGGCTGGTATTAAAGCGGTTGGACCAGGTAATCCTACAACATTATAGCCATACTTTATCGCAATACGAGCAAGTTCATAACCAGGATCACTAATAACAGGAGTTCCTCTATCACTTACAATTCCTACTGTTTTTCCTGCTTCCAAATAAGATAACAGTTTTCCTTCATTTTTACTTTCATTATACTGATGACTAGAGATTAACTTTTTTTGAATATTATAATGGTTCAGTAAAAGAGCAGTTACACGAGTATCCTCAGAGAATATAATGTCTACACTCTCTAGTGTATGTAATGCACGAATTGTAATATCTTCCATATTTCCAATTGGAGTTGGAATTAAATAAACTGTTGGACTTCCATCATAACTCTTTTGAGACATTTGAATCACCTCTTACAAAATACTGCTCAATTGTTTCTGTATAATCACCATTTTCTTTATGCGTATAAATTGGTGGTAAAATCTTAAGACCGCTTTTTCCATTTTTTGTTCCTTCTATTAATAAAATATTCGCTTCTTTTTCTTGCTTTGGATATACAAATTGAATCTTTTTTGGTTCAATATTATTCTCTTTCATCAACATTAAAATATCCATAAGTCTTTCTGGTCTGTGAACAAGCGCTAATATGCCATTATTTTTTAATAATTTGCGACTAATATGAATTACATCTTCTAAGGTGAGACATAATTCATGACGCGCAATCGTTTTTTCAATCGCATCATTGAAATGAGATTCTTCCCCTACTTTAAAAAAAGGAGGATTACATGTAATAACATCATATTGATCTGATTCACATAGCGAAGCATATTTTTTCACATCTTCGTTATATAATGTAATCTGATTTTCTAAATGATTGTATATAACTGATTGTTTTCCCAAATCATAGGATTTTTTTTGAATTTCAACTCCTGTAATATGCGCATTTGTTTTTGTAGATAATAGGATAGGAATTACAGCATTGCCTGTTCCAATATCCAATATATTTTTTGTATTTTTATTCAATGTTACAAAATTCGGTAATAAAACCGAATCCAACGAAAAATGAAACATATCAGTATCTTGATATATTTTCAAATCTTCATATCCTAATAAATAATTTAAGATTTTCATTTTTGAACCTCGACCAATCCTACATTTGGAATTTCAACTGTATATTTTTGATTCAATATATTGTTATTTACAATCTTTCCTTTTCCTTCTTTTAATTCTACAGTAGATCCAATGTCCGGAATTTCTTTTCGATATTCTTTATATCCATCATCTTCGTATTTTAAACAACATAAAAGTCTACCGCATACACCATTTATTTTAGTAGGATTGAGTGATATATTTTGGTTCTTTGCCATCGAAATAGAAACAGAGGTAAACTCATTCAAAAATCTAGAACAACAAAGTTTCTGTCCACACACACCATATCCGCATACCTTTTTTGCTTTATCACGAACACCAATTTGTCTTAATTCAATACGCGTTTTATAAATACTTGCTAATGCACGTGCTAGATCGCGGAAATCAATACGATTATCAGCTGTAAAGTGAAATAAGAGTTGCGTCTTATCAAAAGCATAAAAAGCATCTATTACATTCATATCTAATCTCTTTTTTCTAACAAGTTCTTTACATGTTTTTAATGCTTCCCATGCTTTCTTTTTATTATTTTTATAATTGATATAATCTTTTTTACTTGCAATACGGATTATTTTTTTAAGTGGTTCTTTTAATTTAGAAGAATCTAATGGGTGCGAATCAGTAACTATTTTTCCAAACTCCAATCCTTTTTCTGTTTCTACAATTACTGTTATATTTTTTTTCACAGTATTGTGATTGGTATCATAGTAAATCATTTTATCTTCAGAGTCAATCATAACTCCAACTATTTCTTTCATATATTACACCTAATTTCTAGTATAAACTCATCAATTAATAAATTTTGATTGACATTTAATTTTATTTTTTCTTTTGTAAGATGAACTATATGAATCTTTTTAACAAGTTCCTTCATACTATTTTTTTCAGCAATTTTTTGTAGTAATGAAAGTTTTTCATCATAATATTCCACTTTACGATTCATTTTAAAATTTAATATATCTTTATATAATAATAACATCATTTCAAATGCCATTAATATTTTATCACGGTCATCAATTACATTATGCCATAAATTTTGTGTATTTAACAGGGTATTTTCCTTTTTTGATTCATAATATTCTACAAAGTGAACTACTGTTTCCATATATTTATCTAAAGTAAGCTTCTCCACTGTAGTTGGAATATAAATAGAATCAGTTATTTTTTCTATCATACTATTTTTTGTTTCGCCATTTTTTGCAAATGAGATAATCTGACATCTTGAAACAATGGTATCTAATAATTGATACATATTATCTGTTATTAGGATTGCAATAATATTGGGAGCTGGTTCTTCTAAAAATTTTAAGATAGAATTAGAAGCTGACACATTCATTTTTTCTGCATTATGGATAATATAGATTCGATATTGGCTCTGAACTGCTGTCTGCATAAATTCTGCTTGCAAACTATCTAGTTGTTCTTTTTTAATCCATAATCCATCTGGCTCTATTATCTTTATTTCTGAAAATGTATTTTGATCAATTAAATTGCACTGCGTACAATTAATACAATTTTTATTATTACTATAATGATTTGGACAAGAAAGATATTTCGCAAATGCAAGGGCAACAGTATTAGCATTTTTATAGCCATTTGTTTCAAATAAATAAGCATGTGAATACCTATTCTTTTCCACTGCATTTTTTAATATAGTTGTAACAATTTTTTGATCTAATACAAATTCATCTAACATATTCCACCTCAAAACAAAATAATATGGATTAAAATAAATGCAAATAAAGCTGGAAAACCTAAAATAGTAAGACTAGATACGGTTATAAAATTAATTGGCACCATTATATGAAGTGGTGCTGTTATAATATTATATCCATATAAAAGAAATCCGCTAATTACAATCTTTTTAATTACATTAAATACTTTTTTTATCATATATTGATCACCTAATTCAATATATGGACAAGATTCTTATTTTATGAAACATCTTGGCGATTTTCTAACGCAAGCTCTAATGTTAAGAAGTCAATATATTCCATATCGACACCTAATGGAACACCATGTGCAATTCTAGTAACCTTTACTGGTAATCCTTTTAGAATCTTTGAAATGTATAAGGCAGTAGTTTCACCCTCAATACTAGGCTTTACTGCAATAATTACTTCCTCTATTTTTTCTTCTTGAATACGAGTGAGTAATTCGTTTAGTTTAATATCTTCTGGATTAATGCCATCTAGTGGTGAAATTAAACCATCTAATACATAATATAAACCTTTATAGGTTCCTACTTTTTCAAATATTACGACATTTTTTGGATCTTCTACGACACAAATTGTCTTTTGATCACGGCTCGATTGTTTACATACTTCACAAAGTTCTTCTTCTGATAAATTATTACATTTTTCACATCTTCTAATTTTTGATTTTACATCTGCAATGGATGTAGAAAATAAATCTATGATTTCTTTATCTAAATTTAAAGTAGCAAGCGCTAAACGCTCTGCTGTTTTTTCACCTATACCAGGTAGTTTTTTATAACATTCTATTAAATTACGAATAGATAATGGATAATTCATTAAAATAAACCTGGCATTCCTTGTGTATATTTACCTAATTTATCTTCTACTTCTTTGTCTATTTTTTTCATTGCATCATTGATTGCAACCACAATCATATCTTCTAACATCTCTTTGTCTTCTATGTCTACTATTTCTGTAATATTTACACTTACTAATTCTTTTGTACCTTTCATTTGGACAGTAACGATTGAAGATGATCCTTCAAAAATAGATTTATCTATTTCTCCTTTCGCATCCATCATATCTTTTTGTAATTTTTGTGCTTGTTTCATCATTGCTTGTATATTCATAAATATCCTCTTTTCTATTTTTCATATTCTATTATATTATTAAATAAATTTTCTATTTCTGATAGAGATTCTGTTTGTTCTAATTGTTCTATCAATTGTTTTGGTTCTTCTATATATTGATATTTTTTTGTTTTACTATTAAATTCTTTTTTAATAATATCCCAATTTTCCTGGTCAGTAGCAATTGTAAATAAATTTTCGTGAAATGTTTGTTCAAAGAGCTGATCTATCTTTGGTAATGTTTCGTTAAATAAGTTAGATAGACGGTCACTTTCATATACAAATATCAGGTGATGATGCCCAACGGCTTTTAAGTTCCCATCTAATATTAAGGATGCAAGTTGTCCATATTCTGGATTCGTTACTTCCATTTCAATTTGCGAAAGTTTTTCTTTCCAATCTAAAAATTCTTTTTTGTTAAATTGACACAAAGTATTATTAATTCTTATTTTCTTTAATTGTTCAATCGTATTGTTTGTTTCTATTTTTTCATTTGCTACACTTTTTGAAATCATTTCTTCTTTCTCGTTTGATATAACATTATCTTCTTTTACAACAATTGATTCCAGACTTACTACAGATTTTTCTTTTTTAGTAGGTACTTCTTTTGATATTTCTATTTTGTTTTCTAATACTTGAGTACCTTGTATATCCATAAATCCAATCAGCGTTGTTTCAAATAGAATTTTTGGATGATTTGACAATTTCATATCATATATACTTTGGTTAAAAGTTTGAATCAACTTTAATATTTTATCTTTATTCAAATTTTCTATTTCATATAATTCAAAATTGTTTATTGTCTCTTTTAAATAAGAGGGAACCGTAACTGCTAATAAACAATTTCTTAAAAAAAGTATAATTTCTTCTGATAGTTTTACAAAGTTTTTTCCACTTTGATCATATTGATCAATTAATTGAAATAAATGTTCGATATTATTATTAGAAAGATACACAATTAAATTTTTCAATTGGAGTGGTGTCAATGTTCCATTAATTTCATGTACAGCTTCTACTTTTATTCTATTCTTGGAATAGGCGATTACTTGATCAAATAAACTAAGTGCATCTCGTAAACCTCCATCTGCTAAACGTGCAATTTCAATTAAGCTATCATCATCTATTTCAATTTTTTCTAACTTAGCGATTTCTTTCAACCGATTATAGATATCTGTTTCATGAATTTTTTTAAAATCAAAACGCTGGCATCTAGAAAGAATGGTTGCTGGTATTTTATGTGGTTCTGTGGTTGCTAATATAAATATAATATGTTCAGGGGGTTCTTCTAATGTTTTTAGAAGGGCATTAAATGCTCCTGTTGTTAACATATGTACTTCATCGATAATATAAATTTTGTATTTACCAATTGATGGTACTAAGCTTACTTTGCTCTTTAATTCTCTTATTTCGTCTACTCCATTATTAGAAGCTGCATCTATTTCTATTATATCTACAGATTGTTTATTATTTATTTGTGTACAATTAACACATTTATTACAAGGAACTAAATTTTCTAAATGTTCACAATTGATTGTTTTTGCTAATATTTTCGCCACACTTGTTTTTCCTGTTCCTCTTGGGCCTGTAAATAAATAAGCATGACTTAACGTATTATTCTCCACTGCATTTTTTAAAGTTCTTATTATTATTTTTTGACCTACTACTTCATCAAAATAAGAAGGTCTATATTTTCTATATAATGTCTGATACATTTTGTCACCTCATTTTCAATATTATATCATTTTTATTAATATTTTTATAACATTATTTTTAATGTTTCACGTGGAACATTAAAAAAGAAATTTATTTACTATTTTCTTTGTTCTTTAAAAAATTGTTGTAATAAATTTTTAGATTTTTCTGTATAATCATCGTCCGTATAATAAGATTCAATGTTATATTTTTCTTTTGCATTATAGTTAGTAGAAATAAAACCATAGTTTGGATTTTTAGAAGCATATATTATTTTTTTAACTCTAGATTGTATAATAGCACCAGTACACATCATACATGGTTCTAAAGTTACATATAAAATACAATTTTTTAAATGCCATGTTTTTAATTTTTTACAAGCCTTTGAAATTGCAATTATCTCTGCATGCATAATTGCATTATTCTGTTTTTCTTTTTTGTTATAAGCTTTTGCAATTATCTTACCTTCTTTTACAATAACAGCGCCAACAGGTACATCTTTTTTATGATAGGCCTTCAATGCTTGTTTTAAAGCTATTTTCATATAATCTATTTTCAATTTTATCACCTAATTCAAAAAAGCACACACATTTAGTGATCCTTAAGGCTGCTATTTTCCAATCCTGACCTGGTTCAAATATAAATGTTGTGCCATTAATAATATATATTATTTTATAAAAAATATCAACATAATTATTAATGTTTCACGTGAAACATTAATAATTATTATACTTTATGAAATTTATCTATATTTTTCTTGTAAAAATGTAATAAAAAAGATAAATGCTATTATTCTTTATTATAAATTATATATTTTTCTTCTTTTTTTGATAATTTTTTTCATAGTCTATAATATTATTAAAACTAATATAAATTTTTTCTAATATTGAATCACCATTATGATTATTATTAAAACTTTTATAATAATTAAATACTGGTTTTATATATTTATAGGCAAAATTTTCAATCCATTCTATAAATTCTTCTTGCATATATTCATCAAAATCAATTGTATTATAGTAGTTATATTGTGCTGAATTAGATTTATATATTCTTTTATAAGTTTTGTTTTCATCTCTTGCTGTTTCTTTTGATGATGGCGCACCTCTTCATTAGAAACAGCATATTTATCTTTTTCAAAAAGGGTTGCATCATAGAATACTCTTAGATCAGGATTTTTTAAAGTATTATATGCATCATTTATTTTGCACATCATTTTATGACAAACACCATTATTTTTACTAGGATTCATATTTGGATGGTATTCCATAGCTTTTTGTCTATATGCTATTTTAATTTCTTTTAAAGTTGCATTTTGCGATACTCCTAATATTTCATATAAAGATTGTTCTATTTTTTTTCCATATGACATTACCTCTAAAATTTTTTATTATTTTATCATAAAATTAAATAAATATAAATTATTTTATTATTAATGTTTCACGTGGAACATAAAAAGAAGAACATATTATTGTTCTCCTTCTTCTGCTTCTTCTATAATAACTTCTTCTTTCATCATAACTGCTACAGTACTAACTTTTTGTTCATCTTTCAAATTAATCAATCTAACACCTTGTGCTACTCTTCCAGTTGTAGAAACTTGTTCGAGTGGTAAACGAATAATAATTCCACTATCTGTGATAATCATTAAATCTTCATCTCCTGTTACTATTTTAAATGCAACAATATTTCCATTCTTTTCAGTCACATTCAATGCTCTTACACCTTTACTACCTCTATGTGTCATACGGTAAGCTTCCATGTCTGTGCGTTTACCATAACCCTTTTCTGTAACAACTAAGATTTGTTGTCCTTTATTAGCAATCTCGCAACCAACACAGTATCCATCACCAACATTAATTCCCTTCACACCAGCAGCAGATCTTCCCATAATACGAATTTCTGATTCTTCAAAACGAATCATACGTCCATTAGAAGCTGCAATTAAAATTTCATTTTCTCCAGTTGTTTTCTTTACAGAAATTAATTGATCATTATCTCTTAATGTAATTGCTAATTTACCATTACTTCTTATATTATCAAATTGGTTAATATTTGTACGTTTGATCAATCCTCTTTGTGTACAAAATACAATATATTGAAATTTTTCTTCTGATCCTATTTTTAACATTGCACTAACAAATTCCTCTTTTTCTAATGGCAATAAATTAACAATAGGTAATCCTTTAGATTGTCTATTATATAAAGGAATTTCATAACCTTTTAATCGGTACACCTTACCTCTATTGGTAAAGAATAAGATATAATCATGTGTTGTCATTGAAAGTAAATATTGTACAAAATCTTCTTCGTTTGTAGACATACCTTTAATTCCAACACCACCACGATTTTGGCTCTTATATGTTTCACTATTTACACGTTTCACATATCCTTTATTGGTTAACGTAATTACAATGTTTTCCACAGGAATTAGTGATTCATCCTCAATATAATCAATTGCAGTCATATCAATTGACGTTCTTCTCTCATCACCATATTTATCACGAATTTCAATTAATTCTAATTTAATTATTTCTAATACTTTTTGTTCTGAGGCTAAAATAGCTTTCAATTCTTCAATTCGTTCTAATAAATCTTTTAATTCATTTTCTATCTTATCTTTTTCTAATCCAGTTAATCTTCTTAATTTCATTTCTAAGATAGCTTCACATTGAACAGTATCTAATGTAAACTTAGACATCAACTGTTCTTTAGCAACATCATCTGTTTTTGATGATTTAATTATTTTAATTATCTCATCTATATTGTCTAATGCAATTTTCAATCCTTCTAATATATGAACTCTCGCTTCACATTTATTTAAATCATATCTACTTCTTCTTATAATAATTTCTTTTTGATAATCAATATATTTAGATATTACTTCCTTTAATGATAATACCACAGGCGTTTTTTGATCTATCATCAATAAATTAATACCATAAGTAGTTTGCAATTGTGTATGTTTATATAAATTATTTAGAACAACATTAGCATTTGCTTCTTTTTTAAGATAAATTATTACACGAACTGGATTTTCTAAATTTGATTCCTCATGTAAATCACTAATTCCCTCTAATACTTTATCTCTAACTAATTGACCAATTCTTTCCTGAAATTCTTTTTTATTTACTTGATATGGAAGTTCAGTAACAATAATTCTACTTTTTCCATTATTTTCTTCAATTTCAACTTTTCCACGAATTGTGATACTTCCTCTTCCTGTTTCATAAGCTTTTTTTATTCCACTATTTCCAAGAATTATACCACCTGTTGGAAAATCAGGGCCTTTAATATGTTGCATCAAATCTATTGTAACAATTTCAGGATTATCAATATATGCAATACATCCATCAATTACTTCCCCTAAATTATGTGGTGGAATATTTGTAGCCATCCCAACTGCAATTCCCATTGATCCATTTACTAATATATTTGGAAATCTTGAAGGTAATATTTCTGGTTCTTTTTCAGTTTCATCAAAGTTTGGTTTAAAATTAACTGTATCTTTATTTATATCTCTAACCATTTCTAAAGATAATTTTGAAAGACGAGCTTCTGTATAACGCATCGCTGCAGCACCATCGCCATCCATATTACCAAAATTTCCATGGCCATCTACTAGCATATGTCTAAAACTAAATGGTTGAGCCATACGAACCATGGCTTCATAGATTGATGAATCTCCATGAGGATGATATTTTCCCATAACATCTCCGACTATTCTAGCACTTTTACGATGTGGTTTATCTGCAGTATATCCTGATTCATACATTGAATATAAAATTCTACGATGAACTGGCTTTAATCCATCTCGTAAATCTGGAATGGCTCTTGCAACAATAACACTCATTGAATATTCTAAGAAGGAATCTTTTACTTCTTGTACTATATTTTTTTCTATTATTCTATCCATATTCTTCTCCTATACATCCAACATTTCTGCAAATTTAGCATATTCTTCAATAAATGATTTTCTTTGAAGTACGTCATCTCCCATTAAATCAGTAAATATTTTGTCAGCTTCGATTGCATCTTCTACTGTTACTCTTTTTAAAACACGATTTTCAATGTGCATTGTTGTTTCTCTTAAGTCAATAGCGTCCATCTCTCCTAAACCTTTAAATCTTTGAACTATTGGCTTAGCATTTGGACTTAATGAACTTCTATATTCTTCTAATTCTTCATCAGTCAAGACATATTTAATATTTTTTCCATTTATTATTTTATATAATGGTGGTTGAGCTGCATAAACATATCCACCTTCGACTATTGGCTTAAAGAATCTATAGAATAAAGTTAATAATAAAATTCTAATATGAGAACCATCAACATCAGCATCGGTCATTATTACTATTTTATGATATCTTAATTTACTTAAATCAAATTCATCACCAATTCCTGTACCAAAAGCTGTAATAATCGTTCTTATTTCCTCATTTGATAAGGCTCTATCTAATCTTGCTTTTTCTACATTAAGTATTTTTCCTCTTAATGGTAAAATTGCTTGAGTTTTAGGAATTCTTGCATCTTTTGCAGATCCACCTGCTGAATCTCCTTCTACTATAAATATTTCACTAATTGAAGCATCTTTACTAGTACAATCTGCTAATTTTCCAATTGTATTAAATCCATCTAGTGCCGTTTTTCTACGCGTTGCTTCACGAGCTTTTTTAGCAGCCATCCTTGCGCGAGATGCTACTGTTGCCTTTTCCACTATTATTTTTGCAGTATCAGGATTTTCTAATAAAAATCTCTCAAATCCTTCACTAAAAACATTGTCGGATAGTTTACGAACCTCTGAATTTCCTAATCTTCCCTTTGTTTGACCCTCAAATTGGGGATTTGGATGTTTACAAGATATTATCATTGTTAATCCTTCTTTAACATCATCACCTGTTAAAGATTCATCTTTCTCTTTTAATAATTTTGCTTTTCTTGCATAGTTATTTATGATTCTTGTTAATGCTCTTCTTACTCCTTCTTCGTGAGTTCCACCATCATGTGTATTAATGTTGTTTACAAATGAATAGATACTATCGCTATAACCATCATTATATTGTAGAGCTACTTCAAACATAACTCCTTCATCTTCTCCTTCAAGATGAATTATTTGTTCATGAATTGGAGTTTTATTTTGATTTAAGTATTTTACATATTCACTTATTCCACCTTCATATAAAAATTTATCTCCTGTTGTATCTTCATTATCACGGTCATCACGTAAAGTAAGTGATAATCCTCTATTTAAGAAGGCCAATTCTCTTGTCCTTACTTTTAAAGTTTCATAATCATAAATATCGGTATCAAAGATAGTAGGATCGGGTTTAAATGTCACTGTTGTTCCAGTGCGATTGATATCGCAATCCCCTATTACAGTCAAATGTTGAACGATTTTTCCACCATTTTCAAATTTAGCCTCATGAATATGTCCATCTTTATAAACGGTTACTATCACACTTGTAGATAACGCATTTACAACAGAAGCACCAACTCCATGTAGTCCTCCTGAAACTTTGTATCCTCCTCCACCAAATTTTCCACCTGCATGAAGTACCGTATAAACAGTTTCTACCGTAGAAATTCCCGTTTTTGCATGAACACCAACTGGTATTCCTCTACCATCATCTTTTACTGTAATAGAATTTTCTTTGTTAATAATAATTTCAATATTTTTACAATATCCCGCAAGCGCCTCATCAATTGCATTATCAACAATTTCCCATACCAAATGGTGTAGTCCTTTCACATCCGTAGTACCAATATACATACCTGGACGCTTTCTTACAGCTTCTAGACCTTCTAGGACTTGAATATCGGATGCATCATAATGTTGTTCATTTTTTGTTTCCATTATTTCACCTCTTCTATTTTTTTAATAAATCCATTTTCAATCTCTATTCTTTTTGATTGTTTGATAATGGATTCATCAATATCTGATAAATTTGTTGTCGTTATAATTGTTTGAATATCATCTTTCATATATTTTAACAAATTATTTTTTTTTGAGTCGTCCAATTCACTAAATACATCATCCAATAAAAGGATTGGACTTTCTTTTTTATATGACTTAAAAATCTCAATTTCTGCTAATTTTAAAGCCAAAACTGCTATACGTTGTTGACCTTGAGAACCAAAATTTTTAAGTGGCATATCTCCGATATAAAAAGAAAAATCATCACGATGTGCTCCAATTAAGGTTGCTTTATATCTCATTTCCTTCTCTCGGATAGAAAACAGTTGTGTTTCAAATTTTTCCTTCATTTCTTGATCTCTCACATCATATTCTAAAAAAGAATCATACTTGATATGAAAGTTTTCAAGGGATGATATATGAAAAAAAATATCTGATATATAGGAATTTAATTTATCAATAAATTTTTTACGCATTTTTAAAAGTAAGATTGCCTTTTCTACAAAATAAGAAGTCAATACTGAAAAATAATTCTCATCTATTTGATCAAAATTTTTTTTTAAATAATCATTACGCATTTTAAGCAAACGATTATAATCATTTAAAATATTATAATATAATGCATTCAATTGACTTAATTCTACATTTAAAAATCTTCTTCTTACATTTGGAGAGCCCTTCACCAATTCTAAATCATCTGGATCAAACATTACAATATTAATTTTAGAGAGATAATCACTTGTTTTTTTTACGACATCCCCATCTATTTTTAGTTGTTTTTTAGAAGGTGTCAATGTGATTTCAAATTTAGTTGACATATCTCGTAAAAGGACATTTCCCATGATTTTAAAACTTTCACAATTATCTTTGATCAAGTTTTTATCGATAAATGACCTATGAGATTTGGTTAAGGCAAGAACATAGATAGATTCCAATAAATTGGTTTTTCCTTGACCATTTTCACCATATATAATGTTAATACCTTTATGAAATGTGAAAGTAAGTGTGTTATAGTTTCTAAAATTTTTCAAATGAATATCTTTTATATACATATAACACCCTCTTTTGCCATTTTTAGGGGTATATATGAATAATTACCCCTAATTAATACTCCTATACACATATATAATTATAACATAAAAACATTAAAAAAATAAGATTTTTATCTTATTTTCTTTTAAAAATAATCATTTTATTATTTATTTCATACAAACGCATCTGAATGTAATTAATTCATAACGCATTCTTAACTTAGAAGAAATCAATATTTTAATAGAATCATATATAAAAATTATATTTTTCTACTACGTAAAACAGATTCTAGCAAAGTAGATCTTAATATTTGATTTTCCAATGATCCAGTGGAAATATTAATTGGTAATTCATAACCATTTTTAAATACAACGATAGTTTTTCCTGATTCTTTTTTATACTTCAATATTTTCTTTAAACAAATCCAATAACAATTATCAAATCTTGGAGAACTAGTTGGAAAAAATATAATATCATTCGTTTCTTCAATTACGATAGGTGCTTTATAGTTAACACCAATTATATTCTTTGTTCCCTCATGTCGACCAAGATAAGAACTTCCAAAAAATTTACAACTATCATCTATAATTTCTGTTGTATTTCTATTGACTGTTATAATATCATCTTCTTCTATGATTTTAGAGACATTTTTAGAGATAGGGATGATAGCTAAAGTAGAAGAATTGATTTCATAATTTGTAAGCATAAATAACCTCCTTTCAAATTATAAATGTTTTCCGGAACAACATCTATGCCGGGTACTATATACGATAACAATGTCTAAATTTGTTGAATTATGTCATAAAATTTAAAAAAATTTCAATTTCATAAAAAAAATCGCTCTGTCCTAGTTAATGCGTGATGATATTGAAAATAATAATTTTTATAGGCTATTTTGATATTGATTTATATAAATATCCCGCATAAACTAATACATAGCGAAAAAAATAGACTAAATAGCCTATTTAATAAGTACGAATTGGTAAAATTAATTGTGTCAAATCATCACTTACTGGATTTTTTATAATAATGGGTTTTATTTCACCGTTCAATAATATTACAATTTCTTCACTTTCTAATGATTTTAATGCATCTATCATATATTTTGAACTAAAAGAAATTGTAATTTCACTATCATTTAACTTTTCTATTTCTATTTTTTCCTCTACATTTCCAATTTCTGGAATATTAGAAGAAACTGTAATCTCATTTCCCTTACTTTCTAGTTTAATTGTATTTTTGTCAGCTTCATTTGTTAATAAAGAAGCTCGATCAATCGCATCATAAAAATCTGATAGTTTTACTTTTATAGTTAATTCAAAGGTTTCTGGAATTAATTTAGAAGTATCAGGATAGGTTCCATTTATTAAACGAGACATCATCACAATACTATCAAATTTAAAAATTACTTTATTATTAAATATGTGCAATTCAATTTCCCCTTCGTCTTCATTTATTAACTTCATCAGTTCATTTAGATTTCGAGTAGGAATTGTTATATTGATTTTTTCATCTATCGTTTGATCTAATTCTATTTTTTTATTTGCTAGACGATATGAGTCAGTTGCGGTACATTCTAATAAATTTTTTTCAATATTAATATTAATACCTGTTAAAATAGGTCGTGATTCTTGTGTAGAAGTTGCAAAAGATGTTTGTCTTATCATATTCTTAAATATTTTTTTACTAATGAAAACAGGATTTGTATTTTCATTTAAATCTAAAGTAGGAAATTCATCAGCTTTATTACAATTCAAATGGAATGATGAATTGGTAGTAGTAATTAATATTTTATTGTCTACTACTTCTTCTATAGAGACTAAAGTATTTGGCAATTTCTTTATGATATCATAAATATAACGACCTGATACTACTATTTCCCCTGCTTTTTCTATATGATTGATATCTGTAGCAGGAATCAATGTTTTTATTGCAATATCATTATCTGTACTAAGTAAATATAAACCTTCATTCGTCAGTTCAAATTTAATACAATTCAATACTGGTATAATATTTTTACTAGATATTCCTTTAATTACATAATTTAAATGTTCCAATAAAATTTCTTGTTTCATTTCTAATTTCATAAAAAACTCCTTCTATATTTTATTATTTTATAAATATTTTTATTATTAAAGTGGAAAATGTGGAAAAACCATTTTCTACTTTATAATATCATAAATTTTAAGTTTATTATTTCTGTAAAATAAAGTGTAAAAGCTATTTTTTTACACTTTATTTAATTTGTTCTATCATTTTATTAATTTCAATTTCTAAATCTTTATTTTTTTTCAACTGCGTTTTTATTTTATCCACAGAATGCATCACTGTGGTATGATCTTTTCCCCCAAATTCAATTCCAATTTTAGGAAGAGATTCTTCTAGGAAAGTTCTACATATATACATTGCAATTTGTCTAGGTACTGCGATAGATGCATTTCTTTTCTTGCTTTTTAATTCTTCTACAGTAATATTATAATGAGATGAGACTAATTGTTGAACTTGCTCTATCTTATTTTTAGAGATAATACTTTTTACAAAATAATCTTTTAAAGCTTCAATTGCTAAATCAAGAGTGATATCACTTCCATTCATCATAGTTGCATAAGCAACAACTCTAGTAATAGCACCTTCTAATTTTCTAATATCACTGGTACAATTACTTGCAATATATTCTTTCACCTCTTGTGGAAAAGGATTCGCAAGCATATGCCCTTCAATTTTATTATCAATAATGTTCATTCTAAGTTTAAAATCTGGCGGAAGAATATTAATTGTAAGTCCCCAGTTAAAACGAGTACGTAATCTATCTTCTAATAATTTCAAATCATCTGGCGAACGATCGGACGAAATAATTATCTGTTTATTATTTCCATATAAATCATTAAATGTGTTAAAAAATTCTTGTTGTGTTTGATTAGCATTTCCTAAATATTGAATGTCGTCAATAATAAGAACATCGATATTTCTATATTTTCTTTTAAAGATTTCCACATTATCAAAATTGTTTCCATCTTTGTTTTTTTTATTAATTTCAATAAAATCAGATACAAATTTTTCACTCGTTACATATAAAACTGTTTTTTTACTATTTTTTATAATATAATTACCAATTGCATGCATCAAATGTGTCTTTCCTAGTCCACTGTTTCCATATATAAATAAAGGATTATACATATATCCAGGGTTTTCCGCTACTGCAAGAGCAGTTGCCTGAGCAAATTTATTACTCTCCCCTACTATGAAATTATCAAAATTATAAAAAGGATTTATATTTGTTTCAAAATTTAAATTAGAAGGAACACCTATTTCATCTGTGTTAATTTCTACATTAAAATCTACTTCTTCTTTTGTATAATATTCAAATTTAAAATTAGATCCAGTAATTTCTGAAAAGATATCTTGAATCATATCATTATAATTTTCTTTTAAATTTTTTTTATGAATATGCATAGGAACTATAATTTTAGCAGTGTTATTCTCCAATTCATGTAATTCCGTTTCCGAAAACCATGTTTCATAAGCGATAGATGAAAGTTCCTCCTTTATTTTTTCTAAAAAAGAGTTCCAAATTTTTTTTGTATCCAAATATTACACCTCCATCCCTGATTAATAACTATATTGTACCTTATTTTTATATAAAATAAAAGGAAAAATGAAAAAAATGTGGAAAAAACACAATACGCATAATTTTCCACAACAAAAATAGACATAAAATATATAAAAATTGATTTTATTAACATAAATGTGTATAAATTTATTAACAATCTACTAAAATGTGTATTAAAATAATACACATATGTGGAAAAAAATCAAAAACATTAAAAAATATAAAATAAGGTGTGCAAAAATATGTGTATTATATAAAAAATATAAATGTTTCACTTGGATAAAAAATTTTTCATAAAGTATTTGACAAATCAAGTAAATATCTATATAATGTTAAAAGCGATGCAAATTTTAAACACAGGAGGTGTATGTAATGAAAAGAACTTATCAACCTAATAATAGAAAAAGAAGTAAAAAACAAGGATTTTTAGCACGTATGAAAACAAATATTATTAATAATAGAAGAAGAAAAGGACGTAAAGTTTTATCACATTAATAATCAACCACTGCATAAACAGTGGTTTTTTATATAAGAGGAGTCGATTTTATGAAAAAAATAAATATCATTAAAGAAAATGAAATTTATAATAGAATGATTCAAACAATTAAACCATATAAATATAAAGATTATATAATATATGTAGAAAGAAACGAAGAAAAAAATTATCAATTTGGTTTCTCTGTTGGTAAAAAAGTAGGAAATGCTGTAACAAGAAATAAAATAAAAAGACAGTTAAAAAGTATAATTGATAAAAAAAACTATCAAAATAACTTTTCTTGTATTATAATGGTAAGGAAGAGTATTTTAGAAAAAAAATATAGTGAGATGGAAAATGATTTACTATCTATATTTTCTAAATTAAATATATTAAAGGAGGATCCGAATGAATAAGAAAAATAAGATATTAAAAGTTCTATTAATTTTTGTATTAATATTTAGTTTAACAGGATGTACAAAATATTTAAAACAAGATGGAAAGACAGTTCGTAATGAATCTACAGGTCAAAATTTAACAAAAAATATATTATGTCAACCAGAAGGAGAAACTTTAAAATTATATGAAGAATATAATAGTAAAGCAGATAATGATAGTAAAGTAAAAATAGAAAATCTTCCAAAATGTGAAAATTTAAAAATACAAAAAGGAAAATATGAAGGAATATGGACTTCTATATTTGTAAAACCATTAGCTTGGTTCATTATTCAAATTGGTAAATTAGTAAATAGTTATGGTTTAGCTTTGATATTAGCAACTCTTATTATAAGAGGTATAGTATGGCCTTTTACAAAAAAAACAGCTTTACAATCTGAAAATTTAAAAAAAGCTCAACCAGAATTAAATAAAATTGAGAATAAATATAAAAATAGACAAGATCAAGAAGCAATGATGCAAAAATCTCAAGAAATGATGATGGTTTATAAAAAATATAATATTAATCCTTTATCGGGTTGCTTATTTTCATTTATTCAAATTCCATTATTCTTTGCTTTTTATGAAGCAATTAGTAGAATTCCAGCTATATTTGAAGAAACATTCTTAGGATTCCAATTAGGAACAAGTCCTGCAATTGCGACATTTCAACATGGAAAATACTATTATCTAATATTTATTGTTATTATTGCACTTGCGACTTATTATTCTTTTAAATTAAATAGTGGAGCTTCTATGGGTAAAGATCAAGAAAAACAAATGAAAACGATGACTAACGTGATGGTAGTGATTATGACGATTACCGCTTTCTCTATTTCATCAGGAATTGCAATTTACTGGGTAACATCAAATGTGTTTACAATTGTCCAAAATTTATTGGTAAAGAGAGGTAAAAAACATGTTTAATATTGCACAATATGAGGCAAAAACGAAAGAAGAAGCACTTGAAAAATGTTTAAATGAATTAAATTGCAAGCAAGAAGATTTATTTTTAAGATCGGAATATATTGAAGGAAAATTATTTAAAGGATCAAAATATATTGTATATGCACTGAAAAAACAAGATATTTTAGATTTTATAAAAGCTTATATTTATCAATTTTCACAATTAATTCATATTAATATTGAAAGTGAAGTTTTAATACAAGAAGATACTTACCGAGTAACATTGGTATCAGATCAAAATGCAATTTTAATTGGTAAAGAAGGAAGAACATTAAATGCTCTTCAATTATTAATAAAACAAGCAATTAAAAAAGAGACACAATTAAATTTGAAATTAAACATCGATGCATCAAATTATAAATTGAAAAAATTAAAAGGAATAGAAAGACAAATCAAAATATTAGCGCAAGAAGTGTTAGATAGCAAAATTGATGTTTCCCTTGATCCAATGAATTCTTATGAAAGAAGATTAGTACATTCTTTAATTGGAGAGTATAAACATCTTATAACGGAGAGTGTTGGAGAAGGAAAAGAAAGACATATTATAATAAAGTATGTAGAAGAGTAGTGAAAGCTCTTTTTTCTTTAAAAATAGAATATTGACTATTCAAATATTATTCTGTAAACTATTGATGGAATTGGAGGATGAAACTATGTCTTGCGATTACAAAGAAGAATATTATGAAATTATTCACGATATTTTAAAACATGATGAATTTCAAAAAAGAAAGATGTATAAACATCATGGAGATATTACAGTTTATGAGCATTCACTAAAGGTATCAAAATTAGCATATTTAATTGCCAAAAAATTTAACAAAGATTATAGAAGTGCAGCGATAGGTGGCTTACTTCATGACTTTTATGACAAACCATGGCAAGAAAATAAAGAAAAAAAACCTTTTTTTCAAAAACATGGATTTGTTCATGCAAGACAGGCAATGATCAATGCAAATAAATATTTTCCAGAACTAATGAATGAAAAGATAAATAATATTATATTAAGACATATGTTTCCATTAAATAAAATTCCTCCAAAATATATTGAGAGCTGGTTTGTAACATTGGCAGATAAATATGTCTCATTAGAAGTTTTTTTACAACCAACAAAATTGCCAATGTTGTTTGGTTTTCAGAAAAAGGTAAAAGGAGAGTAGTATGGAAGATACAATAGCCGCAATCGCAACATCTCTAGGAGTGGGTGCTATTTCAATTATTCGTGTGAGTGGAGACGAATCTATTTCAAAAGTGAATCAAATATTCAAAGGAAAAGATTTGGAAAAAGTAAAGACACATACAATTCATTATGGACATATTATAGAAGATAATAATCTTATAGATGAAGTATTGGTATCCGTTATGAGAAAACCAAAAACATTTACAACAGAAGATGTAGTAGAAATTAATTGTCATGGTGGAATTGCAACCACAAAAAAGGTGTTAGAAATATTGTTACAAAAAGGTGTTCGATTAGCAGAACCAGGAGAATTTACGAAACGGGCGTTTTTAAATGGAAGAATAGATTTATTAGAAGCAGAAAGTGTTATGGATGTAATATCCGCTAAGACAGAAAGTTCTAGAAAAATGTCATTGAATCAACTAACAGGAAAAGTATCTACTTTGATTCATAATTTAAGACAAAAAATAGTCGATATATTAGCAAATATAGAAGTAAATATTGATTATCCTGAATATGAGGATATTGAAGAAATGACATTATCTCTTATGAAACCAAGAATAGATGAGATAGAACAAGAAATCAGACATATCTTAAAAGAAAGCGAAAATGGTAAGCTCTTAAAAGAAGGAATTCAAACTTCAATTATTGGACGTCCAAATGTTGGCAAAAGTAGTTTATTAAATGCATTATTAGAAGAAGAAAAAGCAATCGTAACAGAAATTGAAGGAACAACAAGAGATACAGTAGAAGGTCAAATTATTTTAGATGGTATTGTTTTAAATATCATTGATACCGCAGGTATTCGAAAGACAGAAGATATTGTAGAAAAGATAGGTGTAGAAAAAAGTCGTAAGCTAATTGAAAATTCAGAATTAGTTTTATATGTCATAAATCAAAATCAGGAATTGAATGAAGAGGATAGAAATATCATAGATCAATTATTTTCTAAAAATCATATTTTAGTTGTAAATAAAATAGATTTGCCATCTATTACCAATTTAAGTGAATATGAAGAAAAACATCCTATTATATATATGAGTGCTTTAGAAAATAAGGGAATAGAAGAATTAAAGGAAAAGATAAAAGAATTGTTTCACATGGATCAAATGGAAACCAAAGATATGACATATTTAACGAATGCAAGAAGTATTGCAATTTTAAAAAATGTATTGATAAGTATAGAAGAAATTAAAAAAGGAATATTAGAAAATCAACCAATTGATATGTTAGAAATAGATTTAAAAGAAGTATGGAATTTATTAGGCGAAATCATAGGCAAAACGTATCAAGAAGAATTATTAGATCAGCTATTTAGTCGATTTTGTGTAGGAAAATAGAATATTAAGAGTCTATTTTTTTTTATATTTTTTACTTTCTTCATTATAAAAACCATCTGGTCCTTTAATCAGATGCCTAAATTGATATTGATATAACTTTTGATTTTCTTCTGTTAGATTATCATAATTATAAGCAAGATTATCAGTTAAATCTGTCCAATATCCTTTATAACTTATTGGTAATTGATAGATAGAATATGTATCATTACCTTTATTCTCTATATATAATTCGATATTTTCATTAATAATTTGCCGTCCAATATCTTTTACAAATAGAATATTAATTTCAGATAAATCAATTGGTAACCTAAGCATAAATATAACCTCCAATTTAATTTTATTATATGAATCTATAAATTCAAATATCACACAATTTACATCTTTTAAAAATAAGAAATTACATTGAATGTGCTTCACTAGATGACTTATCACAGAAATAATAATCTTTAGTAAATGGACTTATTTTTCATATTTATATATAAAACTGTTGCTTGTCTCATTACAAAATTGATAGTATAATAGGAAAAGAAAAAAAGAGGTGTTTTGTATGCATTATGACATAATAGTAGTAGGCGGAGGGCATGCTGGATGTGAAGCAAGTTTAGCTTCTGCACGTATGGGAAATAAGACATTACTTATAACAGGAAATATTAAAAATATAGCGGATATGCCTTGTAATCCATCTATTGGTGGTAGTGCGAAAGGAATAGTTGTAAGAGAGATTGATGCTTTAGGTGGCGAAATGGGAAAAAATACAGACAAATCTTTAATACAAATAAAAATGTTAAATTATAAAAAAGGCCCTGCCATTCAGGCATTACGTGCACAAGCAGATAAAATCATTTATCCACAAAATATGTGGAAAACTCTTTGTAATACTGAAAATTTAACGATAAATGAAGATATGGTAGAAGGTTTGATTGTACAAAATGGGAAAATCATGGGGATAACTTTAGAAAATGGAAACCAAATTTCAAGTAAAGCCGTTATTCTAACTACAGGAACATACATGAAAGCAGATATTCTTGTAGGAAATACAAGACATAGAGAAGGTCCTCATGGAGAAAAGCCTTGTAATCATTTAAGCGAAAATTTAGAAGAATTAGGATTTCAAATAAAACGTCTTAAAACAGGAACTCCACAACGAATTGATAAAAATTCAATTGATTTCAATAGGACAAAAATAGAGTATGGAGATTCCACTTATCATACATTCAGTTTTGATGATGAACCATCCTATAAGATAGAAGATCAAGTTCCGTGTCATCTAATATATACAAATGAAAAAACACATCAAATTATAAGAGATAATTTAAGTAAGTCTAGTATGTATGGTGGACTTGATGATATTAAAGGAATAGGACCAAGATATTGCCCATCTATAGAAGATAAAGTAGTTCGTTTTCATGAAAAAGAGAGACATCAACTATTTTTAGAACCAGAAAGCTTATATTATGATGATATTTATCTTCAAGGATTTTCTACAAGTATGCCACATGATATACAAGAAAAAATGGTACATAGCCTTGAAGGATTAGAACATGCAAAGATATTAAAATATGCTTATGCAATTGAATATGATGCAATTTATCCAACTCAATTAAAACAAACATTGGAAACAAAATTAGTTGAAAATTTATATACAGCTGGTCAGATTAACGGTACAAGTGGATATGAAGAAGCTGCTTGTCAAGGATTGATGGCCGGAATTAATGCATCTTTAAAAATAAATGGAAAAGAACCACTTATTTTAAAAAGAGATGATGCCTATATTGGTGTATTAATTGATGATTTAGTAACGAAAGGAATTAGAGATCCTTATCGATTATTGACTTCTCGCGCAGAGTATCGATTACTATTACGCCACGATAACGCAGATCTAAGATTAAGAGAATATGGATATCAAGTAGGTTTAATTTCAGAAGAACAACACAATAAGTTAATTGAGAAAAAACAAAAAATTGAAGAATTAAAGCAGTATTTAGAGAAATATAAAATTACACCAACACCGGCAACAAATAAATATTTATCAACTATTCCAACCGCGAACATTCAAGATGGAATCACTTTATATCAATTTTTAAAACGTCCAGAAATTAAAATAGAACATTTGGAACATTTTTATCCAATTCCATATGCAAATGAAATAAAAGAACAAGTATCAATTTTTATAAAATATGAAGGTTATATTTTGAAAGCTCAAAAAGAAGCCGAGAAAATGAAAAAATTAGAATATAAAAAAATACCAGAAACAATTGATTATGATAAAATTCCTAATATTGCCTCTGAAGCAAGACAAAAATTAAAGGAAGTCAAACCAACATCCATAGGACAAGCACTTCGTATTAGTGGTGTCAATCCTGCTGATATATCGATTTTAATGGTATACCTAAAAAAGGAGAACAATCATGCAAATTGACGAATTTAAAAAAGAACTAGATATTTTAGGTATAAAATATAATGAAAATCAACTTATTCAGTTAGAACAATATTATCAATTATTAATTGAGTGGAATAAAAAGATGAATTTAACTGCAATTACTGAAAAAGAACAAATCTATTTGAAACATTTTTATGATAGTTTAACATTAGTAAAGATAATCAATTTAAAAGAACAAGAAACACTATGTGATATTGGAACAGGTGCAGGATTTCCTGGAATTGTAATCAAAATTTTCTTTCCAAATTTAAAAATTAAATTGGTGGATTCTTTGCAAAAAAGGACATTATTTTTAAAAAATGTAATTGATGTTCTTCATTTAGAAAACATAGAAGTTTATAATGCACGTGCGGAAGAATATGCATTAAATAATAGAGAAAAATATGATATTGTAACTGCACGAGCTGTATCACATCTTCGTATTTTATTAGAGTATGGAATTCCAATGGTAAAAGTTGGAAAATATTTAGTAGCAATGAAGGGAAATATAGAGATGGAACTAAGAGAAAGTCGTTCTACAATAGAAAAGTTAAATTGTGAGCAATTAAACGAAATTTCCTTTGATTTGCCATTTGATGCAGGACATCGCACATTATTAATGTTTCAAAAACATAAAAAAACGAGTACTTTATTTCCCAGAAAATACAGTGAAATAAAGAAAAAAAGTTTATAAAACTATTTTTTTATATATTTCCCAAAAAATATTGCCATATTTCCCAAAATATAGTATTATATTATAGATAGAATAAGGAAGGGGTATCATAATATGGAAATGGGAAAAGAGGTTCTTATTTTAAACTTGGATGACGTATTACCAAATAGATTCCAACCAAGGATTAAATTTAATGAACAAAGTATTTTAGAATTAGCAGAATCAATTAAAGAACATGGCGTAATTCAACCAATTGTTGTCAGAAAAATTGCGGATAAATATGAAATAATAGCTGGTGAGCGCAGATATAAGGCAAGCATTTTAGCAGGTAAAAAGACCATTCCCGCAATTGTAACAAATTTAGATGATAAAAATAGTGCAGAAATTGCATTAATTGAAAATGTTCAAAGGCAAGATTTAACACCAATTGAAGAAGCAATTTCTTATAAAAAAATCTTAGATATGGGTTATATCAATCAGGCCGCATTAGCAGAAAAACTAGGAAAAACACAATCTACAATTGCAAATAAGTTAAGATTACTCAATTTAGCGGATGAAGTACAAGAAGCATTATTAGAAGAAAAAATTTCTGAAAGACATGCACGTTCATTATTAAAATTAAATAAAGAAGATCAAGTAAAAATGTTAAATCGTGTTATAAGTGAACGTATGACAGTTCGGAAAACAGATGAAGAAATTAATAAACTATTAAATGGATCAACTGACGATGTAACTTCTGGAGAAGAATTGGAAATATCACAAAAAAAAGATAATGAAGTATCTTTAAGTGAAGAGAAAAAAGACATAATTAATCCAGGATTTATGGATATTGATAAAATAGAATCTCAAGCACAAGATATTTTTAAACCAATAGAAAAGGATCCTGTTGAGGAAGAAATAATATTAGATGTAAACCCAAGAGAAATAGAAACAGTTTCTCCGATATCACAACCAATTATAAATAAAGAGATAAATGAAGAACCACAATCAGTTGAATCAAAACCAATTGTTGGTAGATTTTTTAACATGGTAAATATGAATTCAGAGAATAGAGCAAATTCAAATTATATAGATGATCTAGAAGAACAAGAAGTTAATATGGATTTTAATAAACCAGTAGAAACTCCTGCAACAGAATTTCAATTTAATACAATTGCTTCTACAGGTCAATCCTCTGATTCTGAGAAAACAAATGAATCACAAGTCGAAATAGGGGTAGAATCACAGCCTAGTCAATTTATAACACAACCAAATTTTGGAAACCCGACTTCACTTCATATGCCCGTTAACTCACCACCTATAGAAGCAGAAATAGATACTTTTCAGTCAATTAATCCATTATCGTTAACTGATGATACTGAATTTGAAGGACCTGTTAATTCTCAAGTTGAGATTGCAAATCCCAGAGAAGATATAATGAGTAGTAATATTAATAATGTGGAAATACAACCTGTAATGATAGATAATGTAGAAGAATCTACACCAATTGTAGATATGAAGACTATAATTAATACTGTTCGTGATTGTGTTAGTAAGATTGAATCATATGGTTATACAGTAGATGAAGAAGAAATGGATTTGGAAAATACTTATCAAGTAACTATTACAATAAATAAACAATAGGCAAGATTTCTTGTCTTTTTAATTTTTATCGAAAAAAATTGATAAAATCATGTTATAATGAACTTAGGTGGGTGGTTGTATGTTTTATGTCAAACATAAAGAAATAATAAAAAGTTTTAATTTTTCCAAAGCAATGAATAAAGATGATTTACCAGGTTATATCAAGCATTATATTTGTGCAGATGAAATAATATTGGTAGCATACAAAACATTAAGGGATCATGGAATTTTTACAGATAAAAAGATATTTTTATTTGATAATAACAGTAAACAAAATGAAAGAAAACAAATCTATTCCATTTTTTATAAATCTATATCTGCAATCGATATTACATTTGAGAAAGATAATGCAGAGATTAATTTACTTTTAGACAATGGCTATCCTATTTGTTTAAAATTTATTGATGTAACTCCAGAAGACAAAGTAAGACTCCGTATTTTATATTCTTGTATTAATCGAGTTGCAAGTAATATGGAACCATTAAAGGAAGATATTGAAAAATTATTAAATAATAAATTTTATGTAAAGAACTCATAAGAGTTCTTTTATTCGATATAAATAGAAATATATATAAAAATTAATACCAAAATGAATTGATAAATTATTATACTTGAAGATGTAATAATTGTAAGATCTATCAAACTATTATAAATTGTAGTAACCTTGTTTTTTTATTGAATAGTATGATAAAATAATAACATAAAAAAGAGGTGCATCTTATGTTCAAATTAGTTTCAAAATATAAACCATCTGGAGATCAACCAGAGGCCATTCAGCAATTAGTGTCTGATATACAAAAAAGTGAGAAATATCAAGTATTACTAGGAGCAACAGGAACAGGAAAAACATTTACCATTGCAAATGTAATAAAAGAAGTAAATAAACCTACTTTGGTTTTAGCGCACAACAAAACACTTGCAGGTCAATTATACTCTGAATTAAAAGAATTATTTCCAGAAAATCATGTAGAATATTTTATATCCTACTATGATTATTATCAACCAGAAGCTTATGTAGCAAAGACAGATACTTACATTGAAAAAGATGCATCTATCAATGATGAAATAGATGAACTAAGACATGCAGCTACATCTGCTTTAATTACGCATGATGATGTCATTGTAGTTGCATCCGTTTCTTGCATTTATGGAATTGGAGAAATAGATGATTATAAAGACAAAATGTTGACACTTAATGTAGGCGACCAAATCGACCGCGATGAAGTCATGATGAAACTGATAAATATGTTCTATGAAAGAAACAACTTGGATCTCAAAAGAGGAACATTTCGTGTAAGAGGAGATATATTAGAAATAATGCCCGTCAATCAACATGGAAAAGGAATTCGTATTGAATTTTTTGGAGATGAAATTGATAAAATATATGAATATGATACTCTAACGGGTACAGTTACTTCTAATAAAAAATCAATTAGTTTATTTGCAGCAAGTCACTTTGTAACCAGTGAAGAAAAAATAAAAAAAGCAGTGGAAAATATAAGACAGGAATTAAAAGAGAGACTTGAATATTTTAAATCTAATAATAAATTACTAGAGTATCAACGATTGATGGAACGAACTAACTATGATTTAGAAATGCTATCGGAAACAGGAACTTGTAGAGGAGTAGAAAACTATTCTAGACATTTGGCCTTAAAAGAAGCAGGCGCAACTCCAACTACTTTAATAGATTTCTTTCCAAAAGATTTTCTTCTCATTGTAGATGAATCTCATGTTACATTACCACAAGTAAGAGGAATGTATAACGGAGATCAAGCAAGAAAACAAGTTTTAGTTGATTATGGATTTCGACTTCCAAGCGCAAAAGATAATCGCCCTTTAACATTTGAAGAATTTGAGAAAAAAATCAATCAAATTATTTGTGTATCTGCCACACCAGGTGATTATGAACTTGAAAAAGCAGGAAATCATGTAGCGGAACAAATTATTCGTCCAACTGGGTTACTAGATCCAACCATTGAAGTAAGAACTACAAATGGTCAAATTGATAACTTATTAGAAGAAATTCATAATCGAATTGAAAAAAATGAAAGAGTACTTATTACAACATTAACCATTCGTATGGCAGAAGAATTATCTACGTATTTGAAAAAATTGGATATTAAAGTTGCCTACTTGCATAGTGAGATTAAATCGTTAGAAAGAATGCGCATTATAAGAGACTTAAGACTTGGAAAATATGATGTATTAGTCGGAATTAATTTATTAAGAGAAGGATTAGATATTCCAGAAGTAAGTTTAATTGCTATTATGGATGCCGATAAGCAAGGATTCTTGAGAAGTGATCGAAGCTTAATTCAAACAATTGGTAGAGCAGCTCGTAATGCAAATGGACATGTCATTATGTATGCGGATAAAATAAGTGAAGCCATGGAAAATGCTATCAAAGAAACAGAACGTAGAAGATACATTCAAATGGAATATAATAAAGAACATAATATTATTCCAAAAACTATCATCAAAGAAATAAGAGATTTAATTTCCAACAGCAAGGAGATTGAAGAAAAAGCACCAACTAAGATGAGCAAACAAGAAAAAATAAATTTAATGGATCAAATTGAAAAAGAGATGAAAGAAGCAGCAGCTAATTTACAATTTGAACGTGCCACTGAATTAAGGGATATCCTATTTGAATTAAAAGAAGAAAATGGTAAAATGTAAAAAGGAGGTAACTATGAAAACAATTATTATAGAAGAAAATCATAGAAAAAGAAAATTTGGGAAATATAGTAGTATTTTAGAATGGTTTCTCTATATGTTAGGATATGCCCTCATTTTAATAACAGTGTCCGTATTATTTCCAAATACGATTCAAATTGATAATAGTGGATTTGGAATTTGGGCTTTCATCGCAGCAATCTTACTGAATATTTTAAATCATACCATTAAACCAGTATTGGTATATTTAACACTACCATTGACAGCTATTACACTAGGAATATTTTATCCATTCATTAATGTATTTATTTTATATATTGTCGATTTTCTTTTGGGAAGTCACTTTGCAATTGGTGGAGTTCTAATGACATGCTTAGTTGCTTTACTCATATCTCTTATGAATATGATAATGGATAAATATGTCATAAAACCGATGTTAGGAAAGGAGTAACTTATGAATCCAATTATGATTGATTTAGGAATTTTTCAAATTTATTGGTATTCTTTTTTTCTACTCATTGCTTTCATCATAGGTGGGTCTCTCATTTTAAAGCAAGCTAAGAAAAAAAATATAAAAGAAGATTTTATCATTAATTTATTCTTTTATACAATTCCTATTGCCTTTATAGGGGCAAGACTTTATTATGTCATATTTAATTGGAATTATTATAGCGCAAACTTAATTGATATTTTCAAAATATGGGAAGGCGGGCTCGCCATTCATGGTGGGGTTTTATTTGGTTTTTTATTTGTATGGTATTATACGAAAAAACATAATATTTCTTTATGGAAAATAACAGATATATTAGTGATTGGTCTTATATTAGGACAAGCAATTGGTAGATGGGGAAACTTTTTTAATAGAGAAGCACATGGTGCAGTAACGACACTATCCCATTTACAAGACTTACATTTACCAAATTTTATTATCAATGGAATGTATATTGATTCTACTTATTATATTCCTACATTCTTATATGAGTCTATTTGGAATTTTATCGGTTTTGTTATCCTATATTTCTTCTATAGAAAAAATAATCATAAATTTGGAAAAACTTCAGGTCTATATTTAATATGGTATGGAATTGGTAGATTTATAATTGAGGGAATGCGTACCGACAGTTTAATGCTTGGAAATATTCGTATGGCGCAATTGGTATCTATTGTTACTTTAATATTTGGTATTATCCTAATCATATATTCTAACAGGAGGAATGTAAATGAATAAAACCTATGATTGTATTGTAATTGGTGCAGGGATTGCAGGTATGACGGCAGCAATCTATCTAAAACGTGCTAATATCGATGTACTATTATTAGAAAGTAGTGTTCCAGGAGGACAAATTAACAGGTCTGCAAGAGTGGAAAATTATCCAGGATTTAAAGAAATTGATGGACCTACGTTAGCGATGAATATATATGAACAAGTTCAAAATTTAGAAATTGAATATCGCTATGGAGAAGTAATTGATATTTTAGAAAATAAAAATCAAAAAATTGTCAAAACAGACAAAGAAGAATTTCTATGTAAGGGAGTAATTATCGCAACAGGTAGAGTTCCAAAAGAGTTAGGTCTTGAAAATGAAACCACATTAGTAGGTCATGGAATTAGTTGGTGTGCGATATGCGATGGACCATTTTTTAAAGATAAAGATGTCTGTGTAGTTGGTGGAGGAAACAGTGCATTTGAAGAAGGTTTATATTTGGCAGATATATGTAATCATGTAACAATTCTAAATCGAAGTGAAAAATTACGAGCCGATTCTATTTTAGTAGAAGAAGCAAAAAGAAAAGAAAATATTACAATTTTATATAATAGTGTCGTAAATACAATAAATGAAAAAGATGGATATTTATCATCTATTTTAGTCGAACAAGAAAATGAGATTAGGGAAATAGAATGTGATGGATTATTTATTTATATTGGATCAAAACCAAGTACACATTTTGTGAAAAATTTAGGATTAAAACTGCAGAATGATTATATTATAGTTGACCAAAATATGCGTACAAATATAAAAGGAATCTATGCATGTGGTGATGTAATTTTAAAAGAGGTATATCAGATTTCAACAGCTGTTGGCGAAGGAGCAACAGCCGCAATGAGTTTTAAAAAAGATATGGAATAGAAGGTGAAATGATGTCATTTACGAGTATTGTGAAAAATGAAGTAAGTAAATTAGAAACAATCGAATCAGAAAATATAACAGAATTATCTGCAATTTTAAGAAATATTGGTGTAGTAAATGACACAATTCAAATTTCTACTGAAAATGCTGCAGTTGCAAGAAGAATTTATTCTTTAATGAAAGATAGTTATTCTATCCAACCTGTAATTACAGTAAGACGTGGGTATAATTTCAATAAAAATTATATTTACATTTTAACAATCAAGCATAAAGTTTCCACTATTTTAGATGATTTGTCTTATCAATTAAAAAGCGATTCAAACATACCAAAAGAATACATATACGGAGATGAAAATTTAATTCAGTCCTATTTAAGAGGAGTATTTTTAAGTGTCGGAAGTATTAATGATCCTAAAAAATCTAGATACCATTTAGAATTTTTGGTAGATAATATGGAATATGCAAAATTTGTTTCTACGTTATTAAATACTTATGAACTAAATAGTAAAGTTTTAAAAAGAGATAACAAATATATGATTTATATGAAGGAAGCCGAAAAAATAGGAGATTTTTTACGTATTATGAGAGCAAATAATGCTTTATTCTATTATGAAGATATTCGAATTTATAGGGATCATAAAAATATGACCAACCGACTGAATAATTGTGAACAAGCAAATGTAGATAAAATAATTGAAACGGCAACAGCTCAATTACATGATATTGAGATAATAGAAAAAAATGGAACACTAGAACTTTTAGATGAAAAAGCAAAAGAAGTGGCAATTTATCGTAAAAAATATCCAGAAGTTTCATTATCTGAATTAAGTGAGATTATCAGCGTAGAAACGGGTAAAACAATAACAAAATCGGGATTACATCATCGTATGAATAAAATTAGACAACTAGCATCCAAAATGAGATAAAGGAATGTTTAAATAAAAATGTAGTTGCACAATTTATAGTTTTTTGGTATACTAAAAATATCAAAATAAATCATAAAATAGTTTGCGAGTAGGAAATATATGTGTTAGCTATTTGTAAACGGGGGGGGGTATACCCCTTTTTTATGGTTTGTTTAAGAAAGGAAGGAAGATTTGAATGAAGAAAAAAGGATTTACATTAGTAGAAT
>ERZ777305.811-NODE-811-length-46393-cov-4.242652_pt1 | contig 46393 bp, 50 predicted proteins | sample MGYA00374965_ERZ777305 | MGnify/ENA primary metagenome ERZ777305 (study PRJEB29328, sample SAMD00013331) | mouse gut metagenome | study: EMG produced TPA metagenomics assembly of the Metagenome analysis of fecal microbiota from mouse which was promoted...
CAAAAAACTCGTTTTTTTTGAGAAAATTGTGTAAAGTAATATTGACAAAATCAAATTGACGATTCAGTCCCTCGATAATATTTGTCGTATATATTATCTAGTTTGACCGTAGGTCATACGCGAACCTCAGCGGGATATGTGAAAAATGTGGACAGGATATCCCAATTTTCTTCCCGACTTTTAACGCAGCTCGGATAGTTCTGTTGCCACTTTTCTTTGAATTCAAGCAGCGCATTCAATGCCTAATCATCATATCATCGGCCTAAATATGTGTAAAAACACGAGAACGCGAGGGATTTAGCTTTGATTCTCTGCTATTTCGCGGGAGCGACACGGGTCGCGCAAACTTGATTGTAGAAATGGTTGCCTGTAAGATATTCCGTGTAGTTTACAAACTCGACATCGACTAGAGTTCCCGTTTCCCAATCTATCACGCCTGTATCGGGTTCGTCTGGATTGAAAACTATGCGCGTTCCATCATTCAAAAAGATTTCCGTGTCGTAATCAAATACAATGGATAGTTCAGCATTGATGGGAAAAATTTCGCTGTTGCCTACATCAACGGTGACCGCTTTAAAATGGTCGCCACTCATTTCAACAAACTTAACGCTCATTTTCTCTGCCTGCGGCAATGTGTAGACGTGTTTTGCAGTTTCCCTGTTCATACTGCGGCTTTTTTTCAAATCAAGCATGACAATGCATCCTACCGCAAGGCACAGACAAGCGGCGACAGTACCCCATTTGATCCAAGTGTGCTTACGCACTTTAGCCTTGTAGCCGATAGCTTCATCAACATATCTGCTGTCAAGTTCGTTCATTGCATCGGAAAAATTCTTTGAGTTCATACGAATACCTCTCTTTCAATTAAGTAGTTTTTCATTTTCTTACGGATGCGTGTCAACCGGACGGAGATATTTTTTTCCGTAAGCCCAACAAGCTCGGCTATGTCCTTACAGCTGTCAGAAAACCAGTAGCGACGTATAAAGATAACACGATTTTCTGCGGTTAATGTATCTAAAAAGCCTTCAATGATATGGGCTAATTCTTTTGCCTCGAACTCGGTTTCCACTGTGTTCGAACTTGCTATACAGGCTTCGATCTCGTCCATAGCTATCGTGTAAAGGCTGCTCCGCTTAGCCGCTGTCTTTCTGTAATAGACCTTTAGTGAAATGTTCCGAACGATCTTACAAACATATGTCAGCAGTGGGTCTGGTCTTGTCGGAGGGATCGCGTTCCATACTCCCAGATAGGCATCGTTGACACATTCCTCTGCGTCCTGCAAATCGTTTACAATGTTTTGCGAAATTTTGTGAAGAAATTTACCGTATTTTTTATCAAGCTCTCGTATACCTTGTTCCGAACGTTCAAAAAACATTTCAATAATTTTTTCATCCTCTGTCATTTCATCGCCTCCTTTCTGGCTTCACCCATATACTACGGTTTCAGAGATAAATACTACATACAAGATATATCGAAGAAAATGCGTTCCGCAATGATGACGAAAAAATGGCAAGGGAAATTCATAGGAGATACCGCTCCTTACGGTTATGAGAAAGACTCCGCCGACAAAAATCATTTGAGCGTCAACCAAAAATACGCGCCTATTGTTCGGCGCATATTTCAAATGGCAAAGTAACAGCAGATTGTATATGTACAGTATCCTCACTTTGGTTTCAGATTTTGGCATTTCTTTTACTCCCGTTCCGTATTCATGTACCTATTATAATATATTATAGCTCATTCTTTTTGCCTTACTTAATTAGACATAACTAACCTTCAAACAAAAAATACCCACAGCCTTATGCCGTGGGTGCTTTCATTAAAGGTAAACCACTAATCCGAACACAGACTTACCAGGGTAAAATACGAAAAAATCCGAACCACCATCGTGTTCCGGATTTGTCAAGTTTGGCGGAGAGGAAGGGATTCGAACCCTTGTGGGGTTTCCCCCAAACGGTTTTCAAGACCGCCTCGTTATGACCACTTCGATACCTCTCCGTATATATTTCCAAAAATATCTCCGACAATATATAATTATACACCAAAAAAATAAATTTGTCAAGCACTTTTTGCAGATCACACTTGAATTTTTCTGAGGAGTTTGCTATAATGTAAAGGCAGATTATATAAAGGGGGATTTTTATGAGTAATGTTACCTATCAATATATTAAGACGAACAAAGATGTGCAGACTTACATCAACTACGCCGATGCGGCGCTGTCGTCCATTGGATATACGGAGCACTCGAACGCGCATGTGGAGCGTGCTGCGGCGACTGCGTTCATGATACTGGATACACTTGGCTACGATGCGCGGACGTGCGAGTTGGCGCAGATAGCGGCGTATATGCACGATATCGGTAACGTCGTGAACAGGGTCGATCACGCGCAGACGGGCGCGGTTATGGCGTTCAGGCTGCTTGACTGTATGGGAATGCCCGCGGATGAGATCGCGCGGATAATTTCCGCTATCGGTAACCATGACGAGGGCTCGGCAGCGCCAGTCACGCCTATCGCGGCGGCGCTTATCATAGCGGACAAGTCGGACGTCCGCCGCAGCCGCGTACGTCCCGCGGAGCGTGAGCAGGCGGTCACGACTAACGCTCCGCCTGCCGATATCCACGATCGTGTGAACTACGCCGTGGAAAGTTCGTCGCTGGCGTTCTCAGATGATAAAAAGGAGCTTATCCTCACGCTGAAGATCGACCTGCACATAAGCTCTGTTATGGAATACTTTGAGATATTTCTGTCGCGTATGAGCCTGTGCAGGACGGCGGCAAGCTCCCTCGGCGTAAACTTCGGGTTGGTCATAAACAATTCGCGAATACTGTAAATTATTGCCAATTGGTTAGTTTGACAGCTTTCAACAGACTTTTGAGCGTGATTATGGAGAAATTGCCCAAAAATAAAAAACCTCTTGCAATTCCGCAAAATATAGTGTACAATATAAATAGTGCTTACAAGCCGTATTGATTTCCATAATTTGACAGGAGATAAGGGCAATGAAGAGTTTGTGTTTATCGTTCAGAAATTTGGCTGATGTTTACGGAGTAAGTGCATACAAAATCCGGTTTTAAACCTTAGCTGTGTATACAATATGCAGCTATTTTTATTTTGAGAGGGGATAGTTATGTCTGCAAAAAAAGTTGCTGTCATTATGGGCAGCGACAGCGATTGGGCTGTTGTTAAGAAAGCGGTAGTCGAGCTGAAAAGCTACGGCGTGGAATATGAATGCCACATAATGTCGGCGCACAGAACTCCGCGGTTAGTGTGCGATTTTGCCGAGAATGCGAAGGCTGCGGGCTTCGGCGTAATAATCTGCGCGGCAGGAATGGCGGCTCACCTTGCGGGAGTCGTCGCGGGACATACTACGCTGCCCGTTATCGGTATTCCGTGCAGTTCGAGCAACCTCGACGGTCTGGATGCGCTGCTCGCGACGGTTCAGATGCCGTCGGGAATTCCCGTGGCTACGGTCGCGGTGGACGGCGCGAAGAACGCAGCTATCCTTGCGCTCCAGATACTGGCGGTGTCCAATGAAGCGCTGGCGGCACAGCTCTCGGTAACGAAGCGTCAGATGATAGATCAGATCGCCGAAAAGGACAGAAAGCTGCAAATGGAGCTTGAGGAGCTGTAATTATTTGAATTCAACCGCGGGTTGAGAAATCGCGTTGGCTGTAAAAACGGGTTATTGCTTTCGGAGGGAAAAACACGGTATAATAGAGCCGAAGGGAAGTGGTTTTATGAACCTTGATACTATCGGCGAAAACATCCGCGCGTTCAGAAAGCAGAACGGACTTACTCAGGAGGAGCTTGCGGGGCGGCTGGGCGTGACGTATCAGGCGGTGAGCAAGTGGGAGCACGGTACGACCGCTCCCGATATCTCGCTGCTGCCCGAGCTCGCGGCTGTCTTTGGAACGAGCATTGACGCGCTGCTGGGATACGCCGCGGAGAAAAAGACCTCCGCGTGGTACGAGGAGCGCTATAAGGGCGCGGAGTACTATTGGGGCGTAAAGCCGTCGTTTATGTGCCTTGAGGTGCTGAGAATACTCCCGCCCGACAGACCGTTAAGGGTTCTCGACGTCGGGTGCGGCGAGGGCAAGGACGCGGTGTTCTTTGCGAAGAACGGGTATAAGGTGAGCGCGTTCGATATCACGCAGTCGGGTATCGATAAGGCAAAGCGTCTTGCGGAGCGGCACGGGGTCGGTATCGACTTCTTCCGCGCGGATATTCTGGATTATCGGCTCGAAAATGAGTTCGATGTGATATTCTGCTCGGGGGTGCTGCATTATGTTCCCGAGGATCTGCGCGGAGATATACTTGATAATTGGAAACGGCACACTGCGGCGGGCGGTGTGAACGCGCTGAACGTATTCGTCGAAAAGCCGTTTATCCCCAAGCCGCCCGATCACGAGCCGGGACTTAGCCAGAGCTGGCGCTCGGGAGAGCTTTTCGGGCACTTTCACGATTGGCGGTTCGAGCGGTGCGAGGAGGTCATATTCGACTGCAACAGCAGCGGAGTTCCGCATAAGCATTGTATGGACACTCTTATAGCCGTAAAGGAAAGCGAGGCGTAGGGATGGACTTTGGACTGCCGACATTTCTCGGACACGATCTTGAGGAATGTGCAAAAATATGCAGTGAGCTTGGTCTTCGGTTCACGGAGCTGAGTATGGACTTTCCCGAATATCAGCCCGAGCGTGTTGACGCTGGCGAGCTTTCGCGGATAGCGAAGGAGTATGGGATCTATTATACGGTGCACCTTGAGGGGGCGCTCAACCCGTGGGAGATAAACGGCAGAGCTGCCAAAGCGTACACCGAAACAGTTCTCGATACTCTGGACCTTGCCAAGAGGCTGGCGATACCCATGCTGAATATGCACTTTCACGAGGGCGACTGCATCACGCTCCCCGACAGAAAGGTCTGCCTGTACGAGATGTATCCCGACGAGTTCAAGGCTAGGCTTACTGCGTTCCGCGACGCCTGCACAAAAGCTGTCGGGGATACGGGGATAGTGATAACCCTTGAGAACACCCGCTCATTTATGAGGGAGTTCGTCGCGGAGGAGGGCGTTGGATTGCTGCTGTAAAGCCCCGTATTCGGGTTGACGTTTGATACGGGACACGCCGCCGCACAAGGTTTTCGGCAATTTCCGCTTATAGAGCGCAATATCGAACGGCTGCGGCATATGCACCTGCACGATTTCAGCTCCGAACGCGGCGATCATCTGCCGCTCGGTGAGGGAACTCTGGATATCGGGCGGTATCTGAAGCTCGCCGATAAACATAACTGCCGCGTGTTGCTTGAGACCAAAACGCCCGAGGGCGTTCGGCGATCGGCGCAGTATATCAGGGAAATAACAAGCAAATGAATTGCTGTAATAATGAAATATAAAAGTAAACGGAGGACAAAAAATGGCTAATGTAACAAAGGGCGCACAGCTCTACGAGGGAAAGGCAAAGAAGGTATTCGAGACGAGCGATCCCGATCTTGTTATCGTGGACTACAAGGACGACGCTACGGCGTTCAACGGCGAGAAGAAGGGCACTATCGTCGGCAAGGGCGTTATCAACAACAAGATGACCAACTATATGTTCGGGCTGCTTGAAAAGGAGGGCGTTCCCACTCATCTGGTGGAGGAGCTTTCCGATCGCGAGACGCTGGTGAAAAAGGTGGAGATCGTGCCGCTGGAGGTCATTGTGCGCAATGTTGCCGCGGGCAGCTTCTCGAAGAAACTCGGTATCGAGGAGGGCAGAAAACTCTCCTGCCCGACGCTGGAATTCAGCTACAAGAACGATGATCTCGGCGATCCGTTCATTAACGACTACTACGCGCTCGCGCTCGACCTCGCAACTAAGGAGGAGATCGACACTATCGCGAAGTACGCGTTTAAGGTAAACGAGTTTATGCTGAAGTTCTTTAAGGAGATCAACGTTGATCTTATCGACTTCAAGATCGAGTTCGGACGTTTCCACGGTCAGATTTTGCTCGCGGACGAGATCTCGCCCGATACCTGCCGCTTTTGGGATTCGACAACTCACGAGAAGCTCGACAAGGATCGTTTCCGCCGCGATATGGGCGGTGTTGAGGACGCTTACAACGAGATGATGAGAAGAATTTTCGGCGAGAAGTAAATTTTAAAGGTGAAAAATAAAGATGTTCAATAGTATTCACGAGGAATGCGGAGTTTTCGGCATTTATACTAATAAGCCCACAAACGTGGCAAGCTCCGCGTATTTCGCGCTGTACGCGCTGCAGCACCGCGGACAGGAGAGCTGCGGTATCGTAGTCAACGAGCGCGGCGTTTTCAAGACCCATAAGGGCTTGGGACTGGTTAACGAGGTGTTTACGCAGCGAGTTCTGGACGAGTTTGAGGACGGGCATATCGCCGTCGGTCATGTGCGTTATTCAACGACGGGCAACGTCAACACCGCCAACTGTCAGCCTATCACAGTGCGGCATATAAAGGGTGCGTTGGCGATAGCGCATAACGGCAACCTGATAAACGCGTTAGATCTGCGCCGCGAGTTTGAGATGAACGGCGCGATCTTCCACTCGACGAGCGATACGGAGGTAATTTCCTACGCGATAACGAAGGAGCGCCTTGAGTGCGGCTCGATTCAGGAGGCTGTGGAGCGCGCCATGTACAGAATAAACGGCGCGTATTCGTTGTGTATAATGTCGCCGAAAAAGCTGATAGCGGCGCGCGATCCGCACGGGTTCAGACCGCTGTGTCTGGGCAGACTGCCCAACGACGAAGGCTATGTGGTGGCAAGCGAGACCTGCGCGTTTGACAGTATCGGAGCGCGGTTCGTCCGCGATATCGAGCCGGGAGAGATAGTCGTTATCGACGAGAAGGGCATTGACAGCATCAAGACCCATTGCGGAAAGCCGTCGTCGATGTGCGTTTTCGAGTTTATATATTTCGCGAGACCCGATTCGGTCATTGAGGGCGCGTCGGTGCATAAGGCAAGGCTTCGCGCGGGGCACTTCCTTGCCGAGGAGCATCCCTGCGAGGCGGACGTGGTTATCGGCTGCCCCGACAGCGGTCTTGACGCGGCGCTCGGCTTTTCGCAGACCTCGGGAATACCGTACGGGGTCGGGTTCATCAAGAACAGATATATCGGCAGAACGTTTATTCAGCCTACACAGGGAATGCGTGAGAACTCTGTGCGCATAAAGCTGAACGCCATACGCGAGACAGTAGAGGGCAAGCGCGTGGTGCTGGTAGACGACAGTATCGTCCGCGGGACGACCTCGGCGAAGGTAGTCAAACTGCTGCGCAACGCGGGCGCGAAGGAGATACATATGCGTATCTCCGCGCCGCCGTTTATCTCGGAGTGCTATTTCGGTACGGATATCGACAGCAAGGAGAACCTCATCGCGAACAAGCACACGGTAGAGGAGATCGCGGAGATAATCGGCGTGGACAGTCTTGGATTTCTCAGCACGGACGCGGTGATAAAGATCGCGGAGGACGCGCATTGCGGCTTCTGCCGCGGCTGTTTTACAGGCAAGTATCCCGTGGACGTTCCCGATGAGTTCCCCAAGGATAAGTTTGAGACGAAGTTTGAAGAATAATAAACGTCGGTTTTCAGCCGACGACCTTGGCGTTTTTTGCTCGAATTGCCCCGATGGCAATTCGGTTTTGCTGCGCAAAACACGCAAAAAGCCGCACGTTGCTGCAACTCAATAGGTTGTAGTGCAATTTATTGATAAGGAGTTAATATGAAAAGTTACAGCGAGAGCTACAAGGCGGCGGGCGTTGACGTAACGGCGGGTTACGAGTCGGTTCGCCTGATGAAGAAGGACGTTGAGCGCACGCAGACGGCGGGGTGTATTTCGGGAATAGGCGGCTTCGGCGGGCTGTTTAGGCCCGAGCTTGCCGGCATGGAGGAGCTTGACCTGAGCGGAATGAAGGAGCCGGTTCTCGTGAGCGGCACGGACGGCGTGGGTACTAAGCTGAAGATCGCTATGCTGATGAACAGGAACGATACGATAGGTATCGACTGTGTGGCGATGTGTGTGAACGATATCATTTGCTGCGGAGCTAAGCCGCTGTATTTTCTGGATTATATTGCTATCGGGAAGAACGTTCCCGAAAAGGTAGCGGAGATAGTCAAGGGCGTTGCGGACGGCTGCGTTATTGCGGGTTGCGCGCTCGTCGGCGGCGAGACCGCAGAGCATCCCGGCATGATGCCCGAGGACGAATACGATATCGCGGGTTATTCGACTGGTATCGTGGATAAGTCCAAGATAATTGACAACACACAGATTAAGGCGGGCGACGCTATTATCGGTATCGCCTCGAGCGGCGTACACTCGAACGGATTTTCACTCGTGCGCAAGGTGTTCAACATCAATGATCAGAAGCTCAAGAGCTTTGTTCCCGAGCTGGGTCAATCGCTTGGGGACGCTTTGCTCACGCCTACGAGGATCTACGTCAAGCCCGTGCTCGAGCTTATATCGAAGGTGACTGTAAAGGGCGTTTCGCACATCACGGGCGGCGGATTTTACGAGAATATCCCGAGAATGCTGCCCGACGGCATTTCCGCGAAGATCGCAAAGGGAAGCTGGACTATTCCGCCGATATTCGCGCTGTTGCAAAAAGAGGGCGGTATCAGCGAGCACGATATGTTCAACACGTTCAATATGGGCGTGGGAATGGCTGTCGTTGTCGATAAGGCGGACGCGGACAAGGCTGTTGAGATACTCAAGGCGAACGGCGAACAGGCGTTTATTATCGGCGAGACCGTTTCGGGCGACGACGGAGTTGTTTTCGCGTAAGGAGTTTTGAATTCGGTGCGGCACTTTGCTGCCGCACCGAAATTTTAAAATTAAGATGAATTACGGAGGGTCTATGGGATTATTTGATAAGCTGTTCGGGAAGAAAAAGCCTGTGGCTTCGGAAAAGACCGTAAATTTTACAATTGATATTCAAGGCGATTGCTTTATCATAAACGGCAGTCGCCTTGAAGTGCCAATGCACATAGACGCGCTTACGGCGGTGCTCGGCGAGCCTCGCAGGGTGTGCTTCAAGACCAAGCCTGAGGACAGGGAATTCCTCGAAAAGCTCCACAGCGAGCCCGTTACGGACAGGGTGAATTACGCGTGGGACGAGCTGGGGCTCATGTGCTATACATACAACGGAAAGGTAGTAAATACGTTCGGGATATGTATGCAGCCCGCGGATAACAAGTCTCCGTCGAACCCCAAGGGACTGTACGGCGGAACGGTGCTTATCGGCGGACAGCCGTGGTTCCCCGCGGTAATGCAGGGCGAGGACTGCGACGTAATGCGCGAGTTGTATTTCGGAGAGTATCTGCTGACGGCGGAGTATACGGACTTCTATCAGGACGACAAGACGCGCACGGAAAAGGATTTCACGGGTATTGAGATACAGCTGAAAAACAGTTGAGGAGGCTGACCTTATGAAAAAAATCGTTGTACTGGTATCGGGCGGCGGAACCAATTTACAGGCGCTTATAGACGCGGAAAAGCGCGGGGAGATAAAGGGCGGCAGGATCACCTGCGTGATAAGCTCCAAGCCCGATGCTTACGCGCTTGAAAGGGCAAAACAAAACGGTATCTCAACAAGAGTTATTCCAAGAAAGGAATATGCCGACGTTGCGTCATACACCAAGGCGGTGACGGACGCTCTTGTTGAGGAGGAAACCGATCTTGTGGTTTATGCGGGATTTATGACCATTCTTGACGAGCAGGTCGTAAAGGCGTTTCCGTATAAAATGATGAACGTTCACCCCGCGCTGATTCCGTCCTTCTGCGGAAAGGGATTTTACGGGCTGCACGTGCATGAGGCGGTGTTGGAAAGCGGCGTTAAGCTCACGGGGGCGACGGTTCACTTTGTGACCGAGGTGTGCGACGGCGGTCCTATCATTTTACAGGGCGCTGTTCCCGTTATGAACGGCGATACTCCCGAGGTGCTGCAAAAGCGTGTTATGGAGCAGGCGGAGTGGAAGCTGCTGCCGAAAGCGGTATCGCTGTTCTGCGAGGACAGGATTACGATAAGGAACGGCAGGGCTTATGTTGATTGAGGAGTAGCTATGATAACGGATATTCACAAGGGCGACTACGGCGTTGAGGGTAAAATGCGCTGGGAGCTGTTTGATGAGGAAATTTCGGTCGGGATAGGCGATAACGTTGATATCGCCTACGCCGAGAAATGCGCCGAAGCGCTGAACGGTCTGCCTGAGGAAACGGTAAACGCGATCTGGGAGGCAGCGAAAAAGTACTGCCTGTTCTTTATCGATCTGTGCGGCGACGAATGGGACGAGTGGAACGAAATGAGTTTCAATGTCACAAAGAAAACGCCCGCCGAAAAAATTAAGTCGGAGATATTTCCGAGCTGCCTTATAATTGACGAGCCCGAGGACGGGCGAATTGGCTTTCACATCGAGTGCAACTGCTCTTGGGAGTCGGAGCACGGTCTGGAGATAACGATACTCGACGGAAAGCTGGTGTACCTCGGCGCGTTTGAGAGCCGCGGAGCGTGGGACGAGTTCGCACCCAATGACGAGTGGAATTTTGTTAATAATGTATAGGAGTAAATTATGAGCGATACGTATTCATTGTGCGAGAGCAAGGCATATTTCGGCTGTCTGGACGGTCGGCTGAGGTCTCCGCTTTTCGGCCATGAGATCGAGTTTCTGGTCAAGGGAGGCGACGAGACCTACGGCGTGCGCTGCGCGGAATATTTTGAGAAGATAACCGCGGAAAATCTTGAGGAATACCCGGTGCTGAACGCGCTTTTCGAGGCGCTCGGCGAGTACGTGATCGACTTTCTTGACGAGCGCGGCGACGAGTTCGAGCTTGGCGATTTCGAGTATGACGAGAACTCGCCCGTCACCGAGCTGTTGAAGGCGCTCACGCCCGTCGGGCTGACGTTCGAGAAGTTTGGCTACCTCTCGGACGAGGAATGTCCGATCGCGTTCAGCATTAAGTTCAGCTTTGACCCGGTAGCCGACGAGTATATGGAGATCGCCCTGCACGGCGACGCTGCCGTCTATGCCGGAGAGTTCCGCGGAGTAAGCCCGTGGAACGATAAGCTGCTAAAAAAGAAGTGGAATTACGCGAGGAATATATAATGAACGAACAGAAATTCACGGGCAAGGCGGACTTATATGAAAAATTCCGACCGAGCTATCCCGACGGGCTTATAGATTTTCTTTACGATAACGCAAGGTGTGATAACGTCGCGGATATCGGCGCGGGCACGGGAAAATTTACGCGCTGCCTGCTGAAAAAGCCGTGGAAAGTGACCGCCGTCGAGCCTAACGCCGATATGCGCGGAAAGCTTGCGGAGACAGAGGGCATAACGGTAGTGAACGCTCCCGCCGAGAATACGGGTCTCGCGGACAAGTCCGTCGGTCTCGTGACGGCGGCGCAGGCGTTTCATTGGTTTGACGAGGAGAGGTTCAGGACCGAGTGCGGACGGATACTAACCGATAACGGAAAACTCGCGATAATCTGGTACAACGACGTGAAAGAGGGCTTAGCCGCGCGGCAGACGGAGATCTGCAATAAATACTGTCTCGATTTGATACTGAATAACGGTCACGCAGGCAAGCGCTCCGCCGAGGATGGCGATAAGTTTCTGCGTGGCGGATATTTCACGGAGCTGACGGTCGAGGAGTTCCCGGGCGAGCGCATTTTCGACCGCGAGAGCTTTATCGGCGAAACGCTGTCGCGCTCGTATGCGCCTAAGCCCGGCCAGCCGAATTACGTGCTGTTAATTGATGAACTGAACGCGCTCTTCTCGGAGTTCGAGAGCGGCGGCAGCACAGTGGTAAAAACACAAACTGTCTGCTATTTAGGCAGCTTTTAAAACAAAAAACAGGAGGACAACAAAATGATAACTTTGGACAAGGAACTGAATTCGCTGGCATATCACGGCAGAGGAATAGTTATTGGAAAGTCGCCCGACGGCAAAAAGGCAGTCATTGCGTACTTTATTATGGGTCGCAGCGAGAACAGCCGCAACCGCGTGTTTATCGAGGATGGAGACGGCATACGTACTCAGGCGTTTGACGAGAGCAAGATGACCGACCCACACCTGATAATCTACGCTCCCGTGCGCGTTCTCGGGAACAAGACCATAGTCACGAACGGCGACCAAACCGACACGATCTATGAGCTTATGGACAAGCAGATGACGTTCGAGGAGAGTCTGCGCACCCGCACGTTCGAGGACGACGCGCCCAATTTCACGCCGCGAATTTCGGGTATCGTTCACCTTGAAAACGGCGGAATGAACTATGCGATGTCTATACTCAAGAGCGCTAACGGCGACCCCGCTTCCATGCGCCGATATACGTTCGCGTATTCCGATCCGATAAGCGGACAGGGCAGCTTTATCCATACCTACGCAGCCGCGGGAGAGCCGCTGCCTAGCTTTGTCGGCGAGCCTAAGGACGTGGTTATTCCCGATATGAGTCTTGACGATTTCACGAATTTCGTCTGGACTAACCTCAACGCGGACAACAAGGTTTCGCTGTTTACACGCTATATTGATATTGAAACGGGCAAGTTTGAGAGCCGTATCGTCAACAAGAACAAGTGACCGCCTAGGTGAACTATGGAGATTATCAACGAGGCAAGCGAGAAATTCAGGGACAAGCAGGACGAGATATGCGGTTTGCTGTTTGATCTGCTGCGGAAGATCGACGAGATCGAAAAGGACGTTTTTAATAAAAGCGAAGAACTTAAACGCAAAAAGGCGGAACTCGGTATCCCGAAGCATCAGGTAGGCCCCGGGGAGGAAGAGCTTTGGGACGAGTACGGGCAGCGGCTCGGCGAGGTCGCAAAGCCCGCCTGCACCGAAAAGCTTATCAAAAGGCGCTACGGCGGCTCGTACGGAAAACCGTCGAAATACAACTATATCGGCGGCGAATGTACGGCAACATTTATTATGAAAACCGCGAAAAGGGCGGTCGTGCAAACGGATTTTATGCACGGAACGCCGCAATCGCACAAATTCGTAATAAGAGACGTTGACGGGAAATGGCTTGTCGACGAGGTTTATTACGGATTTCAAAGCAATCCCGAAAAGTGGTATTCCGACAATATCAGATAATTCGGAGGACGATATGAGCGAATATAAATTCAAGTACCACCCCGACCCGCTGAAAACAGGCGAGTTTAAAAATGACCAAATAATGGTATGCGACTGCTGCGGCAAACAGACGGATGTGTACTACACAGGTCCGTTTTACTCAATAGATAATGTTGATTATCTTTGCCCCGAATGTATATCGAGCGGAGAGGCTGCCAAGAAGTTTGACGGCTCGTTTCAAGACAGCGAATCTGTGGATGAGGTTAGCGATCCCGCAAAGCTCGATGAGCTTGTTCACCGTACACCCGGCTACTGCGGCTGGCAGCAGGAATACTGGCTCGCGCACTGTGACGATTACTGTGCGTTTCTGGGTTATCCCACATGGGACGATCTGGAAAAAATGGGTATCGACAAGGAGATAGAGGAGACCTACCGCGAGGATGTCTGCGGTATCGATTTCGAGGACGCGAGGGAGCATATCGAGGTAAACGGCTGCTATCTGTTTGAGTGTCTGCACTGCGGAAAGCATTTTATCTACATTGATTTTGACTAGGAGCGTTATGGATATTATCAGCGAAGCAAGCGACAAATTCAAGGATAAACAGGACGAGATATGCGGTATATTGCTGGAGCTGCTCGGGAAGATCAACGAGCTTGAACGGTCGGTTTATGAGTGCGACTGCGAAATGAATACCCGTATCCGCAAGAAAGAGCTTTCCGCGGACAAGATAGCGGAATACTCAAAAAATCTATGGAGCGATTACCGTGAGGAATGTAAAAAGATCGTCGAGGGAAGATGTACCGAAAAGCTGCTGAAAAAGGGCTACGCGAGGTCGTTTTCCACTACGCCGATGTACGGCTATATCGAGGACGCGGACGACTGCCGCGGAACGTTCTTTATGGAGACTGCGAAAAAGGCGGTCGTGGAGTTTCGTTTTACAAACCACTCGACGGTGCATTTTATGCACAGGTTTACGCTCGTGCCGAGCGGAGATACATGGCTCGTGGACGCGTTCAGCTACGGCACCGAAAAGGAAGGCGTGTGGCATAGAGGACATATTTAAATAGTGGAGGTATCAAATATGGAGCTGCCGACGCTAAAATTTTCGTTTGATTACGGTGTGTGCCTTTGGGGCAAGGGCGGCGCGGAAGAACCCGAAAACCTCCCCATATCGGACGGCTTGCGGCGCGAGCTGGAGGAGGCAAACGAGGAGTTTCCGAATTACCTTAACTGGAGCGACCCGAACCAACCGCCGGTGTGGACTTTGGAACAGACCCTCAAATTCTTTGACCGCATGGAGCATGTCTGCCAAAAACTGCAAGATGAGCTCCGCGGAAAATATACGGTGATAAACGGTCTTGATGGTGACAGGGATATGTATTGCAAACCAGAATATTGGAGCGAGGGTCAAAAATGATCTAACGGAGGAGGTTTCACCGTGAAAAAACAAAAATACCTTTTTGAAGAGCTGATCACCGAAATAAAGGAGGCATATCTGCAAGACGGAGACGCGTCCTTCTATAAAGACGGGGGCTGGTGCGTATACGCGAAGAAAGCCGATCTCAACCTAAAGTCCGAATGTTATGTGCTGCCGTATCCCAAGTACGATCTGGAAACGGATACCGAGGAGGAAAACGAATTTGCCGTGCAAAATGGGCTTGAATTTGTTTATCGTGATGAAATGCTCCAAGATGTTATTGCGGCGGCAGTTGATGAGGACGAGGACATCTCAAACAAAAAGCTGCTTAAGGCGATAAAGTATTATGAAAAATATGATACCTTTATGGATATCGATTAAAATATTACGGAGGAATTTTTTATGACTGAACTGGAACTGAAATACGGCTGCAACCCAAATCAAAAGCCGTCGCGCATTTTTATGGAGAACGGGAAAGAACTGCCGATTGAGGTGCTGAACGGCAAGCCCGGCTACATCAACTTTATGGACGCTTTCAACGGCTGGCAGCTTGTCAAGGAGCTTAAAGCGGCGACGGGCTATCCCGCGGCTACGTCCTTTAAGCACGTATCTCCCGCGGGCGCGGCTATCGGCTTGCCGCTCACGGAGACTCTTGCCAAGATATACTGGGTTGACGACCTCGGCGAGCTTTCTCCGCTGGCTTGCGCATACGCGAGAGCGCGCGGCGCGGACAGAATGTCGAGCTACGGTGACTTTATCGCGCTGTCGGACGTCTGCGACGTGCCCACCGCGAGGATAATCCAGCGCGAGGTATCGGACGGCGTTATCGCGCCCGGCTACGAGTCCGAGGCGCTGGAGATACTCAAATCCAAGCGCAAGGGAACATACAACATTATAAAAATAGACCCCGACTATACGCCCGAGCCTATTGAGCGCAAGCAGGTGTACGGCATCACGTTCGAGCAGGGCAGAAACGAACTCGTTATCAACGACGAGCTGTTCGCGAACCGCCCGACCAAGAACAAGGAAATTCCCGAGAACGCTATCCACGACCTCGCTATCGCGATGATAACGCTGAAGTACACGCAGTCGAACTCCGTTGCTTACGCGTGCGGCGGTCAGGCTATCGGTATCGGAGCGGGTCAGCAGTCGAGAATTCACTGCACACGTCTCGCAGGAACAAAGGCGGACAACTGGTATCTTCGTCAGTCGCCTGCGGTTATGAATCTGCAGTTTGTCGACGATATTCGCCGCGCAGACCGCGACAACGCTATCGACCTGTACATCGGCGAGGACTATATGGACGTTCTTGCGGAGGGCGAGTGGCAGCGCATTTTCAAGGTAAAGCCCGAGGTGTTCACGCGTGAGAAGAAACGTGAATGGCTCGACACCATGAAGGGCGTTGCGCTTGGCTCGGACGCGTTTTTCCCGTTCGGTGACAATATCGAGCGCGCTCACAAAAGCGGCGTTGAGTTCATAGCGCAGCCGGGCGGTTCTATCCGCGACGACAACGTTATCGAGACCTGCGACAAGTACGGTATCGCGATGGCGTTCACGGGTATACGTCTGTTCCACCACTGATAATACGGCAAAGCGCTCTCCGCTTGGAGGGCGCTTTTTTTATCCGGAAACGGTGTTTTTTTGAACCAAAAAAGCACTGTTTTTTTAACAGCGAAATTTTGACCGTAAAAACACCTTTTTAAAGCTATAAAATTCGCTTTGCAATAATACTTAATCGTGAATTTAAAATTTGTGAAAAACCATCAAAAAAGCATATGAAATTAACTGCGAAATCACAAAAAAACTACCGTTGATTTCCGCGCTGTTTTCGGAGCGGAAATCAACGGTAATTTTTGCGCGGTCAGCGCGGCTTGCGGTTGATGTCGTCGGTCGAACCGGCAATGTAGTCAATGGAAACATTGTACAGCCGTGACAGCTCCACCACGCGCTCGAACGGTATCGGGCGGCGGTTGTTCTCGTACTGCGCGTAGTAGCTTTGGGTGGTGTTGAGATATTCGGCAACTTCGGTCTGGGTCAGAGCGTTTTTTTCACGTAAAATTCTCAGTCTTTCTCCCGAATCATCTTTTATCGTCCTCTCGTAAGTATTTTATATAATTGGTGAATTATACCATGAGAGGAATTGTAAATTGTGCTATTTAGTTAACATCTGAACTAATTTAGTTCAGATGTTAACTAAATTACGCTTTTTTGTAAAACAGTGTTGTATAATGATAAATGAAAATTTGCATACGTATTTGCAAAAAACACAGGAGGATAAATGACATGAAAAAGAAATTGGCTATGGTTCTTGCCGTGATAATAACGGCGGGTTTGACGGGGTGTTCGATACTTAAACGGGAAAATCCCCGCGGAGAATCAGGCTCATCGCCGATCTTAACTTCAACCTCAAGCTCGACGATGAGCACACAGCCGAGCGAAAGCTCAACGGATAATCGGGACGCGTCCGAGGAGAGCAGTACTTTTGAGGAAAGCTCCGCCCCCGAAGAAAGCTCGTCCGAAAATCTTCACGAGTACAGCGGCACGTCCGAAGAAAGTTCGTCCGGCGGAATTCTCGGCGATATAATCCGACCGGAAGTTAAGGAGGCTATTGACAGCTACGAGGCGTTTATTGACGAGTATTGCGAGTTTATGAAGAAGTACGCGTCTTCCGATAATCCGTTAATGTTAATGAGCGAGTATATGGACTATTTGCAGGAACTTACGGAAATGGGCGAAAAATTCGACAATATGGACGAAAGCGATTGGACGGCAGCGGAAACCGCATACTATACCGAGGTTTTGCTCCGCTGTCAGAAAAAGCTGCTTGACGCAGCTGATGAAATGTAAAATTAACCAACGAAAGGAAAATGATGATGAGCGAACAAAACAACGGCATAACCTTACAAAAGGAAAACAATACCAATCCATCGGCTGCGACGAGCACGATACCCGAGGCAAATTTAAGCGTGACCGCAAGCGCTCAACCTGCGGCAAATATGAAATTTTGCAAATATTGCGGCGGACAGATACCTATGGACGCGATATTGTGTACCGTCTGCGGAAGACAGGTCGAGCAGCTTCAGGGGACCGAATCCTCGCAGCAGCCTCAAATAGTGATAAACAACGCAAACAATAATGTAAATACCAACACCGCCATTGCGTCTGGAGCACCGGTAGGAAAGAGAAAGAGCAAATGGGTATGCTTTTTCCTGTGGCTTTTCTTGGGATTATTCGGCGCGCATAAGTTTTATGACGGAAGGATCGGAACGGGAATTATATACATGCTTACTTTAGGTTTCTTCGGCATCGGGTGGTTTATCGACTTTTTCGGGATACTTAACAAACCTAATCCTTATTATGTGTAACGTTTTCATAAAGATTATTTTAAGCGGAAGAAATTCCGCTTATTTTTTGTGAAATTCTTGACAACCAAATCAATATGTAGTATAATATAAAATAAGGGAGTAGACTTTCAAAAAAGGAGAAAACTATTATGGGACTTACATTAACCGAAAAGATCATCAAGGCGCATATCGTCGACGGCGAGATGACGAAGGGCACGGAGATCGGACTTAAGATCGACCAGACCCTCACCCAGGACGCTACGGGAACTATGGCGTATCTGCAGTTCGAGGCTATGGGCGTTGACCGCGTTAAGACCGAACGGTCTGTCGCGTACATAGACCACAACACGCTTCAGAGCGGCTTTGAGAACGCCGACGATCACCGCTTTATCGGCTCGGTAGCCAAGAAGCATGGTATATGGTTTTCGAGACCCGGCAACGGTATCTGTCATCAGGTCCATCTGGAAAGATTCGGCAAGCCCGGCAAGACCCTTATCGGCTCCGATTCGCACACCCCGACGGGCGGCGGTATCGGTATGCTGGCTATGGGCGCGGGCGGTCTGGACGTTGCCGTGGCTATGGGCGGCGGCGCTTATTACATAACAATGCCCAAGGTCGTTAAAATCAACCTCACGGGCAAGCTCAACGACTGGGTATCGGCTAAGGATGTTATTCTTGAAGTCCTCCGCCGCCTTACCGTAAAGGGCGGCGTGGGCAAGGTAATGGAATACACGGGCGAGGGCGTTAAGTCACTGAGCGTTCCCGAGCGCGCGACTATCACTAATATGGGCGCGGAGCTGGGCGCTACGACCTCGATCTTCCCGTCCGACGAAACTACGCTGAAATTCCTTAAGGCGCAGGGCAGGGAAGAGGACTATGTGGAGCTTTCCGCAGACCCCGATGCGGTATACGACGAGGAGGTCAATATCGACCTCTCCGAGCTTGTTCCTCTGGCGGCTTGCCCGCATTCTCCCGACAATGTAAAGACCGTCGAGGAGATCGGCGCGATAAAGATAGATCAGGTTTGTATTGGGTCGTGTACCAACTCGTCTTTGCAGGACTTGAGAAAGGTTGCGCATATCCTTAAAGGCAAGACCGTTCACCCGGACGTTTCGCTGGCTATTGCGTGCGGCTCTAAGCAGGTGTTCAATATGCTCGCAGACGGCGGCGAGCTGTCGATACTTATCGACGCGGGCGCGAGAATTCTCGAGAGCGCGTGCGGTCCGTGCATTGGAATGGGTCAGTCGCCCAACAGCAAGGGCATTTCTCTGAGAACGTTCAACCGCAACTTTGAGGGAAGAAGCGGCACAAAGGACGGTCAGATATACCTCGTATCACCCGAGACCGCGGCTATAAGCGCGGTTACCGGCGTATTCACCGACCCGAGAACCGTCGGCGAAATGCCGCCCTATGTAATGCCCGAGAAGTTCCTCATTAACGATAATATGGTCACTCCTCCCGCAACGCCCGAGGACGCTCCGAGCGTTGAGATACTGCGCGGTCCGAACATCAAGCCGTTCCCCGTAAACAAGCCCTTGGCTGAAACTATCGAGAGCGGCGTTACCCTTAAAGTCGGCGATAACATCACAACCGACCACATTATGCCCGCGGGCGCGAAGATACTGCCGCTCCGCTCGAATATCCCCGCGATATCGGAGCACTGCTTTTCGGTATGCGACGAAACGTTCCCGAAGCGCGCGAAAGAGGCGGGCACGTCGATTATCGTCGGCGGCGTGAACTACGGTCAGGGCTCGTCGCGCGAGCACGCGGCGCTCGCTCCGCTGTACCTCGGCGTCAAGGCGATAATCTGCAAGTCGTTCGCGAGAATTCACCGTCAGAACCTTATCAACAACGGAATTCTGCCGCTTGAATTCGTCAGCGAGGGCGACTACGACAGGATAGAGCAGGGCGACAAGCTTGTGATCGCCGATATCCGTAAGATCGTGGAGACCGACGGCAAGATCGTTGTCGAGAACAAGACAAAGGGCTTTTCGTTTGAGGTGAAGTGCGAGCTGTCCGAGCGCGGCAAGGGCATGATGCTCGCGGGCGGTCTGCTCAACTACACGAAAGCGAACGGCTGATATGGGATTGTTCGGTAACTTATTCGGCAAAAAAGAGGGCGGCAAGGGCGGTTTTTCATACATTTTGGAGATCGCCAAGCTGCTGACCGATAACGAAACGGTTCACGCAAATCTCAAATTCGCCCTCGATACCCCCGACAAATACTTCTCCGAGAACGAATGGCGTTACGCCGAGCGCGGATTTGTCGTCGGCAAGACCGACAGGAAAACGCTCTATTGGCTGGCGCTCGTGGACGAGCTTGCCGAGGGCGGCAGCGTGTTCGAGGTGGACTACAAATGCGAGCTGGACGAGTTCCGCGGTGCGCTTGAGCGGCTGAGTAATTACGGCATGATCGAAAGCGTATTTTCCTCGCTTGACCTCTCCGAGGACGGCGACATTGAGGTGTGGGGCGAAGAGCTTAACGCGTCGCTCGGCGAAAAGGCGTTCGTGGGCTATATCGATATCGACAGCGACAGCTACCCGCTTGTTATCATGGACGGCGGCGCGCTTGACAAGCTGCAAAGGCTCGCCGCGGACAACGATCATAAGATTGAGGGCTTTTGACGATCAAGAGGTAATAAATGGGATTATTCAAAAAAGACCCCTTAAAGGAGATTTTCGCGGACTACTACCGTGAGGACTGCGAGGACATTCTGGAGACCGCACGGGCTATCTCGGGGAACGACCGAAGAGTTGTCGCGGCTGTCAACGCGGCTCTGGACGACCCGAGGAAGTTCATAAGGCAGAACGCAAAGCGCTTTGACGAGCGCGGCATCAAGCTTGACGACGAGGATGCCTTAGACGGGCTTGACGCGGACGAGCTGCTGTTCCTCGCAATGCTCGACGAGCTTGAGGCGTATGATTACGTTTTCGAGTTCGACTTCAAGTGTTCGTCCGAGGACTTCCTTTGGGGGCTGACACAGATAAAGAACCACGAGCTTATCAAGGAGGTTCTCAAAACTGTGGAGCTTGACGGGAAAGGCGATATCGAAAAGTGGGGAAAGCAGATAAACAAGGCACTCGGCGGCAGGGCATACATTTACTATATGCACATTGACAGCGACAGCTATCCGCTTGCGATAATGACTTATGAAACGTTTGAAAAAATACCGATACCGTTTGTTGTTGTTATGTAAGAAAGGAAATACCAATGGGATTATTCGGCAAAAAAAGGAAGCCGCGTGAAAGCAACGAGATAAACAACAGCGAGCTGAAAATAAAGCTCGCGGACACGGCGCTCGGTCTGCTCGCCGAGGGCGAGGATTTCACAGAGCTTGCCAATACCAAGTGCGAATTCGGGTATCTGTTCGATATTGAGAGACACGGCATTGAGGCGCTGTTCAAGCTGGTGACAGACAAGACTACCGCGTATTTCGCGGCACAGGGCGACAGGCTTATGCGGTTGGATTTTAACGAGGAGCTGTTCCAAACCACCGTCGAGGGTTTTCTCGATATGCACAATTAAATCGAAACAATAGGAGGTGCCGCCGTGAAGAGGAGATATCCCGCCGTGCTTTTTGTTATCGGATTTATAACCAATTTGGTTTTCCGTTTCTTTTGGCTGTTCGCACCCGCGGTGATTCTGATGATAATAGGTATTTTCTCAAGGAATTTCCTGTACATAGGGCTTACGGTTTTGCTTTTTGATATTATTGTATCTCTTATTGAACAATTTAAAATACGGGCAGCTTTTTTAAGCGATACCGATAATCCCGATTTTCGTGGATTTCAGGACGCTCTGTCAAGGGACGGGAATTGGAACGAGAATTTAAAAGAGTTTCTCGAAAACCGTTTTGAAACTCCCGATGACAATGAAAATGATACACATGCGGAATGAGCTTCGCAAATATACACTTTCGGAAAGGATATAATTATGGCAAAAATACAGATGACAACGCCGCTTGTAGAGATGGACGGCGACGAAATGACGCGCATTATATGGAAGATGATCAAGGATATCCTGATCAATCCGTATATCGACCTGAAAAGCGAGTACTATGACCTCGGTCTGGTTCACCGCAATGAGACGGACGATCAGGTCACGGTCGACAGCGCGAACGCCACAAAGAAGTACGGCGTTGCGGTAAAGTGTGCGACCATCACCCCCAACGCTCAGCGCGTGGAGGAGTACAAGCTGAAAGAGATGTGGAAGTCGCCGAACGGCACTATCAGAGCCATTCTGGACGGCACGGTGTTCCGCAAGCCCATTCTCGTGAACGGTATCACGCCGTATATCCCGACATGGACAAAGCCGATAACCATCGCGCGTCACGCTTACGGCGATATCTACAAGAACACCGAGCTGAAAGCGCCGCAGGGCAGCAAAGCCGAGATAGTCATCACCGACAAGGACGGCAAAGAGACCCGCGCGCTTATTCACGATTTCAAGAGCTCGGACGGTATCGTTCAGGGCGTTCACAATCTCGACAGCTCTATCGGCAGCTTTGCGAGAGCGTGCTTCAACTACGCGCTCGACGCACGCGAGGACCTTTGGTTCGCGTCCAAGGACACCATTTCCAAGACCTACGATCACCGCTTTAAGGATATCTTCGCGGAGATATACGAGAGCGAGTACAGGGAGAGATTTGAAAAGGCGGGTATCGAGTACTTCTATACGCTGATAGACGATGTTGTGGCGCGTGTGATACGCTCCGAGGGCGGTTTTATATGGGCGTGCAAGAATTACGACGGCGACGTTATGTCGGATATGCTCGCGACGGCTTACGGCTCGCTGGGCTTGATGACGAGCGTACTCGTGTCGCCCGACGGCAAGTACGAGTATGAGGCGGCTCACGGCACCGTAACACGTCATTATTATAACTTCCTCAAGGGCGAAAAGACCTCCACGAACCCCATAGCGACTATTTTCGCGTGGAGCGGAGCGCTCCGCAAGCGCGGCGAGCTGGATAATATCCCCGAGCTGTGCGACTATGCGGACAAGCTTGAAAAGGCTTCCGTGCAGACCATGGAGGAGGGCGTAATGGACAAGAACCTCGCGGCGATGTCCAAGCTCGAAAACAAGCGCGTTGTCGATACCGAAACGTTCCTTGTGGAAATAAATAACAGACTTGAGAAGTTAATGGCATAAATTATCCTAATACAGGGGCTGAAAATTATGCAAGATAATAAAAATATATCAAAATCCGTAATACGGCGTTTGCCGCGTTACTATCGGTTTCTTGGGGAATTGCTGAAGGAGGGCGTCGAGAAGATATCGTCGCGGGAGCTATCGGAGCGTATGCGGCTGACGGCGTCGCAGATACGTCAGGATCTGAACTGCTTCGGCGGCTTCGGGCAGCAGGGGTACGGTTACAACGTCGCGGAGCTGAGGGAACAGATCGGCGCGATACTGCATCTCAACGATATGCGCACGGTGATACTTATCGGCGCGGGAAATCTCGGCCGCGCGGTCGCGGTACATATTGATTTTGAGCGGTACGGCTGCCATCTCGTCGGTATATTCGACAGGGACGACACGCTGACGGGCGAGAGAATCTCGGGCATACGCATACGCGCAATGGACGAGATACGCGTGTTCTGCTGCGAGGAGCACCCCGCAATGGCGATACTGTGCATACCGCGCAGCGGAGCGGAGGATGTGGTGAAAACGCTTATCGGCTGCGGAGTAAGGGCGTTCTGGAATTTCTCGCATTACGATATCAACGTGGACTATCCCGATGCGGCGGTGGAAAATGTTCACCTTACAGACAGCCTTATGACGCTTTCATACCTTATGGAGGAAAAGGACGAGCCCGAGGATGATACTGTGACGAATTGACAAAGTGCATTTGCGCCTGCTTTTGTGAAAGTCAAAGGCAGGCGTTTTTGTGTCTGCAATCGGCTCTGTTAAGCCAATGTTAACTTTGGTTGACAAAGTTCAAATGGGAATTGGTAGACAAGAGAGAAAAAATCGGGTATAATCATATCATAAAACAACGGGAGGTGAGCCTATGGAATTCAACCGAAAAACTACGGGAACGGTCACAGATGTGAAAACCATATGGTGGATAAAGGTGAAGCTGAAAGCCGTGAGGACGAGCTCGACGGACGGCGCGGCGTTTCCGCACAGTATTAGGGTGAAGTATACGGCGGACGGAAAAGAGTACACGGCAAAGGTGTATATTCCGTGGAGGCTGATACCGCCCGAGGTCGGCGATGAAGTCGAAGTGCTATACTCCGACGGCAGACCGCGTCTCAGTTTTATAAATTGCTTTGGAGGTTGATAGAATGACATTTGCGGAGAAATTAGCGGAACTCAGGAAACAGCGCGGCTGGTCGCAGGAGGAACTCGGAGAGCGGCTTGGCGTGACGCGGCAGACGGTGTCGAAGTGGGAGCTTGGGTCGACTACTCCCGAAATGGAAAAGCTCGCGGCAATGGGCGAGCTTTTCGGGATAACCTTGGATGAGCTTGTCCGCGGCGGGGAGAGTTGCCGGGTGGTTGGCGACGTTTCCGAACAGAAGGTCGTCGTGGTGAAGAAGTCAAGGTTTGTCAACGGCGAGTTCAAAAGCGAGAAAAAGGTGTTCGGAAAGCCGCTTGTACACGTCAACGTCAAGGGCAGGGCGAACGGATTTTTCGCGGTGGGACTTATGGCGAGAGGATTTTTCTCGGTCGGTCTGCTGTCGATGGGCGTGTTTTCGATAGGACTGCTGTCGATAGGCGTGGTGGTTCTCGGAGCGCTCGCGGGGATCGGCATCGCCGTCAGCGCGATGATTGCGGCGGGCGTGTTTGCATTCGGTGCGGTGGCGATCGGGGTGTTCGCGTTCGGCGCGGTATCGTTCGGGTGGCTCAGCTACGGCGCTTTAAGTGCGGGAACGTACTCGCTGGGCGCGGTCTCAAGGGGAACTATCGCGATAGGCAGTAATGCGAGCGGAGTTATTGCTCTCGGCAAGGACACCGCGGGCGAGATACAGCTCCACCTGCCGATAACGGCGGATGAATTCCGCGCGGTCGTCGAGAGCCGCCTGCCGAACACGCCGAAATTTATAGTCGACCTCTTCTCATTGTTTGCGGAGAACGTGGAGTTCGGCTGAGGTCAGAACCTTTCAAGCTCCGCGCCCGAATAAAAGGTGCGGAGTATCTCCTCGGCGGTGCTGCCGTTTTTCGCCATGAAGTCGGCACCGTTTATGCTCATGCCCTTGTTCTCGCCTAATCCGAGACAGGTGAAACGGAATTTGTCCTCGGTGTACTCGACGGTTATCGCGACGCTGCGCAGTCCGAACGCCTGTTTCAGCGCCGCGCCCGTTATCCGTTCGCCGTTGAACTCGATATACAGGAGCGTTCCGGTGTCGGCGTAAACCGCGTTTGCGAACCATTCCGAGCAGTCGGGCGATATCGTTCCGCTTTTGTGAAGCGCGCGCCTCACCTCCTCGGTCGTGAACGCGGTGCGGCTCTCGAAACCCTCCGCGCCGATATCGCACGGCAGCGCGACCGAGCACGATATTGGCGGGCACTCGTCCGTCCTGCCCGAGGACATTCCGCACATCTGCGCGTTTATCGGTTCGCCGTCGAGCGTCAAAAGCAGCTTTTCGGCGGTGCGGACAGCGTTTGTGACGCGTTCGTCGGGCTTTTCGCTGTCGATGAACGGGAAATCCGCGCCGACCGTGAAGTCCGCGCCCATGTTTTCAAAGCCCCTCTTTACCGAAAGCGTGTATATGGCGCGGGAGTTCTCTGCGGCAGCGACTGCGGTAAGCGCCTCGTCCGCGAGGTTTTCGCCGCCCGTAAGCCCCGTCACGCACCCCGTAAGGAATTCATCATAGCTCATTGTGAGTATCTCGCCGCGCTCGGGGAGGTATACGCTCACGCGGCGCGGCACGGCGGCGCGGCTGTTCGCGGTAGCTGTCAGCAGTATGGCGGTAATTACCGATAAGAGGACTAGTGCCGCCGCTGATACAATGGTTATCTTTTTTGGCATTTTGTGGTCTCCTTTCGAGGGGCTTTTTATTTTTTTGGTTTAGGTCGATTACTTTTCATTACATTTTGTTGTTTAGTGTAAAAACACTAACTTCAAGGTGCAATAACAAAAAGAAACATTAATATATTGCAGAGAAATTCGCCTGCAATCAAACAAAAAAACATGTATGTGCTTTAATTCTCATTTGTGCATTTTGCAATATCGTAATCAAAATAATTCAAATCAGCACTTGACTTTATTTTAAAAGTGTAGTATAATTAAAAGGTAATGAATTGCCGAAGGGGATAAATTTCATTGGCATGATACATAGTACCTTAACCCCGCCGGCTGTAATGGAGTGATTGAAATGGATAAAATGGAACAGCTTAAATCCACCGACAGATTAAAGCAGATGTGCGCGGATTTTGTGGAAAACAGCCTTATTGACAGCTCGCTGTACAATAAATTCGGAGTTAAGCGCGGTCTGCGTAACTCCGACGGCTCGGGCGTGGTCGCGGGGATAACGAACGTCTGCTGCGTTCACGGATACGTGCTCAGCGAGGGCGACAAGCAGCCCATAGACGGCGAGCTGATCTACCGCGGCTACAATATCCGTGACCTTGTTGGCGGAGTGCTGAACGATAACCGCTTCGGCTATGAGGAGGTCGCATATCTGCTGCTGTTCGGCGTGCTGCCGAACGAGCGCGAGCTTACAAGCTTTTCGCGCCTTATCGCCGAGTACCGCGAGCTTCCGCGCTATTTCAGCGAGGACGTTATCATGCGCAATCCCTCGCCGAATATCATGAACAAAATGCAGCAGGCGGTGCTCACGCTGTACAGCTGCGACAGCGCTCCGGAGGACAAGTCGGTCGAGAGCGAGATGATGAAAGCGATCTCGGTCATCTCAAAGCTGCCCGCAATAATGGTGGCGAGCTATCAGACCATGCGCCGCTTTTACTACAACGATACCATGGTAATGCACCAGATAAACAAGGAGGAGAGCCTTGCCGAAAGCATTCTCTCCACCCTGCGCGACGACCGCGCGTACACTCCCGAGGAGGCAAAGCTGCTCGACGTGTGTCTTATGCTCCATGCGGAGCACGGCGGCGGTAATAACTCTACGTTTACATGCCGCACGGTGTCTTCGTCGGGGACGGACGCGTATTCGGCGTATTCGGCGGCAATAGGTTCGCTGAAGGGTCCTCGTCACGGCGGCGCGAATATCAAGGTAATGGAAATGCTCGAGCACGTCAAGACGGGCGTCAAGGATTGGGAAAACGACGATGAGGTCCGCGAATTCCTCCGCAAGCTCCTGCGCAAGGAGGCGGGCGACAAGTCGGGACTGATATACGGTATGGGTCACGCGGTGTATACGTTGTCCGACCCGCGCGCGGTGATACTTAAGTCCAACGCGATGAAGCTCGCCGAGGGCACGGAGTTCGAAGCGGAGTTCAGACTGCTCGACAGTATCGAAAGGCTCACCCCTGCGGTGTTCGCCGAGGAGCGCGGCGATATTAAAAATATATGTGCGAACGTGGATATGTATTCGGGGCTTGTATATAAAATGCTGAAGATACCCGTGGAGATGTACACGGCGCTGTTCGCGTGCGCGAGAATGGCAGGCTGGTGCGCTCACAGAATGGAAGAGATGATAAACGGAAAGCGTATCATCAGACCCGCCTACAAGGCGATAAATCTGAATAAGGGGTACATACCGCTGGATAAGCGATAAGCTCTTGACAAATCGTGTTAATTGTATTATAATAAATAATAGCAGCCTGAACTTCGGCGAAGCCGAAGTTCTCTGCGTTTTTGCCTTAAAATAAGGAGACTGTTTATATTATGAAAAAATCGCTTATAGCTATGATAGCGGGCTTTGTGCTGTGTACGGCGATAAGACTGTACACAATCGCAGCCTGCACGGATATGACCACGGGATTTTATTATCACGACAGCGCTCTGTTGTGCAATATATTGTATTACGGGGCGGTGGCGCTGACGTTCGTCGGGGCAGTGATTGCGGCGCGGTTCGACGAAAAGGGCGAATTCGGCAGGATAGCGGAAACGGATATAACGGACGGACGCGCGGCGGTGATCGGTTTCGGCCTGCTGATATCGGCGATGTTTGCCGGGTACGAGGGCATGGCGGAGGCAAAAACGCTCACGCCGTCGTCAATGCTGATGATGGCGGATTACGCTTTCGCGGCAGGTGCGGCAATACTTGCGTTTATTATACTGTATAAAAAGGAATTCAAGCCGTTTATGGGCTTTATTTTGGCGCTCGGAGGAGCTTACTTCACGGCACGCGGAATAAACTGCTTTAAGGAGCGCATGGTCATAGCGTCGGTGTCCGAGTATGTTATCGCGGCTTTGTGCGCGGTGGGTGCGGCGGTTACGTTCCTGATGTTCGCGAGGTTCTTATCGGGGAACTCGGGAAAACACACGAAAAAGGCGATGTTCGGCTGGGGTACGGCAACGGCTGTCATGACGCTCTCGTCCGCGGCAGCGACGGCGCTCGCGCATCTGACCGCGCCCGAGGAGATATCGCGGCGCATAACGGTCTCGAAACGCGAGGCTGAGCTTTTCTTTCAGACCGTCTACGGCAAGGACGGGTATATGATGGTCTATACGCCGCTCGTCGATATCGTTACGGGGTTGTTTATCGCGGCGGTGCTGATAACGGTGCTGTACGCAAAGCATACGGAGGTCGCCGTGAACGCGGAGGGCACTGCCGAAAGCGCAGAGGTTATGACCGACGGAACAGAGGAATAAATTTTTGAAGGGGGCGTTGAGCGTCCCCTTTGCTTTTTTGTGAATTCACTCTTGACAACCCGTAAAGAATATGCTACAATAAAAGCGGAGCACCGTCTCATAACAAAAAACGGTTATAAAAACTGCGAAAGGGGCTGGCACCCATAGAAAAAAACGGCGGCGCAGCAAAGCTTACCGTCCGCGTATTTAATGCGGACAACGAGGAGATCGGTCTCACCTACCCGAAACGGGCGGCGGAACTGGTAAAAAAAGGTCGGGCACGCTATGTGAACGATCGTGAAATTCGTCTTAAAAGCGCAGCCGCCGTCGGCGCGTCAGCCAAAGGCGACGGGTCGACGAGTGAGCTCAAATGCGAAGCGTTTGAGCGGCGGCGGAGCGTTTTTGATAGTGTGTCCGACGTAACGATATTTACGGAGGAAACCGAGATGGATAACAACAATATAATCACCCAAAATACAGACCGTACACAGCCTTATGTAATGCTGTACTTTAACGCGCGCGAATGGCACTTCAACAAGGACTGCAAGGACAACACGGGCTCGCGCTCGTTTATGACGGGTCCCGACGGAGCGCTCACCGAGGCGTTCACGATAGGAAACTGGACGTGGAACTGGACGGAGATATGCTCAAAGCAGCTCACGCTCGCGAAGAACACTCCGCATATGTTCACGTTCTGGCTCAACGGCGGCGAGAACGACCGCAACAACGAGGTCTGCCGCTTTGAGGTCATCTTCAACAACGACCACGAGAACCGTTATACTTACAATCTGAACCGCAACTTCATACAGCCCGTAAAGCGTCTGAACGGCTGGGAGCTGTACGAGATACCGTTCACCACGGGCGAAAACGAGTACACCGAGCTGCGTTTTGTAGCGCAGTACGCGTATATGACGGTTATGGCGGCAAAGGACAAGCTCGACTACGCCGAGTTCCCCGACACGGCGGACGAGTTCGCGGACGAGAGACCGCAGCGGCACAATATCGTTTTTCAGGACGGCTGGCCGACAAATAACTGGTACAGCACCAAAAATCTCCGGGCTCAAAGGAAGCAGCATGAACAGCGCGGGAATAACGAACAGTCCGAGAACCGCGATCTCAGCGGCGCAATGACGGGAATTTCAAGCGCGTTCAACGGACTGTCGGACGCTATGGACGCGGTCAACGGCACTCTTTCGGGAGTTCCGCAGATGGTCACGGGCTGCATAATGAGCGCTTGCGATATGCTCCGCACAAGGATAACCGAGACGGTGGTGAAGTGCGGCGCGGACAATCCCGATGAGATAGCTGAGGCGGTGTGCGAGGAGTTCAACGACAGGCTCGGCGACGTTATCAACAACAACATCGAGTCCATGACCGACAACGTAAACGATCTGCTCGGCGATATTCAAGGCACGCTTGAGGATCTCCGCGATACCGTTGAGGAGCTTAACGAGGACTAACCCGTTCTATGGGTGATATCCGTCTTAATTAAATACTATACTTCGGGTGGAACGCCCGAAGTATTCTGCGTTTTTGGTTTGGCATTGCCTTTATGGCAATGCCATTTCGCGTTTCACGCGAAACCGCCAAAAGCCGCGTGTTGTCTCTTCCCAAAATGTTTTCAGTTTTTTACAGTTTTTCATATGATATTCTGTTAGTGATAAATTCACGAAAGGAGTGTCATTATGAATGACAAAGGATTTGTAAAGCTCAACAGGAGCATAAAGGACAAGCCGTGGTACGGCGATAACGGCACAATGAGAATGTACATAACATTGCTTATCAATGCGGCTTGGAGGGATCTCGACTACGACGGAATGACATTGCACAAGGGGCAGTATGTGACAAGCATTGCAAAGCTCGGAGAGATGTGCGGTCTAACTATCCGACAGACCCGAACGGCACTAAGTCACCTCAAAGCGACAAAGGACATAACAGTGCAGACAACCGCGAAATACAGCATTGTAACGCTGAACAGCTATGACGTTCAACCGCCCGCCGCCAAGTCTGTCGACAACCTTGCCGACAAGCACCCCGACACGGTAAGCGACAACATAAGTAGAAGTAAAGAAGAAGAAAAAAAAGAAATTAAAAAAGAAGAAAAGGAAGAAGCGGCTGCGCCGCTTCCCACTCCCCTTTCTTCCGATAATTCCTTTGATAAAATGCCAAACGACAACCCCGTAACGCAGGACGAGCTTACCGCTATGTACGGCAAGGAAAACGTTGCCGTATATTCAAGAAAGTTCGACATATGGGCTGAGCGAAAGGGGATAAAGGGCGTAAACAAGCTCGGCACTATCGCGAAGTGGCTCGCCGAAGACGGGGTAACGAAACAGCGCTCTTCGTCATTCGATCAGCGCGAGGTGATGTGCAATTTACTGCACAAATACCGCAGACCCGTTGACAATGACGGCTAAAAGTGATATAATTAACGTATTGGGAATAAAATAGAAATAAATCATTTTATGGGGGAAAATACTATGTGCGGAATTGTTGGCTACATCGGCGGGCGCGACTGCGCGGACGTTCTTATGGACGGACTTGAAAAGCTGGAATACCGCGGCTATGACAGCGCGGGTATCGCGGTGTTTGAGAAGAACGCCCGGAGCCCGGGTGGTGCCCGGAACCCGGGTGGTACTATCAGCACAGTCAAGACGCGCGGCAAACTGAAATGTATGGCGGATAAGCTCGCCGCGGAGGGCAAGCCCGAGGGATTCTGCGGGATAGGACATACGCGCTGGGCTACTCACGGAGAGCCGTCCGATATCAATTCGCACCCTCACTCCAACGGGCGCGTTACGATTGTACATAACGGCATTATCGAGAACTACACGGAGCTTAAAGAGTTCCTTTCAGAAAAGGGTTACTCGTTCGTCAGCCAGACCGACAGCGAGATAGTCGCGTGTTTGTTGGATTTTTACTTCGATGGCAGCGATCCGCTGCGCGCTATCATGGAGACCGTCAAGGAACTGCGCGGCAGCTACGCTCTCGGGATACTGTTTAAGGACTTCCCGGACCACGTGTATGCTACGCGAAAGGGCAGTCCGCTGATTGTCGGTCTTGGCGATAGCGAATACTTTATTGCGAGCGATATCCCCGCGTTCCTGAAATACACAAAGGACTACGCTATTCTTGACGACGATGAGATAGTCGCTATCGACAACGGCGGCGTGAAGTTCTTCGACGTTCACGGCATCGCGGTCAAAAAGCAGATACACACCGCCGACTGGGATATCGAGCAGGCGCAGAAATGCGGTTATCCACACTATATGCTCAAGGAAATTTACGAGCAGCCCGACGTTGTGGAGAAAACGCTGAACAGCATAATTACGGACGGCGTTCCCGATTTTTCGGGTATAGGGCTTACCGACGAGCTTTTACGCGGCGTTAAGCGCGTTTTCGTTGTCGCTTGCGGTACGGCTATGCACGCGGGTATCGTGGCAAGATACGCGGTGGAAAAGCTCGCGAGAGTACCCGTCGCGGTCGAGATAGCCAGCGAGTTCCGCTACATGGACCCGATAGTCGGCGAGGACGACCTTGTTATACTTGTGTCGCAGTCGGGCGAGACCGCGGACACGATAGCAAGCCTTGAATTAGCGAAGTCGCGCGGCGCAAAGACACTCGCGGTTGTGAACGTCAAGTACTCCGCGATAGCGCGGGGCGCGGATATGTGCATACATACGCTTGCGGGTCCCGAGATAGCGGTCGCGAGCACAAAGGCGTATATGGTTCAGATAACGGTGCTGTACGCGCTGGCGTTTCGTTTTGCCTACGCGCGGGGTAATATCCTCGAAAGCGAGATGAAACGGCTCACGGCACAATTGTACAACGCTCCCAAGGCTATTCGGGACGTTATCGACAACAAGGACGAATGCCAGTTCATAGCGTCGCAGCTTGTGAACGTCGAGACGCTGTTCTTTATTGGTCGCGGCTTTGACTATGCGCTTTCGCTTGAGGGCTCGTTAAAGCTAAAGGAGATCACCTACATTCACTCCGAAGCGTATGCCGCGGGCGAGTTGAAGCACGGCACTATCTCGCTGATAGAGCATAATATCCCCGTCATCACGGTGGCTACGCAGCGGAACATTCTCGCAAAGACCGTCAGCAATATGGAGGAGGTCAAGGCGCGGGGAGCTACTATTATCGCTGTCTGCCGCAAGGGAACGGAGTTCGCCGAGGGCACGGTCGACATAGAGCTAAAGCTGAATATCGGAGACGAGCTTGACGATATGCTTATACCTCTGCCGACGGTGTGTGCTCTGCAATTGATAGCGTATTACACGTCGGTACTGCGCGGTATCGACCCCGACAAGCCCCGCAATCTCGCGAAGTCGGTAACTACGGAATAAAAAATAAAGGCTCACCAAGCGTGAGCCTTTGGTAATTACAGCATTGCGTTTATGCGTTCGAGGTCCGTGTCTATCGCGGCGATATTGTAATCGGGCTTGGCGTTGCCCTCTAACAATATCTCGTCCGCCGAGGAGAAGATAAGCTTTATTGCGGCGTTCGCGTCCCTGTCGAGACATAGCCCCTCGTCGAGGACGAGCTCGTAGTCGCCGCCGCGGATAAATTCCATCCATTCGACGTCGGATTGGAGCAGTCCGAGCTTTTTCATTTCCCTGCGGCGCTCTTTGATACCGTCGTCGCTCGTCTCGGCTATTCGCGAGCAGTTTATAAAGCTTGCGGCATTGCGGATATTCTTTGCGCCCTTGGGCACGAGAAAGCCTTCCGAGACCGCGCGGACATAATACGTGCCGTCACTGTCAAACTGCGGGAACGGCACTATTCCGACGTTGAAGCTCGGGCTAAGTGTTCTCAGCTCTCCGAGGGTGCGCTCATCGGTGCACATAAACATGCTCATTGCAGTCCTGAGCGGATCGGTGCGCTGATCGTCCTGATTACAGCGGTATACGGAGAAGAAGCTGCGCATATCAAGATAGTTCCGGCTTCCGATACGGCTCACAAATTTTCCGTTTTCATCTTTTTCGATCAGCGCCGCTCCCGTAGAGTTAAAAATATTCTCGGCGACACCCGAGGCGTAGAAATAGCTGTCTATGCCCAGAGAGGTGTCAAGCTGTTCGGCGCAGTCGATAAGCCTGTCCATAGTCCACTCGCCCTTTTCGTAGAGCTTTTCGGGGTCGGGGATATTGAACTGCACACACCGCATTTTATCGTACAGCATTATCTGCGGCGAGACGGTTATGCCCGTGGGGTAGAAATAGTGCGCGCCCTTGAACGAATAGTGGTCGATATAGCTTGAAAATTCCTCCCACTGAGGCGCGGCGGCGTCCATGTAAGACGTTAAGTCCTCGTAGATATTCTTCGACATCAGGAACGGGAACGTGTTCTCGCGCTTTTCCGTAAGGTCGGGCGATTCGTCCGAATTGATAAGCTCTGAGAGCCTGCTCTCGTATTGATAATCGCTCACGTGGACGATCGTCACGGGCGTTTCCGAGGTGCTCAGTCCCACGGTATTGGCATAGGTATTCAGTGCCGCGGTGCTTATTTCACCCGTGCCGAGGAACGTCAGACAGGGGGTCTCGGTGTTGCTCGCGAGCATGGGTATCTCAAACGCGGATATGGCGGAGCTTTCCTCGTCCGAATACGTCACGGCGCTGTTCTGCAATACGCCCGAACGCGGGCTCTCCGCGGAACAGCCGCATACCGTAAGCACCCCCGCAAGCATGACCGCGGCGGTAATTTTTCGCGCGATATTCAACACATATCCCCCCTTACCTTGCTATAATGCAAACTTTCACATTTACATTATAGCACAACAGGGGAGATTAGTCAAGTATTTTTTCTGCTGTCGGATATTTTCCCGCATTTCCCGTCCTTTTCGACGGACTTGCCGCTATGATTAACGATTATGATAATTCTGCGGACGGTCTCGGTTTTCATCTGCGCTCTTTTACTGTCTTGTTCCTGCGGCGAATTCTCCGCAGTTGATGTCAAGCACGGTGCGGACGGGCTGTATCAGCGAGTCCTCGTACTGCGTTCTCCATTGGGGCTCCCACTGCATACTGCCGTTTTCGTCAAGGCTGTCGACAGTCTCGCCGCTTTTTATCGGGAACTCGTTGTCGAACTGATAGCTTGCGATATTGTAGACGTAATTCACGACGTGATTGGGGTCCATACCGTGGAAATGCACCTGAACGTCCGCGCCGCCGAACGCGAAAAATCCGATAGTGTCAACTATCTTATCGTCTGCCGTACCGTTTATCGTGAAAAACCGCGCGTTCACGGCGAGACGGATAAAGCGTCCCGAGAGGTCGAACTGCCTGCACTCCTCGAAGTCCTCGGGCGTGGTGAGCTTGCCGCTGTGGAGGACGTAGATGCCCTCGCAGGTCGGGTAGCATTGCAGTGCCGCGCCGACCTGCGCGAGGAACAGCTCCGCCTGCTCCTTGTAGTGCAGTCCCGCCGACATCATGGCGAACACGTCCACACACCATTTGAATTCGTCGATCTTCGCCGCGCCGTCCTTATAATCCCAGAATTGACTGCGCTTGATCTCGTCGATATTCTCGGCGGAGAATTCGCGGGGGGCGAGGTAGTCCGCGAGCGGCGGCATTCCCTGCGGCGCGTCCTTGAATACCGCCTTGTACTTTGCCACGGAAAACATGGGCATATCGGGCTTGTCGCTGATGTTCTCAACAGCGCCGATCTCGCGTTCGAGCGCGGCTTTAAGCGCGTTCGGGTCCGCCATATCGGGCTTTTCGGTGAATAATAACTGCGCCATCATCATCTGATTGCGGTCGAGAACGCGGTCATTGGTGTCCTGATTGATAATTTTCTTGCTCATACTCATAATGTGTGATCTCCTTATTTACTCGGGTCGATATACTCTCTGCTGTCGTAACAATAAACAACGCCGGAAATAACGGTCAGCAAAGCCGACAGATACATCAGAACGTCGCGGACTGTCTGAGCGGGGAATCCCGCCGATAATCCGAAGTCGTCTGTAAGTACGCCGAGTATCAGCATAACCGCCATGGCGACCATAGTGACCGCCGTTTTCAGCTTGCCCCAGATGTTCGCGGGTATCACCTTTTTCTTCTCGGAGGTCGCCGCGACGAGCCTTATTCCCGACACTATGAACTCCCGCGCCAGTATTACGAACGCGACCCACGCGTACGTCCACCCCAGCTCCACGAAGCAGATAAGCGCCGCCGCGACCAGTATTTTGTCTGCCAGGGGGTCGAGGAACTTTCCGAAATCCGTCACCATATCGTACTTCCGCGCGATTTTTCCGTCGAGCATATCCGTAATGCTCGCGAGCGCGAACAGTATCAGCGCCCACAAAAAGCGCAGCGGCACGAACTCCGCGCTCATAAAGAACACGAAAAACGGCACTATTATCACGCGGAACATCGTTAGTTTATTGGCTAGGTTCATATCGTTTCACCTCAAAAGTTTTTTTGACTGCAACTTACCACTGCCGCCGTATCGTTTATTTAAGTTAATTCACCTATCAGATTGTTGTCCAGCACGTCCGTAATGCGTATATTTACGAACTCACCGACGGGCAGACCCTTGCCCTTTGGCGCGGAGAAGTATATCATTCCGTCGATCTCGGGCGCGAACATTGCCGAGCGTCCGAAGAAGTGCTCCAGATAGCGGTCAAAGCCCTCGACCACGACCTCGACATCATTGCCGATCATACTTTCGTACAGCTCCGCGACGCGCGTATCCTGCTGCTCCTCGAGTATCTCCTTGCGGTGCTCGCGAACCTCCTCGTCCACCTGATCGGGCATTGCGGCGGCGGGGGTGTTCTCCTCCTCGGAATACGCAAAGCAGCCCATTCTCTCAAAACGCATATCCTGCGCGAACTCGCCGAGCCGATTGAACTGCTCCTCCGTCTCCCCGGGAAAGCCCGTTATGAACGTTGTGCGGAGCGTTATCCCCGGTATCTCGCGGCGGAGCTTGGCAATAAGCTCGCGGAGGGAATTTTCGTCGCCGCGGCGGTTCATCTTTTTCAGCAGCTCGCCGTCGCAGTGCTGGAGCGGGATATCAAGATACTTCACTATCTTGTCCTGACGCTTTATACAGTCGATAAGCTCGTCCGTTATCCGCTCTGGATAGCAGTACAGCAGTCGTATCCATTTTAGGCCGTCTATCTCGCAAAGCTTGTCAAGCAGCTCGGGCAGAGCCAATCTGTTATACAGGTCGAGACCGTAACGAGTAACGTCCTGCGCGATAATAACAAGCTCCTTAACGCCGTCCGCGGCGAGCTTTTGCGCCTCGGCGGCTATATTCTCCATAGGGCGGCTCCTGAACCGTCCGCGTATCTGCGGTATTGCGCAGTAGGTACAGCAGTTGTCGCAGCCGTCCGCAATGCGCATATACGCGTAATGCGGCAGTGTAGACAGAATTCGTCTGCCCTCCATGGTGTGCTGTTCCTTGACCCCGAAACGGCAGACGTGACCGTTTATCATCTCGGCGAAAATGTCCGCGATATGCTCATACTCGGCAATGCCGACCACCGCGTCGACCTCGGGGTATTCATCTGCGAATTCCTCACGGTAGCGCTCGGACAGGCAGCCCGTCACGACTATATACTTTATCGTTCCCTCTTCCTTGAGGGTTATAAGCTCGTTGAGCCACTCGATAGCCTCCTCCTTGGCGGCGGTGATAAAGCCGCAGGTGTTCAGCAGTACGATATCGGACACGCCCGGCTCCTCGACGAACGCGTAGCCCTCCGCGGCGAGCCGCGCCATCATCTGCTCCGCGTCCACCTGATTTTTCGCGCAGCCGAGCGATACCACCGCGACCTTTACGCGTCTCATATTATCTTTTCCCATTATAAGTCCTCATCTTCATTATAATCGTCAAAATCGTCCTCATTATCCTCAAGCACTGCCTCGATACAGCGCTTTATAGAGCCGAAATCATAGCCGCGCCTTGCAAGCGCCGCGATAGTGCGGCGGCGGTCGTCGCAGTCGGCTATTTTGTTTATGTAACGCTTTTGGATAAGCGTTATCAGTTCCTCGTCGAGCTTATCCTCGTCTATGTCAGCGAGGGTGTTCTCGACCAATTCACGGTCAAGACCGCGCATTATCATTTCGTAACGAACGCGGCGGACTCCCCACCGCTTGCGCTTTATCAGATACTCTGCGAGCTTGGGCGCGTACTCCTCGTCGTTGATATAGCCAAGCTCGCAGACGTGCTCTGTCGCCTGCTCCGCGACCTCCGAGCCGTAGGTTTTCGTGAGCTTTTTCAGCAGCTCGCCGCGGCACATATCCCGCTCCCCGATCAGGTACAGCGCGCGTTTTTTCGCCTTGCGGAGAGCGTCCTCGCCCATTATCTCGCTCAGCGTGCCGGGGGAGACAGCCTGCCCCTGCCGCAGACCGCTCCCGTTGACTATCGACACGTTAACATAGATTTTGCGCTTTCCGTCAAGCTCTATCTCCCATGTGTCGCCCTTGTATTCGCCGAGATTTGTTATTATCATTATTCAAAATCCTCGGTCGAAAACTCGGCGAAATCGTCGTCGTCAACGGGCTTATCATCGGGCTCCTCCTCGGGGCTCTCCTCGGTTTCTTCTTCGGGTTCGGCAGCCTTTTTTGAGGACTTCTTTGTTGTCTTTGTCTTCTTGGCGGGCTTTGACTTTTCGTTCTTTTCGCCGTTCGCGCCTTCGGCGTTTTCGCCCTCCGACGGCTCCTCGGCAGCCATACGCTCAAATTCCTCGCGGACCCTCTTTTCGACCTCCGCGCAGATATCCGCGTTGTCCTTGAGGAAGTCCTTTACCTTATCCTTGCCCTGACCTATCTTCATATCGTCATAGCTGAACCACGAGCCGCTTTTCTTGATGATGCCGAACTCCACGGCACAGTCGATTATCTCTCCGAGCTTGGAGATACCCTCTCCGAAGAACATATCGAACTCCGCGGTCTTGAACGGGGGCGCTACCTTATTCTTTACCACCTTGCACTTGGTGCGGTAGCCGAGCAGCTCCGAGCCGTCCTTAATGGGTTCGCCGCGGCTTACGCTTATGCGCACGGACGCGTAGAACTTCAGTGCGCGGCCGCCGGGAGTGGTCTCGGGATTGCCGTACAGTACGCCTATCTTCTCGCGCACCTGATTGATGAAGACAGCCACGCAGTTGGTTTTGCTGATAGCGGCGGTGAGCTTTCTCATAGCCTGCGACATCAGACGCGCCTGAACTCCGACGTGCGCGTCGCCCATATCGCCGTCGATCTCGGCTCTCGTCGCCATTGCGGCAACGCTGTCCAGTACAACGATATCCAGCGCGCCCGAGCGCACGAGCGTCTCGATGATGTCAAGCGCCTGCTCTCCCGTATCGGGCTGCGACACCAGCAGGTTGTCCACGTCAACGCCGAGCGCACGCGCGTAAACGGGGTCGAGAGCGTGCTCTACGTCGATGAACGCCGCCATGCCGCCGAGCTTTTGCGCCTCGGCAACGGCATGCAGACACAGTGTCGTTTTGCCCGAGCTTTCCGCGCCGTACACCTCGATTATGCGTCCCTTGGGCAGACCGCCTATACCGAGCGCCAGATCGAGCATAAGCGAGCCTGTCGGCGTGTGCTCTATGCTCATGCGGCGGTTTTCGCCCATGAACATTACCGTGCCTTCGCCGAACTGCTTTTCTATCTGCGCGATAGCGGTCTGTATCGCCTTTTTTTTCTCGGCGGGGTCGACCACGCGCTCTATCGGCTTTATCGTTTTGTCCTTTTTCTTGTCCATTGCCATCGTTATGTTCCTCCGGATAAATTAATTAAGTTAAAATTTTACACCGTAAACCACGCGGTAGATACCGCGCATATCCTTTATACAGTCGGCTCTTATGCCGTTTTCGGCGAATATCTCGATAACGCCGCGCTCCTGACCCATACCTATCTCGACCGCGAACGCTCCTCCGCGCTTAAGCCGTTTAGTCCATACGGCTATCATCTTACGGTAGAATTCCAGACCGTCCGCGCCTCCGTACAGCGCCATTTTGGGCTCGTGAGCGACCTCTGACTGCAAATTCTTCATATCCGTATCGTCAAGATAAGGCGGATTGGAGACTATCAGGTCGAATTCCCCGTCCGCGGACGATTCGTCGAGAACGTCCGCGAGGACGGCTGTAACGCGGTCTTCCACGCCGTTGAGCGTAATATTTTGCTTGAGATACCCGAACGCCGCCTCCGACAGCTCGATACATTTTACCCTAGCCCCGCACAGTTTCGCGAGGGCAATTCCGATACAGCCGCTTCCCGCGCAAAGGTCGGCGGTATAACGCTCCTCGGGCGCTCTCTCTAGGAGAATATCGCGGACGCGCTCCACAAGCGCCTCGGTGTCCTGACGCGGTATCAGAACGCCCTCTCCGACCTCGAACGGCAGCCCGAAGAACTCCCATTCGCCGAGAATGTATTGCAGCGGATAGCCCGAGACCCTCCGTCCGAGCATTTCCAGAGCCGCCCGTTCCACCTTTTCGGGAACGTTCCCGCTCGGATCGGTGAGCAATCTCAGCCGCGAAAGCCCCGCCTTTTCGAGGAGCTGTTCCATTTCAAAGCGCGTGTTCTCAACGCCGATATCGGCGAGCTTGTACATCATCTCGCGCTGTAAGTCACGTATAATCATTACCAGTTATCGTCCTCTCCGTCCTTAGGCAGGCAGGGCGTGACCGCGGCAATGGCGATCTCGATCTGGCTGTCGTCGGGCTCGCGTGTGGTCAGTCTCTGCATCCACAGTCCCGGGGCGCTTATTATTCTTGTGAGCGCGTTGGTATACCGCCCCGCGAGCTTTATCAGCTCGTAGGAGATGCCCACCACCACGGGCACGAACGGCAACTTTATCAGCACGCGCAGAAGCGCCGCGAGCATCGTATTCTCGATACCCCACCATTCCGCGGGTTTTATCGGCACTATCATGAAAACGAGAATGCTTACGAGCAGCGTTATTATTATAAAGCTCGTGCCGCATCTCGGGTGAAACCGTACCATGGGTCGGATATTTTCGACCGTAAGCGGCTTTCCCGCCTCGTAGCACGCGATAGTCTTGTGCTCCGCGCCGTGGTATTCGTAGACGCGCTTCATGTCTTTCATCTGTGCTATTACCGCCATATAGCCCACGAACAGCACAAGCCTTAAAACGCCCTCAAACGGCGCTTTCCACACGGACACGTCCGTCTCGCCCGCCGCCTTTTCTATCATGGCGAACAGCCAGCTTGGCACGAACAGGAACACGAACAGCATAGCCGCAACCATCAGCACCGTAAGCAGTCCGCCTATCACGGAATACGCCTTTTCGCCGAAGTGCTTTTCTATCCAGATGTCGACCTTGCTTTTCGGCTCGTCGTCATCGTCGAGCATTCCGCTTATCTCCATGGATTTGTTCATGCATTTCGTACCGTCTCTCATCATCTGGACGAAGTTGAAGCACCCGCGCACAAACGGTGCTTTGTTATACCATTTCTTTTTGGGCAGCTCCCGCTGTTCGATATGCACCGAGCCGTCCTTTTTCCGCACTGCCATAGCCTCGACGGAAACGCCCTTCATCATTATCCCCTCGAACAGCGCCTGACCGCCGATCGTAGTCTTTTTGTCCGTATTTTTAGCCTTATCAGCCGTTTTTTTACTCATCTTCCGACCTTTCCTTCTTCTGAACCAGCGGCAGGGTGATAGTTACCGCAGTGCCGTACCCCAGTTCGCTCTCCACCTCGAGCAGACCGCCGTGCAGGGAGATTATCTCGTCCGCGACCGCGAGACCTATTCCCGAGCCGTGCTTCGTGCTGTTCGCCTTATAGAATTTCTGCTTAACCTTGGGCAAATCCTCGGGAGCGATACCCGCGCCGCTGTCCGTTATCGTTATCGTCACCGAATCGTCGTTCTTTTCGGCGAGTATGTCTATGGAGCCGCCCGCCTCGGTGTATTTCAGCGCGTTGTCGATTATGTTGATAAACACCTGACGCAGCCTGTTTTTGTCGCCGTAGACCGCGCACAGGAACTCGGGCTCGTTGTACGAAAGCACTACGCTCTCCTTTTTCGCCTTGTCGATGTAAATCAGAATAGCGTCCTCAAGCTCCGCTATAACGTCGATAGTCGACATCTGGAGCGTAAAGTGACCGCTCTGTATCCTCGAGAAGTCAAGCAGCTCCTCTACCATTCGCTCCAGGCGCTTTGTCTCGCCCGTTATGACCTTCATACCCTTTGTGAACGTCTCCGGGTCGTAGCCGAGGTTTAGCGTTTCGCTCCACCCCTTTATCGCGGTGAGCGGCGTTCTCAGCTCGTGCGATACGGAGCTTATGAAGTCGTTCTTTATCTGCTCGGAGTTTTCCAGACCGTTCGCCATTTCGTTGAACGCCTGCGAGAGCTGACCTATCTCGTCATTGGACGTTATCGGGATACGCTCCGAGAAATCGCCCTTGGCGAGCTTTTTCGCCGTCGAGCTTATCTGCACCAGCGGCACACATATGGACTTTACAAAATATGCGCCCGTCATAACGACCACCAACAGTATAAACGCGCTTATAAGCAGAGCCGCGAGCATTATACCCGAAATCTGGTCGTCCACCAGCGTAAGCGACGTGACGAACCTCAGCGCGTTTACGCTCGAGCTCGTGGTGGTCATTATTATCGTTACCGCGAGGATATTCTCACCGCCGTCTCTGCCCTGGTATACGCCCAATCCGTCCTCGCTCGCAACCGCCGTTTCGTAGTCGGGCATAAAGTACGTTCTGCCCGGCGAAAATCCGCTCGACGACAGCGTTACGTCGCCCGCGCGGTTTATCGACATCATCTCCATCTGATCCTTCTTGTCGAAGTTCTCAATGATATGCCGCACCTCCGACGAAAAGTTGACCGACAAGTCCTCGTAAAGCCTTGCGAGGACCATCTGCGAGGCGTTCGCCTCCGAGATGATATAGCTCTCCGCCGAGCCGTAATAGTACTGCTTGGTAAAATAATAGATACACAAATTCGCGATTATAAGCAATATCGCGACCACCGACAGCGTATTCATCATCCACCGCGTCGCGATAGAGCGTTTTCCGAAACCGCGCCTTGCCGCTTTCAGTCCTTTTTCCATATTTAACCGTTCCACTTATAGCCGAATCCCCAGACCGTCTGGATATATTTCGGAGTGGACGGATCCTCCTCGATCTTCATTCTCAATCGTCTTATGTTCACGTCTATGACCTTGTCCTCGCCAACATACGAGTCGCCCCAGATGTGCTTTAGTATCGATATTCTGTCGACGGGGGAATTGCGGTTCTTCATAAGATACTCCAGTATCTGGTATTCTATCTGGGTTAAGTCGACGGGCTTGCCGTGACTGTACAGTATTCGGCTCTGATAGTCCAGAGTATACGGTCCCGAGGTTATGACCTTGGGCTCCTCGCGGCGCGAGCGGTTCACGCTGACCCTGCGGTATATAGCGTCTACTCTCGCCACCAGCTCCGACGGCGAGAACGGCTTCGTCACATAATCATCCGCGCCGATCATCAGACAGTTTACCTTATCCATCTCCTGCGACTTTGCCGACAGCATTATTATCCCGATATCGCCGCTTTGCTCGCGTATCCAGCGGCAGAGCGCGAAGCCGTCCATTCCCGGCATCATTATATCCAGCAGCGCCACGTCGAAGTTACCTCCTTGGCGCTGATATTCCGCGACTGCGTCCTCGCCGCTTGCCACGTCGGTAACGTCATAGCCTGCTCTGCGGAGATTTATCACCACAAAATCGCGGATATCGTTTTCGTCTTCTACTACTAAAATGCGTTTCATAGAACCTCCTGATTTAATAAGCTGCGCAATTTCGGCGAGCCGCGCCGGGTGCGATCTATCGCTTCGTGCACGTTCGTTTGAAAACGGCTCTCTGCGCTCCGCTCACTTCTCCCGTTTAGGCTGCCTTTGTCGATTGAGCCGCTCGTTACGCTGCGGCAAAAAACGTGATTCCGAAGGGACGGACTCCTTCGGCGGAATGCGGGGACGGAGACCGAAAAACTATCACAGAATAATAAAACTGGCTTTAAGTTCACTCTCTGTAAGCGCAAGTTTACCTGTTTTGTAGCCCGTGGTCTCGATACAGTAAAACACGGAGTCGTCGCTTTCGCCCAGGAGCTTGAGGGACTTTGCCTCCTCGAGCGCCTCGTGGTCGTCCTTTGGAACGGAGCGTATTCGCATTAACTCCGTTTCCTCGGTCACAGCAAGACCCGTCTCCGCGTTATACGAGATAAAGACTATCTCGTTTGCGGTGAAGTCCGCGACGGCGGTCACAACGCCCCACCAACGATTGGGAAACAGAAGCGCGAACCGATATTTTCCCGAGAAGTAGCTGTAATTTTCGGGTATGAAATTATCGTCGCGAACCGTATACCACTGCACCGCACAGAGCTGCTCGGGCTTGGTGAGCGTTTCGTAGCCGGGCAGGGGAGTGGTGGAGGGTATCTCGACAAAGCCGTCGCCGTCTATATCATAGCAGTATATCTGTGCCATATAGTCGTTTATCTGCCGCGAGATGATACCCGCCGACGGGTTTTGTCCCACGCTGTCGGGACACACGAGCCTGTTGCCGTAGCAGTACAAAACATTGGTGCCCGCCTGCCGATCGCCCGTCGAGTAATCGAGGAACAGTGCGGTAGTTGTCTCGTTGAGCTGCCCCTTGGTGACGCGCAGATAGTCCGATATACCGCCGTACAGCGGCGTTTCGGACAGCCTTTCAAAGCCGTTTTCGCCGTCCGTGTACATAGCTGCCGAGGAGAGCATGGTCGCCTTGCTGACGCTAACTGTGACCAGTTCGTCAGCGCCGTCGCCGTTCAGGTCTACCACTTCAAGACATGAGTACGGTCCCGAGACCGCCTCGACGGGTTTTTTGTCCGTGTATTTCAGCACCGAAAACGTTTTCTCGGTTTGGTTGAGCAGCGTGTAACAAATAATTATATCTATGACATCCGAAGTTCCGAGTTTGGCAAAGCTGATACTGTCTATCTCGCTGCCCGCACAGGACATATCGTAAACAGCCTCCCATTTTCCGTCGTTCTTATCGAGAAACTTCAGCCTGAGCGAGCTTTCGCCGGACTGGTTGTTTTTGCTCTCGTAGAACACCATAGCCTCATCCCCGGGCTCGTCGTCGATATTGTGCATCACGAACGCGGAACGGTAGTCGCCGCTCCGCGGATATTTGAGCTTAACGCCCTGACCCACGCTGTTTATAAGCTCCTTGTATATTTCGTCCTGCTCTGCGAGGAGCTTTGGCGGCATCAGCAGATTTTCCACCGACGCTGTCGCCGAGCATCCGCACATCAGCAGGCAGAGCAGCACCGCCGCAATCACTCTGAATTTCACGTTATCCTCCGATTTTTACCTTATTCTCTTTATCCTTAAAAACACAACCGATTGGGGTTTTTAATACATACTCTACATATTATAACATATTTTTTCCGATAATAAAAGACCTTTTTTTGATTTTTATGAAATTTGATGTTTTTTGTTGCGGACTATATATTTTCGGGATGTGTAATTGTTTTCGGCGCAGGTAAAGATCCTTCATTGCTTTTTTACTTGTGTTGCTGCATTAACATAAAGATACGTCAAATATTGAAAAAATCATCTGCAATCAACATACAAGCTCATCATTCCCGAATGAATACAGACAACAAATACTATAAAACAATTCTAATTACTCTTGACTTTCTGACAATTTTATTGTATAATATTACTATACTGTATTTTTATGCGCGAACGCAAATATATAAACACAAATAACAATTTACAATTCTCTTTGGGGGTGTGTTGAGTGGATAACGAAAAGCTTATCGATTGGCTTAAGCCCGACAGGATAATGAAACTGTACGCGGGGAGAAAGACCCGCTTCGGCACGAAAAGACTGTACGTTGTGGGGATAGGGAAGAACGGTACGGAGTGCCTTATGCGGTGCAAGCATATCGCCGAGAACCGCTACAAGACGGATAATACCAAGATACGCTTTCTCGCTGTCGGCGAGGACAAAATGCTCGACGCGGCTGAGTTCTGCGGGAGCGTTCTGCGCGACGAGGAAAAGCTTCGTATCGTGCCCGACGACGCTATTTATAAGTACCTCAACGCTCCCGAGCGGCTGCCCGAGACCGCTCTCTCGTGGTTTGACACGGGACTGAAAAACTATACCCCCGCAAAGCCCGCCTACGGTCTGCAGAAGCGTCAGTGCGGACGCGTCGCGCTGTTTCATTACTTCAACGATCTGCTTAAGATCTTCGGCGACGCTATCTCCGCGTTCTCCGACAGCAACGCGCCGCTCGATATCGTGGTGACGGGCAATATGGGCGACGCGTTCTTCGGCGGTATGGTCATTGATATCGGATACATTCTTAAGTCGCTTTTCGAAACCGCTAAATACCCGGTAAATGTCACGGCGTATATGTTCGCGGGCGATACATCAAAGCTTTTTGAGAAGGACAGCCGCGAGCTTGGCAACTACTACGCGAACACCATAGTCACAAAAGCGGAGCTGGACAGCTTTCAATGCCGCAAGACACGCTTTTCGCAGAAATACACGCAGTCGTTCGCGGTGGATACCGACAAGCCGCCGTATTCCGCGTGTTATATCAACGCCGCCGAGAGCACCTACGAGGCTACCCTCGAAGCCGCCGCGCTGAAAATACTCAGCGAGTGCGAGATAGTGTACGTCCGCGACGACGACGCGGACAAGATAATGTCGTACAATATGCTCGGCAAGGAGCATTCGTTCAGATACCTCGCCTGCGATACCGCGGTAAACGAGATACCCATGGGCAGAATTATGTCCTACCTCTCGGTAAAGCTGTTTATGTCGTTCAACCGTATGCTCAACAAGAACAGCGTGAGCAGTATGGAAATGGGCAAGCTTATCGGCAAGCTCACGCCGAACGCACAGTTCCTCGCTT
>ERZ777305.813-NODE-813-length-46323-cov-13.099853_pt1 | contig 46323 bp, 35 predicted proteins | sample MGYA00374965_ERZ777305 | MGnify/ENA primary metagenome ERZ777305 (study PRJEB29328, sample SAMD00013331) | mouse gut metagenome | study: EMG produced TPA metagenomics assembly of the Metagenome analysis of fecal microbiota from mouse which was promoted...
ATACTGGGCATACAGCCATTCATCTCCCTCACAACTGTTAAAAACAGGATTATACACAAATGTCCGACAAAATACAATAAGCGTGGAACTGCCGTTTGTACTGTATCTTTCAGCAGTTCTCCACCGCCTTGAGTACCTTGTCAAAAAAGCCGTCCATCTCCGTCATGTTCTTGCAAAACGGAATATGCACAAAGACCATCTTTGTCTCCAACCCATGATCGCGGATATAGGCAAGCGCGTTCCAATACAGCGCATTGCAAAATGAGGTTCCGGCGTTATCAGAAATCCGAACCTCCAAATCTTCCGCTTTGAGCGCGTCCCGCAATTTTCCGTATGCGAAATCCGTAAAGATCATGCTGTCTCCGTTCCTGGCGGCAGTTTCAAGGTATACTTTATCCCTGATAACAGGTTTCTGGCCAAAGCTGAATACATACCTGTAGCTTTGCCGCCCGATCTCCGCGGAAAGGATCTGAGAGTCCAATACCTTATCATTGGGCAGTATCAGCGACTTATAAACTGCTTTTTTTACAAGCAGTTCGGCGGATGTACCCTCAAATCCGGTCAAAAGAATGCCATCGGCCTCCCCGGGCCCTGCAAGCATATTGCCCATGACCATCACTCCTATTCTGGGGCAGTTCCTTTGCATCACTGATATGCGCTGAAATATCAATGCTTACCACTCAGCAGTCATACAACATGATAGTGTTCTCAAAACATTCGTTAAATCCGAGATTTTTATACAGCGCAAGAGCCTCCTCGGCGCCGCTGAGAGTGACGGTGCGCACGCCGTCCGCAAAGAGTTCCTCCAGCGCCCGGGAGCATACCGCGGCGGCCGCTCCCCTCCTGCGGTATTCCTCCAAAGTGGACACGAACTCCAGAGACGCCGTATCCTCTGTCCGGATCGTGGCTGCCGTGGACACCGCTACGCCGTCAATCTCACACAGATACAGCTTTATATCCTCACTTTCCACCCATACGAAATAGTGCTGCGCGTCTATCATGTCCCAGCCGTGCAGGGCAGTGTTTACCACATCCACCCAGATCTCCATCTCTTCTCTGGTCTGTACTCTCTTTATACGCAGAGTCCCTCCCTCAGAAAAACAGGGGCAAAACTCATGCTGATGCAGTATCATCCCCGGCTCAGTCCCCCCCGCGGAAAGATTCTGAAAACCCATGGATTCCAGCCGCTTTACGATATCTCCGGGCATATCATCCGGCGTGACCACCCATTTCGACGGCACTCTGCCTGCCTTGATCCCCTCTATCAGAGACGACAGCTCTCTCTCCCAATCCTGTTCGCCCAGATTGATATGAAACGCCAGAGCCGGCCCCTTTTCCCCTTCCCTGGGCATGATCCACTCTACCGGCCCTTGATGCCAGTCAACGATCCCCGAGAGGGAAAAAGCACGGTAATAACGAAAATAGTTAGCAGCAACAATGCTTTTTTCCCGGCGCCTCACGTATTTTTCCATGATATCCTCCGGTATATCAATCTCATATTCGCAGCTCAGATCACCGTTCAATACGGAGCGTACCGGCCTGCCCTCCAACTCTCTGTCAAAAAGAGCCTCCATGGAATTCATAACATGTCCCTGGCTGCAATGACATAAGATCGGGGAAACCGTTGCATCTGACAGGATCGACTCCTTTGCAAAGGGACAATGACAGGCATGATAGCGTTTCATCACGTCATCCTCCGCCTTTAAGTATTCTGCCATGTTGCAGGGAAACGCCATACATTTCAACTTGTTCCCTCTTCGGACAGGAGAAAGCATGGCCGGATTCTGCCCGATAAATTCCAGTACCTCGTCCGTGATCTCCTGCCCGTAAAAATCTCGTTTTTCCTTATTCAGTTGGACAAAATACTCCATTGTGCCCTCTTGGGAATTACGGAGAAAAGCATCCAGATCGCCTGTCGCCTGCAATTCCTCGCGAATATGGGACACCTGCGAGGGATGCAGTCCATGTCTCACCCTGCGGAGAATTCTTTCTACCGTTTTTCTGGGAGCCATCTTCTCAAGCTTTTCGATAAACACATACATATTATGGCACTTATATTTACACTCTGTATCCATATTCGGCAACACAATATCTGCCGTCAGTGTATCCCAAAATTCTTGTCCCAGTTCCGCGCAGATTTCCTTCTTAAATGTGTGAAATCCAAATCCCAGTTCCTCATAGTTTATCGTGTTATCTCCCATGTGTTCTTCCTCCGTCGTTGTTATTCATACGCGCTTTACAGCCTATCCCTCAGTCGCCGGTTCTCTCCTGCATACCGGGCAGTAATAGACATTTCCGTCCAGATAGGATTCACGGATTATCCCTGTCTGCCGGGATGAAGGTGCCACATGCGCGTTGTATTATCAGTCTAGCACGATCCACATGAAACAAATGAACCATTTATATCATAAATGCCGTATGGGCGTAAACCATTCCATCTGACAGTATGTCCCGTCATAATCCTCATCGCTTATGCGTTCAAAATACAGTTTCTGATGCTGCGTCTCATATTTCTTTCCTTCCTTGTTAGCAAAATCGCAGATAGCGTCATACATGCCTCTAGCCATATCCGCGTTGATATCATAATAGTGATGTTTGCCGATATAGTGGAATCTTGCACACATGCCGGAGGGGAAACAGTCCGCTGTCATGCCCTCCGGTACTTGAGAGATATCATTTACTTTGACGGAAGGCATATAGTGGGAGTAGCCATCTCTTAAGTCGCCGATGCGGGTTATCCCATAATAGACATCCGTTTCCGCAATATTATCAATCTTTATACTGTCTTCCTCCCAGAACCTTTTCGCAAGCTTAGGCGGAAGTACCACCGACTGATCAAAAGGCACTTTAAAACGCTTTCCTATCACCAGAAACTGTGGAACCATAACAATATCCGGACCAAACATCGCTCCGTTTGGCAATTTATTTTCGGGGAAAATTTGCAACGGCGGAAGTACCTTGATTATCGTTCCCGATCTGCGCAACTCTCCGGGAGTAATCCGGTACTCCTTTTTAAAAGCGCGTATATAAGCCTGTTCATGGGTAAAGCCATATTCATTTGCGATGTCAATAATACGGTAGTCCGTTTTCAACAGTTTCTCCACACTGGCGGCCAACTTTCTGGACCGGATATATCCGGCTAAAGGAGTTCCAAAGGCAAACTTAAAAAGGCGCTGTAAATGAACCTCCGATATATAGAATCTTTTTGACAGATCTGATATCGTTATCGTCTCTGTGATCTGATCTTCTATGGCAAACAGCAATTGTTCCATCAGGTCATATGGCTGTAACATCAGCGCACCTCCCGCCTCATAGTGGATTACAGAAAAGCAAAGGCATTCACGATCTATAAGGCTTATTTTACTTTAAATGAAACTGCCGTCTTACGAATATCCATTCGTCCATACGGCAGTTTCCCCTGGTCAGGCATTTTACAATATTCTTACCCAACACATCAATATTTTGATTCCGGCTTGTCCGGGCCAGGACTAAATATCTAACAGATCACTGTACGCTTTCAGCGCGCCGTCGGTGTCATGAGCCAGAACCTTCTTAGCCAGAACCTTGCCCAGCTGTACGCCCTCCTGGTCAAAGCTGTTGACATTCCACACAAATCCCTGATACATAACCTTGTTCTCAAAATGGGACAAGAGAGCGCCCAGCGCCTGGGGAGTCAGCTGCTCGCCGATGATGATGCTGGAGGGTCTTCCGCCCTCAAAATTCTTATTGCGGTTCTCGTCGGCTTTGCCGCAGGCAAACGCCACGATCTGCGCCGCAACATTGGCGCATAACTTCTGCTGGCTTGTGCTGTCCTGGATCACAACGTCCCTGCCCATCTGATTCTTCTTAAAGCCCACAAACTGTAGAGGAACGATATCCGTGCCCTGATGCAGCAGCTGATAGAAGGAATGCTGTCCATTGGTGCCCGGTTCTCCAAAGATGACAGGGCCGGTAGAATAATGCACAGGCTCACCAAAACGGTTAACCGACTTTCCGTTGGATTCCATATCCATCTGCTGAAGATGTGCGGGGAAACGGCTGAGCGCCTGAGAATAAGGCAACACGGCCGTATTCTGATACCCCAGCACATTGCGCTCATATATTCCGATCAGGGCGTCCAGCATGGCAGGATTGGCCAATACATCCCTGTTCTTCGCAAGCTCATCTTCCTTGGCCGCACCCTCTAAGAACTGTGCGAATACCTCCGGGCCGAAAGCCAGGGACAATACCGCGCCGCCCACGCCGGAAGTGGACGAGAACCGGCCTCCGATATAATCGTCCATAAAGAATGCCGCCAGATAGTCGTCGCTCTTTGCCAGAGGAGAAGTCTCGCTGGTAACGGCGATCATATGCTTGGAGGCATCCAGTCCCGCTTTCTTCAGCGCATCCTTCACAAAGGACTCATTGGTCAGCGTCTCCAGGGTGGTGCCGGATTTGGATACCAATATGAAGAGGGAGTGTTCCACATCAATGCCGCTTAAAACCGCAGCCGCGTCGTCGGGATCTACATTGCTGATGAACCGGGCCTCCATCTTAAATGTGTTGTTCACCTTTGCCCAGTTCTCCAACGCCAGATACATGGCGCGGGGACCCAGATCACTGCCGCCGATTCCGATCTGTACAACGGTGGTAAACTTCTCCCCTGCCGCGTTGGTGATCTGTCCACTGTGCACCTTATTGGCCAGTTCCGCGATCTTTTTCTGCTGCTCTACATAAAAGCCCCGCTTATCCACACCGTCGGCCGATACAGCCTCGCCCAACTGTCCGCGGGTCATATGGTGAAGTACTCTGCGGTTCTCTCCGGTGTTGATCACCTCGCCGTTGTACAGGGCCTCAAATTTGTCCGACAGCTGCGTCTCCTGTGCCAATTTCACAAGGACTTCCAGAACCTTGTCATCCACCTGCTTTGCGGCATAATTGTATGACAGTCCTGCCGCCATGGGAACGCTGTATTTCTTTACGCGGTCCGCGCCCTTCTCTCCGGCCATTACCTCCGCGAGATTTGCAGGCGCAGCCTTTAACAACTCTTGAAACGCGGAAACGGTATCCAAATTCTTCCAAGTGATCATAATTGATTCATCCCTCCTATAATTTTTATTTATCTACTAAAAATACTCTATAAAAAATATACTATCAAACAGAATTAAATTCAAGTATTTCATACAGCTTTTCGATCGCATTTTGGCCATTACAGGTATAATCCGGCATGACATAGCTGTCTGTGTTTGTCTGGTCGATACGATACCATTTTTTAGTGGATATCTGCACATACAGTCCCGTATTGGGCAGGTGGAATACTGCGATCTCTCCGTAACCGTTTACAGTATTTGCGGGGGACGCTCCGATGACCTTGCCCAAACGGTTATCCTGTATCAGCATCGCAAAATCTTTTGCCGCTGAAAAAGAATCCCTGTCTGTCAGCATATAGACATTGCCGTTAAACAGCAAGTCTTTGTATTGTTTATTGGCAGTTTGTCCGTCACTGTGAAAGTTGAGAAAACCCCATCTCCAATCATACGGGCCATCATAATACATATCCACTGGCAGATATTTTATAAACTCATTTCCCACTAGCGAACTGCCTCCGCCGTTCCCTCTCAGATCTACAGCGACATTGTGAATGTCTTTTTGCATTATCTCCTCAAACATAGATCTGACACAGTTAACATACGTTTGATTATAATCACACTGGGTGAGAGTGAGTAGTGCAAGGCTTTTCTCCCTGTCGATTTCATAATAGACAAACTCTGTGGGCTTATCGCCTCCTTCAACGTATGGAGCGCGAATCTCAAGAAACTCTTCCCAACTGACAAAGTCTTTTTCGGAATACACTTCCGAGATCACGTTATCACCATCCGTCCATTCAAAGACAAACGGTGCGTCATATCCGTAAAAGTCAAGAGTTGCAAGACTCCCCAGATCAATGCTGATCCAATCTTCCGTCTCAAAACAGACATAGGGTTTTGCGTCTTCAAATATCTGCTCCACACATTTCCCGTTTATTGAGAATACACTGTAGCCCTCATGGTTTTTTTGCGGAAAAACCTTCAAAAACCTGTCGTCTGGATAATTGTTATAGGTGGAAGTATGGGCATCATGCATGGGATACAAAATGGTCTGTATTTCACGGCGCAGATCGTTGACAGTGATCGTATCCGCTGTCTCCAGCCTTTTCAGTGCCTGTAAATACGCTGTTTTCACATCCGCTGTCACCCCGTCTCCGAACAGGGGATGTACCTTTTTCAGATGACCCATAAGCGCATTCAGATCGTCCGCAGCATCCTCATATGGAATTACTTCATTATAGTTCAGAATAACCCCGTTATAATTTTTGAATGAGAATGAGTTCCAGTATGGAATAAGATATGGAGCAAACGAACAAACGATGGCCGTTAAGCCAAAGACCGGCAGCAGGACTATTTTAATCACCGCTTTTGTCTTAAATGCTGCGAGGTATGCGATCAAGCCGCAGCAGCTGAATAAACTTAATAAAACCGTGACCCACTCAGGAAAATTCACGCAAAAAATATTGACCGGAATCAGTGCAAATGTCAGCGCCATAGTACAGCAAATCAAGAGTATAAGGTATAGTTTCCTTTTATTATGACATTTCATATCATGCAACTTCCCTTCTGCAATATAAAAATACCCCATGGATACCACACGATCTCTTTCCCGATCTTCTGGTTTTCCCTGTCTCGCATTAACAACGTCATATACTCACGCCCCATTCCCGATTTTTCTTCGCCTTCTTTCCATCCCTCCACCAGTCTTCTTTCAAAAAACTCCTTTTTCGGAAAAGTGTTCCCACTGCTTAGATGTCCGTTTAGGTACGATTTGTTATTTCTGTGATTGTTTCCCATTTGCGAACCTCTCCTTCTGGATATTCACCCAAACAGCGCATAAAGTCTTTATGTTATATTTTGTTCTCATCTTCACCTTTAACTTGAAATGTTTTATCCGGAATAAATTCATGTGGCGGATAAACACTGTCTTCATACTTATCTCGAAATCCAAGTTATATATTTGATTATAAAATATTTGCCTGTTACTTGCAATGTATATTTTTAAGCTAGTGTTCTATGCTTTGTGTTCTATGGGTACATAATTCCGAAAAAGGAGTAATGGATAACTAAATCCGTTAATCGGTATTGGGACGGACAAAACTGTGGAAACTCAAGTAAACTACATTCAGATTGACACGCGATGCTTTGTATAGTATCCTATATTCCATAAATGCATCTCATCATTAACAGGAGGGAACGGTATGGCAGAAACACACAAGAAAGGATTAAACGCGGAACTGGTCATAAATGATTTGAACAATTGCTGTAAAGGCGAAAGCGCATGTATCAAATGTCAGAAAACGGCCTGCGTTATCGGCTATGCAAAGGAATGTATGAAGGAGTATCAGAGAGAGCCGAAAAAAATAGTTCCGGAGGGTACGAAAAATATCCCTGTTCTGGATTATAAGACCTTTGATGAGGAAACTCTGGAAACCGCAATCGCCCATATCTTAAAAGAATGCAAAGACTGCAAGGAAGACCATGTTGAGGACTGCATCATCAATGTGATCCGCAACTGCTATGAAATAGGTTTTCTGGGTGAGATACAGCCCTACGAAGGAAACAGCTTACAATACTTAATGCACCTGGAAACCGCTTTCCCTAATAAGGCTGCGCTTGTTGCCGAGGCTTACCGGAATATGAAATGAGCTATAAGGCCCGATACCCGAAGAGACGAGGAAGCTATGAAGAAAAGTCTTATGTCGGCTAACAGTCAACACCCCCGCGGCAGGCAACGGGGGTGTTCCTTTTTGAGACATATTATTTTGACTTAGCTGTCGGAAAACCGCTGCACCTACTGTGCCGCTTGCTCCTAATACCATTATTTTTTCCATCATTATTATCCTTTTCTGCTCCTTTTCGTACTCACTTATGATACGGTTCGCCGCAGATGATCCGGTAGGCCCGGTATATCTGCTCGCACAGGATCACCCGCATCAACTGATGGGGAAAGGTCATATCTGAAAAGCTGATGGCCATATCCGCGCGCTTTCGCACCTTCTCGTGGAGTCCCAGAGAGCCGCCGATCACAAAGATAATGTGACTCTGCCCGCCAAGGCCCACCCTGTCTATGACCTGTGCAAACGCCTCTGAGGTATACCGTTTGCCCTGTATCTCCAGCGTGCAGACATAAGCCCCCTCCTCCAGACGGGGCAGCAGGCGTTCGGCCTCCTTCTCCATGATCTGCTCCCTAAGAGTCTCCGATGCTTTATCCGGCGTCTTCTCGTCCGCCACCTCCACGATATCCAGTTTGCAGTATCTGCTCAGGCGTTTGGCATATTCTTCTATGGCCTCCCGGTAAAAGCTTTCCTTAATCTTTCCCACGCACAAGATTGTAATTTTCATCGTTTCATCTATCCCCAGTTCCTTTATCTCCGGACGTCTATTTCATTCCACTTTTCTCGTTCCACCTGTCCCATCCAGTTATCCCGTTCCCGCCACCCTATTCCGGCTATACCGTTCCCGCCACCCTATTCCGGCTATCCCGTTCCTGCCACCCTATTCCGGCTATCCCGTTCCCGCTCCTCTCTGCGTTCCACAGCTTATATCCGCAACCCGCAAAAAAATTCTGCCCGGAGTCGGGAACATATCCCTCCAGACTCCGAGCGATCCGGCACTACTGCCGATGACTACTAACCAAAGCCACCGTTGCAGGCAACTTGAAATTTAACCCTTGCGGGAATACTGTCATCCCTCGGGGAAAATGGTATCATACATATCATCCACAAAATGATCCAAAAATTCCTGATCCAAATTGACGAACTGGCGGTTCAGCGCCGCCTTTAAGAGAGCCGTCCTTCGGAAATACCACTCCTCCTCAGGTGCGGTGGACAGCTGCAATCCGGCGTCAATCTTTGCCCCCTCCAGATTCTCTTCACACCATTTCTCCATAGTGCTTTTGAGTGAGTTCTCGGAGTCCGCCTCCTTGGCATATTGCTTGGAATTCTTTAGGGATACAAAGCCCATGACTATGAAGATCACGAACATGACGCCCATGATGCCGCCGATCATAAAGCGGTTGCTGCCCTGCAGCTGTATGGGCAGCACACCCGTCAGCAGCAGGATCAACCCCACCATACCCAGGCCGCCCACGATCAAAAGCGTCCACGCCGAAGATTTATTCTCGGCAGCCTGCTCCGCCTTGTTCTGATATTTCCCTAAAGAGCGGCGGCGGACAGGCTGGGCATTGGCTCCCGTCTTTTCTTTCGGTTCGCTCTCATCCATGCCAAACCACTGGGGCTGCGGTTTCTCCGCCTCCTCCTGCGCCCGCTGCTGCTGCATTCTGGCGGCCTCCTCGGCCTGCCGCATCTGTTCCTGCTGTATAAATACGGAGCCGATCTTGATGGCCCTCTGCTTATCTTTCTCATTGATCAGCAGTTCGTGCACAGCCTCCTTTTCGTCATAGACGATCTCCATATCCTTAAATCCGTTATACTCCAAATACTCCTTCAGCCGGGTCAGTTCTTCCTCTCCTCCAAAGATAAGCGGAATCCTGTTCACAAGTTCCTTCTCCGACACCAGCTGGCAGCCGCAGTCCGCGCATACGGCTATTCCGTCTCTGTACTCGTTTCTGCACTTGGGACATATCAACATGCTAACCCCTCCTGTAACCCCTGTATTGTCATTTGTTTCTATATCTCTTCTAACCCGCGTTCCCGTATATGCGCAGTGGATATATGGGAACGCATACTGCCCGTGCTGCTTATGCTGCAATCTACAATATAATTGCCATCCGCGTCCTTGTATTCCGTCTCAGGCACAAACCTTAACCGTCAACCCACACTGGAAAGATATTCGTCAATTCCTTTGGCCGCCGCTTTTCCGGCTCCCATGGCCAGGATCACTGTTGCCGCTCCGGTCACGGCGTCGCCTCCGGCGTACACGCCCTCCTTGGTGGTCTTTCCGTTATCCTCCTCGGCCACGATGCATTTCCATTTGTTGATCTCCAGTCCTTCCGTGGTGGAGGAGATCAGCGGATTCGGGGAGGTTCCCAGAGACATGATCACCGTATCCACATCCAGCGTAAACTCGGAATCCGGCACCTCCACCGGCCTTCTCCTGCCGGACTCATCCGGCTCGCCCAGCTCCATACGGATACATTTCATGCCCGTCACCCAGCCCTTTTCATCCGCCAGGATCTCGGTGGGATTGGTCAGCAGATCAAAGATGATGCCTTCCTCCTTGGCATGGTGTACCTCCTCCACACGGGCAGGCAGCTCTTCCTCGCTGCGGCGGTACACGATATGCACCTCCGCCCCCAGTCTCAGGGCCGTGCGGGCGGCGTCCATAGCCACATTGCCGCCGCCTACCACGGCAACCTTCTTACCCCGCATGATCGGTGTATTGCTGTTTTCATCAAAAGCCTTCATCAGATTGCTTCTGGTCAGATATTCATTGGCGGAAAATACGCCGTTGCTGTTCTCGCCGGGGATACCCATGAACTTGGGAAGTCCCGCGCCGGAACCGATGAACACAGCGGAAAATCCCTCCTCCGCCAGCAGTTGGTCGATGGTCACGGATTTGCCCACTACCACATTGGTCTCAATCTTTACGCCCAGGGATCTTACGTTCTCGATCTCCTTGGCCACCACCGCCTCCTTGGGCAGACGAAACTCGGGAATACCGTATACCAGCACGCCGCCCGGCTCATGCAGCGCCTCAAAGATCGTAACCTCATAACCCATTTTCGCCAGATCTCCGGCGCAGGTGAGTCCTGCGGGGCCGGAACCGATCACCGCCACCTTTTTCCCTTTTTTCTCTTTGGCTCCCTCGGGCTTGATCCCCTGCTCCCGGGCATAGTCCGCCACAAAGCGCTCCAGCTTGCCGATGGACACCGGTTCGCCCTTGATGCCCCGGATACACTTGCCCTCGCACTGGCTCTCCTGAGGGCACACACGTCCGCATACAGCGGGCAGAGCGCTGGCCTGACTGATCGTCTGGTATGCTCCCTCTATATCTCCGTTCTTCACCTGCTCCACAAAGCCCGGGATATTGATTGCCACGGGGCAGCCTTTGATGCACTGCGCGTTCTTGCAGTTGATGCAGCGGCTGGCCTCTTCCATGGCCTCCTCCTTGTTATATCCCAGACATACCTCTTCAAAATTCTTTGCGCGCACCTGCGCGTCCTGCTCTCTCACAGGCACCTTTTTTAAAATGTCCATATCATCTCTCCTACTTTACAGGATCGTCCGATCCTCCATTCCGTTACAGCACTCCCGATACCGTTTGCCGCAGGGGCATTTCCAGCAGCAAATGGACTCCCTGAGGCATCATCCTGGCCCTCTAATTATGGCTTAGTTGCAGTTGCCGCATCCGCCGTGGTGGGTAGCTCCCTCTTTCGCTTTTAAGAAGGCTCTTCCCTCCTCCGTCTTATATATCTGCTGACGGCTCATGGCCTCGTCAAAATTCACTTGATGTCCGTCAAACTCCGGTCCGTCCACGCAGGCAAATTTCACCTTGCCGCCCACGGTTACACGGCAGGCACCGCACATACCAGTGCCGTCCACCATGATGGGATTGAGGCTGACAATGGTGGGAATATCCAGTTCCCTGGTCAGCATGCAGACAAATTTCATCATGATCATGGGACCGATGGCCACGCAGCGGTCATACTGTTTTCCCTCCGCCACCAGATCTTTGATGGTCTGTGTCACCATACCGCTTCTGCCATAGGAACCGTCATCGGTGGTCACATACAGATTGCCGGCCACAGCCTCCATCTCCTTCTCAAGGATCAGCAGATCTTTGGTCTTGCTGCCCACGATCACATCCGCGGCGATTCCGTGCTCATGGAGCCATTTCACTTGAGGATACACCGGCGCCGCGCCTACACCTCCCGCCACAAACAGGAGTTTCTTGCTCTTTAAGCTATCCGGGTCCTCGTCCACAAACTCGGACGCACAGCCCAGCGGCCCCACAAAATCATGAAAACTGTCTCCCTCGCCCAGCCCTGACATCATCTGCGTAGCAGCGCCTACAATCTGGAATACGATGGTCACCGTGCCCTTCTCCCTGTCATAGTCACAGATCGTCAGAGGAATCCTCTCCCCATCAGCGTCTGTCCTGACGATAACAAACTGACCGGGCTGACAGTATTTTGCCACCCGTTCCGCCTCCACCTCCATCAAATAGATATTAGTGGTAAGTTCCTCTGCTCTCACAATCTTATACATATTATCCTCCTATATTATAATCCCGCAGACATCCACGGTCTTATGGAATCTCAGCTATACTGTAATTATTATACTCATCCGCCACAAGCTTGTAGCAGGTGCAGTTATACGCCTGTACCGCATAATAACTGCCTGTACGGATACTGCCACCGCTCTCATCCACATGCAGCTCCGCAAAGATATAGTAATCCTCCTCCTCAACAGTCATGGGGTATTGAAACTGATACTGATAGATACCGTTCTCCCCCGCGTACCCTTCGGGATTCTGGATTCTGCCGATCCGCAACATCTCACTGTACACGGTGACGGTAGCCATATCCAGCGAGATGTCCGTGCGCAGTTGCAAGCTGTAACTTCGCTGTGTTACCTCCCCAACGATTCCGTCCTCCTCTATAATGGCGAAAGAATAGTTGGAATTGCCCAGCGGCATGGGGATGGGGCCCGTATATCTGGTGGACTTTTCCGTGGGAACCGTACCGTCCATGGTATAATAGACTGCCTCGCCCTCCTCACAGTTGACCCGTATCATAGTGGGACTGCTGTACTCTCCGCTGACGGTCTCCACATCCGGGGCAATGGGAATCTGTATCTCAATCCGATATTTTTTTGTCACCACATCGCTGACCAGACCGTACTGATTCACAAATACCGCTTTGACCGTATACTCGCCGTTGTCCAGAAAGATCGGGGCGGTATACACTGTACTGTTCTCGTCCGGTTCCGACCCATCCATAGTATAATAGATGGTTCCCGCCGTGTTGGAACTGAGCTTTAGCGGAATGATCTCCTGATAATATCCCTCCTCAAATCCAAACTCCGGCGCTTTGGCCTGAAGATTCTGATAACTGCTCCTGATAGTTTCATTATCACAGCTATTCAGCAGACTGTCAATCGTCTGGTAATCATTTCTGGTTCTGTAGGACTGTATCAGTCCCGCATAGGCTCTCTCCAACTGTTTCTGGTCAAGCAGTCCGCTGTCTATCAGCTCCAGCAGTTGACTCTCATAGCCGCCCACATTATCCATCGCGTAATAACAGTCCGCCAGCGCAAATCCCGTCTCCGGGTCCCTGCTGCCGAGCTCCTTGGCGCGCAGATAGTATTCTGCCGCCTGTTCATATTTCTGCGCTCCGACGCACTGCGCCGCCCGGGACAACTGATACTCCACCGAGTGCTCCATATGATACCAGGCACCCACGAGCACACCCGTCAGAATAATTATGACCAGGAAAAAAATACCTATGATCCATCCCATATAGCTTTTTTTAAGTTTTGGGGGATCTTTCCGGGTCTCGGTCTTTCCGGCGGTATCCTGCAATTCTTCCGCTATCTGTTCCAGGGTATCCTGCATACTCTGTTCCACTTCGGATTCAAAATCGGGAACTATATGGATATCCTCTCCACAGGCTGTACAGTAGAGCGAGCCCTCTTCAATTTTTGTTCCACATTTTGGACAATTCATAAGAATTACTCCGCCCTTTCAACAAATGAAGCTTTCTGAATCTCCACGCTCTCCACACAGTTTTTCATCAGCATGGCGATGGTCATAGGGCCGACTCCGCCGGGAACAGGCGTTATGGCGCTGCAATGAGGAGCCACCCTTGCATACTCCACATCTCCGCACAGCTTGTTATTCTCATCCCTGTGTATGCCCACGTCGATGACCACCGCTCCCTCTTTTACATATTCCTCCGTGATCATCTGCGGTCTGCCCACCGCCACCACCAGGATATCCGCCCGGCGGGTGACTGCCTTCAGGTCTTCCGTCCGGCTGTGCGCCACCGTAACGGTGCCGTTCTCTCTAAGGAGCAACAGCGCCATGGGTTTCCCCACGATGTTGCTGCGTCCCACCACCACACACTCCCTGCCGCTTATGGAGATACCGGAACGTTTCAGCAGCTGTATCACCCCGGCAGGGGTACAGGACACAAAGCCCTTTTTTCCGATACACAGCGCGCCCACATTCATGGGATGAAAACCGTCCACATCTTTTAAAGGGCTGATGGCATTCAGCACCTTCTCCTCATCGATCTGCTCCGGCAGAGGGAGCTGTACCAGAATGCCGTTTACATCCGCTCTCCCATTCAACTGTTCCACCAGAGACAGCAGTTCCTCCTCCGTGGTCCGGGCAGGAAGTTCATAGGACAGAGATTTGATCCCTATATACTCACACGCCTTTTTCTTGTTGCGCACATAGACGCTGGATGCCGGATCGTCTCCCACCTGTATCACCGCCAGACAGATCTCTATCCCCTGCTCCCTGTAGGCCGCTACCTGTTCCTTCAATTCATCCTTGATCTCCGCGCTAATCTTTTTACCGTCAATAATCTGTGTCATAGCTCCCTCTTTCCTTAAAACAATCCGGTTATCATTCCCTCTTCGTTTACATCAATGCCATAAGCCGCAGGATTTTTAGAAAGTCCGGGCATGGTTACCACCGTCCCCGTCAGCACCACCACAAATCCGGCTCCTGCGGACACATATGCCTCCCGGATATTCATCTCAAAATTCTCCGGTCTGCCCAGCAGAGCGGCGTCGTCGGACAGAGAATACTGTGTTTTTGCCATACATACCGGCAGCTGCCCATATCCCAACTCCTCCAGGCGCTTTAACTGTTTTAAAGCGGCAGGGGCAAAATTCACTTTTCCAGCCCCGTAGATTTCCTTGGCCACGCACTGGATCTTGTCCCGCAGCGGCAGGCTGTCCTCATAGAGCACATGAAAATGACTCTCTTTTTCTTCCAGCGTACGCAGAACCTTTTCGGCCAGCTCCATGCCGCCCTTACCGCCCTGCTCCCACACCCGGGCCAGAGCGAATTCGCAATCCCTCTCCCGGCAGAAACCTTCCACATATCCGATCTCCGCCTCTGTGTCCGCCGTAAACGCGTTCAGCGCCACCACCACGGGCACCCCGTATTTCTGCAAATTTTCAATATGCTTTTCCAGATTGACGATTCCCTTTTTAAGCGCCTCCAGATTTTCCGTGGAAAGCTCGCTCTTGGCAACGCCGCCGTTGTACTTCAAAGCCCTGACGGTGGCCACCAACACCACCGCGTCCGGCGCCAGCTCCGCTTTGCGGCACTTGATATCAAAAAACTTCTCCGCGCCCAGATCGGCTCCGAAACCGGCCTCTGTGATACAGTAATCCGCCATCTTCAGCGCCGCCTTGGTGGCAATGATGGAATTGCATCCATGAGCAATGTTGGCGAAAGGACCGCCATGGACCAGAGCGGGAGTATGCTCCAGAGTCTGGATCAGATTGGGCTTTAGAGCGTCTTTAAGCAACGCGGCCATGGCTCCCACGGCTCCCAGCTGCTTAGCCGTCACCGGTTCTCCCGCGTAGTTGTACGCTACCACGATCCGGGAGAGCCGCGCCTTCAGATCTTCCATATCCGAGGCCAGGCAAAGGATGGCCATGATCTCCGAGGCCACCGTGATCACAAAGTGATCTTCCCTGACCACTCCGTCCGCCTTGTTTCCCATGCCCACCACAATATTGCGCAGCACTCTGTCGTTCATATCCATACAGCGTTTCCAGACTACCTGCCGGGTATCGATCTGCAGCTCATTGCCCTGCTGGATATGATTGTCCAAAAGCGCCGCCAGCAGATTGTTGGCGCTGGTGATGGCATGAAAATCCCCTGTAAAATGCAGATTCAGGTCCTCCATGGGCACCACCTGGGCATATCCGCCGCCGGCAGCTCCGCCCTTTATGCCAAAACAGGGACCCAGGGACGGCTCCCGCAGAGCGATCACCGCTTTTTTGCCCAGCTGACCGAAAGCCTCTCCCAGTCCTACCGTGACAGTGGTCTTACCCTCTCCCGCAGGAGTGGGATTGATGGCTGTCACCAGGATCAGTTTGCCCTCCGGCTGTCCCTGAATCCGTTTCAGATATGTATCGGAAATCTTGGCCTTATACCTGCCGTACAGCTCCAGCTCCTCCTGGGGGATGCCCATGCGCTCCGCCACCTGCGCGATAGGTTCCATCACAGCTTCCTGCGCGATCTGAATATCCGTTTTCATAGTCTGTCTCCTTCTGTAAACACATGTGATCTTACTCTTCCAGCAACTGTTCAAATTCCTCCGCGCTCATCAGGATCTTGCGGGGTTTGGTTCCCTCTTCCTCCCCCACGACTCCGTAATCGTGAAGCTGCTCCATGATCCGGGCGGCGCGGTTAAACCCGATCTTAAAAGCCCGCTGCAGCATACCGATGGATGCCTTGTCCTTGTCAATGATAAAGCGCCCTGCCTCCTCAAAATACTCGTCCCGCTCGTCACCGCCGCCCATGGCCGGGCCCTGGGAACCCATACTTTTCAGCTTTTCTTCCACATCAGGCGAATAGGTGTTGCCCAAAGCTTGATTTTTCAAAAAATCCACCACGTCCGACACTTCCTTGTCCGACACGAAAGCCCCCTGTATTCTGGCGGGCTTGGAATATCCCTGGGGATAAAAGAGCATATCGCCCTTGCCCAGCAGTTTCTCTGCGCCGTTCATATCCAGAATAGTGCGGGAATCCACGCCGCTGGACACGGAGAAGGCCACTCTGCTGGGCATATTGGCCTTGATCAGCCCGGTGATGACGTCCACGCTGGGCCTCTGGGTAGCTATGATCAGATGAATGCCCGCCGCTCTGGCCAGCTGTGCCAGACGGCAGATGGACTCCTCCACCTCGCCGGGAGACACCATCATCAGATCCGCCAGCTCGTCCACGATGATCACGATCTGGGGCATCTTGGCAGGCGCCTGGTCATCGCCTCCCTCCCGCATGGACTCCACCTTTTTATTGTATCCTTTCAGATCGCGGACATTGTAATCCGCGAATTTTTTATAGCGGTCCGTCATCTCCGCCACGCCCCACTGCAAAGCGGCGGAGGCCTTTTTGGGGTCTGTCACCACCGGGATCAGCAGGTGGGGAATGCCATTGTACACGCTCAGCTCCACCACCTTGGGATCGACCATGATCAGTTTCACGTCATCCGGGTGAGCCTTATAGAGTATGCTCATGATCAATGTGTTGATACACACGGATTTACCGGAGCCGGTGGCTCCCGCAATGAGCATATGGGGCATCTTGGCAATATCCGACACCACCGTCTGGCCGCCGATATCCTTACCCACAGCAAAAGCCAGATTGGAGGAAAACTCCTTGAACTCTTTACTCTCTAACAGGTCCCGCAGCGCCACCGCCATATTCTCTTTGTTGGGGACCTCGATTCCGATGGCCGCCTTACCCGGGATCGGCGCCTCGATACGGATATCCGTGGCGGCCAGATTCAGCTTGATATCGTCCGTCAGTCCCACGATCTTGCTGACCTTGACCCCCTGCTCCGGCTGTAGTTCGTATCGGGTCACGCTGGGTCCCTGACTGATATCGGTGATGGTGACCCGCACGCCAAAGTTCTCCAGCGTCTGCTGCAAGCGCATGGCCGTCTCTTTCAGTTCCTTAGTGGAATCGGGATTTCCCCCTTTTCCCTTTTGCAGCAGGGACAGGGAAGGAAACCTGTATATCTTCGGCGCCGTATTCTGTACCTGCCGCGCCGCTGTGTCCCGCTCCTCCTCAGCCTCTTGCAGGCGGGCCACGGGCCTGTTCTTCTGCCTGGGCGGCTCCGGAATATCCTCTCTATGTATCCTGATATCCTGTGCGTCCTCAGGTTCCTCCTCCTTCACCGGGCCGGCAGATTCACGGTAATCCTCCCGCAGAGGGTTTGCGTTTGTCACAGGTTCGGGATCAAGAGTCGAGTAGTACTGCTCCGGTTCCTCTTCCTCCGCAGCCTCGTCTATGGTCAGCTGGTGCATACTGCGAATGCGGATATTGTCAAAATCAAATACGCTGCCCCCGGGCTTTTGTCCCGTCTCATCCGGCTGCACCGGACTATCTTCCGTCTCCGTCGAAACATACTCCTGACCGTCCTCATTCCACATGATCTCATGGATATCGTCGCGCCTGCGCTCCTCGTTCTCCCGCAGGATTGCCGTATCCAGGATCACGCCGGATACCTTTCTGTCCATTCGCAGGATCTTTTCCGTCTCCTTCTCCTGACGGCGCAGCTGCCTGTTATTTTCCTTCTCCAGCGCCCTTTGCCTCCGCTCCTCATCGCGTCTGAGCCTGGCATCCTCCTGCTCCTGGCGGCGCAGCCTGTCCTCCTCACGGCGCTGCTGCCTGCGGCTTAGATACTCCTCCTCCTCTTCCTCACGCCGCTGTTTCATATATTCTCTTCTGCGCTCGCTGTCTTCCCTGGTGCGCTCCAGCATCCTGGACCCTCTGTTTTTGACGCCGCTGATCAGGGAGCGCTCTGTCATCAGGATAAAGCTGATGACAGAGCAGAGCAGCACCACCAGCACGGTGCCTATGGTCTCTAGATAGTGATGCAGCAGATAGGCCAGGCTGCCGCCGATGACGCCGCCGCCCACCCGGCCGGTATGCGCCGTCTCATAGATCTGTTTCAGATCATATTTTTCCATACTCAGAATATTTGTGGAGAAAAGCTCACAGACCACGCCGATCATCAAAAACAGCACGACCCCCGAGATCAGCTTACGCAGCGCGTTGGGATTGCCGGAATTGGCGTACCAAAAGGATACCGCCACAAATAAGAGTACCGGCACCCCGTAGGCCGTCACTCCGAACAGACCAAATAAAAATCCGCTGATCCCATTGCCCACCGGACCTATAATGCCAAAATTGCACAAAAACAAAATCACCATGGCGATGAAAAAAACAATAAGTCCTATCTCATGCAGCAATTCGCTTTCTTTTTCATAATCATATGTAGCGGTATTCCCTTTTTTACGGCTGCCGGACGTCTTTTTCCCGCCGCGCCCGCCCGCCGATGAGGCTGCCCTCCTGCCTGATGAATTTGCCATCTCATCATACTCCTTTTTCTGTCGGGGGTTTGGAGCCTCGGATTCCCGGCTCCAAACAATCAATATTATAGCATTTTCTCCCCCGCTTGTCATCCTTTAATTTGTTTCTTCGGTCTTTTCCCGCATCATCTCATGAAGTTTTGCAACGGCTTTGTCTATACCGCCCACCTCGTTGATGATACCCATTTTAACCGCCTCGTCTCCCACCAATATGGTTCCCACGTCCTTGGTCAGCATCCCCGTTTCCATCATCAGCTCCTCCAAGCGTTTTTTGCCTATACCGCAATGGCTGCATACAAAGCCGGTGATGCGGTCCTGGATCTGCTTGAAATAGTCGAAGGTCTGAGGCACACCGATCACAGTGCCGTTCATCCGCACCGGATGGATCACCATGGTTCCTGTGGGCACGATAAACGAATATCTGGTGCTGACGGCAATGGGAACGCCAATGGAGTGGCTGCCTCCCAGCACCAAGGACACGGTGGGCTTGCTGAGAGAGGCCAGCATCTCCGCTATGGCCAGTCCCGCCTCCACGTCTCCGCCCATGGTGTTTAAGATCACCAGCACGCCGTCTATCTCCCGGCTGTCTTCTATAGCGGCCAGCTGCGGCAGGATATGTTCATATTTGGTGGTTTTGGAGTTGCCGGAAAGATTGTCGTGTCCCTCGATCTCGCCGATTATGGACAACAGATGTATATTTTTGTGTTCCTCATTCTGATTCAGAGTAAGCTGCCCTATCTTCTCAATGCGCTCGTCACGATGTTCTTCTTCCTCTATACGTTTGTTTTCGTTGTTCATAATGATCCCCCAATCTCTGGCTAACCGATCTTAATGCGTCAATTAAGAAAAGAACCTGTAACGGTTCTTCTCTTAGCGTAACCAGATATACGGTTTTCATTCTCTCGATAATAAAAGTATCCGGCAAACTGCACACGCTAAAAATCAAAATTATCCCCGGGGTCTACTTCTACGTCATAATGCATCAGCGACGCGTCCGGCTGTATGGGATAATCCATAACTTTCTTCACATGCTTTTTAGGCAGAGGCAGCGGATTCTCTATAAGCTGCACCTGCTTTTGAGGTTCTTCCTGCTTTCTCTCGGCCATATCGTCCTTAACCTCCGCGATACCCTGATCTGTCGCCGGTTCCTGTGACGGAGATTCCCATACCGGCACGTCCGTCTCTGTCTGTTGTCTCCGCCTTCTTAAGGTTCTGCGGCGAACGGTCTGTCGGGGGGTGGGAGCCTTCTCCGCCGCCTCCCCGGTAGCCGCCGTATCGGCCTCATTGGAAACCGCAGGCTCCGGAGGCCAGATCCCTATGGACGGCTGAACGACTCTGGGCTCCTCGTCCAGATCCTCTACCACCGTCTCGGGCACGGAAACGGTCTCCTCCGCCAAGCCTCCGCTCTGGACAAACAGTTCGCTGAGGGACACACCGGCCAGCCCAGCCATGGCAAAATACATCTGATAACTGCCGTTCATGTTGGGAGTCACGATCCCCAATATCCTCATCAGCGTGATCGACATCAACGTCATAACCCAGGGTGAAAACATCTCCTCGTTTTTCCGGCGCATAAAAGTAAATATTCCCAGCGCTATCAGCACCAGCATGGGAATTGTCTCATAGTCCGCCTCCCGGAAAAAGAAAGTATAATCCGCTCCTTTCAGGCAGTATGTATCGCCCCAGGCTCCCAGCACCCGTCCAAAATCAGAACCGCTCATAACGCTGTCCAGCTGCACCAGCAGGCAAAAAGCACCCGCCATGGCAAGCATGGACAAAAACATCTGCGCCACCCACAGCACCGTGCCTTTTTCCTCCCGTTTCAGCGTGGGCAGACCCAGAAGAGGGATTGCCAGAGTGAAACCCACGATATCCGTATATCCGGCAAAAGCCACCAATATGCCGCATACCGCCGCCAATATCCAGGTAAATGCCTTGCCGCCGCAGCGGGTAGTCCTGTAAAGATACTGCGCAACGATCAGAAGGATCAGCGCATACATACAGAAATACAGCATTTTGGGGGAATATGTTATCCCGTCCCTGACAGAGCCGGGAGCCACCGTCAGAAACACCAGAGATACCAAAGCCGGGCCCTTGCCGGAGAGGCGTCTCACAGCAAAGTAGGCAATCCCGATGCCCAGCATCTGCAACACGATCTGTAGCACGATCCCCGCCATCCATTTATTTCCCACCAGGCGAAAAAGTCCGTTCAGCAGACAGAGATAGTAATAGATGCTTCCCTGCACCAGCTGGGCCTGCATTCCGCTCTCCGTAACCTTGGCAACCTCGTAGTAGGCCGCTTCCTCCCCCGCGCCGCCTATCATCAGGATTCGCAGCAGGATTCCTGTCACCATCAGCACAGCCACCAGAATTCCCTCAACCAGAGCGGCTTTTGCAGAAGCCATCTTCTTAATCTTCACGTTGTCTATGATCTTTTTCGCAAGAAAATAGACCAGAGCCAGCGATCCGAAAGCCAGCGCCAGAAGGATCAATGCCATATAGGGAATACCGTTGCCCTGACCGCCCACCGCCATGCCCAAAAAGGACAGCACAATGCCCACCACCATCAGATACAGCGCCCATATTCCATAGCTTACCGCATTCTTTTTAAAAATCATCCTACGTTTCCTCTGTTTGCTCCCGTTCTCCCGGTCACTCCTTACTCCAGTATCTTTTCGATATTGTACCGGGGGCGCTGTTTCACTTCCATATAGATCTTACCGATATACTGCCCCACCATGCCCACAGCCATCAACTGCAGCCCTCCTAAGAACCAGATGGAAAGGATCAGTGAAGTCCATCCCGGCACTACGCTGCCGGTAAAATAAGACACAAGCGCGTACACCGCGGCAAGCGCGGAGCAGATAATAATGAACATACCCAGTCCCGTGATCATGCTGATCGGTTTCACGCTGAAAGAGGAGATGCCGTTAAATGCCAGTGCCAGCATTTTTTTTAGCGGATATTTGGATTCTCCTGCCACCCTTTCCTTCCTGTCATAATATACGCTGTCCGTCTGATAGCCGATCAGCGGCATCATGCCCCGCAGGAAAAGATTGGTCTCCTTATACTCTGAAAACTGCTCCACGGCACGTTTCGACATCAGCCGGAAGTCCGCGTGATTGTAGACGGTCTTCACTCCCATCAAAGCCATCAGCTTATAGAAACCCTGGGCGGTGGTACGCTTAAAAAATGTATCCGTCTTTCTCTCCCTGCGAACGCCATAGACAATGTCATTACCCGCGTGAAACTTATCTATCATCTCTTCTATCACATTTACATCGTCCTGTAGATCCGCGTCTATGGAAACCGTCACATCGCTGCGCTCCATAGCTGTTAGCAGCCCTGCCGTCAATGCGAACTGATGTCCCACATTGCCGGCCAGTTTCACACCGCGCACCTGATGGGGATAGAGATCATGCTCCTGTCGGATCAACTCCCAGGTCCTGTCTTTGCTGCCGTCATTGACGAACAGGATAAAGCTGTCCTGAGCGATCTTGTTCTTGGCTGCCAGATCATCCAGTACCTTACGCAGAGCCTCGGAAGCAATCTTCAGCACTTCCTCCTCATTATAGCAAGGAACCACGATTGCCAGTCTGTCCATCACTCATCCTCCTAATCGAAACTCTTTAGATTTTCCGTACGTCCGCATATTCTCCGGGCGTCACTAGGGCTTTGCTGTTTTATTCGTCCCAGTTATGGTATACATTCTGCACGTCATCGTCATCATCCAGAATATCCAGTATCCTTGTGAGATTTTTGATGGCCGTCTCGTCCGTCAATGTCACATAATTCTGCGGCAGCATGGTGACCTCCGCGCTGACCATGGGAACGCCGGCCTCCTCCAGCCCGGCCCGCACCGTCTCCAGGGCATCGGGATCAGTGAGTACCTCAAAGCTGTCCTCCTCCTCCGAGATGTCGTCGGCTCCCGCGTCCAGAGCTACCATCATCAGATCGTCAAACTCCATATCGCACTCTTCCCTGTCAATGATGATCTGGCCTTTTTTATCAAACATAAAGGAAACGCAGCCGGGGGTCCCGATATTGCCCTGTCCCTTTGTAAAAGCGCTCCTCACATTGGCGGCGGTACGGTTCTTGTTGTCCGTCAGGGTATCCACTATGATCGCCGTGCCGCCCGGCCCGTATCCCTCATAAGTGATATATTCATAGTTCACATTGCCCACGTCGCCGGCGGCTTTTTTGATCCCCCGCTCTATGGTATCGTTGGGCATATTGTTGGATTTGGCCTTGGCAATGACCGTGGCCAGCTTGAAATTATTGTTGGGGTCCGGACCGCCCTCCTTTACCGCCACGGCGATCTCACGTCCGATTATGGTAAATATCTTACCCTTTGCGGCATCGTTTTTCTCTTTCTTATGCTTAATATTCGCGAATTTAGAATGTCCTGACATGTTTTTCTCCTTCTCCTTTATTATCCTGTTGTCACTGCGCCTCTTCTTCAGACGCGTCTTCTTCCTGCTCCTCCGCAGACTCCTGGGGCAGCTTAGTCACCAGCACACTGTGTATCATCTTATTTTCCACGGACAGAACCTTGAAATGGTAACCGTCCACGGATATCTCAAACTCTTCGTTCTCATCGGGAATCTTGTCCATTCTGGATATCAGAAAGCCGTTTAGCGTCTCAAAATCCGTTTCGTCAAAGGAGATGTCAAACCGCTCTTCCAGATCCTCCAGGGGAGTCTTTCCCTCAATGACATATTCGTCGTTTCCTGTCTCCTCGATGAAATCTTCCTCCTCGTCATACTCATCCAGGATGTTGCCCACGATCTCCTCCAGTATATCCTCCATGGTCACCAGTCCGGCAGTCTGACCGTACTCGTCCACCACGATCACCATTTGCAGTTTGCGGGACTGCATCTGCTTAAACAGCTCGTCGATGTTTCTGGTCTGGGGAATATATACCGGCTCCCGCAGCAGATCGCCCAACTGCCCTATGCTGCACTGCAGCTTATCCTCCGTATGGTGATATCGCAGAGCGTCCTTCAGGTAGAGAATACCTACGATATGATCCACGTTCTCGTGGTACACCGGGTAGCGGCTGTTCTTGCTCTCCGCCAAAAAATCCAGAGCGTCTTTGAGCAGCATGGAACCGTCCAGCGCCACGATGTTGTTCCGGTGGGTCATGATATCGTGAGCTTCCTTATCCCCAAACTCAAAGATATTGGAGATCATCTCCGCCTCGCTGGCTTGAATAATGCCCTGTTCATGACCCTCGTTGACCATGTTGATGATCTCCTCCTCGGTCACATCCGCCTCATCTCCCACGTTTTTAGCGCCGAAAAGCCTGAGTATCAGATTGGCGGACAAGGTTACCAGCCCCGTAAAAGGAATCAGAAGTTTCATCATCACATACACGATATTGATGCTGGCGTAAGCCCACCGCTGCGGCAGGCGTCTGGCTATCTTCTTGGGCAGCAGCACTCCGAAAGTCAGCAGTATGTACAGCAAAAATATCATCGTGACTACCGCGGAGAGCACGGTGATCACCACCTGCGGGACCGACACGATCCCTGCCAGGCTGCGTTTCGCAAAACCCTCCAGGAAATTTTTCACCACGCTCAGCCAGATTCCCAGGTACACGCCGCCCATGACCACATTGTTCAATGTAATGACCAACTGCATGGAATTTACATATCTGGTGGGGTCCTCCAGGATCTTCAGCAACCGCTGGGAACGGCGGTCCTTTTCCTCCCTGGCCTTTTTCTCCACATCCTTGGGATTCAACTGTTCTACAGCCGCTCCGAATCCGTGGAAAAACATATCGATCAATACGAGAATCACAAAAATTATACTGGCAGTGGGCCCACTGTCGTCCATTTGTCTATCACTCCTTTGTTCTGTATAATATCAGATGCTGTTAATCATACCATCATTAGCTCTATTCGTCAAGGAACAGTCTATTTTATGTATCCAGTTCCAGACTGATCATGAGCGCCCTGTTTACCTTCCGCATGATCTCCCCCTCCAGATGGCACACTTTGGTCTTAAGTCTCTTTTTGTCAATGGTGCGCAGCTGTTCCAGCAGGATCACCGAATCTTTGTCCATATCATATTCCCGCGCGCTCAATTCGATATGTGTGGGAAGTTTTGCCTTGTTCATCTTGGAGGTGATGGCGGCGCAGATCACCGTGGGGCTGTGCCGGTTGCCCACATCGTTCTGTATGATCAGTACGGGTCTGATCCCTCCCTGTTCCGAGCCTATCACCGGCCGCAGATCCGCGTAAAAAATATCTCCTCTTTTCATTTCCTGATACCTCTCGAATTATTCATTTACTCTGAGTATTTCCATTTCTTCTCAAGGTATTCAAATGGGGAGAGAAGTTCTGCCGCCTATCTAAAACTGTTCAAGCTGTCCGTTTTTGATATATACCCGCGGAACTCTGGGGCTTAGATCGCACATCAGCTCATAATTGAATCTCCCCGATAAAGCGCCCAGCTCCTGGGCTGTAATCTCCTCCTGTCCGTCCCGGCCCAGCAGCACCACCGGCTCGCCCTCCTTAACCGTGGGCAACGCGGTGACGTCCACCATAAACTGATCCATGCACACTCTTCCCAGTATGGGAACTCTCCTTCCCCTTATGAGAACGCTGCCCTTCCGGGACAGACTCCTGGGATATCCGTCGCCGTATCCCACAGGCACGGTTCCCACCCGCATATGCTCCGCCGCCGTAAAAGTACCGCCATAGCTGATACTCTGCCCCGGTTCCACCTCCTTGACATAGACCAGATGGCTGTGCAGGGACAATGCGGGCCGCAGCCACTTTGTCTCTCCCGCCATCTCCTGAGAAGGACAGAGTCCGTACAGGATGATCCCCGCCCGCACCAGATCCAGACGCGCCTGGGGCAGTCTGACGATCCCCGCGCTGTTGGAGGCATGACGACAGGGTATCCTCCTGCCCAGAGATGCCTCTGCCGTCTCAACAAACCTGTTGAACCGATCCGTCTGCTCCAGTGTGTAAGTCATATCGCTCTCGTCCGCCTTGGCGAAATGTGTAAAGATTCCCTCCAGCTCCATACAGTCGGACTGAACAATCCGCCGCAGGAAATCCAGACTCTCCTCACAGGGCCTGATTCCGACTCTGCCCATTCCCGTATCCACTTTAACATGGACAAATGCTTTTTTACCCACGCGCCGCGCCGCCGTCTCCAGCTGTGCCAGAGTATCCTCTCTAAACACCGTCATCCGCACGTCCCGGCTGATCAGTTCCTCATATGCGTAAGGGAACGTGTACCCCAGGATCAGTATGGGTTTCCCGATCCCCGCGCCGCGCAGATCCAACGCCTCCTCCGCGGTGGCCGTGGCATATCCGCCCACTATGTCCATATCCTCTATAGATCTGGCGATAGGGACGCTGCCGTGTCCGTAACCGTCACATTTCACTACCGCCAGCACTTTGGTCTGCTCCGTGTGTCTGCCGATCTGTTCCAGATTGGCTCTGATCGCGTCCAGATCTATCTGCGCATACACTCTGCTGTATTCCCATTCTCTGCTATCCATAATATCCTCATCCCTTTATTTTTGCATCCATTCCGGTCCGCCCAGGACCAGCGGGATCGTCTCTGCAAGATTACCCGCAGCCATCCCGTAACTGCTGCACCGGTCCGCCGCCAGCTCTCCGGCCAGCCCGTGCAGATATACCCCCGCTCCGGCCGCCGTGAAAGCATCCGCCCCCTGGGCCAGCAGAGCTGCTATAATGCCGCTGAGCACATCGCCGCTGCCGGCGGTTCCCATACCGCTGTCCCCCCTTAAGTTCACGCAGCACTCTCCCTGCTCCCTACAGGTCAGCGTCCGGGCTCCCTTGCATACCAGTACGCAGTGCAGATCCCGGGCAAGAACCTTGGCGGCATGTTCTCTGTCCTCCCGTATCTGGGAGACGGACTTGCCGCTCAGACGGGCCATCTCTCCCTCGTGGGGCGTCAAAACAATATCTCTCCCGCTTTTTCCCTGGTCGGCGGTCAATAGCTGCAAGCTCATATCTCCGGCGATCAGATTCAGCGCGTCCGCGTCCAACACCAGCGGCAGACGGCTCTCCCGCAAGACGCCCTCCAGAATCTCCTTTGCCCGGCTGCTCTTTCCAAGCCCCGGGCCGATGGCTGCCACGTCCGCCCACTGACAGCCCTGCCGCCAGTTCTCCGGTTCTATCCACAGTACCTCCGGGGCTGCCGCCTGTACGATCCCTCTGTTTTCCTCAGGACATGCCACCTTTACCATGCCCGCTCCGGTATGGTACGCCGCCTGGGCCGCCAGTATCGCTGCTCCCGGCATCTGTTCAAAGCCGGCGATCAACAGGACTTTGCCGAAATCTCCCTTATGTCCGTCCGCTTTCCGGGGAGGCAAAAGCTTTATCACCGGCTCGTCATAATAGAACATTGCCGGTTTTTTCCCCGCCGCCTCAAAACAGGTGGCGTTGATGCCGATATCCCGCACTGCCACATCCCCGGCATACTCCGCGCCGGGATAGCAGAGCAGACCCTTTTTGGCCCAGCCGAAAGTAACGGTCTTATCCGCTTTCACGGCCTCCCCCATGATCTTTCCCGTCTGCGCGTGGACTCCGCTGGGCACATCCACAGCCAGCTTATACCCTGTTCTGCGGTTCAGCTCCCGCACGATCTGAGCGTACTCGCCCTGTATCTGCCGGGACAGCCCTATGCCGAAAAGGGCATCCACAATTATAGTATATTCCTCCTGGGGCCAGTTGCTGACCATCCGAACCGGATAATATCCGATAATTTTATACTGTCTCTCCCACTCCCGGGTGCTATGGGATGAGGGACCTGTCTGATACACCGTCACCCGCCAGCCCTCCATAGACAGTATCCTGGCCACGGCAAGACCGTCCGCCCCGTTGTTGCCGCAGCCCGCCACCACCAGGATTTTCTTATCCGCGCTCCGCAAGTCTTCGGCCTCGGCCCACTGGCGGATCTCTTCGGCCACTGCCATTGCCGCCCGCTCCATAAGCACCAGAGCAGGCACACCCATTGTGTCTATGACAGTCTCCTCATAATGTTTCATCTCCTGAACGTCTACAGCATATTTCATATTTCCCCTCCGTGTTCTTTTTCCTCAAAAAGAGGACTGTCACAGCATGGCAGTCCTTCCCTCCGGTTCCTATTTCTTACCTTCCTTACCGTTCTCCGCTTTGTTTCCCTCCGCTTTGCTCTGCTGTGGGGCCGCCGTCGGATCATACTTCATATCGAACATATCTATCACGTCCGCCCCGAACAGATCGTGCATATAGGAATATATCTGCCGATTCTGGTATTCCATCTCCTGCTTGCGCACAAGATTTTTTTTCAGCTCGATACGGATATATTTGACCCACTGGGCTATCTCCGCGATCTGCTGTGTATTTTCCTGCATACTCTCATAACAGTAATTCATAGTGGAGAGCATCAGATTGTGATTGACTCTCTCGATCTGCCCCGGCAGGTCCAGCAGTTCATCCTGATACTGTTCCAGCTTTTCATTGCACTCTTCGATCAGACGTTTATGTTCGTCCAGCTTTTTCTCCAGCGCTTTATTCCGCCCCTGTTCAAGTTCGTTAGCCATGGGGACGATCTCATCCATCAGTTTTCTTTTCAGTTTTCTGATATTCTTGGAGTCGACATTCAGCTGACCCTGCCGCTGTATCAGTTCATTGAGCTTTCTTTCCTGCTCCTGTATCCTCGGCAGCTCAGCCAGATTCCTGAAGAGCTTATACCATTTGTTATCCAGCGTAAGCACCGGCACCTTTTTTCCCGCCAGAGCCTGCTCATATAACTCCGATTTATCACCCACTGCCCATCCGTCCTTTCGCTTGCGTCATCAATTCCCGTTTTCCTGGAGATATCTGTTGATATTGTAAGACAGTTTCATCAGACTGTCTGACAGGTGCACGTTTTCAACCTGGATTCCCTCCGGCACATTCAGATCCACATGCGCAAAATTCCAGATGGCTTTGATACCGTTGCGAACCAGACATTCCGCCACTTCCACCGCGCTGTTCTTGGGAATCGCCAACACCGCTATATCTATATCGTTGTCCCTGATAAACTGCTCCATCTCCTCCATGGGCTGCACCCGGATTCCCCGGACTTCCCTGTCTGCCAGCTCCGGGTTTTTATCGAATATCCCGCTGAAAATAAATCCTCTGCGCTCAAAATTCAGGTATCCTCCCAGCGCCTGCCCCAGATTGCCCGCGCCGATAATGATAAAACGATGTGTCTGGTCCAAACCCAATATTCTGCTGATCTCCTGATACAGATATTCCACATTGTATCCGTAACCCTGCTGTCCAAAACCGCCAAAATTATTGAGATCCTGGCGGATCTGCGAGGCCGTCACTTTCATTCTCTCGCTGAGTTCCTGTGAAGAAACCCTTTCCATGCCCTCATCTTTCAGATCTCCCAGATACCTGAGATATCTGGGCAGCCTCCCGATCACCGCCTGGGAAATCTCTTTTTCTTCCATCATATCCTCCAAAACAAAAACAAACCCATATCCTACATTAATTATAGCCGAACGTTAAAAATATGTCAATGAGAACAAGGCTCCGGACAGGAATATATGTTCCCGCCTGAAGCCTTTGAAAAAACGGTTTCTATAGCAAACTATCCAGCGTTTCCCGGATGGCTCTGATAAAATCCAGGCTGTTTAACACCACCGGATTCTCACAGGTGGAGATAGCCGCCAGGGATCTCGTCATCCTGCCGTTCTCCACGGTCTTGATACATGCCTGCTCCAGCTTTTCACCGAAAGCGGTGAGCTCCGGGATGTTGTCCAACTCGCCCCTCTTTTTCAGCGCGCCGGTCCAGGCAAAGATCGTGGCGATACCGTTGGTGGAGGTCTCCTCCCCCTTCAGATGCTTGTAATAATGCCGCTGAACCGTGCCGTGAGCCGCCTCATACTCATAGATGCCGTCGGGAGATACCAGCACCGAGGTCATCATGGACAGATCCCCGTAAGCCGTGGCCACCATATCCGACATGACGTCTCCGTCATAATTCTTGCAGGCCCAGATAAATCCGCCCTCAGAGCGTATTACCCTGGCCACCGCATCGTCTATGAGGGTATAGAAATACTCGATTCCCAGTTCCTTAAACCGCTGCGCGTACTCCTTGTCATAAATCTCCTGAAAGATATCCTTGAATGTGTGGTCGTATTTTTTGGATATGGTATCCTTGGTGGCAAACCACAGATCCTGCCTGGTATCTATGGCATAGTTAAAGCAGGCCCGGGCAAAACTGGAGACGGACTTCTCCGTATTGTGAATGCCCTGCAGGATGCCGGGGCCGGTAAACTCGTGGATGGTCTCCCGGATCTCGGTGCCGTCCTGGGCCGTGAACACCAGCTCCGCTTTGCCGGGGCCGGGCACTTTGATCTCGGTATTTTTGTACACGTCTCCGTAGGCATGTCTGGCGATGGTTATGGGCTTGTCCCACTTGCTCACATAGGGTACGATGCCCTTTATCAGTATGGGTGCCCGGAATACGGTACCGTCCAGAATAGCCCGGATCGTCCCGTTGGGACTCTTCCACATCTCCTTGAGGTTATATTCCGTCATCCTTGCCGCGTTGGGCGTAATGGTGGCGCACTTTACCGCCACACCGTATTTCAGCGTGGCGTTGGCGGAGTCCACTGTCACCTGATCGTCCGTCTCGTTGCGATGCTCCAGACCCAGATCATAATATTCCGTCTTTAAGTCCACATAGGGCAGGATCAGTTCGTCCTTGATCATCTGCCACAGAATCCGGGTCATCTCGTCTCCGTCCATCTCCACCAGCGGGGTTGTCATCTTGATCTTTTCCATGTTTCAGCCTCCATAAAATGTTTTTAGAATCTCTCACGCCACATGTTTCTCTCCCTGCGCACAATACCATTGATCAGGCATTTGCAAAATCCGGTTGCCATATGAGTGTCACTGTACACACCGCATACTCAGGCGCTGGCTCTATGCCCTGCATTGGCGCGCCGTAGGGAAACTTGCCGTTTACTTGTTTTCAGATATGCTCTTCTCATGGTACGCCTCGTGAAGACCATTTTTGACCATGTTGTCATAAGCGTTGATCATATGTCGGTTCGCCAGCTGCTCCGCCCGCTCCCCATCGCCTGCCTTGATCGCCTGCAGAATCTCCTCATGCTCCTCGTTGGACTTGGGACCGCGGTTTTTGCTGGCCAAAGTCTTTCTGCGCACCCGCAGCACATACTGATGAAAATCCTTCAGTTGATGCTCCAATATCTTGCTGTCGCATGCCTCGTACATAATATCATGAAAACGGTTATCCAGCTCCGCCAGCTGCTCCAGATGTCCTTTCTGGGCATGAAACTTGGACAGATAGATATTTTCTTCCATCTCTGCCAGCTGCTCCTGGGTGATATGCTCCGTGGCCCAGCGGGCGCATAGTCCCTCCAGCAGGGAGCGTATCATATAGATGTCTTTTACATCCTTTTCCGTAATACCGGTCACATAGGCACCCTTGTTGGGAATGATCTGTATCAATCCCTCCAGTTCCAGCTGCCGGAAAGCCTCTCTGACCGGGGTCCGGCTGACTCCCAGCTCCTCCCCGATGGCAACCTCCTTAAGCTCCTCGTTCTCCTCATATTTTCCGCTCAGAATATCATCCCTGAGCTTGTGAAACACTCTGCCCCGCAGGGAATACTTGTCCGTGACCTCCTGCTTTACATTATAATTACTGTTCATCTCCGCCTCCGATGATATAACCCTTTTCCTCACAGATGCGCTTAAGGTTGTCCACGATCTCCTCATCCGTCAGAACCGTCACCCGACCCCCGGCATATTCTTCATCCACCCAGACTTTGATCTCCTTTACCAGAGGAGAACTTTTCTCTACCTGCCGCCCGTCTTTCAGACCATAATAGGTATTGATCCAGTGAGCGATGCCGGCCAGGCCGGAAGTATTGGATATGGCGCACAGCACGGGACGGTTTAAAAATTTCTCCGTGTCGAAGATATTGTATATCTCCTCATTTTTCAGCAGACCGTCCGCATGGATACCCGCACGGGTCACATTGAAATTCTTGCCCACAAAAGGAGTCCTGGGAGGAATCTGATAACCGATCTCCTTCTCATAATACTCCGCCAGCTCCGTGATCACCGTGGTATCCATCCCGTTCAGATCCCCCTTCAGCTGAGCGTACTCAAACACCATGGCCTCCAGAGGAGTGTTGCCGGTCCTCTCGCCTATACCGAACAGCGATGTGTTGATGCCGGAGCATCCATAGAGCCATGCCGTAGTGGAGTTAGCCACCGCCTTGTAAAAATCGTTGTGCCCATGCCACTCTATCAGTTCATGAGGCACACCTGCATGGGTATGTATGGCGTATATGATCCCCTGCACGCTTCTGGGAATAACCGCGCCGGGATAGTTGACGCCATAGCCCATGGTATCGCAGGCCCGCACCTTAATGGGAATCCGGTATTCTTTCATCAACTTCATCAGCTCCAGGCAAAAAGGCACCACATAGCCGTATATATCCGCTCTGGTGATATCCTCCAGATGGCACCTGGGACTGATCCCCTCCTCCAGGCAGTCCCGGATCACACTGAGATAATGTTCCATGGCCTGTTTTCTGGTCATTTTTAATTTCAGAAAAATATGATAGTCCGAGCAGGATACCAGAATACCCGTCTCTTTCATACCGATCTCCTTCACCAGCTTGAAATCTTCCTTGCTGGCCCTTATCCAGCTGGTCACTTCGGGGAAACGGTACCCTCGCTCCATACATTTGTAGACGGCGTCCCTGTCCTTTTTGCTGTACAGGAAAAACTCGCTGGCCCTTATCATGCCATTAGGTCCCCCCAGCTTATGCAGATAATCGTAGATCGTCACAATCTGCTCCGTAGTGTAGGGCGCTCTGGACTGCTGGCCGTCTCTGAAAGTGGTATCTGTGATCCATATCTCTCTGGGCATATTGTGCGGTACGATCCTGTCGTTAAACGGTATCTTGGGAATCTCTGAATAGGGGAACATATTGCGGAAAACATTGGGCTTTTCCACGTCATCCAATATGTACATATGTTCCTCAATCTCCAGCAGATTGTTGTGTTGATTCATCGTAACCGGACGATTCTGGAAGGCTTCATTATCCCTCATGATCTCTCCTCCTCAAACAGGCTCCTCTTATTCCTCCCGCGCATCCGCCGAGATACTCAGAAGACGCACGGCAACTCCATATGCGATACGCTTGAATCATTGCCCGCAACAAACATTTCTGACCGCACATGCCATAGAATTCCCGGGGACATGGATGTCCGAGGGAGCCCGCCTTATATATTATCCGGTATAAGTGTATACAATTATACCGGATATGTCAATAGCTTTCTTTCCCGAATTATATTACAGATTTCTCAGATTTACCATTCCCCAACCTTGTTGGTTCCATGCTTCACCCAGATCCCTGGCTGAGTAGATCAGCCTCTCCCGCACCTGATCATTGGACAGGTACGGTTCTTTTTGCAGCAGCAGCGCTGCGCAGCCTGTCACTACAGGCGTTGCCATAGACGTGCCGCTTTTGGCCACATAGTATCTCCACTCCCCCCTCTCCCGATAAAACGCGTTGCAGGATATGATATCTGTCCCGGGAGCCACCAGATCCGGCTTGCGTATAAGCCCTCCCTCCTGTCCTCTCCCGGAGTACAGACTACAGCTGCCGGGCTCGCCCCGCCGATAGTTTCCGTCGTGGCATCCCACCATTATTATTTTTTCCCCACTTCCCACCGCAGAGATGGTATTTTCTCCCGGCCCCTTATTGCCCGCCGCGCACACTACCACCAACCCCAATTTCCACAGACGCTGTATGGCCCCTGCCAGCTCAGATACCTTCCTTCTGTCCTTGAGCTGACCGATTCCCACAGAAATATTTACTATGCGTATATTATACAATTTGTAATTCTTTTCCACAAACAAGATTCCCTGTAGCATATGCTCCATACTGCCGTCCCCCCGATGATCCAACACCTTACAGACCACCAGACGGCTGTCGGGCGCAATCCCCCTGTATCTGCCGTCCGACATACGGCCACTGCCGCACAAGATGCCACATACATGAGTACCGTGTCCGTTATCGTCATAACAGGCCGTCTCTCTGCCGTTTGTCCACACAAAATCAAAAAAGGCATCTACGCGCCCGTCCAGATCAGGATGCTCAGCCATACCTGTATCCAAAACCGCCACCGTGATACCATGCCTCTGCCAGGACCTTAAATCTATATGTTCTGCTCCGATCTCCTTTCTGACACGCTGCATTTCCGTTCATCCCCCGATTTCGTCACTCTGTCGGGCAGCCGCGGGATACCTTCATACAATCATACCTTCCACGCAATCACCCATTTATCTATAAGATATGACGCTCGAGGATATTCTGTCATATCAAACCGAAAACGAAATGTGTCGTCTGCACCCTTCAGAGCAAAAAGAAAAAGCCGGTCAAACCAGCCTTTTCTTCTTACTCTGTAACAATATTACCGCCAGGCCCGCGGCCAAAAGCCCCACGCCCAATATCCATTTGGGGTGTATATGATCTCCCGTGTCCGGGGACGTATCTCTGGTGCCGTATCCGGTGATCACCACCTGACCGTCCACCACGTTCCCCTGGGCAAAAAGTGTGCCGCTCCCATAGATACCATATTCGGACAGATAATCCGTAGAGAAACAAATCCGCTGATCCTCTATCGTAGCAGGTAAATATTCCAGCTGTCCGTTGCGGTCCACTGTCACCACCCTCAGATCCTGCCCCTGCATCTGCAAGGGTATTGGCAACGCTATCTCCAGCGCCTGCTTGCCCATACGGTTGATAGCGGCGCCGCTCTCCCCTTCCAGCAGAGAGAGAGTAAAAATCATGGTGCTCATGGGCAAATCCTGCTGATATATTCTTCTGTAAGCCTCATTCAGATAAACTGTTTCACCTGAGCCGTTCAGCCGCTGTACCCGCAGCAGATCACCCGATCCCTCAGGCTGCAGGCTGGCTGTCAGCTCCGTATCGCCCGTGACGGTCAGCCCTTCGCCCGACGGAGCCTGCCACTTAGGGGTAAGATGCTGCGCTTTTCCCCGCTGTTCATAGCTCTCCCCGCCAATCTGAATCTGCCCGCTCCAACTCCTGCTCCGTAACTCCTCCTCTGTCAGATAAGTGTATCCCATCACAAAAACGGAAGTCTCCAGATGTCCCACGATGCCATTGTACACGGTCTGGTCACTGTCCAGCACCGTTCCCTCCAATTCCTGCCCGGAATTTAAGGTATGAGATACCAGCACATACTCTACACCGTCAAAGGCATTGACACGGTATCCCTCATTGGAGCGCCTGTCTGCGGACATTTCCTGTCCTCTGGCAGGAATCTGCCCTTGCAGCAACACCACTCCGCCCACGCTCTCTCTGGCAAAAGCACCCAGCCCCACGGTTTCAACAGTATCCGGCAATACCACCCAATTCAGCGGACAGTGGAAAAATGCTCTGTCCCGAATGATGCGCACCCGGGGCATACCCTCGATCTCCGTAAGGCTGACGCAATCCGCAAAAGCAGCCTCGCCGATGATCTCCAGAGAGTCCGGTAGAGACACGGATGTAATCTCCTCATGTCCCTGAAATACTTCGGGACCTATCTGCCGAACCCCCTCCGGTATGACCACATTGGCGGCATTTCCTTTATAGGCGATCAATATACCGTCTCCTGCCACCAGATAATCCGAATCTCCCGTCTCATAAAACTGCCGTACCCAACCGGTATGGGAAAAAGCTTTAGGCGCGATATGGGTGATCGTATCCGGCAGCTGCACCTGGGTCAGACCTTCGCAGTGGTAAAACGCTCCATAGCCGATGCTGGTCACACCCTCGGGAATGGCCACTTCCTGCAAACTGCTCCTGGCAAAGCAAAACTCACCGATCTCCTCTATCCCTGACGGCAGCTCAAGGCTCCCCAAATTCTGATATGCGTAATAGGCCCGATCCGCCAGTACTCTGCCGTTTATCAGCGTATACTTTACGGTTCCCTTGCCTTTCTCCGTAGTATATTCCTGCACGGATTGGCCCGTCTGTGAAACAGGCGTGGCATTCCCTGTCTCCCCATCGTTCACATTGGGCTGGGTATTATCCATAAACACCACTGCCATATTGCCAACCACAGTGGCGGAGCCCAATTCTTTCCCCGGTATATGATCCACCGGGCGGCTGATCTCTTGGCCAATACTGCCCAGTATGTTTTCCAGCGTACTCCCCGGAGAATCCGGCCAAGGCGTTGTCACAGCCTCCTCATACTCGTCAATATCTTCGTACTCCGGCATCTCCTTTTTTTTCTCCGCAAAATACAGCGCAAAACGCTCCCCTTCGGTGCCGCTCTCATATTCTATCTCCAAACGGTAACATCCGTCAAAGGCCGAGTCGTGTATGGAGCGCACAGTATACGGAATTCTAAAATTTTTTAGGGAGACACAGTCGCCGAAAGCCATGATGCCGATACGGGTTATATTTCCTGGGAAATAGACTGTCTCCAGTCCCGGACAGTTGGCGAAGACATAATCTCCCACCTCGCTCAGTCCTCCCCCCAGATTTACCTGCTTTAACTTATCGCAGCCCCAGAAAGCATATGGCTCTATCGTTTCCACACTATCAGGTATGCTCACCTTTGTCACCGCAGTATTATTCTGGAAAGCCCCCTCGCCGATCACCTTTACGGTGGACGGAACAGACACATCCTCTCCCGTGCCTGTATAACTGATCAGCGTATTTCCGTCTATTTTAAAATCGGAAGCGGATGACGCTGCATCCGCCTCCGGTACGGGAATCTGCATGATCAGGACTGCCGTTATTATGAGCATTATCCCTATCACATTCCATTTAATTCTCATAGTAATCCCCATGTATACAGTCTGACTTAAGCCAGCCTATTTTGCCGCCCTTACTTTCACAGGCACGGGCCGTTTTTCTTTCTTGATAAACAGTATAAAGGAGATGCATGCCAGACCTATGGCCAGGAACCACTTGGGATGGATTCCATCGCCGGTCTTGGGCGTACTGTCCGGAGTATACCCTTCAGACAGATCCGTAGTGTCCACATAGATCACATAGGGCGAAAAATGCGTCGCCGTAAAGCTGATACAGGGAACACCTGATATCGTTGTGAACTTAGGGGACAGTCGGTCCAGTCTGCCGTCAACCACACCCGCAATCTTATTGTTGCCGGCATAAGGTATCAGAGAGTCCGGAATAGGCAAAGTGATACTCACTGCCAAACCGGTGGTATCCGTGATCTTTGTCGTTCCCGTGGAATCATACAGACTGATATCCATAGGGAAATAGGAAATCTTCGACATATCACTGTACTCGCTCATTAATGCTTTCAATACTGCCTCTGTCGCATTACTGTCCTCCGAGATCTTCACCACAAAATTGTCGGATGATCCGTTTACCGTCACGGAAACAACGCCCGTATTGGACAGACCGTTCTTGTTGATCACAACAGTGGTTCCGCCTGTGCTGCCGCCTGTAGAAGTATTTCCGTTTCCGGTACTGCCGGTGTTGCCGCCGGGCCGTACAGTATTGCCTGTATTGCCGCCCGTATTGGACTTCGGCTTATAGTTAGCTGTCATCACCACATTGGATGAAGGCATGATCAGCACGGTTCCCATGGCATCCTTACTGGCCACCACTGCGGTGGGAGGTTCCACCGTCCAATTGCTGAACTCCGAGTTATTATCCGGATTATCCGCTATAACAATAACCTGTGCCCCTACTATATAACTGCCGGAACCGGAACCGTTACGCACCGTCAGTGTATAAATACCCGGTACAGGACTGGGAGACGGTGTAGGCGTTGCATTGGGATTTGCCGTAGGTCCCGGTGTGGCATTGGGATTCGGCGTAGGTGTAGGCGCGCCGGGAGCAGGCGTAGGCGTTGCATTGGGATTTGCCGTAGGTCCCGGTGTGGCATTGGGATTCGGCGTAGGTGTAGGCGCGCCGGGCCCCGCGTAATCATACTGCGCGTAAGTATCCACATCCTTTGTAATATTTGATACATCCGGATTCCAACCGGTAAAACGGTGATTGGGTCTAACCGGTGTTTGCGGATATGTAACGCTCTCTCCGGGCCCAATACGCTGAGTGGAAATAAGCTTATCCGTCTTACCGGTCTCCGTGTTCCAACCGTAGAAATTTACCGTATACTTCGTCTCGTCAGAGTCTATTTTCTCGTATCTGGCGTTGACAGTGATATTATCCTGAACATTGGTGCAAGGCGGTGCCCAGCCGATAAAACGATATCCCTTTTTCTCCGGCACATCAGGAGCCTTGGCATCCTGCCCCTTGAATACTCTGTCCGTTCCCAGCACTGTGAGACCGTCTTCATCCATAAAGGTAACTGTCAGCTTGGTGTCCTCCAGATCGTTAGCCTTATAACGGGCCTCAATGATCATATCGCTGCCAATGCCCTTATAGTCGGGAACCCATCCCACAAAGGTATATCCTTCAAATACCGGAATCTTATCCGTGGGCGGAATTGCATCTTTACCTGCTATTACTGTCTGAACATCCAGAGTCCTTATATCATTCACAGGATCATCCGGATTGACCGCCACAAATGTAACTTTAAACTCATGGATGATCTCCTTATCGCTGATATTGATATTTCCATGATTGTCGGCAAAAATGCTCGCTGCGCTGTTCTTCTCACAGTAAAACTCTATTGTCTGATATTTCTCTCTGTCGATTCCGTCTCCTTCATCGGCTGCGCTTCTGGGACTGTTTTTGTCAGTATTGAAAGCATCTACATCAATATAACTGACACTGCCGGGAATCTCCACGGAGCTGACTGCACTGTTCTTAAACGCATTTTTCTGAATCTGCTGACAAGTTTTAGGCAGATACACGGCAAACATCTTGCTGTCAGCCATATGGGTACACGCAAAGGCATATTCGGGAACCGCGGTAATGGCGGAATCCCTTAAATCTACAATACCTACTCCGGTATCATAAAAGGCCTCCTTGTTAATGCCTGTGATTCCGGCCAATTCCTCCGGTTTGACGCTGGTAGAACCGCTGATTCTGCCTCTGGCCTCCAAGCATTCCACTATTGTATTTCTATTGCCATTGTTTAAACCGTAGATAATGGAGTCGCCACAAACAAAATTCGGTCCCCCTTGAAAACTTACATAGCTGACTTGGGGACAACCTGCAAAAGGCCTTACCCCCATGTCTTTCACATTGCTGGATATCTCCACTGTCTCCAGATTGACGCAGTCCTTAAAGGCATAATCGCCGATAGATGAAGTAGCTCCTAAAATATACAGCTCCTTTAGGTTACTGCATCCCTCAAAAGTTCTCTCCGGAATCTCCGCGATACCCTCGGTGGTAATCTTTTTATCCACCGAATCCTCAGCAGCCTCTTTATCCTTAAAGAAATTCTCTTTCACCGCCTCAATTCCCTGCGGCAATTTGATATTAAGAGCCGCATCGATGATCTGCTGCTCGTAGTCTGTCATGTTGGGATCATTGGGGCCTGTATACGTACCGTTATATTTTGCCACGGCATCTCTCGCAGCGTCCTCAAACTCCTGGGTTATGTAGGGATATTTTGAAGTCGTATACTTGGTTCCGCTTTTCAATTCAGCAAATGTAGGATAATCGATCAACTCGTTTTTCGTCGTATCCGGATTATACTGCACAGTCAGATTGGTAGGCCATCCGCTGTAAAACTTGATATAAGTGCGCTGCTGACTGCCCGCATTGATGTTATTGCCCTCGTTCATGGCATAATCAAAGGGACCGCTGGCCGGGGATATGGCCCCGGTAAAGGTCAGACTGGGAGTGCCGCTCAATGTCTGGTTCTGGCAGGTTCTCTGATGAGTCGTCACCTCCTGAGTCTTGAAAGCATTGGCACCTATACTGCCCGCATGCAGATTGCTGGGAGATTCAAAGATCACATCCTTAAGCTGATGGCAGCCCTTGAAAGCATCCGCCTCGATCTTCTCCACACAGGCAGGGATCGTTACTCTCTCCAGAAAACAGTTCCCGTTAAAGCTGGTACCGCTGATGGTCTTGATCCGGGCAGGACCTACGGCAGGCGGAATGACCACGTTTTTCATTCCCTCTTCAATGCTGCAATAGATCAACTCGTCATTGGAGGCCACCCGGTAGACCGCTTTTTTATCCGAACCCGGGGCCGTATCTTTTATAACGATCTCATAGATATCAAATTGTCCGTTGTATTTCTCGTTCAGGAACTTAAACGCAATTCCCTTTTCATTGGCGGTGGCGTGGAGCGTACCGGGTCTCACCGTACCGTCCACGCGGCTGTTCACGCCCTCAAAATAAAATGTATCTTTCACTGTATCCCGCAGCGCCGCCTTGAACTGCTCAAAGGAAAAATCACTGAGGGAACCTCCTGAAATCGTACTCTCGGAGAAATTCGCATCGGGGTTTACCAGCGTAACCGACTGGAGAGACGTACATCCCTCGATCATATTCAGCTGCAGGGTATTGCCCCGTCCCGGTCCGTCTGCGGCATAGCGTGAATTGTCTTTCACGCCCTCGGGTATCACCAGGCGCTGCAGGGAACGACAGTTCTTGAACGCATGGTCCCCGATGGTATGCAGTACCAACGCATTGTCCAGATTCATTGTGGCCATGGCGTAACAATTCTCAAAAGCGCCGTCTCCGATGGACTGCACGGAGGTCGGCATCTGGAATGAAAGGAGATTCTGGCACATATAGAAGGCATGATCCCCGATCTTGGTCAGCCGGCAGGCGTCAGGTATATCGATCTTTGTGATTCTGGCGCAGTTGTCAAAGGCATGGTTGCCGATGACCTGCAGGCCGTCTCCCAAAGTGATCTCCTGCAAAGCGGTACAGTAATTGAAAGCATAGTCCCCGATACCCTGCAGCTTGGAGGAAATCACTAATTTCTTGATGTTACCGTTGTTGGCGAAAATACCCTGAGCGGTTCCCTGGTCCACCATCTGGGCCGTGATCCATGCGCCTGCGCGAAGGTCGCCGTTTGTATCCTCCGTGAGCACCTGATTGCCTATATAGGCCACATCCACATCCGTGATCCACTGCTGGTCGGGATTGTTGGTCTGCTCATAGATCCCGCCGCCGGGTGGAACGGCTCCGTTATATTCTCCGAAACGGTCATACGGGTAAAGCGCACCGTTCCCTCCGGGTATTTCCCTTAATATATATAACTGATCCTTGCCCATTTCAATCCAGGTTTCCTTATCCCTGTTGAAACACGGGAAATACTCCGAATGCATCTTAGGACTGTCCGGATCATCCACCTTCTCGGTTTTCGTTTCCGTCTCCCACAGAAGAGTCCCGTCAAGCGCCGTATCCTGTACACGCTGATTGTTCTCATCTACTACATAATTGCCATCCGCGTCCTTTTTCCATACAGGAATCCTAACGCCGTCCGCGTCACTATTCCAGTCGTTAACCGGAACCAATACAGACCCGTCCCCTACTTTATAATAGGTCACCTGCTGATCCTTCTGATTAAACACCGGATTGCCGTTTTCATCTTTATCCTGAACATCCTGCCTGTAAAACAGATATTTTAAGTCTTTATTGAGAGCCACATAACCGCCGCTGGTACCCGCGCTCCCTGTATACTTGCCGTACACGTCCACGGTCTCGGGTATTTTCAGCACGCCTTCAGACCCCAGAGCCCCACCGCTGTAGCGCAGGATCACCGCCACCCTGTCGGATTGAGAAGTAGCGTTGCGGCGCGGAACATAGGCAAAAGTAAACTCGCCGTCCGCGTAGATCGGCTCGTTTGCATCCACCTTGGGGATCAAACTTTCGGTCTCTGTCAGCGTTACGCCCATCTTATAGTTTGTCGGCGTATCCGCCTGCAGATCGTCCACCGGAATCGCTGCCACCGCGATCGCGGATGCCAGAAACAATGCCCCCAGAGTCTTTCTGATTCTTCTTCTCATTCTTCTGCTTTTCATCATCTTTGCCATGTTAACAACCATTTCCTTTCCAATGACTGTCTATATCTAGTTTTTTCTTTTTGCCACCACTACGAAACGCCCGTCATCCACATAATAATCACAGGTGGACAAAGTCAGCAAACGGTCTCCATAACTGGCCGTCACACCCGTGTCATACAGAGACATGGCCGCCATCTCCTGCATATTGGACTCGAACTCCTGCTGGCTTAAGGCATCTATAAACTGATAATACTTAAAGACCACATCTTCCTCGTTATATATCTTCGACCGAAACACATACATGACTTCGTAGGTTCCCTTTTCGTAGATCGAATCAAACTGTATAACAGGATGTTCTTTATAATACTCCTCCGAACTGTATTTGTCCAGAGTTCCGAACATGTTTCCGCTCCTCATATGATGTCCGTATATGATGAGATTGGTGCTGGGAGCCAGCACATCGCAGTCTTTATCCAGAAAAAGCGCCCCGTTCCGATCCTTTTGCTGGTTGATATTGTGGTTCAAAAAATACTCGTTATCCGTAGTCTGCATAACAGGGTAATCTATATTTGTATCGTCAATTTTCAGCCATCCGATTAGTCTTTTATTGCTGTTATATAAATTTTTATATTCATCCAGCACTTCCGGGATCACCCGTTCTCCGTCCTGAGTATAGTGGATAACAGGGCCTGTGAACGTTTCGGGAAACGGCAAATCCTGCGCTCTCTCCCGGAAAGCTGCCATGCGGGCAAACTCCTGCTGCGTTCTGACCGCCTGATAAGTATATATACCAAAGTATCCCAGACATACCACGGCAACCGCGCTGCACAGCAAGGCCAGCCGTTTCCGTATCTTTTCCCGGCGTTTCAACTCCTCCTGGACATATTTGTCCATCTGTTCGTCCTGACCGGGACCGGTGGACGTAGTTACGGATACTGCCTTTTCCTTACGGGAAGTCCTTCCGGAGGACCTGGCGGCGGACTTGCCCCGTTTCCTGCCTGCGGAGGACGGAGATTTACCCAACTGCTGCAGGGCATCCTCCGATTCTTCCAGAAAATCCTGTCCCAGCAATGTATAGAATGGATACTTTTTTTGTTGTAGCGCTTTGACCAGCTGTGTAAGCTGGCTGCGGCTTTGAAAGTCTATCTGCTCTCGCAGCCGGTCTATGATCTGTTTGTCTCGGAGAGCCTTTCGGTATTCTGACTGCGTCCGAAACTGTCTCCCCTCCACAATATAAACTTTCTGTGCCATAACTTTTGCCCGCTCTGCTCCTGTACTTTCCAGAAACATATGTATTCACATGTATGTCATCTTACTCTCTATTTTACTATATGTTCAGATTTATGCAAGTGTTTTTCGCTATATCTTGTAAAGAATTCATACATATTTCCCATATATAGGAAAAGCCACGAGACACCCGCCTCGTGACCCGCGTCCATCCCTATTGCTCCGCAGCCTTCTCCACACGGCTGATCGCCGACTTCTCCATAGGAATACGGCAGTTCTTGTTGCTGCCAAACTCCACGATAACAGTGGTGTCATCCGGAATATCAATTACCACACCGTAAAACCCTGCTGTTGTCAACACGCTGTCCCCTATCGCCAATGCGGCCAGCATGGCCTGTACTTTCTTCTGCTCCTTTTTCTGCGGTCTAAACAGAACAAACCAGATCACCAGAAAAAACAAGCCGTAAATTATGACCATGGACAACAGCCCCCCCATAGTGCCTCCGGTTTGTGCCGCCGCCTCTTCTCCAGTTAATAATATGCCCATGTCTACTCCTTTCCCTGTGTTAGACAGGTTTCACCTGCATACACGCTCATCGTATTACTATACATAATATTTGTCCCCGGGACAAGTGTTTTCTATGAAAATTAAGAAAAAATTTATACCTCCGGCGTTGACATCTTATCCAGCTTTTCCCGCTTATAAGCCGCGAACCGGCCCACGTCCAAAGCATCCCGTATCTCTGTCATCATCGTGTTATAAAAATACAGATTGTGCAGTACGCAAAGCCGCATTCCCAACATCTCCTTGGCCTTCAGCAGATGCCGGATATATGCCCTGGAATACCGCCTGCAGGCAGGACAGGCGCATCCCTCCTCAATCGGCCTGCTGTCCGTCTCATATCTGGCGTTAAACAGATTGATCTTGCCATGATTGGTATACAGATGTCCGTGCCTGCCGTTCCTGCTGGGATAGACGCAGTCAAAAAAGTCCACTCCCCGCTCCACGCCCTCCAGTATGTTGGCCGGGGTTCCTACTCCCATCAGATAAGTGGGCTTGTCCACGGGCAGATGAGGAACCACCTCCTCCAAAATGTAGTACATTTCCTCGTGGCTCTCCCCCACTGCCAATCCCCCGACGGCATAGCCGTCCAACTCCATCTCCCGGATGCGTTTGGCATGTTCGATACGGATGTCCTCATAAACCGCTCCCTGATTGATCCCAAACAGCAGCTGCTCTCTGTTGATGGTATCCTCCAGCTGATTTAGCTGCCCCATCTTGCGTTTGCAGCGCTCCAGCCATCTGGTAGTACGCTCCACGGATGCCTGCACATAGGAGCGGTCCGCCTTGCTGGGCGCGCACTCGTCAAAAGCCATGGCAATGGTGGACGCCAGATTGGACTGGATCTGCATACTCTCCTCCGGCCCCATAAAAATCCCGCGCCCGTCAATATGAGAGTTGAAGTACACCCCCTCCTCCTTGATCTTGCGCAGTCCCGCCAGGGAAAATACCTGAAATCCGCCGGAGTCCGTGAGTATGGGCCTGTTCCATGACATAAACCGGTGCAGCCCCCCCATCTGTTTTACCACACCGTCTCCCGGTCTCACATGCAGATGATAGGTGTTGGATAATTCCACCTGAGTACCGATCCCTTCCAGATCCTCGGTAGATACCGCTCCCTTAATGGCGGCCACCGTGCCCACATTCATAAAAACCGGTGTCTCGATCACCCCGTGTACGGTGGACAGCCGCCCTCTTTTGGCCCTGCCCTCCATTTTAAGTATCTGATACATAATCTATATTTCCTCGATTCTAAATATGTCAATCCAACCGATCCAAAAATTCCTCCAGCGTAAGTTCCTGCTCCATGATGATCGTGGCTGCCTCCACTCCCACATAGCGGAAATGCCATGGCTCATATTCCACGCTGGTGATATATTCCTTACCCTGAGGATAGCGCACGATAAAGCCATACTCCGCGCAGTGCTCTTCCAGCCAGATACCTGCCCCCGTGTCCCCAAAGCCCTGGGTCAGCGTCTCATAGTAGTCGCACACGATATCCAGAGACAGCCCGATCTGATGCTCGCTGGAATCCGGCACCATCACGATCTGGCTGGAAAGCTTAAACGCGTCCATATAGGACATTCCCTTCCCCATGTACAGCTTGATCTTTCTGGCGAACAGCCATTCCTGTCTGGCGTCACTGCGGTAGGGAGACTTGATGATCAGATTGAACCCCGCCTCCTTTGCCGCCTGCATCATATCCAGCAGATCGTCTATGATCCTCTCATCGCACTTCTGGCTGCCCTTGATCGTAGCCAGCGTAAAATCATAGTCCTCCGGTATGGGATGCTGTTTGTTTACCAGAATAAGCCGCCAGTCATCCGGTGAAAAGGCCCACAACTCCTCTGTTTCCTTCTCCCCGGGCATATCCGGCTCTCTATCCTGCAATCCTTCCTGCTCCCTGCGATAGCTCAGAATGTCCTCCAGGACGATCTGATCCTCCTCATCGTACTCCTGAGACAGCTGCGTCTCGTCTTCCTCCAGCAGCAGTTCATCGTCCCAACTCTCCATATTCTCAAGGTCGATCTCCTCCTCCTGCACCAGAGATACGGAGTCGTCACTGATCATCGCCGCCAGACGCTCGTCCATCTTATGTTCCTCGCCGCCGACAAAGATCGGGAAGGAAAAACTGGCATAGGCGGTAAACAATACCAGAGACATCATCACCATTGCCAAACGTTTCTTATTGTTCCACAGATAATACAGACAGTGAAAAACGGGCACGCAGACACACATGCAGGCGATGGCGACCACCCTGCGTAACGGTCCCTTTTTGCTCAGCTTGAGCAATCTGTATCTGATCAATTCCTCTAAAGTTGTTTTCATAGTTACCTCTGCTCAAAACACCTATGTACATACTATATCAAGGATATCTTAACACAGCTTTTTTTAATCTGCATCATTTTTTTGCGAAAAGTTGCTATTTTTTTTAAAATTCGCTATAATCCTGTTTTTAACAGTTGTGAGGGAGATGAATGGCTGTATGCCCAGTATT
>ERZ777305.815-NODE-815-length-46290-cov-8.627295_pt1 | contig 46290 bp, 42 predicted proteins | sample MGYA00374965_ERZ777305 | MGnify/ENA primary metagenome ERZ777305 (study PRJEB29328, sample SAMD00013331) | mouse gut metagenome | study: EMG produced TPA metagenomics assembly of the Metagenome analysis of fecal microbiota from mouse which was promoted...
GTATGAAGGCTACCGTCTCGACGAAAAGGCCGGCTGGGCTCTCACCGACAAGCGTACTTACACCGACCAGGGCCAGCAGGACAAGCTCGATGCCGCTACCATCTACTCGATGCTTGAAAACGAGATCATTCCTCTCTATTTCGCCAAGAACTCCAAGGGCTACTCACCCGAATGGATTCAGTATATCAAGCGTTCGATCGGCCACATCGCTCCGCAGTACACCATGCAGCGCATGATCGAAGACTACATCGACCGCTTCTATCTCCCCGAATCGAAACGCTTCAAAATGCTTTCAGCCGACGGTGACAAACTTGCCAAAGAACTTGCCGCATGGAAGGAAAAAGTAGCTGCCGCATGGGATGGAATCCAGGTTCTTGAAGTCAGCACAAACGAAGATCTCAACCACAACAACCACAGCGGTCAGAAGTTTGTCACCACTGTCAAGATCGATGCCAACGGTCTCGCCGATGATCTCGGTCTCGAACTCGTTGTTGACAAGGTACATGACAATCAGGAACACCGTGTCGACACTATTCCCTTCAAGGTCGTGGGCAAGGAAGGAAACACCGTTACCTTCCAGCTTGAAGACAAGCTCCGCGATCCGGGTGTGTTCCGCTATTCATATCGTCTGTATCCCTCGAACGCGCTCCTGCCCCACCGTCAGGACTTCGCATTCGTGCGCTGGATCTGATCAGACGATTCCGCATCTCATATCTGAAAGACATCCGGCTTCCGTCAGGGAGGCCGGATGTCTTGCTTTATGTCTGTTTCAGCTCCTGGCGCTGGCTTGCCGCATAAAAAGGTGTCCCTGCCTCAACACCACGCTGAAACAGGGACCATTCAGATAAGTATGAGAATAGATATAGCGTTCTATTTTGAAGTCATGATCTGCAGCACCAGACGGTCGGTCTCGGTCATGGCCTCGCGTCCGATTGATGTCAGATTATGAATCGTGGCATCAACATCGTCGCTGATAATGCCTTCGGTGGATGTCACACACTTGCCGTTCATGGCAAGCATAGCCGACATCATGGCGGTAGAGACTCCCGATGAGATTTTCAGTGCGCATGATGGTTTGGCGCCGTCGCAGATCATGCCTGTGAGGTTGGCCACCATGTTCTTGACTGCCGCACAGACTTCGGCATAGCCTCCGCCCATCAGATAGACTATAGCAGCCGAGGCTCCGGTCGAAGCCACGACACAACCGCAGAGGGCCGAGAGGCGGCCAAGGCTCTGCTTGATGTAGATGCTGGTGAGATGGCTGAGCACGAGTGCGCGGATGGTCTGCTCCTCGCTTGCTTCCATGTCAGCGGCGAAGCTCACCACGGGCATTGTAGCCGTAATGCCTTGATTGCCGCTTCCTGAGTTAGACATAACCGCCACGGGGGCGCCCCCCATGCGGGCATCGCAAGCCGCGGAGGTGTATGAGATCATGTGTGCGACGGGGGTGTCGCCGTAATATTTCAGTCCTGATTTTTTTATTGTGGCACCCAGCGAATGACCGTAGTCACCCGAAAGTGCGGTCTGCGCGGCTGCCAGGTTCAGTTTTTTGGCTTCAAGAATGAAGGAGATTTCGTCAAGCGGAGTCTCTGTGGCAAATTCATAGACTGTGGCAAGGTCAAGCGCGATATCCTCTGCAGTTTCAGCGGCAGTGCCGGCAGCGCTTTCTTCAAAGCTTGTCTCGCCGTTTCGCTGAAGCAGAATGAAGTGAGTGTGCTCGCATGAGATCACTGCACGTGCGCTGTCACCGTTTTCAGCCCGCACCACCACATCTATGTGAAGATTCGATGGCGCGTCTGCAGCATGGCTGATGGAAATACGGCCTTCGTCAATGAACTTGCAGCCACGCTTCACGGCCTCGTCATTGACATCACGGAGCACTTCAAGCCCATAGGATGATTTGCCGACCAAGGCACCAAGTGCCATAGCTATCGGCAGACCTATCATTCCTGTTCCGGGGATGCCGACTCCCATTGCATTTTTAAGCATGTTGCCACTCAGGGCCACTTCGATCTTCGCGGGGACTGCGCCGAGGATCTCAGTGGCCTTGGCCACACACAAAGCCACTGCTACCGGCTCGGTACACCCGATAGCCGGCACGACTTCGCGATTGATGAGAGCTATGATTTTCTCTCTTTCAGACTTGTTCACCATACACTGTTTTTCTTGAATTAGGTAGCAGAATTTAATGGGTTAATGCGGCCTGGAATAAAACAGGATTCCAATCAGCCTCGAAATGTTGCGTTCAACAGGAGCAAAGTTACTGTATTTGGGCTGCATCTACAAGCAATCAGGCGCATAATATTTTCCTTATCTGTAAATTTACAGCTAATTTTACGCCCTGCGGGGCCTTATACGCCAATGGCGCGAAGCCTAAATCAGACTTCGCGCCACCGGAATCAATGCTGAAGCAGCCACTGAAAGGATGTACGGCAGATGCCATAGACTCTCCCAACGTGGAGCTGCCGATTATTCCATATAGCCGAACGAACGAAGCTTGTTCTCGCGGTTACGCCAGTTGGGTTCGACTTTCACAAAGAGTTCGAGGAACACGCTCTTGTCAAAGAACTTTTCTATGTCCTTGCGGGCTTCCATGCCAACTTTTTTGATCTTGCTTCCCTGATGGCCGATGATGATGCCCTTCTGGCTGTCACGTTCTACGTAGATCACAGCCATGATGTGGATTGAGTTTTCCTTTTCCTCGAATTTCTCCACGATGACTTCCACCGAGTAAGGGATCTCCTTGTCATAAAGTGTGAGGATTTTCTCGCGGATGATCTCGGTTACAAAGAATCGGGCCGGTTTATCGGTGAGCGCGTCTTTTCCGAAGTAGGGAGCTGAGACGGGGAGCAGTTCGACGATACGTTTCAGAAGATTATCGACGTTGAAGTGTTCCTTCGCCGAGACGGGGAAGATTTCAGCCTGTGGAAGAATCTGCTGCCAGCGCTGGGTGAGTTCCTCAAGTTCGGTCTGGGCTTTCACAAGGTCGATCTTGTTTATGACCAGAAGCACGGGCATCTTTTCTTTGGCCACCTTGGCGAGGAAGTCGGCGTTTTTAGACGGGTCCTCGACCACGTCGGTCACGTAGACAAGCACGTCAGCGTCAACCAGAGCGCCTTCGCTGAAGTTGAGCATGCTTTCCTGCAGTTTGTATTTCGGCTGAAGCACTCCGGGGGTGTCGGAAAATACTATCTGGTAATCAGGCGTGTTGACGATACCCATTATGCGGTGACGGGTGGTCTGTGCCTTTGAGGTTATGATACTGATGCGCTCGCCGACGAGGTCGTTCATCAGGGTTGACTTTCCTACATTCGGGTTGCCGACTATATTGACAAATCCGGCTTTATGTTCCATATATTTCTCTGTTGTTTAGTTTGTATAAGGCAATATCACCTGCTGCAAATATAAACAAAAATAGCACCTTAAAAGATGCTATTTTATTAAAAAGTTTCATCTGTCGGGCTGATGCCTGATCAGAGATCCCAGATGATATACATTGCGCCCCAAGTGAAGCCTGCGCCGAAGGCGGTGAGAATCAGGCGGTCGCCTTTCTTGAGCTTGGCCTTGTGCTCGTCAAGGCAGAGGGGGATTGAAGCAGCCGATGTGTTGCCGTATTTCTCGATGTTGACAAGCACCTTGTCATTGTCGATGCCGAGACGCGAGCCTACGGCCTCGATGATGCGGAGGTTGGCCTGGTGAGAGACAAACCAGTCGATGTTGTCGACAGTCAGATCGTTGCGGCCCATCACTTCAAGAGAAGAGTCGAGCATATCGGTGACAGCGTTCTTGTAGACGTTGCGGCCATCCTGGATGACGAAGTGCTGCTGTGCGTCGACTGTTTCGTGAGAAGCGGGGAGCACAGAGCCTCCGGCGGGCATCCAGAGGTGTTCGAGGCCTTCACCGTCGACGTGGAACACGCCGTCGATAATGCCTACGTTTTCTTCAGTGGGTTCGAGGAGCATGGCGCCTGCACCGTCGCCGAAGAGGGGGCAGGTGGCGCGGTCCTGATAGTTTGTCATTGACGACATTTTTTCAGCGGCTACTACAACCACTTTTTTGCGCAGACCGGAACGGATGTAGGCAGAGCCGTCTTCCAATGCCACGAGGAAGCCTGCGCAGGCTGCCTGGAGGTCATAGGAATATGCGTTTTTCATTCCGAGCTGATGAGCTATGATAGAACCTGTGGAGGGGAAACGATAGTCAGGGTTTGAGGTGGCACAGATGAGAAGGTCTACTTCTTCAGGCTTTGTACCGGTTGATTCGAGGAGTTTCTCAACAGCTTTGATGCCGAGATATGAGGAGCCTTTTCCGGGCTCACGGAGGATTCGACGTTCCTTTATGCCGACACGGGTAGTGATCCACTCATCGTTGGTGTCAACCATCTTCGACAACATTTCGTTGTCGAGGATATCTTCAGGGGCATAGGACGCGAGTCCGGCGATGCGAGCGTTAAGCATAACAAAATTTCTTTTTAATAGGAATTGAGGATGAGGAGCGAGGCGGGGGAGTCTGAATCTGTAGGGATACAAAAGTCTGCGCACGGGCCGCGTCAGCGATCCCGTGCGAGATTTCTGTTACCTTTCCGCTTAGACAGCGGCGGTCTTTTCGATGGCGATGCGTCCGCGGTAGTAGCCACACTCACCGCATACGGTGTGATAGAGGTGCCATGAGCCGCAGTTGGGGCAGAGGGCCAGGGTGGGAACTACAGCCTTGTCGTGAGTACGGCGTTTAGCTGTGCGGGTCTTTGATTGCTTGCGTTTAGGATGTGCCATGATTTATTTATTATTTTTTGTTTTGCTGATGAAATGTGAAAATATCTCGTTTTTCTGTTTATGTTGCTGTTTTAGTCTTCCGCGCTGTCGGTGCTCAGTTTTTTGAGGGCGTCCCAGCGTGAGTCGGTCTGCTGCGGCTCGTCGGCAGGCGAATCGGGAGCTGAATCCATCGAGTCCATCTCGTCCATGAGCTGGTCTGTGAGTTCGGCGTCTTCATCGTCGATCTTCGTTGCCCGGTGTTTGCGCAGCAGGGCGCTCATGGCGCGGTTGCATTTGCCGAGCGGGTGCACGTGCTTGACCGGGATGGCGAGCGAGGCTGTGTCGAAGATCATATACGACACGTTGAGCCAGTTGTCGCTTTCGGGGATGATGAGGAGTTCATCGGTCTCCGAATAGTCGTCGCCATACTTGACGGCTATCTCATAGTCGGCCTCGATGGGCTGGATCAGGTCGTCAAGACAGCGGTCGCAGATCAGGGTGACGGTGCCTGTCACTTTGAAAGCAAGATCATAGATGTCATGCTTGTGGGTGACTGTCAGCTTTACCTGCAGGTCGGCATCGTGTATGTCAGCGCTTTCCATGTTGACAAAAAACTGCTTGCCCAAGTGATATTCAAACTCTTGAACTCCCTCAGGTATGGTTTTCAACGGAAGGCGGAATTCTGAAAATTTTCCCACGACTGTATTGATTGAAAAAACTGTGCAAAGGTAGGCAAAAAGTTTCAGAAATCAAAACAATGACTTCCAAAACCTTGCATTTCCCTGCAACAGGCGGTTGTTTTACGCCATACAAGGTTGCTGCTCTGCAGGGCGGCAACCTTGTATGAAGCAATTTTGTCGGGGTGAGAAGACTCGAACTTCCGACCTCCACGTCCCGAACGTGGCGCGCTGCCAACTGTGCTACACCCCGAACAATTAAAAATGCGTGTAACGTGGCATCTTTTTGCGACCACAAAGGTAAGCATTTTCCAAATATCCACCAAAAAAATTTTCACCGGACTGCATATTTTTGTGTCCCTTCGGATTTTTTCGCTAATTTTGCATACCGTCAAAGGCTAATAACAGCCTGCAAACCACTGCACGAGTCTCTCAGACATGACCTCAGCCAACACCATCACAGATTCAGGTTTCATCGGCGCAGACGATATGATCTTTGACAATGTCATACGTCTGGGCGCCGAGATCCACAGCTCTGCCGCAGGATGGCGTCGGGTGATACGCGCCTGGCGCCACGGAAAGCCATGAGAATCCTAGGACGGTCAAACACTCGGAGGGGTAAGTGTGTTGTAAGAAAACAAACATGTCTGAAACCTTTAAAACACACCTCCGACTATGGCTCCGATCGACGACCGCTCACTCATTTTATGGATTGGGATAATGACACTCGTGGTACTCGTTTCAACCACCGGGATGCTCCTCAACCGCTACCTCACTCACCGTACCCACCGCAAGGCCCTTGAAGAGTGGAGACTCAAAGCAGTGAGCGCAGAATATCGAGTGAATGCAGACGACGCATCGACACATAGTGTATTGAAAAATATTCAAGAATACCGTCAAGAATAGCGTTTCGCTCCATGCGGTTGAAACGGAAGCGGTGCATATTGGCGAAGGTCATCCGCGAAAGACGCCAGGCCAGGAGCGAAGCTTCCTCTCCGAGATAGCGGCGGTGGAGCGGGGCCGTCATGCGCCATGTGCCGTCTTCCATGTCAAGCAAACTGCCCTGCGTGTAGGTCGAGACATCAGGTTCAATGCCGAGCCGCCTACCGAGATTATAAAGAAAACAGATATGGAAGTTGGCGGTCTGGCGCGAGTCGGCGCCATCGAGAATCCTGACCGCAGCCTCAAGGAATTCATACATTCCTTCATCCGCTCCGCCGCTCTGGAGAACAGCGGCAAGCACCTCGGCCACAAACATAGCTATCATCTGCTTGAAAGGATCGGAATGCAGCTCGGCCAAGGGAATCGACTGTACCACCTGCCGCATCGGAAGAATCTCTCGCCCCGGTCGCGGATCACTCGCACATTCCACCAGCGAGAGCGGCATTGTCAGCGCCCGCATGCGCGCCGCACTCTTGCCCGTCCCGGCCGGCAACGCAAAAGCCACACGCCCAAGCTCGCGGCTGTAAGCCGTGAGAATTATCTGGGAGTCGCTGTGTTTTGTCGCTTTAAGAGCTATGAAATGTAAGTTCACTTCCTGGTTCTATATTATATATAATAAGGTGGTAAAAGCCAGCCGGCTCACTCCGGATGGCCTCAAAAAGTCCGTTCCGGGCCATTTTCAATGCAAAATTAAGGAAAAACGCGAATAAATACTAAAAAATTCTTAAAATATTTGCAAGTTCCGAAAATGCTTCTTAACTTTGCAATCGCTTTTGGGAAGGCCCATTCGTCTATCGGCTAGGACGCAAGATTTTCATTCTTGAAAGAGGAGTTCGATTCTCCTATGGGCTACTAAACTTAATCAGGAAAATAAAATTAACCGATGGCAAATCATAAATCGTCAATCAAGAGAATTCGTCAGACCGAATCACGTAGACTTCGCAACCGTTACTATGCCAAGACTGCCCGCAACGCCGTCCGCAGCCTTCGCAAACTGACCGACAAAGCAGAAGCAGAAGCAGCATTCCGCAAAGTAGGCGCCATGCTCGACCGCCTTGCTTCAAAGCAGTCTATCTCTAAGAACAAAGCTGCCAACCTCAAGAGCAAGCTCGCTCACCACATCGCCAAGCTCGGCTAAGAGGTGACAGCAGGCTTGACCATTCTGACAAGCTATCTTGGTTAAGAAAGGGCCCATTCGTCTATCGGCTAGGACGCAAGATTTTCATTCTTGAAAGAGGAGTTCGATTCTCCTATGGGCTACTTGATCTCAGTAAGATCATCGACATAGACGTTGATGATCTTACTTTTTTATACCCTTTAGAGCCGTTTTAATGGCATTTTGTCGGGAAATAGCCACATTAAACAGAAAATAAGCACTCATTTTTTGTGTTTTACAACATATTATCGTATTTTTGTGGCTAAGTTCAATAAATTATCAACAAGGTTCGATGAGTTTCCCATTAAATAGCGCGACAAGCACAGAAGGACGCCGAATGGCTGGAGCCCGCGCACTCTGGCGCGCCAACGGCATGAAGGAAGAGCAGTTCGGCAAACCGATCATAGCCATAGTCAATTCGTTCACACAGTTCGTGCCCGGCCACACACATCTCCACGATATCGGCCAGACAGTCAAAGCGGAAATCGAAAAGCTCGGATGCTTCGCGGCAGAGTTCAACACCATCGCCATTGACGACGGAATCGCTATGGGCCACGACGGGATGCTCTATTCCCTCCCCTCGCGCGACATGATCGCCGACTCCATCGAATACATGGTCAACGCCCACAAGGCCGATGCAATGGTCTGCATATCGAACTGCGACAAGGTGACCCCCGGAATGCTCATGGCAGCCATGCGCCTCAACATCCCCGCCATCTTCGTGTCAGGCGGTCCGATGGAAGCAGGCGATGTCAACGGTCGTGCAGTGGACCTCATCGACATCATGATCGATGCCGCCGACTCTACCGTAGGCGACGAGGCCGTGACCGAACTTGAGCGCAAAGGCTGTCCAACATGCGGATCATGCTCCGGAATGTTCACCGCCAACTCCATGAACTCTCTCAACGAAGCCATCGGCCTCGCCCTCCCCGGCAACGGAACCGTAGTGGCCACTCACATCAACCGCCTGCAACTGTTCAAGAAAGCGGCCGAGATGATAGTGCGCAACACATATGCCTACTACCGCGACGGCGACACCGGTGTGCTCCCACGCAATATAGCCACACGCCAGGCCATGCTCAACGCCATGACCCTCGACATAGCGATGGGCGGCTCGACAAACACAGTGCTCCATCTGCTCGCCGTGGCCCATGAAGCAGGTGCCGACTTCACGATGGATGACATCGACGCGCTCTCGCGCAAGACCCCGGTGCTCTGCAAAGTGGCACCCAACTCCCACTACCACATCCAGGACGTGAACCGCGCCGGAGGCATCCTCTCGATCATGAAGATCCTCGCCGATGCCGGACTCGTAGACCCCGAAGTGAAACGTGTCGACGGCATGACACTTGCAGAAGCAATGGACCGCTACGCTATCGGAGGCAAAAACTTCGATGCTCAGGCCGACGAACTCTGGAAAAGCGCCCCCGGCATGAAGCGCACCACCGAACTCGGCAAACAGATGAGCTACTACAGCGAACTCGACACAGACCGGACCAACGGCTGCATCCGCGACATGGATCATGCCTATGTAAAAGACGGAGGCCTCGCAGTGCTCAAAGGCAACATCGCCCAGGACGGCTGCGTAGTCAAGACAGCCGGCGTAGACCCCAGCATCTTCCGTTTCAGCGGGCCCGCCAAAGTGTTTACCTCTCAGGAAGCCGCAGTTGACGGCATACTCCGCGACCGGGTCAAGAGCGGCGATGTGGTGGTCATCACCTTCGAAGGCCCCAAAGGAGGACCCGGAATGCAGGAAATGCTCTATCCCACCTCGTATATCAAGAGCAAGCATCTCGGAAAAGAGTGCGCGCTCATCACTGACGGACGATTCTCAGGCGGCACATCCGGCCTCTCGATCGGCCACATCTCGCCGGAAGCTGCCAACGGCGGCAACATCGGACTCGTCCGTGACGGAGACATAATCGAGATCGACATCCCGGCCCGCAGCATCAATGTACGCCTCTCCGACAGCGAGCTCGCTGACCGCCGCAAGGAAGAGGAAGCCCACGGCAACAAAGCATTCACCGCCCGTGACCGCGACCGAAAAATCTCGCTTGCGCTCCGCGCCTATGCCTCGATGGTGACATCGGCCGACAAGGGCGGTGTGCGCCACATCGAAGACTGATCCGCACAGCCCCTCATGACACTCTTCTCTGCCACATACACAACACACGCTATCAATTTCAGACCCATATAAGTATGAGTGAACGCATCACAGGAGCCGAGGCAATATGCCGCGCATTGCTTGCCGAAGGAGTAGACACTATCTTCGGCTATCCGGGCGGCCAGATTATGCCCTTCTACGACAAACTTTATGATTTCACAGACTCGCTCCGCCACATCCTGACACGCCACGAACAGGGCGCTGTCCATGCCGCCCAGGGCTATGCCCGCGCATCAGGCCGTGTGGGAGTCGTCACAGTAACCTCCGGCCCTGCAGCCACAAACGTCATCACCGGACTCGGCGACGCCAACATTGACTGCACCCCCATAGTGGTCATTACCGGCCAGGTAGGAGTAGCCTCGCTCGGCACCGATGCCTTTCAGGAAACCGACGTCATCGGCATCACTCAGCCTATAACCAAATGGGCCTACCAGATCCGACGCCCGGAAGAAATTCCCTGGGCGATGGCCCGCGCTTTCTACATCGCCACCACCGGCCGCCCTGGAGCCGTGGTGCTTGACATCACACGCGACGCCCAGGTAGGAACTCTCGACTGGAGCTACAAGAAGACAAACTATATCCGCAGCTACAATCCGGCACCTGAACTGCAGCCCGGCGAAATAATCTCGGCCGCAGCACTCATCAACCGCTCGGAAAGACCGCTGATACTCTCCGGTCACGGCGTAATGCTCTCTGAAGCCGAAACCGATCTGCTTGCTCTCGCCGAGAAAGCCGACATCCCCGTGGCCACCACGCTGCTCGGACTCTCGACCATACCTTCAGAACATCCGCTCAACAAAGGCATGGTCGGAATGCACGGCAACATCGGGCCCAACATCGCTACCAACAATGCCGATGTGATCCTTGCCGTCGGAATGCGCTTCGACGACCGCGTCACCGGAGTGATCAAATCATATGCACCACAGGCCAAGATCATACACATCGACATCGACAGCGCCGAATTCAATAAAAACGTCAAAGCACACATAGCCATCCACGCCGATGCCAAGACCGCCCTGCGCGCACTCCTCCCCCAGATCAATAAAGCCGACCGCAAGGAATGGCTCACAACCTTCGAACGCCCGGAGAATGTGGAACAGGCCGAAGTGATCGAACGCGAGACCGATCCGAAAGACCTTGGTCCGGAATCACCGATGCGCATGGGCGAAGTGGTCAGAAAACTGTCTGAGGCCACCGGCAACAAAGCCATCGTGGTCACTGACGTGGGCCAGAACCAGATGATGAGCGCCCGCTATTCATCCTACACCATGCCCAAGAGCATGATCACCTCCGGCGGCCTCGGCACGATGGGCTTCTGCCTTCCCGCTGCAATCGGCGCCAAACTCGCCGAACCCTCCCGCGAAGTGCTCGCCTTCATGGGTGACGGCGGCTTCCAGATGACCATGCAGGAACTCGGAACCATCCTTGAATACCGCATAGGGGTAAAAATGGTACTTCTCAACAACAACTATCTCGGCAACGTGCGCCAGTGGCAGGCCATGTTCTACAACAACCGCTTCTCGGCCACCCCGATGGTCAACCCCGACTTCGTGGCGATCGCCGCCGCCTACGGCATTCCGGCTGAAAATGTCAGCTGCCGTGCCGAGCTTGACAGCGCCATAGCCCGCATGGCCGCCCACGACGGAGCCTATCTGCTCAACGTCAATATCGACCCGACTGACATGGTCTTCCCGATGGTCACCCCCGGCTCGGCCATTGACAACATTCTTATCAACGCCACAGACAAATACGAGGCCTGACCACCCGCGTCGGCCCAACTTTCAACCGCAAGCCACTATAACAGGATGGAAAAGAAACAACTGTTCACCATATCCGTATTCACCGAAAACCAGGTGGGTCTGCTCAACCGCATCTCCATCATCTTCACCCGCCGCGGCCTCAACCTCGAAAGTGTTTCGTCAAGCGCAAGCTCGGTCCACGGCATCCACAAGATGAACTTCACCTGCAACAGCGACCGTGAGACAATGGAGAAAGTCATCAGCCAGATTGAACGCTGCATTGACGTGCTCCGCGCATTCCTCTATACCGATGACGAGATCGTCTATCAGGAAGTGGCCCTCTACAAGGTGCCCACCCAGAAACTTCTCGATGAGAAAGATTTCGAGCGCATCATCCGCGTGCACAACGCCCGCATTCTCGAACTCACCCGCGAGTACACCATACTCGAAAAAACCGGCCACGAGAGCGAGACCCAGGCCCTCTACGAGCTGCTTGCCAAATACGGCATCCTGCAGTTCATCCGTTCGGGCCGCATCTGCATCACCAAGTCACCCACCGAACACTTCACCCGCTATCTCGAAGAGCAGGAAGCGCGAGGCAAGGCCCTGTGTGACACCTCCGAGGAATAAGAGATTGTTTTTAGACAACCTCTAAACCTCTAAAGCCGCACTCTCCGTCACCCCTCCCTACCACACACCCAAAGTTCTCTCCATAAACAGTCATATGGCAGACAAAAGATATACCACAGAATTTTTCTTAACGGCAGCGGAAGTCAACTCTCAGCGCGAGATGCCGCTGTCACGTCTGGTCACCACGATCATCGACACCGCCACGGCCCATGCCAACAGGCTCGGCATAGGTTTCGACCGTATGATCAGCGAAGGGATATCCTGGGTGCTGAGCCGGCTGACTATCGACATTGCCGAAAGCCCGTCGGTCAACCGCACATACCGCATGACCACATGGATTGAAAACGTCAACCGGCTCTTCTCCGACAGAAATTTCGAAATGACCGATGCCGAGACCGGACGCATCGTGATCCGCGCCCACTCCACATGGATGGCCGTCAACATGTCAACCCGCCGCCCAGGAGACCTCACACCCATCTGGAAAGGCTTCGACATGGTGGACGGCGCACCGTCAGGCATTGACAACGGCGGAAAACTCCTGCCGCTCTCTGGCTCAGACTTCGAGATGAGCTATCGTTTCGCCGTCTCCGACATCGATGTAAACCGCCACGTCACCACCCGGCGCTACATCGACCTTATCACCGATCTGTGGCCGCTTGAGACCTATGACTCCATGCGCATAAGCCGCTTCGAAGTGGCGTTCAAACATGAAGCCCGCTATGGAGAGACAGCCACAGCCAGCCGCATGGCCCATGCGGAGTCACCGGAAACAGCCACCGCTCAGATCGCCGTGGCCGATACTCCCTGCTGCATAGCGCGCCTGCATTTCAGCGAGCGTTGACAGACCTTTCATCTCCCCCCTCACAGATTCATTCAGGAACAAATTCATAAAAATATACTAATTCACCTATTCAATTATGGCAAAATTAAATTTCGGCGGCGTTGAAGAAACAGTCATCACCCGCGAAGAATTCCCCCTCGAAAAAGCACGCGAAGTACTCAAGGACGAAACAATCGCCGTGATCGGCTACGGAGTCCAGGGCCCCGGCCAGGGTCTCGACCTCCGCGACAACGGCTTCAACGTGATAGTAGGCCAGCGCGAAGGCAAGACCTATGACAAGGCAGTGGCCGACGGCTGGGTTCCCGGCGAAACACTCTTCTCGATCGAAGAAGCCTGCAAGCGCGGCACCATCATCATGTGCCTTCTCAGCGACGCAGCCGTAATCTCACAGTGGCCTGTCATAAAGGAGCACCTCACACCCGGCAAAGCCCTCTATTTCAGCCACGGCTTCGCCATCAACTGGAGCGACCGCACCGGCGTGGTTCCCCCCGCTGACGTCGACGTCATCATGGTAGCCCCCAAGGGATCAGGCACAATGCTCCGCATCCTCTTCAAGGAAGGCAAAGGCACCAACTCAAGCTTCGCCGTCTACCAGGACGCCACTGGCCGTGCGCTTGACCGCACACTCGCCCTCGGCATCGGCATCGGTTCAGGCTACCTCTTCGAAACCACATTCCAGCGCGAAGCTGTCAGCGACCTCACCGGCGAACGCGGCTCACTCATGGGCGCCATCCAGGGCCTCCTCCTCGCCCAGTATGAAGTGCTCCGTGAAAACGGCCACACTCCCTCTGAAGCCTTCAACGAAACCGTCGAAGAACTCACCCAGTCACTCATGCCCCTCTTCGCAGCAAAGGGTATGGACTGGATGTATGCCAACTGCTCTACCACCGCACAGCGCGGCGCTCTTGACTGGATGGGTCCGTTCCACGATGCCATCAAGCCCGTGGTCTACGATCTCTACGAGAGCGTGAAGACCGGACGCGAGGCACAGCGCTCCATCGACTCCAACACCCAGGCCGACTACCGCGAGAAACTTGAAGAAGAACTCAAGGCTCTCCGCGAAAGCGAAATGTGGCGTGCCGGTGCTACCGTGCGCACACTCCGTCCCGAAAACGTCTGATCATCCGCATCAGTCACCATATCGTATCGCCCCGGTCTGCGCGCCTTCCGCCAGACCGGGGCTTTTCTGTCGGCCGCGATCAGCCTCAGACCGCAGTCGCCGCCACGGATCATTGAGACAGGCTGTCTCCTGTAACCGTATCTGTCATATCCCCTTCTTAAGCCACGCACCTGAAAGCAGACGCCAGAGAAAGATCGCCCCGCGGAAACACAGTTCGATGCACATGGCCGTCCATACCCCCGCAAGCCCCATTGTCGGAGCCAAAAGCGCAGCCAATGGCAGACGCACAAGCCAGATGCTGCCGAAGTTCATGCAGGCCGGCACTATAGTGTCACCAACCCCGACCATAACACCATAGCTCACTATCGCCGCCGCAAACATAGGCTCGGCAAATGCCTCTATGCGCAACGACTCTACGCCAAGCGTCTGGATCGCTCCGACGGGCGTCATCAGCTCCATGACCCACGGCGCGCAGACATACATGATAACCCCCATCACCGTCATCATCACCATACCCAGCCCAACGGTGATATAGCCGAAACGGCGCGCTACGTCCATGCGCTGCGCGCCATAGCTCTGCCCCACCAGCGTTGTGGCGGCATCGCCTATCCCGTAGCCGGGCATATAGCATATACTCTCTGCCGTAACGGCAAACGCATTGGCCGCTATAGCCATTATGCCAAGCGGAGCCACTATGACAGTCACCGCTATCTGCGCTCCGCAGATAACGGCATGTTCAAGCGTCATCGGAGCCGATATGCGCAGTGCCTTGCCGATGACCTGGCGCGTAAGCCTGAAACTTCCCGGATGCCCCTTGAGCCTGATGGTCTTCTCGCGTGTGCAGAGAAACCACATCATCAGCCCCGCTGTGACAATCTCCGCCGACACAGTGCCAAGTGCCGCGCCAAGCACTCCGAGACCGGCTCCGGGCACAGTCAGACTGACAGAGCCAAGACCGATTTCACGTGTAGGGAAAATCAGGAAAAAGTTGAAGATGATGTCAAGCACACACATCATCACGTTAAGCCCGCCGGGCACCTTCATATTCCCGACACACCTGAGCATAGCCCCTCCGAGATAATTCATGGTGAGAAGCGGAAGAGCAAGTACAAAAACAAGAAAATAGAGCGAAGCCTTGCCGCATACGGCCTCTGTCCCTCCAAGCCAGACGGGCAGAGGCCACGCTATGGCCGCTCCGACAGCCACAACAGCAAGGCTGAACAGCAGACAGGCCACTATAGACTGACGCAGTATCCGCCGCGCCCCCTCATGGTCTGACGCTCCGATCCGGTGGGCCACCTGCACGGAGAAACCAACAGTAACAGCCGAACAGATGCCCCAGAAGAGCCACAGACTCGTGGAGACTAGCCCGACGGCCGCCGAGTCGTCGGCCCCAAGGCGTCCCACCATCGCCGCGTCGATATACTGCATCATTATGCTCGACAGCTGGGCCATCATTGCCGGCCACGACAACTGGAGTGTCAGCCTGAGCTGACTGCCGAAACTCAGCGGCGCTCCTGATCTGATCAATGAAATGTCTGCCACGCCGCCGGTCAGTTTATATTGTTCATGCAGGCCCCCTCAAGATACCCGCATATCCGTTCGAGCCCTTCTTCAAGAATCTGGCGAGGACAGGCAATATTGATGCGCAGATAAGCTCCGTCGCCATACATCGACCCGGAATTCACCCACACACCGGCCTTGTCAAGCAAGCCGCCGGCAAGTTCATCGGCATCAGATCCGAACTTCGAGATATCGACCCACGGCAGATAAGTGCCCTCCAGCCGAGCCACCGCACACTGCGGAAGCCGACGTCCGAGATATTCGCGCAACAGACAGTAATTTTCATAAATATATGCCCTCAGAGCATCGAGCCATTCACTCCCTTCAGGCGAATAGGCAGCCTTCAGCGCTTCGACTCCGAAGGGATTGACATCGCAGACCTCGTTGATATTTACCGCACGGTCAATCAGCTTACGCTCTCCGGGATCAGCCACGATGATGTTGGCAATCTGAAGCCCGGCAGTATTGAAAGCCTTTGACGGTGACAGACACACGACGGCCGACGGATCAACCGTCCCATAAGGCACATAACGGTAACCCGGCATGGTCAGCTCACAGTGAATCTCATCGCTGACCACTCTCACACCGTTTCTCCGGCAGATCTCCGCCACGCGCTCAAGCTCCTCCCTACGCCAGACACGCCCGGCGGGATTGTGGGGATTGCACAGCAGCATAAGCACGTTTGAGGGATCAGCCGCCAGCCTCTCCAGCCCCTCGAAATCCATCTCATAAGTAAACTCCCCGCCCGGCAGATCGACCCGACGCAGAGGACTCTCCACAATCCGGCAGCCATTGTTGCGGATCGAAGAAAAAAAACAATTGTAGACCGGAGTCTGGACTATCACACCCGACCCCGCAGGCGCAAGAGCCTTGATGATAGCCGATATGGCAGGAACCACACCCGGCACATAGATCACATCCTCACGCCTGAACGGATAAAGATGACGCGAACTGAACCAATCGATAAGAGCACCATAGTAATCATCATCGACCAGAGTGTAGCCGAACACCCCGTGGTCCACACGCCTGCGAAGCGCCTCAACCACACACGGAGCCGTCCGGAAATCCATGTCAGCAACCCAGAGCGGCAACACATCGTCACGCTCGTCCCATTTCATGCACCCGCTGCCACGGCGATGTACCACCTTATCAAAATCGAAATCCATACTCATATCGGCAAATCATATACATATTATAATCTGAATAACAAAACACCACCGCCTAAGTTCCATTTACATACCGATCAGCAACCGGCCTCAGTAACAATCCGGCAGTCGGCAGGAGCAAGCACATTACCGTCAATAATGGTCTCCCCTATCCCCGCAGCCCTTATCGAACCGGTGCGCGGATTCTTCACACTCGTGATGCACGAATTCACCGTCGCCTCAAGCGATGAATCCTCAAACGCCAGATCAGCATCATCCGCCATCTCGCAGTCTTCCATCACAAGCCCCTCGCAATAACACAAAGGCTGAGTGCCGGAAATCCGGCAACGCACCAGACGCAGATTGCGCGAATGCCAGCCAAGATACTCACCGGAAAGCTCCGAATCATAGACCGTCACATTATCAGTATTCCAGAACGCATCCTTCGACTCAATCCTCGCATTGCGGATCACCACATTCCGGCAATACTGAAACGAATAATTCCCCCTCTGCAGATAACCGTCAATATCAATATCCTCGGAATGCATGAACAGATAATCGGCATTCCCCACCTCCACATCACGCAGCTTCACCCCGCGGCAATGCCACAGAGTCTCCTGCGCATCCGGAATCTTCACACGCGTCAGCGAAAGATTCTCCATCTCGCGAAACATCTTCGGAGCCTCGACCAGCGTATCGGTCATCACAAGATTCCTCGAATACCACAACGCCGCACGCGCCCCCGGAGTGAACAGACACAAACTGATCTCAAAACCGTCCACATGCCAGAAAGGATACTTCCCCTCAAAACGGCAGCCCTCGGCCACGACATCAGAACAACACTTCAAAGCCGACTCCCCGGCATGGACAGTCACACCCTCCAGCCGCAGACCCTTCGAAGCAAAAAGCGGACGTTCACCGCCGAATTCCTCATCACGGATAACATTCATAATCTCTTTATTCATCTTATTTACATTGCAAAATTACTAAAAAGTCAGAAAACACAGACCGGTCACCACTCGTCAACACACATCGCCGCCGGCCACACTGCAAAATTACAACCGCCCCGCCACACTCCCCATACCCTAAAAACGGAATTCACAACCCATATTCCCGATAAAATCCACCGCCCACAGCCCACCTTCCCTCCCCCACGTTCACACCCATCAGCCACAACATCCCACCCCACCTACCACATCAGCCCAGCCCCGACCTCCGCGCCCATCTCCACACACCATCTCACACCCTTTCATATCCCCCTTAATACATATACATCCATTATCTATGCCCCTATCTATACTTGTACCTACCATCTATACCCGGTCTATCTATCCTATACCCGGTCCATATCCATCCCCGATACAACTATTATCTATACCAGCCAATATCCATCCACCTCGAAGCCAATCACCATACCTTCCATACCTAAAATTCATAATCCGACACCCTCTCAGCTCAAATTTTCAGTCATTTTTACCCATTTGAATGCCCATTTCGCCCCATTTGAATGCCCATTTCGCCCCATTTGCCTAAAAAAATGCAAAAAAGCTCATTAAAAATTTGCAGGAATAAAAAAAACTCCCTACCTTTGCAACGCAAAACAAAAACGGTGCCATAGCTCAGTTGGTAGAGCAAAGGACTGAAAATCCTTGTGTCCCCGGTTCGATTCCTGGTGGCACCACGTTAGCCCCGATCCTGTATCGGGGCTAATTTTTTAACTACTTCATTGTTAGCGGGTTAGTTCGCCATTTTATCCGCGGCAAAGTGAAATAATTGTCGGCACAGAGTCGGCACAGTATCAATCACTTACAAAAAATGTCGGCACAAAAGCCGGCACAATGAGATGGCGAAAATCAGTATTAAAAGACGAAATGAAAGTGAGCGGGCCGATGGCTGCGCTCCACTTTACGCGGTTTTAAATATCAATCGTGAAAAAATCAGAGTCCCGGTTGATCTGGCGGTAACTGTAACTGAGTGGGATGCCCAAGCAGAACGAATAAAGGGGCGCGGGCAAGAAGCCTACGATAAAAATTTAATAATTTCCAATGTAAAGTCTAAGATCTCAGATATCCTGGTGCGCGCCAGACTTACAGGCGAACATCTGACTAAGGCCAGTTTTATAGCTCTATACCGCAGGCCTCCTGAAGATGGACAGTTTATTAAATTCGCTCGCCGGCACCTTGACAGTACGCGGGACGCACTCCAATGGGAAACACAGAGGCACCATACAGCAGCACTGAAAAAGCTGGAAGAATACCGGCCTGATATTCATCTGCAAGAGATAACACCGGAGTTCTTACGCGCATATGCCGTTCACTTACGCGATGATCTGGGCAATAGTCCCGGCACAATAAGGAAAAACATGTGTGTTTTGCGAGTGTACTATTACGCCGCCATGCGCGCCGGTTTGGTCCAGCGTAACCCATTCGACGTGTATAAAGTCCCAAGGGCCGAACCAATTGTTGTATTTCTGACCATTGAGGAATTTAACAAGCTGCTCGCGCTCTACAGCAGCTGCACTCTGCCCGACAATGAACAGGACGTACTCCGGTTCTGGTTGTTCATGGCTTTTACCGGTATGCACATAAGCGACGCCAGGACTCTACAGATTGAACAGATAATCGGCGGCGAAATTCACTACACCCGCCAGAAAACGCGCACAAAGGTAATAATGCCCCTTTCAGGGCCGGCCGCTAAACTTGTGGAATTTTATAAAGCCGGCCGGCGGCGTGGCAACCTATTTGTTACCCTGCCAACCGACCAGGCGTTCAATCGGGTTATAAAGCGCGTTTGTCAGCGCGTCGCCATATTAAAAGCGGTCAGTGCCAAAGCGGCCCGGCACACCTTTGCCACGCTGTACTACAAACTAAACGGCGGGGATCTCGGCACACTGTCGAAGCTGTTAGGTCATACGTCAGTAAATACCACCATGATCTACGCGCATATTTTGAAGGAAAACCGCGTGGCCGGTGTTTCAGCCTTTGATGGTATGTTATAAAACATATTTCGAGAAGTCGACGGCCTCCTTTGCTGCGATGCCGTCGGCTCTCTTTTGCTCTATATGGTCCCAGATGGCCACCACCATATCTCCCAGCTCATCGGCCGCCTCTGCGTCCGTCTGTGCGTCGAGTAGCCCTATAAACTGCTGACGGTCGATCTGGCCGGTCCGGTCGATCTTGATGACAGCAAATAAAAAATTGCGCTGGGCTGCATCTGTCAGCTTAACTGGCTTCCCTTTCCATGAAAACCCATTGATGATCTGATCCTGTGTCACGCTGTCGATGAATGCTGTTACCGTTGCGCGGATTTCATCTATAGAGGGCTTGTGATCTGCAATCGCCTCGAAAGCATACCAGGCGCCTTTCTCCTGGTGATGTCCCCAACGAAAGGCCCAGCGATCACGACGCGGGTTTATACATTCAATCGCGGCCAATTCCGGACCACATGAAATTTTTATTACATTCATAGTTGTATTGTGTTATGTAAATCGGAACTCTGTGAATTTTCTATTGTCCTCTCTCTATATAGTTACGACATTCTGCTCCAGCAGCCCGGCTTCTCTCAATTTGTCGCAAATAGTCCACATATCGGGATAACCGGTAAAGAATTTAAATGGCTCTCCTTTCTTCAGTACGGCTCCGGCCGCATTTAGATTAGCACGATGTGGAGACACCATGCGGGCACTAATGAGGTATTTTGTTTTCTCCACGGCTTCAGTTTCACCATTCTCCAGGGCCTCGCGTAACGCTTTGCGGGAATATTTGGTGGAAATACCGGATTGAAAATCAACTATACAGATTGTTGAGCCTACAAGAGCTCGCAATGGCACCTCTCGACCTAAAAAGTTCTTTGTGCCATCGGCTCGCTGGCCGGGTGTTGATGGGATTCCCAGCTCAGACAGTGTTTTTAATTTTGAATAGTCAGCCATTTTTATGCCTGTTAATTTATAAAATAGATTTTTAGCGTCCGCGTGCTTGCATAGAGAGTAAAAAGACGCAATGATTTCACGGCGTCTGGTCTTACTCTTTATCTTTTTGAGCTTGCGGGCTGTTCGTTGTTTGTTGCTTTTTCTTATTCTCACATGTGTTGGACGTATGACATAGCCCAGGAAGTCCACACCGTCGGCCGTCGGGAAGATCCGGGCGCCTGGCTTGATTGTTAATTTAGCCATCTCGACCTGCCGCTCTATAATGTGGGCGCCGCGCCACAACTCCGGTTTTGTTCCAGCCATCAGCCTCTTATCATCGCAATACCGGTAATAATGTTTGTTTCGCTCTCTGGATTTTAACACGTGGTCCAGATACAGCGACAGTAACAAATTACCATAATGTTGCGAACTGCGTAGCCCGATGCTAAGACCGTGGGGCATCAGCCGGACAAACCGCTCCAGCATAGCAAGGATTAATGGCCCTTTGAAGTAATGCCGTAAACAATCCATCATAACGCCTTGATCAATTGACTCGTAAAACTTGCTAATGTCGTCGGTGTATGTGTACCGTGTTCCATCCGGATCAGCCGCCATGTCGCGGCGGATCAAAGCGAGAAGGTCGTGGGTCCCCCGTCGTTTGAGACTTGCGCCGGTTGTGCGAATTAGCCTGTTATATGTCAGTTGCTCCACGATGTTCATTATTGCATGTATGCCGATTTTCTCGTAATATGAGTAGAGAAATTGAATACGACGCGCCTTGCCGCGCTGCACGATCATTTCTTCACCGAAACAGGAAAGACGAAACACACCCGCCGATATTTCAGCGGCCAACCATGCCTCGACCTGATCTATATGCGCCAGGATCTCGCGGCCCTGCTTTGACTCTTTGCGGGATGTTCCTTCGAGGACCTTAAAAATCGACTGCCGGATATTAGCCGGGGCGATAATGAGCGGTATTATATCAGTATCTTTAATTCGTTTCATTGTTCAAAAAATTTAGCCTTCATTTTTCTGGGGCCTACGTTGTTCGGCTGCCTGCTGGCCCTACTAAACGCCACCCCGCGCTTGTTTTTTCAGCGTTCCACCATTGGTGGCTGTACTGCGGCTCTCTCCCCTGCCACGGCCTCGGCGACACGTCGCCACTGCCGGAGGGCAAAATTTTTAGGCTTAACGCTTTAGCTTTATGAGTGCGAGACGCGACCCGTTCCACGCGTTCGTGCCCGCTGCATCGTAAGTCGTAGACGCGGACGCTACACCGGCAGACGAATTAGCGCTGTAGTAGGAGCGGTACACCACACGGGCGGGGCGCCAAGGGAGATCTACCGTTTCGGGTATTAGGTCCCCGTATGGCCGGGGCTCGTGTAACGATATAAACGGTTATGCGATAGCTTCGAGGGCCTTGAAGGCCTGGACGTCTAACGTGTAAATTATCTTACCGATGAAGGCGAGACGCGACCCGTTCCACGCGTACGTGCCCGCTGCATCGTAAGTGGTAGACGCGGACGCTACACCGGCAGACGAATTAGCGCCGTTGCTGGAGCGGTACACCACACGGGCGGGGCTGTTGTTACACCAGGCTTTATCACAATAATGCGTTGTTTCCGTGCCTCCCAGTGTGACAGGTACGACGTCCATATTTCGTCCGTTTGCCAGCTCAATAATCCAGCTGTCATTAACGTTGCCACTCTTGACTTTGCGGGGGCCGTCGTTGGCATCCTCGATATTCCAAACCAGGTAATCAGACGTTACACCTTCCATCCATTCGGCCACGTTACCCCATGCATTTTCCATGCCCAGCGCATTAAGCGATGCTATAGACTTGCGGTTTCCGTCTGAGTCTATATAGAAACATCCGCCGACTCCTATCGTGGTGGGTGCTATGGTGTCCTGCATACCCAGCGCGTTAGTCAGGCCCGTGAGCGTATAGTTTGAGCCGGAACCGTAACCACAGGCACCAGAACTATCGCGGGTCCCTTTGACCGCAAAGAACAGGCGGGCAAAATCGCGGTGCATCTGGTAATTTATCAGGCAGTAACCCTCGCCGCGCCGGCGGCAATACTCAGCAAACTGTGACTGAGATATATTAACAGTCGGCAAAACTCCAGAAATACTACGGATCTGCGTATTTAGATAATGCGCTTTATAAACTCCCACCAGATAGTCTCCAGTCTCCCAAGGGTCCGGCTCGATTGCCTGGATCTCTTCTGAAATCGTCATCCAGACAAACGAAAATTCTACATTTCTATAACAAGTAAAAGCAATTTTTTTAGCTCCTTCGGGCACGTTGGTAAATAGATAGCTTTGGTCTGTCATACGACTATGGTTAGCAGCTGCGCGCGATATAACATTATCATCCATGTCCAGGAATACAGCACCATAAACTGAAGAGGCAACAGCTGGCCACCTGACCTGCTTGAATCCGGCAACAGGCGCGATCATCACCCTAAATGTATCGTAATTCATTAGCGAATCTTCAAGCGTTGAGTAAGCTGATGATACGCGAACCGCCTTTTTATCCAATACCTCCAAATCACCAAGGTATAATTTACGTCCCAGTTCTGCCGTCAGATCTGTAACTTTATCAAGAGAGCTATAACAGTCGTAGTGACAACGATTAATAAAGTCATCAATGCCCTTACACCAGCGACCGACCTCATAAATCATGACATCACCTTCGTCCAACAATTCAGAGCTATTGAATCCCTCCAAATTTGCCGGTGTTCCGTCATGATATACTAAACTATTGTCATCAGATAGCGGACACACTGTCATTTCACCTGGAGCTGTACACTTAGCCATTACGCGGTGGCGCTTGGCCATGATCCGGGCCACATGGGCGGACGCTTCAAACGGCCTGTCAAACTCATAGCCGGTTTCGTTATCCATGTTTGACACATTGGCCGGATCGCTGACAGATTCGGTAAACTTTATTACAGTCCATTCCGGCTGTAAAATATTCAGTTCCGGGAAATGTGCCACCAATGCGTTAAACTCATCGTCCGGCAGGTACTTTGTGAGCTGATAACGTCCTGTCAGGCGGCAAGTATTGACGTTTGCGCCCATTTCGTCAACTCCACGCATCGTTAACAGGCTTTTGAGAAAGTCACCGTTGCCAGTCATGTTAAGACCGGTAATTCGTAGATATTGACAATTTGCACAACGGGCCATGAGCGCGCGCCAATCAATACCAGGGCAACTATCCACCACCAAACGTGTGATATTATCGGCGCTTGCAAGTTTCAGCCCTTTATCTGTAAGCGCAGCCAAGTACCGTAATTCGAGCGTCTGTAGTGATGCCGGCAGCTCTGCCTCCGCAAGTTTCCCTCCGGGAGCAAATGCCACGTTAGCCAACTCCGTATCTTGCCCCTTGAAGGTGTCGAGCTGCTTATTGCTCAACAGATCAAGGGCTGATAATCCGCGGAGCCCGTTAACGTTAAGCTTCCGAAGATTCCGGCATCCATTAACCATGAGGCCCGTTAGCATATTTTGGCCGTTTGCACATGATGCGTCAAGTTCTTGCAGTCGAATACAATTATTAAGGTTTAGATTTCCGACGATAGCATGAGATATATCCGTCAGATTCATAGTCTGGATACGTGACGCACCGTAAATATTTTGCGGGTCGTTAACAATCAGGTTTTGTCTGAATGTCATTACTATTTCATCGCCGGCATTCTCGGCAATGAGTCCGGAGACGGTGGGGTCTCCATTGGTCATACCGTAACCGAAACAGAAACGCTCAGAAGCTGTGAGCTGGAGGGTGCGGGGGTCGCTTGCAAACTGATAGGCAAGATAGATCGAAAATGCGTCCGCTCGATATGTCCCGGCGCAATATAGGGAGTCCAGAAGTGCGAAACGATTTGTTATAATGTAGGAGCGGTGGGCAAAACGTGAGCCCTGGAGTGCGTAGAGATAGTTGCGCCCCTGCTCGATAAGCGGCAATATATATTTATATTCACCGTCCTTGTTGTAAACACGTTCGCTCCATTCGTTCATGAATTGGTCATTAACAACCTGCAACACATACTCTGTTGACATGTTGGCGCGGAGAGTGCGGGCCACTTCTGCAAGTTTTTCGGGGCAGTCTCTTACAAGTTCCCAAAGCACTGAGTCGTGACCGGCAAAGCAATATGCGTCCTGAGTGTCGTCCTTCGTGTCAAAGGTAGTCATATAATCGAACACTAAGCGGCTATCGTTTCGGACGCCCCAGAGCGTGTCCATGTCGTATGGCAGGAACATCCAGTGAATGCCGTCCCAAGTTGCCAACATCATATTTTTGGCGCGGTTATCCACGGCCATAAAATAGTCCGTCAGTACATACCAGGCAAACGGAGAATCATTCAAGAAATAATCTTTGTACTCACGTAAAAATTTCGACGGGCTGCCTTTGCAAGACTGCACCCAAGCCCAAAGGCGTGTTACAGCATCACGATCCTCTTGGTCAGCCGTCGCCCACTCCTGATCCGGCTTAAATCGGAACTCCAAGCCCTTATCGAAATCGGCCATATTAGATGTACCGAACAGGCAAAGCGAGTGAGAGTTATCCAGGAACTCCAGGCAGATACATTTATTTCTCTGACCATCCAGCGTTTCAGCATCGTTAAAACCTTCAATGCCTTCAAAGCCGTAGACGTCATGGCTTTCTGACTTCTCGTTGTTAAAATTGTATTTACCCAGGAAAGTGGCCACGCCAGTACCGTTGTTATCATAGAAAAGATTTAACGGCAGGGCATCGACACCGATACGCACATCATATCCGCCTTTATAGGCTGCTTGTGGAGGCGTTAGCCATCCACAACGCTTAAAGACTTCGTTAACGATACGGACCGCGCCGGAGTTGTGGACGCTGGAACTATCTGAGAAGTCAGCCTTCAGACAGAAGATCGAAACCGGGCGGGCTCCAGGCTTAAAGCTATACTTGAAGTCCGGCATCTCCACGCCGTTTACAACCAGGCGGCACCCTTCATATGCGTCAGCCCGGTAGAAGTAGAGGCGGTAATTTTTACGGGGGTAAGTCGTCGAGCTCGTACCCTGGATGCGCAGGCCTATCTGGAAGGCTACAAAATCGTATTCCTTGCCGTAAGGCGAATAATAATAAACATCGACCGGGACCTCGAATTTTTTATTATTGGTCTGGTTGACCAGATCCACGTCACCGACAATGCGCATAACGGCTTTACCCTGAGCGCGCAACTTATCAATGTCAATCTCGTCCGTTTCGTCATTGAGGACATCGTTACGCTGGAACAGAAGTACCATATCATCTGTATCGGGTCGATCTACCATGTAATTAGACAATATTTCATCGTCTGTGAGTGCGCGGCTGTAGATGCGAATATTTCTAACCTCGACATCAGCGGCGTCTGAAGCTATGCGGATGGTCTGAGGTTCCGGGTGCATGAGCGAAGCCGTAGAGTCGTATTGCTCTGCGCGGTCACGTATGCCGTTAACATAAAGCTGCAACAGTCTATTGTCAGCCTTGCTCTGGACGACAAAAGCGATTTTTAGCCACATATCCGGAGCAAACTTAGTTTGTACGGCCGCCCCGCCGGTCATTTTTAATGAAGCTTCTTCAGCTGTCATGTTAAGGCCCACACCGGCGGCTATACATTCCATAATGATGCCGGAGCGATCAGCCACGTTAGTACACTTGATCTCTGCCTCAATAGTCAAGCCTGTGGCTGTCGCATCAGAGGCGAACGGGCGCGCGTCGATGTCGATACTTGCCCCGTTCGACAGGCAAAGCGCCTCGCCGTCCCATCCGTTGGTGCTCCAGTCGAAACCGTTAAACGCCGTTGTAACACCTTCGAACTCCCAGTGTGCCGGGCTTGCCTCGTTGTTGCTTCGACCGGCTGCCGAAAGTTTCAGGGTCATGTGGTCTGTAACTTCGGCCAGCGTGATAGAACTTTCGACTATCGAAATGGTGAAGTCGTATGAAGTCACGCCGCAACAAAATTGCATCCTTTCTTCTCCCGGCTGAGTAAAGCGGTTGGTGTATTTCTGAACCGTGCGCGGCGCTGTGATGCCTTGCGACTGCACACCGTTGTGCAAAATAGCCATTTCGGCCGGGGTAGTCGCAGGATCATAAACCACAAAATCAAAATCCATGCGCTCGAACTGGCCCACCTCGATAACAGGCGTCAGATAGTCCGAGTCGTCAAAAATACGACCATCCGGGAAGATGATCATCGAGCCAATGAAAGGATCTGCAATCTGGCCCAGTGCGTTACATTTCAGTATGTCGATAAAAATAGACTCTGAAACCAGTGTCAGATCATTAGCCTGCATTTCGGCGACGATCTGAACATTATGGCGGCCGATAGAAAGGCTGGACATTGGTACTGTAAAGCTGCCGTTAGTCTTGCCAGACTTTTTGATGACTGTTGAGTTATACTCTACGCCATCAAGGTAGAGAGTAACCGTTTTTTCGGCCGAGCCGTTGACGGTAAACGGAATTATAGCTGAACTGTCAGGCTTATAGCCTCCGCCGGCTATTGAATTCGCCAGAGAATAGGAACTTGTCAGCCCTAAGGTATATGCACGGACCTGGAGATTTACAGTGCGTTGCTGTGTCTTGCCGGTGTCCGGGTTTGTGGCTACTGCCTTAATGGTGATGTCATTTGTACCGGCTTTCAGGAATTTGGTAATATCAAGCGAATCGGAACCAGCCGGAAAGTCGGTTACAGTTGTCGAGAATTGAACTACAGTACCGTTCTTTATCTCTATCGAGATCGCGCCGCGCTGGCCGGTCGAGACTCCGTCCATATCGCCGCCGAGATACTGGTGATCGTAGGAATACGACAGCGTAACGGCGTCACCTTCGCGGATGGTGCTTTTGTTGACGGCGGCCGAAATAATTACTTTAGCGCTGCTTGCGTCATCACCACCCCCTCCGGAGCTCACGGGAATATCAACACCGGTAAACTCGTCACCCTTTGAGTTAATGGCGCTGATGTGGATCTCGGTGCCGTCCTCGTTTAATGATGCGTCAAGGTTTTGAAGTGTGCGGCGTTCGATTTCCTCAAGGCGGGCGTTGATCACTTTATTTTGTACCGGGTTGGTAGATGATGGTGAAAGCGAATCGTCTACCTCTGCCTCGTCAATAGCGATGTTAACGACTCCTTCCGCGTCGGGGGCTATTTTCTCTCCGTTGAGCGTCACGCCCGTAATAGTTCCACGGCCGCCCGTGTCGCTCCACGCGCTCTCCTGGTTCCACTGTGTGAGCGTCGATCCGGTAAACTGTTTTGTTATGTACGCGCCGGGGCCGGTCTTAAACGTGATCCAGCGGCCAAACTCGCGCAAAGTAGCGGGAATCGCCTCCGCTGCGCTGATAATGTCGTAGTAGCCGGATGCCTTCGGGGCGATCTCGTCCACGTTTATGAGGTTGCCCGCGCCCTTCTGGCCTACCTGCTGCCACTCCGGCCACTCCACACCGTCAACACCTGCCGCAGTGGTGTAGACCTTTGTTCGATACTCCAGCCCAGCCGGTGTGAACATGTACTGAGTAACACTGACTGTTGAATTTCCCGGAGAAAGTGCGACCGTGGCACTGCGGACGATCATGATATTGCCAGTCTGGCCAGCCACGCTAAGGAAATAAATACCATCGTTTGTGATATTGTCGAGTGTTGCCACTGAGTCTACAATAACAACGCCTTCAAGCGTTTCCACGCGCTCTTCGAGATCATCCGCATCTGCCTTAATGTTGTCAGCTTCGTTTTTTAACAAATTGATGTCATCGCGGTTAAGCTGGAGCGATTCACGGATTTCATTCAGAAGCCCCATAAACGTGTCCTTATTCGTCACGCCTTCAAGGAACGCTTTTAACTCGTTAAATGTGTCAATGGCGGCGGTGACTCCGTCTCCATCAATCAGCGTATTAATGCGCTGCTCGTTCGAATCAGCTTTTGTACTTGCGCTCTGAACGTTGTTCCGGATCGTCTCAATAGCGAGATTAACAGTATCTATAGAACGCTGCAACGCGGCATCGGCCGCCTGTCGCTCGGCCTTCTCTTCTTTTACTCCTTGATTATTGGTTAATAAATCCTTGTATGACTTATTCAGATAGTCCATGACAGCAGCTACCATCGAGTTAGTAACGCTTTCCGGATCTTCGGCTTGCTCGATTGTCAAAATCAGGCCGTCGATAAATTCTTGATCTTGGGTCGCCATGTGATATGATTATTAATTAAACTGTTTGCTAAATTGTTTTGAGAATACACGCGGTTTTTTAGCTTCGCTTCCGTCGATAATTTCTTGCAAAATATTGGTTTCGGTGTCTGCCAGCTCCAGTGTCAGAGTGAATGACTGCGGCACCTCCGGACGCTGCTTGTATGTAAATTCTTCGGCCGACGGGATCACGCGGACCGGCAAAGCTCCCAGGTCGAGCAAATAGACCTCGTCACTGCCCAGCATATCCATTAAAAACCGGACTTCGTCAGGCCTTTTAACACCGGTTTGAATAGAGATTGATTGTTTTCTCTCTATGCGGTCACGCTGTGAAAAATAATCGTCTGTCTCAGGATCGTACCTTTTAAAAATTGCCTCGTCAGCTCCTTCCCATTCCGGAGTAATCGACATTTCGCCGGTTATCTCGATAATTTCGAACACCCCCAGAGAATTGCGGAATTTCAGGCGGTAACGCTCGCGCGCCGGATCAGCCTGCTCGATCACCAGGCGGCAAGCAAACAGGCCGCGGTGGTAAATGTCGAAATTATTTGCCAGAACACCGAAGGCCTCAAAAAAATGACTTCTCAGAGCCTCGATGTCGAGCGCGTAAATCCCAGGAGACAGCCGGTCAATTGTCCAGCTCTTGCCTGTCACCTTCTCTACAAAGCTAAATACATCATCCGGGGCATCATTTATATAATACAGAGGGTAAAGCTCCGATTCTTTCATTATCACGCGCCATCCGGCCGTGCGGGTGGTGAGAAAGCAATTTGTATCAGAGGCTAAAAATCGGACGTTGAAAATATCTGTACTTGGCCCCAATCGCTTGAAGTTCTGTTTAGACACACCGCCGGGAAGCGCTATAAATGCAAACTCCTGGTCATATTCACCATTAAACACCACGGCCACGTCTCGGCATAGGACCTCACTCTCGTTCTCGATCAGTATTAAAGGGCCGAAGCTTATTGGCTCTACCTCGTCAGGCTGTGGCAAATAGTTGATATAAGCATTGACGATATCAGCGACATTTATAGAATACGGGTAATTGAATCGCCCGTTATAAAGCGTCAAACCATCCATTATAATGCTAAACGGGTACCCCGTTAAAGGCTGGTCGCCGGAGGTGTGGCTGCTTTCTATAATTATGGGATTCCGGGTAAATGCCAAGCGGGATGGCGTTGACGGCATACTGTAAGGATTTGAAAACATAGCTAATTATTTTTCAGCGTTGTGGTTACTACAGCGCCGGAAAATTCCGTAACTGCCCCCTGTTCTACCAGAAAGCGGTCACGTTCAGGCGTCGGTGTCGTCATAAATTCGTAAAACACTTTGATACTACCCGCGTGATTGCGTCGCCACTCCTGATAAAAGATGTCGACGGTTTCGATTTGCGGGGCTGCGAGGATGTTATTACTTTCCATGCTGCAAATTTTTCTAATTTTTAGGGCCTTGCAAAGGACTAATCATTCACCCAGCGGGCCACAAGCTCGACACTGTATTCTACTTCGATAGAAACAGAGCCTAAAGCGACTTCATCCAATTCCCAGTCCTCCGGACCGTCGTAATAGCTTAAGTCGTGGATTTCAAATATCTCATAAGTTAATAGCGCCTTATATTTACGGTTGTATCTAACGCCATGAGTGACAGGAATCGGCTTGCTGTCATCTGTCTGCCATGTCAGGCCTGTACGTGCAATCGAGACAGGAACTGCACTGTTAACGTTTACGGTCCACCAGTCGCCCTCTGTGCCGTGCGGTGTATATCCGGTGGCTGCCTTGTACTTATCTGCGGCGGCTTGTTTATTTGCCGTCACATGGAGCAGGTCTTCACTGTACGTTTCTGACTTCAGGAACCATTCAAGATGACGGGTCGCCGCAGAGAATTCCGGCACATTCTGTTCATCCTTTATGTTATATTCTCCATGTGTCGAGATGGTGCGGAGCTTTAGATCTACCGGCATGTCAGTCGAAGCCGGCAACGAATATGACAGCGTATCAATCAGGCACCGGACACCTCGGAACATCACCGGGCTTAGAGTGTCAAGCCGGAAGAAAGTGAGTTTGTCTATCCGGGCCGGAACTTCGACCGATCTATTACCGTGACGCAAAATTTCATCATATCCGGCCCAGAATTTAACAAACAGTCCATCCTGGAATTGAAATAACAGTGATAGCGTCGGGGTGCTGCCGTCATCCATCGTCAGAGGCTTGCCGGTGTCGCTCTCTGCGTTTATACGGCCAATGGTCTGACCGCCGGTTGTATAGGCTATGACAAAGGCCAGTGGCGTAGTGTCGCCGGTGTCCTCGGCATCCTCACTGCCCTTTATATAGCTGTGATAATGCCGGGCGCCTGTCAGATATGCCGGGCACTTGTCGTTAAAAGAATTTCCGGTGCCAAGCCCTACGGTATCAACGCGCATGATCGGGACACACTCGTCATCGCTTGACAGATCGAGCGGGTCCATGCCGGGTGTTGCCGGGTCCCAATTAAAAAAGCTGGAGCTGGCCGCCTTTACCGTCCGATTGGTGTTATCAAGCTTATACCAGGTCCCTGTAATAAATTCACGTGCTAAAAATGTATTGGGGTTGTCATCTGTAGGCTGCATGGCCGGTGTTGCGGCCGCGCGCGAACTGTAAAGGGCGTAATCGTCGCGCCCGTCATCGCGGTCATCGTCAGGCTCCGGGTAGTCCGGTTCCGGAGGTTCGGGGTCCGGATAGTCCGGGTCATCAGGCTCCCATATCCAATAATGATCATCTCTAACATCTCCATCCCAAGCCCCGCCGGACCCACTCGGTACATATGTCCACTGGCTCACATGATTTCCCAGGTGTACGGCGCGGATGTCGAGCCCTTTAATAAAATCTTCAAATCGCTCTGTAGCCGGAGCGGCACCCTCTAACGATGTTTTAGCAGATAGCTTGATATATTGCCGGGCTTCATAGTTAATCAGCTCCGGACCTGTGGTAAGCGTCACCATCTCCCGCGCTGCCGGATCTGATATTATATCGCGGAGTAGCCGGAGCGATGCTTTTTTAGTGTCGAAGTTGATATTATATACCAGCCCGAAGCGCACCCATAGAGCATTCATGAACTCTGAGACCGTACAATCAGGCATCAGATCATGATATTTAAGCACTCCGGTACATATTGCATCGGCTGCATTATTCAGGACCACCAAGCGGTTGAGCTCATTGTCATGCCTGAAATCGTTGTGCTCGATAGTAACGCCCAGGTCTGCAAAAATAAGCTCCAAAACCTTCCAGACACGCAAGAACGGCGTCGAGCAATAGCCCGCGGGCACCGTTACCTCCGTGATCTCGCCGTCAATGATACGCTTTACCTTTGTCGGCGGGTTGATGATTCCGGACGCCGGAGCGTTCAAGACCTCCCAATATATTCTCTCTTTGTCGTCTTGCTGTATTGACTCGTTACCCACTGCGACAGGGAAAACGGCCAGCGGATCGCGGCCGGGTGATGCGCGCTGATATAGATACGTCAGATAATCCAGCATTCCGGACACACCATTGTTAAAACCGACATCCTCGCCCTCGATAACCGGCAGTGTCGACAGCTCCGACAGCTTCTTTTCACTCCAACGGCTGTAAGCTGTTGAATTATCGAGACCGACATTAAACGTTATCCCTTTGGCACGGCCGGCCGATGTGACGTTTGCAATCCCTCTGCGGATATAAGCGCCATCACTCACCACGGCTATAACTTCCGGCTGGTTCGGATCTCTGCCGGTGTCGATACGTGACGGAAACCCAAGAAGGCGCTCATTTTTTGCCGAAGCCGGAACCGTTGCCGGGATCGACTGACTGCCTCTTTCATTAAAAATCGGATTGGTATCTTCGATCTCTACAGAAAAACCGGCCGGAATATCCAGCGGCTCATTGTTAATTCTTATTTCAAGCATGGCGGTAATTACTTTTTCTTACGTGTGAACGGGGCGCGGGCCGCTTCGAGCTCTCGCCCTGCTTTTTCAAGGTCCTGATAAACCACGTAGGCGCGGAGGGCGCGGAGGGCTTCGGCGGTTGTCCGGAGATCCTTAATCGCCGCCGCCAGCTCTCCGGAATCGGCCGGGACGGAAACAGGGCCGCCTTCAGCGTAGCCCTCCGCATATGTCGGGGCGCCTCCGGATGCAAGACGCTTATTTTGGCGGATGGCCTCGATCATGCCCACGGCGTCTACTACCCGCGGGTCGTTCATTATGGGTTTGGGTACCACGTATTCGCCACGGTGCACAACTCCGGCCACTTCATAGCGGCCGCCGTCGCCGGTGTAGCCGCCTTCAGAATACCCGGAGAGTACGCGGGTCGCTGTGGCCGGCTGCTGAGATGAACTGCCCGTGTTGCCCGGCTGCATATTCTTGATTTTATCGCGTTCGGCTTTTGCGACGGCTACCTGAGCGGCGCCGGTAACAGTGAGCATGGCCGCCGCGAATGCTCCGGCAATCGGGCCCAACTGCGCATGGGCCTGCATTATGGCCACCGCTGTGTTGGCGATGATCTGCGAGATCTTCACCGCAAAATCAACATCCGCGTATTTCTTCTGGATCTCAAGCTTTTTATTTTCCTTCTCCTGTTCGAGCGCGGCGGTGTCCTCGCCGTTGTTTTGGGCCTGCTGGATCAATACATCATATTTAGCCTCGCTCTGGGCAATCTCAGCCTCCTGGATGGCCGAAACCATCGAGCCGGCCAGCTGCTGGTAATAATCGAAATACTTCTTTATGTTTTTAACCTGGAGATTGAGGCGGGCCTCCTGAAACTGTTCCTCTGACAAAAGGCCCTGACGGTACATATTTTCGAGCTTTGCGAGTTCCCGGTCATACTCGTCGGCCCACGATAGCCCGGCGGTTTCCTGAATCTTGTATTGCTCTTCAAGGTACTGGTAATTCAGCGCTGCAATCCGGCGTTGCTTCTCTTCCTCCAGGCGCGTAACGTCCAGGCCCTGCTGACGTGCAATCTCAATGGCGGCCGCGTATGTCTGTTCAAGACCCTGGATCTGCAAATTTAACATTTCACGTAGGCTTTCCTGGCTTCCGGAGTTCGTTGACAGCTCGCGCAGCTTTGCCATCCACTGGCCGGTATCAGTCAGCATCCGGGATTGTATCTGCTGCATTTCGGTTTTTAATTTTTCAAGAGTCTTTTTGCGGGTTTCAGCGTCCATCGAGTAATCATCCTCCAGCTCGTCATAATAGCGCTGCATCTCGTCGAGCTGATCGCGGTGGCGCGCGCGCTGGAGGTCGAGTAGGTAAAGATCTGCCGCCTCCTGGTCGATCTCCTGCCTGACGGCCTTTTCCTTCATGATCCTTTCAAGCTCGGAATAGTAGGCCTCTGTGGCCGCCAGTCGCTTTTTGTAATCCTCTTCATTGATTTTTACATTGGCGGCCGCTATCTCCCGGTCAGCTTTCTGAATCTCGGCGTTAGCTTCATTGATCTGCTTGGTGATCTTATCGAGCGTCTGGGTATGGGGCTGATTGGTTTCCGACTGCAACACCTGGAGAGCCTCCACCAATTCCGCACAGTAGCGCTTCATTTCCTGAGCTTTCCGGATGGCAAATTCAGCCTCTGACAGATCGGCTTTAGCCTGGTTTATCTCCAGCAGGCGCTCCATGTGCGCCGAGTCTACCGGTGCTGTCACCTTTTCGATCGAATCCTCCTTGTAGGTTCCGGCCTCGCGTTTGGCCTTGGCATTGCCGAGGATCTGTTTCTTTTCTTCCTGAAGGGCTTTTATTCTGGCCTGGATCTGCTGAAGCTCCTCCTTTGATTTCGGGTCGGACTTCCGGAGCTGCGCCAACTCGGCATTGATTTCCTTTAGCCGCTTGACGGTTTCATCTGCTGCGTCGGCGGCAGAGGAAAAAGGATCGACTACGTTTTCTTCAAATAATGAGGTGTCAACGTCTCCGAATTTCTTATTAAGATTCTCGTTTGTCTTGTCAATTTTAGAAATATTGTCATAGTTCTCAGCCATTTTCTGGTCCAGATCATCCATTTTGTCGATAAGGCCCGGTATTATGACATCATTAAGATTGCGAAGCTCCTTTGCTTCGTCATAGGTCAATGATTTTTTATTCCTTAATGCCTTGCGGCGCTTTTCCACTTTGCTGAGAACACGGTCGATTTTGTCAATTTCATTAGATAATTCATCGTTCTCAACCTCCATGTCCAGCCGTTTCCCTTCATTCTCCGTGATTTTATCTTTGGCGGCCTTTGCACGGGCAACCTCACGAATATTTCTTGCGAGAGCGTTATATTGGCGGGCTGCATCTCCGGCCATTATCGCTTCGGCTGATAAATTTTTGAAATATGCCGGGTATTGTGCTTGAAGGCTTTTCGCCGCCTCTTCTCGCTTTTTATATGATTTGGAGTGGTTGGTGGCGGCTTGATAGAGTTTTCTTAATCTATCAAGTTCCTCATTTGCGTATTTGGCTGTAGCTTTGGACAAATCCGAAATACCCTGCTCAAAATCCTTGATACGCTTATTGTTTTCCTGCAACTTCTTCTTTGCCTCGTCAGTGTTTTTACTGAATAACTTAAAAACACCGATGGCCACGGTTACAGCCGAAATCAGTAGGCCGAGCGGATTGAGCCTGACAATCATGTTGAAAAGTCTCATTGCAGCCGTGGCTTTCCCAACTTCGCCGGTAAACAGAGCTTTTACTGCTATCACCGACAATGTTGCGGCACGCCATAGAACTAAGGCTGTTTGTTGAGCTTTAATTGCAACTGTTTCTGCCAAAGTCACATCCGTTGAGCGTTTTGCGGCTATGGCATAGAGCTTTTTTGCGGCAATGACTGAGAGTAAGGCAAGACGATAAGAAACAATCGCAGCCACAGCAATTGTGATATACTTGGAAAAGATGCCGAGAATATCAATGGTCTTGCCGATCCATTCGACGATAGTTGTCATGCCCTCGATCACAGATTTGATCAGGCCGCGTGATTCATAGAAGCGCATGATGACACCCTCGACAGTTGAAAGAAAAATATCCCAGGCAGTGGCCGCATTGTCGCTCATTTCGTCATACATTGCGTTGAATGCCCCGGTACAATCAGTCACGCTGTTCCGGAGAGCTGTCACCTGATCAGCGGCAGAGAGGAAGTTGGAGAATGCCGCCACGCTTTGTTTGTCTGTCAGATCGAGCGCCTTGTTAAGGTCTATTCCTTCTGCGGTGAGCTTCTTCAGTCCGGCCACAAGGTCGCCCAGATTATTGACCGGAGCTCCGAGCGCCTTAGCGAGTTTGCCGTTGGAATCGGCCAGATTGAGCAATATATTACGTGTGGCGGTCGCGGCGCTGCTTGCGTCAAAGCCGGCATTTGCCAGATTGCCAAGCAGTGCGATGGTATCTTCTATCGAAAACCCGAATGATTTTGCAACCGGGCCTACAGTCGCCAATGAGTTCTGAAGATATGAAAAATCAAGAGCTGATTTGGTGGTACCGATTGCCAATGAAGCAAGCATCCCGTCGACTTCTGATGCTTCTATACCGAAAATTCGCATAGCTGCGCCGGCGAAAGCGGCGGCGCTTGCCAAGTCAGTATCTACCGCCTGGGCGAATTTCAGCACCCCGGCCTCCATGTCCTTGATCTGCTCCTTTGAGAAGCCCAGTTTTGCAAGCTCCAGCTGGAGGGCTGAAACTTCGGTGGCTGTATATGAAGTTGTGGCGCCCAGCCTTCGCGCCTCGTCCGTCAGATCCTTGATGCCGGCTTTGGTCGTGCCGAGAACTGCGGCCAATTTACTGTTAGCCTTCTCAAAACCGATGATTATTTCAACCAGTTTCTCGAACTGACCTACTATCATGGTGGCCAACACCACGCCAAGGCCTATAAAAAAGCCCTTCAGAGCCTCGACGGCCTTTGACATGCTGAAGATACCACCCAGAAAACCCGCAGAAGATCTGGTGGCTTCCTGATAGGCTTTGTCGGTTTTCTTGATTTCCGCTTCTAATTCCTTGTAGCGTTGGGGGGTCAGATTGCGTGACGTATTGGCCAGCTCCGTTTTAAGCTCTTTGAGGTGTTTTCTGAGCTGTGCGGCCGTTTTATATGACGTGTCGATCTGCTTCTCCCAGGTCGAAATTTCGCGCTTGTTTTTGCGGATCTGCTCATTATTGGCATTGATCTGCTCATTTAGCCTGGCTATTTCTTTGCTATGGTCTCCTTCGGTGGCTGCCAGCGCCGAAATATCCTTGCGGTATTGCGCATTCTGTTTTCTCAGGGCTTCCGTCGATTTCGTCAGCTTGTGTATTTCCTCCTGAGCCCTCGTCGCGTTGACATCGAGGTTAACTTGTATGTTATCCGGTTGAACTTTACGTGCCATTGTGCTGATACATTACTTTTTCAGCAAAGGTCAGCCGTAAAATCCAACCGGTGAAGGACAACAAAAAAGCCCCGGCCTGAACCGGGGCTTACAATATCAGGGGCACAATGTCAAATCTCTTCCTCTTCTTCGTCTGTTTCTTCCAGCATATCCGGAGGATTGGCGATGGTCAGGATGGTATGTGCTATTTCGTTCAGGGTCTCCACCTCGTTCAGGCGGTCCATGTCCGGGGCAGATTCTTTGCTCCGTTTCTCTATCAGCGCATGTGTGGCCTCTGTAAGCACCCTAAGGAATAGAGCGACTTTGTGAGACTGGGCCTGAAGTTTCTCCACCTGATCAGAAACACACCCGGTAATGATAGCACCGTTAATCTCTGTTCTCATTTCTCACCTCCTTTCTCGGTGTAGTCCTTCATCACCGGAGTCAGATGAATTGTAAACGGTCGGTTGTCCGTGAAGGCCTTGGCCCCGGCTTCAGTCACAGCATAGATTTGAGCCGAAGCGCCACTGTTGAGTTGACCCTTGGAGAATCCGTGTAGGCGCAGCTGCATAGGCTTAAGACGTTTATTTTCATTGCAGAGCGCATCCATTTCCTTTTGAATATACTGCGGAAGCTGATTGGCCTCACTATAATAGACGAGGGCGTTATTGTAGCGCCGGAAGATGGAGTCAGCGAGAAGCCGGCCGAGTTTGGTTGTTGAATTAAGGGTGTTGACAGTAATGAAGTATTTCATTTCTCACCTCCTTCCTTGTCTTGGTTGATAACGTGATTGAAAACTGTGGTGACACATACCGGGCCGACCTTGCCTCGTTCTACGAGGTAGTCTGAGAGATCAGCGATGCTAAGGCCGGATTTGCGGACACGGCCGGCAAAGTATTCCACATTGCCGTCCAGGCGTTCCCAGTTCTGCTTGATCTCGCTGATAACGCAGTTAAGCAGATCTTCTGTAAAGCCCATCATCTGCCACCTCCTTCCTTGGATTCGTTGACTGAAATGTTAATGGTGGCGTTTTCGAGATGGATTTCGAAGGTGTTGCCGGAGAGGGAGAGGGTGACTCGGTCTTGGCCGCCACAGATCATGTCGGCAATGTCATTGAATGCGGCGCGCAGCTTCCTGGAGCTCACGCGGCGGGTTTGTTTGGGTTTGTTCATACTATCTTGGATGTAGCGTTAATAAAAAAACGGCTGTCACCGTTGCTACATCCAAGATAGTCGTCTCCTAAGAGCACGTTCTATGAATCGGTGACAGCCGCGTATGGCTGGTATGTTCGGGCATAAAAAAAGCCCGCTTAATATGTCGAGCATTAACCGCGCTCTGCGGGAACGACAAACGTTCTTGGATGTAGCACTGCAAATCTACGACAAAAAATTCACATTGGCAAAAAAAATATTTAAAAATGCGCAAAAAATAATCTTGATTTTGTTTTGCGGATTCAAATATAATTTGTACCTTTGTAGTGTAATCAAAGAGAGGTTACGACGGACAAAGCCTGATGCCGAAAAAAGAAAGGCTTAACCCCTGACAAATCTAAGTAATATGTTTTCCTGGACAATTTGCTTTAAGATTTGGAAACTGAAGGTTGTAAAAATCACTCTGACAATCTTCTGATCCAGCAAGGGTGGCCGAGAGCCTTAAAGACCTCCGAAAAAGGAGGCGCCCTTTGCTTGTCGGGGTTAAACCACTGCAAATTTACGATTTAATCATGAACGAACCAAAAGGAAAGCGAAAAAACGGATGGGGCGGACGGCGCGAAGGTGCCGGACGGCGCAGTGAGAATCCGAGCACGCGGACAATAGCTCTCCGCATACCTGAGGACGTGGCGGAGATTCTCGACCGCCAGGAGAACCGCTCGGCCTATATCATCGAGGCCGTAAGGGCATACGACCGCGAGCAACGCAAACGGACGATTCTCGGCATAGAAATCAGCTATACCAAAGAGAAATGATCATGCGGCCGGCAGAGAGTGACTGCCGGCCGTTTTTTTGAGTCAGGGATGGAAACCGGAAAGCCCCGGCGTGAGCCGGGGCCGGTGCAACGGGTCGAAGCGGTCAGCTTCTTTAATTTAAACCTCCGGAGAGATCTCCTTGGCTTCTTTGTGATCCTTTATGGTTTCTTTGACTGCTTTACCGATCACAGATATAAATACTATGGCAAGTAAAAACAGTGTTTCAAGCCCTACGGCGGCCAGTATGTTGATCAGAGCCGCAGTGGAATGCCACTGCCAGATCGAGAAGGCCACGCCGGGGCTTAAGAGCAAGGCGCCGCGGACTATGGCGCCGGTGATGATCTTTAACTTTTTCATGTCGGATTTACTTTTAATTGGTTCATGATTTCACGCAGGTTTTTATTTATCCAGTCGCGCACCTCCTGGTTGAACTCATAACGGATATTTTGGAATGTCTCGCCGTAGAGTATTCCCCAGATCTGGCGGTTATAGATTTTGAAATTGCCGTGTTCCTTCATGTCGAGAAAACGGATATAAATAGGGTACTCAAATTGAGCATGATTGCCCAGCTCACCTTGCCAGATCTTCTGCCGCGGGTTTTCGAGCGAGTCCATGAGCGCTCCGGAGCGGCCGCGGACGGTGTGCCCGGTGCCCTGCCTGACTCGCCGGTCTTTGCCCTCCTGGTAGATCCGGCGCCCGGCTATGTTGGCCTGAGCTGCGAAAATATCGCGGAGACCTTTTTTTATTTCCTGATGTATGAACTGAAGCTCCAGTTTATCCATATCGGTAAGCTATAAACACTCAGATTAATTACTGTCTACAGTGAAGCCGATCGACCAGCCGGCCCAGTTGCCGAAAAATTCCGTCTCCGGCAGTGTGCTGATCGTTGAGATGTCGGCCGTCAGGAAATGACACGGGCGGCTGCTGTCGGCCAAAATCGCGGCCTTGACGGCTTCGGCTATAGGCTGCGACGCCTCCAGAGCTTCGGCGCTGGTGGATTTGCGCGGGTTATACTTCTGCATAATGAAAACAACACAGAGGCTCTTGTCGTTGAAGGAATCCGGATCGCCTGCCCCATTGGCCGACGGCGGCAAGTAGAACAGTGTCGGGGTGTCGTCCTCCGGAATGCCGTTGACCTTGTCGGCCATGTTCTGTTCTACGGTCAGGAGTGTGGCCCCTTTCAGACCGGGGATGCAGTCCGCCAGGCCTTCGAAGTATTCGCGTAGCTGCTTTAAGAGTATCATGCTGAAAAATAGTGGTCGGCCTCGGCGGTTCGGCGTTTCACCAGTCCGGGCAAAGGTTTCAGAACTCCGTTAACGCGGGCATTGACATGCTTCAGGAACTCGGCGCGGATCGTCGGATCATCCGGATTGATCCGGACATTCTTCAGCAGCGTGGATTTCTTAAGATTGCCCAGCCCGATATTATAGGCCAGAGATACCAGGGCGTCAAACTGTTTCTGCTTCAGGGAGACGCCGGCCAGAACCGCCTCGACCGAGCGGGCGAACTTGTCAACATCGGCATTGAACAGAGCCACGGCCTGCGGGCCTGTTATGGTCATGCCTTCGGTGACGTCAGGCCCGGTGTGGCCGTAGCCGATGGTTAACACTCCGGCGGGACAGCGGTAAGCCTTCAGGCGGTACCCTTCCCACTGCATCATCTTTGCACGGATTTCATTGGTAAGAATCATGATTTTTTGTTTGATTTATCGTGTAAATACTCAAATTTGCATTTATACAGGTACATGAGCACGGCCCAGAACGGCGATTCGTCAAGCTCTTTGACGTTGCCGAAAATTCCGGCGGCCGCCACTTCGAAAGAGATACCGGCCCAACCCGTCTTGTCGTCCGGGCGCCGGTCGCCGGAGCTCTTGAAAATTATAGAGAAGTCCAGCTGATTGCCGTTGATATCCACCGGGCCGGACTGGATGGCGGACCACACGGAGCCGAAGAGCACCGGCGCGTGCCATGCCAGCACCATAGGGATATCATCTGTGTCCGGGATCTTGTACAGGGCGCGGGCGACAGCCCGGTAGATTTCTTCCTGATCCTCGGCCGCCGGTGCCTGCTCCATGAGCGTCAGGCACTCCACGAATTTTCCAAACGTCAGATCATTGAGCCAGTCGGCCGGACCTTTATACCCTTTGTATTCCGGCAGAAGATTGCGGGGCGTCTTAAACGTCGGCACCTTCCCGCCGGAAGAATCAACCAGAAACGGATCTACCACCGCGTCACGCTGCCGCTCTGCGGCCGCTGCGATGGGCTCACGGTAAGCGGTGTAATTTAAAGCTCCCAGACCCAGCAGAAAGCTGAACCAGCGGACGCGCCAGAACTCCGGCGTAATGCTCCCGGCGGTCAGCCATGAGGCCAGATAGACATAATAGACGTACTGTTCCGGCGTGAGCTCGTCGATAGACTCCGGAACTTCAACAGTGCGGTTACTGAAGGTTATTTTTTTCATGTCAGAACGTCATACCTTTTGAATGAACAATCGGGCCGGGGTTGTAGAAGTCCACCGGCTGCCCTTCGGCCAGGATCTCGGCCATCGTATCTTCGAGCTGCTGGAGATATCGGGTCGCGTCGATGCCCAGAGCTGCCGCCACGGCATTGCGGGCCTCTTTCTCCGCGCGAAGCTTCTGCTTTACCGGGGCTGACTGGTTCACCTGGACGATTCCCTCCGGCAAAACCTCGACCGGCAAGCGCTCCACGGCCTTCTTCATGGTGAGCAAGGCAATGGCGCGGGCGGCTGTGTCATAGAGAAGAGCTGTGGCCGTTTCATCGCCATTCAGGAGCCTGGCCATATATTCACGGCCCACTATCGGCGCCACAGTGGCGGCCTGAACCTCGCGGATCATCGGCAACAAAGTAAGAAACAGGCGGTGAGATCCTATTAAGTAGAATTCGTCAAAGCTCTCCTTATTGCGGATCAGCAGGCCGGAGCGCTGGCGGTATTTTGGCGAATTGATCCAGAAGTCGAAAGCTCCCAGGTCCAGCGCCTCGATCAGTGCGTCTGTTGCCTCGTATGCCAGCCGCAAAATATTGCTTTCGTCCTTGTATTGCTCCAGGGCGGTAAGTCCCTTCTCGTTCTCCCCTATGCGGCGGGTGCGGCCGTTGGAATCGTGCTGCGCGTCGAGCGTCGGGATGATCTTCAGCCAGGAGAAGAGCGCCACGGACTGTTGCAGATACATGAGCGCCGGAGCCTTCTCCGGATCATCTTCTCCGGATTCATAGAAAGCGGCCAGAGCTGCGACAGGCTCGCGGCCTACAATCGCCACGACATCGCGGACGCCCAGCGGTAAAATCGGTGCCCAGGTATCGAAGTCCACACGGTCGGAAATGAGGCCCAGAACGGCGGTTATTTCCTTCCCGCCGTTGCCATCGCGGTTAAATAGCTTCATCGCGTTTCAGTTTATATGGTTGCCAATTTTCGTATTTATCCAGATTTATTATTTCACGCATTTGCTTTAACTCGATTTTCGGGGTTAACGTTCTTTTCGGCATCGACTATCGCCCTGTAAAGGCCTATTCGCACCGATGTTCCGGGATTGTTCGCCAAAATGAAGGTGTCGAACGGCTTGCAGAGCACCATATCAGGTACAGCCGTTTCGGTGGCGTTATAGACTTTGAGACTGTAGAGCTTTTCTGATCCGCTGCCCAGCTTCGTGTCTAAGATCAGGTTAGACAATGCCGGGTCCAGACCAAAGCCGGAGGTGGCGGCCGCCTCTGCCTTCTTGCAGATTGCCACCTGAGCCTCGATGTAGTCTTTAATCTTCTTGTCGATAGGGGTTATTTTCCAGCCCTCAAAATTGTTGGCAGCCTCGTTCCAAAAATTTGAAGTGTGCATGAATTTGCCCGCATTCTTCCGGCCGGTCATGCTCTCGGCAAATTTTTCCATCGCCTCGTCCTTGAACTGTTCGAGCATTTCGGCGCGGTAAGGGACTTTTGTTTTTTCGCAGATCTCGCGGATGCGCGCTTCTGCCGCGTCCCAGTATGATTGCGGGCTCTCGATGTGCATGGAAATGGCCGACGCATTCTCGTTGTATGCCGCCAGAATGCCGGCAAGAGATCCGGCCAGCTCCAGCCAGTCGAAAGCGCCTACATAGCGCGGCACACTGTAGAAATCTTTATTGTAGCTATAAATCTGGTAATAGGCCAGTGATACCGGATGTCTGAACGGCTGCGCGGGGTCGAAAATAGGGTATTTCTTAAAATTTTCCGCGTCCGGATTGGGGAAGTCGCCAACAACGGCCTCCGTTGGCTGCACACCTTCTCCGGCATACACAAAACGGACCTTGCGGGCCGGGATGTGTTCGATCCTGGCCAGAGCGCCGGGGCCTCCCACGCGGCTGCCGCGTGTGCGGGTGAACTTCACCCAGAAGCCCTCCAGGTGAACCAGATCAATGAGACAGCGGTGCATCTGTGTGAGGTAGTCGGTCGCGTTGAGCTGCGCCATGATTTTAGCGTCATCGGTCCACTGTCTGTAGGGCTTGTTGTCTGCATCGACACCGGGGATGTAGAGCCGCGGGCCTTCGCCCCACTGGAGACCGGCCTTCTTGCCCATGATGCCCTCGCCGGCATAGAATTTCGACAAAACGCGATCGACATAGCCGGGCATATCGTCGCCGGGGCCGTAAGGCACCACGCGGACGCCATGAACGCTCCTGTATTTCTGGAATGAACCGAAGCCCCCCAGGATCATGCGGCTGGATGGTTCCCAGCCGGCGGCGCGGGCGTTAAGATTGAATGTCATTAACTCGCCGTTGCCGTTGTTGATAAAGCCAAAATTTCCGCTCCTTCTGATCATATCGTTATCAATTTAGCACCGTGCGCAGTCCGTTAAACTCCATGATCAGGCACTGCCAGCAGTTCAGCGCGCGGCCCGTGTCGGTGTCAGTGAAAAATAATTTGTAGCTTGCATTTGCCACCCGCTCGTCGGCCGCCTTCGGCCTGATCCGCGCGTGGGCGATGTTGGCCATGTCGCCGCCGCGGCGTGTGTCGCGGTTCCACTTGCGGAAACGCAGCGAGAAGGTGCCCCCCTCGGCGCTGATCCGCTTCATCTCCTCGATGGCCAGGTATAAATCTATTTGCTTCGGTTCCGCCATAGGTGTTCAGCACAGATGAATAAAAAATACAGTATGATGAAAGCCATGAGGCCGGCACCGATGTAATCTTCCAGCGCCGGACCTACCTTTGTCGCGGTCTCTTCCTCTTTTTCGACGTCCTCGGCTTTTGTGGCTGTGGAGTTCGTGGCGCGGTAGCTTCCAAACCCCATAGACATCCCGTCAAATTTATATTCTTGCAGGATCGCCGCTCGCATGAGCGCCGACGTGTCCCAGATATAAAGCACCGGGCGCCCGGCTGTGTCGCGCTCGATTTTGAGCGAGCCGGTAACATGGTTTTTCTGCTCGATGGTGTCGCGGAGTTCTGCGCTCTGAGCTTCTGCGGCGGTGGTGGCGGTGTCGAGCAAATGCGTCTGGGTCGTGTCTCTTGTTTCAACTGTGGTGACTGTGGCGGCGTGGCGGGTCGTGCTGCAAGATAGCAGCAGAGGGAGGCCGCACAAAAGCACAAACAAAATAAAAATGTTTTGATCATGTCGCCTCATAATATGGTTACTTAGTTATTTCGTCCAGGCGTTCCTGTATGTTGGCTTTGAGGTTGTCGAGCTCGTTAGCGTAGTGAAACGAAATGCCCAGGAGTGAGGCTACGAAGACGCAGATAGAGCCGAAGGCCGTTAATACAGATCCGTGGATTTCGCCCTCCGGCTGGATGTATAGGCCAATAAATAGAAGTGTCAGGCCCGCCATCATGGCAACGACGGCCAGCGTGTAAATTATTACCTCTTTGAAGGTGAGTTTATCAAACTCTTGTCTCAGGTGTCTCATTTTTCCAGGTCTTAATTACACCGCAAAGCTCGCAAAACTCCCGCGCGCAACGAAGGACAAAACGAAAATGCGCCGGCCTCACGGTCGACGCATCCTCTCACGTTGTTTAACTAAATATGAAATGAATAATTGATTATCCATGAACTACCTAATGGTGCCAATCTTTTTTATCTGACATTGTTCATTCGTCGCCTCCTTCCTGCGGTGCCTGTGTGGCTTTTGCTTTGTAGATAAGGTCGCGGAAACGGTCGATCTTTTCGGTTGCGGCCTTCTGTGCCGCTGCTGCCTCGTAGAGTGCCGCAGACAGATCCTTCGACTTTACGCCGGAGCGGAGCAGGCTTGCCTCTGCGTCGGCCAGGAGCTCGGCGGCGCCGACGGCGCTATAATATGCTGTCCCGGTAAATAGTCGGGTTCTGGCTTCGGCGTTGTGCTCGTTGGACGCGCAGTCCGGATTTTCGGCGATTCCGGCGGCACATGCTGCTGTGTTAGCCAGTCGGTGGGCTGCGTCGTTGATGCCCTCGATTATCTCGATTATGTCGGTACCGTGGCCGCCAGTAACCGGCTCGATTTCGCCCAGCTTACCAGCGGCATAACAGAGCGCCGCCATTGCGGAGTTGTAGGGGTCAGGCTTGTTATCGCCTGATGTCGGCTGGCAGGCTTGATTTTTCTGGGCGTGGATTATATGATCAGCGATGCTTGTGTCGGCGGCGATGTCCTCGATGTCAGATCTGAGCAGCGAAAGGGTGCGGATTGTGTCGAGCGCCTCAGTGTCACTCATGCCAAGATCATCCTGGTTAAACAGTGCGGCATTAATGATGCGCGACAGTGTGTTGATGTATATCTCGGCGGTTCCGGCCTTGTGGGTAAGAGCTAAAAGAATTTGAGCGGCGCGTGATTCAGTATTAATTGTAATTTCCATAATCGTTTTATTTTTCTTGATTTATTTTTCTGTTCGTTGGTTTGTCCCGGTATTACTTGTTGCGCTCCGGGTGGCGCATACTGCGTCTGGTCTCTCTCCAGGCCCAGGGTGTGAAGCCTGCCAGGAAGGCAATACCGCCACGACCAACCATGTAGTGGTCGCCGATCATATTGCCCCACCAGCATACTATGCAGGCTAATTGGCCTACAAATATAAAGAATTTTGACGAAGTAAGAAAAATAATTAGCCTTATCAGTGATTTTTTAACTGATAACTTACGCGGCTTTGCCTGCGCCTGGATTGTTAGTGCTGTTTTCATTTTTGTGGCAGTTTGGGGTTGTTTGACGGTATCTGTCTCCACGATGACGCATTGACTGGATTCTGATACAGCTGTAATTTTG
>ERZ777305.820-NODE-820-length-46020-cov-8.514283_pt1 | contig 46020 bp, 52 predicted proteins | sample MGYA00374965_ERZ777305 | MGnify/ENA primary metagenome ERZ777305 (study PRJEB29328, sample SAMD00013331) | mouse gut metagenome | study: EMG produced TPA metagenomics assembly of the Metagenome analysis of fecal microbiota from mouse which was promoted...
TGCCAGAGAGCCGCCAGAAGATGGCGGTAGGAAAGCAGCTCATCAAGTATTTCTGTACGCCTTGTACGCCTACGAAGAATAATCATGGCAGGGCGAGGAACCGGTGGTACCATGACAGACAGAAGTGGGACTTGTTCAAGTCCTACTGTGTCCGTGACGTGGAGACGGAGATGGAGATACATAAGATATTGGAAAGGTACCCGTTTCCAGAGACGGAACACTTTAATTGGGTGCTGGATCAGTATATCAACCTTAACGGTGTTGCCATGGATCAGGAACTGATCTGTGGTGCACTGGATATATCAGAACAGATCCAGGGAGAACTTTCTGGGCGTGCGAAGAAGATCACGGGACTTGAAAATCCTAACAGCGTGGCACAGTTAAAGCAGTGGATCCAGGAAAATTCAGACTTAGAACTGGAGGACCTCAAGAAGCAGACAGTGGCAGAAGTCCTGGCGGATAAGTCCGGGGATGAACTCATAAAGGAAGTGCTCCGGATACGGAAGGAGCTGGGGAAGACCTCGGTGAAGAAATATGAGGCTATGGAGACGTGCCTGTGTGGAGACGGGAGGATCAGGGGACTGCTGCAGTTCTATGGAGCTAACCGGACTGGCAGATGGGCCGGCAGGCTGGTGCAGGTACAGAACTTGCCGAGGAACTATATCGGTACATTGGATACAGCAAGGGAACTGGTAAAGAAAAGGCAGACTGACGCCCTCAGGGCGATCTATGGGAACGTGCCTGATACCCTCTCACAGCTGATCCGTACCGCTTTTGTCCCAAGCCCTGGGTATAAGTTCCTGGTGGCTGACTTCTCCGCTATCGAGGCCAGGGTGCTCTCGTGGTTAGCCGGGGAGCAGTGGAGACTGGATGTCTTTCGGACGCATGGCAAGATATACGAAGCTTCTGCATCCGCTATGTTCGGTGTGGACATGGACCTGATCAAAAAGGGAAATCCTGAGTATGCCCTGCGCGGCAAAGGAAAGATAGCTGAACTGGCTTTGGGGTATCAGGGTGGGAAAGGTTCTTTAGTGTCTATGGGTGCACTGGGTATGGGACTCTCCGAAGAGGAACTGCCAGACATCGTAAGGCGTTGGCGTGGCAGCAACCAACGCATCGTTGACTTCTGGTATGCGGTAGAGCGGTATGCCCTCGACACTGTACAGCATGGTGTGGGCAGAGGGATGCCCTGTGGTATCGCCTTTGACAGGGATGAGGATTATCTGTTCATCACGCTGCCCAGTGGCAGGAGGCTCTACTACTATAAACCAGAGATCAGGCTGAATGACCTTGGCCGTGATGCGATCCATTTCAGGGGCGTCAATCAGAAGACGAAGAAGTGGGAGGCGGTATCCACTTACGGCGGTAAGTTGACAGAGAACATCGTGCAGGCAGTAGCCAGGGATCTGCTGGCCAATTCCCTGATGAACCTGCACAGGGAGGGGTTTGTCATAAATTTCCACATCCACGATGAAGTCATCTTGGAAGTACCGGAAGCTTCCGGCAGGACCTTGGAAGAAGCAGTAGGTATCATGTGCCGGCTCCCGGGATGGGCCAAGGGGCTGCCGCTCAATGCGGATGGCTTTGAATCCCGTTATTATAAGAAGGATTAGGGGGGGGGGGCGCCATGCAGAATAACAGAGTCATCAAGATAACGACAGGGACCAGCAGGAAAGCTACTGTCTGGAACGGGCAGGAAATGTATTGGTCAGACTTCCTGCAGAGATTGTCCCAGCCTGTGAAGACGCAGGAGAGCTTTGAACAGTATAAGGCCCTTCCGAAGCCGGAGCAGGATAAATTAAAGGATATCGGCGGTTATGTGGGCGGCGTCCTCAAAGGACAGCGCCGGAAGAACGAGAATGCCGGAGAGAGGTATCTGATCACCCTGGATGCGGATACTATCGAGCCGGGCGGTACACAGAAGGTATTGAACACAGTGTCTGCCTTGGGATGCGCTTATGCAGTATATTCCACGAGGAAACATGAAGGGGCGGCACCAAGGCTGCGTATCATCATCCCATTGGATACACCTTGTTCTGCAGATGAGTATGAGCCGATCGCGCGGAAAGCGGCCAGCTTTATCGGGATGCAGATATTCGATCCCACCACCTTTGAACCGGTGAGGCTCATGTACTGGCCTAGCTGCAGTAAGGACAGTGAGTATATCTTCTTATATGAGGATAAGCCTTTTCTATCAAAGAGCGGTATGCTCTCTTGTTATAAGGATTGGAGGGATGTGTCAGAGTGGCCGGAGGTGCCCGGTGCGGCAAAGATACGCGATAGGTCAGCGAGGAAACAGGGAGACCCACTTGAGAAAAAAGGCATCGTTGGTGCTTTCTGCAAGAATTTTTCCATAGAGGAAGCCATGGAACAGTTCATACCGGGTACTTATGAGCCTTGTGCAGACTCTGGACGGTTCACATTTGTAGAAGGGAGTACGGTAGGCGGCGCGGTCTTATATGAAAATGGGAAGTTCCTGTACAGCCACCATGCAACGGACCCTTGTTCTGGCAGGTTGGTCAATGCTTTTGATATGGTGAGGCTGCATCTGTTCGGGGAGGAAGATGATGAGGCGAAACCAGATACCCCTGCGGCTAATCTGCCCTCTTTTGAAGGATGTGTGAATACGCGTCGGGTATCCCGGTGATAGCAGAGATGATGGCCAAGGAACGATATGAGTTGGCAGTACAGAGTTTTTCTGGTGCACCGCCTGCAGGGCAGGTACAGGAAGACGCAAGCTGGGTATTGAAGCTGCAGGCGCATCCTAAGACGGGAGAACCGCTCAATACGATACAGAATGTTCAGGTGATCCTGGAGAATGATCCCAGGTTGAAAGGAAGGATATATCATGATGAGATGGCCGGCAGGCCGATGGCGGTATCACCGCTCCCGTGGGAAGCATATGGGCAGGTTTGTGGGGTGAGGCAGTGGACGGATGCAGATGATTCCGGACTGCGCGGGTATCTTGAGACAGTCTATAAGATCACCGGAAAAGAGAAGACAATGGATGGGTTTGCGGTATATGCACTGAATAACAAAGTACATAGGCTGAGGGATTATCTGGCCACGCAGGTGTGGGACGGGGTGCCAAGGGTGGATACTTTGCTGATCGACTATTTTGGGGCAGAGGATAGCCCCTATGCCAGGGAGTCCATACGGAAGACCTTGGTGGGCGCTGTAGCGCGGATATTCTGTCCTGGCATCAAGTTTGATACGATGCTGATACTGGCAGGGAGACAGGGGATGGGAAAGAGTACCTTTTTCCGGTATCTGGGACTTGACTGGTATTCAGATTCTCTGGTCACTTTTGAAGGGAAGGATGCAGCGGAACTCCTGCAGGGATATTGGATCATAGAGGCTGGGGAACTGACGGGTATGACGAAATCAGAGATGAACACGGTCAAGCAGTTCCTGAGCAAAGGGGATGACGTATACCGCGCGGCATATGGCCGGAGGACAGAGAAACATCTGCGCCAGTGCATTATCGTGGGGACTACCAATGAAGCGGAGTTCCTAAAGGATTATACAGGCAACAGGCGGTTTTGGCCGGTAGATCTGGTTGGCGGGAGATGCAGAAAGGATATATGGAGGGACCTGCTGGCAGAGGTGCCACAGATATGGGCCGAGGCTGTGGCACTGTACCGGCTGGGAGAACCCCTGATACTATCAGATGAGGCAGAGAGGATGGCAGAGCACGCGCAGGAAGAGCACAGGGAGGCATCCTATTCAGAAGGTGCGATCATAGAATTTCTTGAAAAGAAAGTGCCGCAGGACTGGTATAAGAGGGACATGTATGGGCGGCGCAGCTGGCTGGATTCCGGGTTTGACCAGAAGCAGGCAGATGAGAGTCAGCTGATTTACAGAGACCGGATCTGTGCCTGGGAGATATGGAACGAGTGCTTTAAGATGCCCGGCTATACGCGGATGAAGAAGTCGGATTCCAAGGAGATCAACAGCATCCTGGAGAGGCTGCCAGGCTGGGAGCGCCCAAAAGGCGTCATCCGGTTCGGAGGTGAATACGGGTCCCAGAGGGGGTTCATAAAGGTAACATCCGGCGTGTAAACATTCTATCGTGTAAAAGAATGTTTACAAGGGGATTGTAAACATGTATACAGACTGCAACATTCTAATGTTAACGCTAAAATGCCGATGAACACTGAGCAAAAAGGTATTTGTAAACATGTAAACATTTTTCTATATGAAATAAAAATACAAGGGAAATAAGGGGTATATATACCCTTGATACCCCTGAGCGCGTATAAGTATATACGCGTATACGCGCGAGGAGAATGTTGCAAGGACAGGAGGTAGGAGATGAGAGAGAGCGAATTGGAGAGGAGATTCCGCAGGCTCGCCATGCAGGCAGGAGGGAAGGCGTATAAGTTTATATCACCCGGGAATGGTGGCGTGCCGGACAGGATCGTGGTCCTTCCCGGCGGGCGTATCGGGTTTGTCGAATTAAAGCGCCCGGGGGAGGTGCCCAGAAAGCTGCAGCAGTTTCAACTCGGTGAACTGGAACGACTGGGATGTTACACTGCTGTAGTGGACAGCGTGGAGCAGGCAGAGGCAGTCATCTCCGAGATACAGAAACAGACCGCAGCCATCCATGTCAGGGACAGTCTGTTTTTGGAGATGGTGAACCGGGCGCCTGGCGGCAGGACGGGGGTGATCCTGTGAAGTTTGTGCCGCACGATTATCAGCGCTACTGCATCACCCGCATCATCCAGGATGAAGCTATTGCCCTGTTCCTGGACATGGGCCTTGGAAAGACGGTCATTACCCTGACGGCGGTGTGTGACCTGATCTTTAACCGCTTTCTCGTGGGCAGGTGTCTGGTGATCGCACCAAAGAAGGTGGCAGAGGATACCTGGACCAGGGAACAGGACAAGTGGGATCATCTGAGACTGCTAAAGATACAGCCGGTGCTTGGGGCGAAGGAGAAGCGTATCAGGGCACTGAACAGTCCAGGGAATGTTTTTGTCATCAACAGGGAGAACGTCCCTTGGCTGGTGGATTATTACCGGAATGACTGGCCCTTTGACATGGTTGTCATCGATGAATCCAGCAGTTTCAAGAGCCACCAGGCAAAGCGGTTCAAGAGTCTCAAGAACATCCGCAGGCATATCAGACGCCTGGTGGAACTGACCGGCACGCCGTCCCCGAACGGACTGACAGATCTGTGGGCGCAGCTGTATCTCCTGGATGGCGGTGAGCGTCTGGGCAGGACACTGACAGAGTACCGGAATAATTATTTTATCCCCGCTTCCAGGAATGCGACTACCATCTTTTCTTACGAGCCGAGACCGGGAGCGGATGCGAAGATACAGGAACTCATCCGTGATATCTGCATCAGCCTGTCGGCAAAAGACTATCTGAGCCTCCCGGAGCGGATAGACAACGTCAGGCACATCAAGCTGGATCCCAAGGCAAGGAAGGCTTATGAGGAGATGGAACGGGAGCGGATTCTTGAACTCCCGGATGGGATACTGGATGCGGGGAGCGCGGCAGTCCTGTCAGGGAAACTCCTGCAGCTGGCAAATGGGGCGATCTATCATACAACGGAGTCGGTAGTCTATGATGAGTTGGTACAGAGCCGCGAGGTGGTGGAGATCCATGATAACAAACTGGAAGGCTTCATGGAACTGGTGGAAGAACTTAACGGGAAACATGCCCTTGTATTTTATAATTTCAAGCATGACCTGGAACGGCTCCACAGAGTGCTTTCGAAGACCCGGCTGGTAGTCAGGGATCTGCAGGGCAGTATGGATATCGCAGACTGGAACGCAGGGAAGATAGATATCCTGCTGGCCCACCCGGCCAGTGTGGCATATGGTCTGAACCTGCAGGAAGGTGGCAGTGACGTGGTCTGGTTCGGACTCAACTGGAGTCTGGAACTCTACCAGCAGGCCAATGCGAGGCTGTATAGGCAGGGGCAGGAACGTACAGTCTATATCCATCATCTCCTCTCATCGGGGACAGTGGATGAGGACGTGATGAGTGCCTTGCAATCGAAAGGGGACTGCCAGGCGGCTCTCTTGGAGTCGCTTAAGGCGAGGGTGGATAAATATTTTCAGGTGAGAGCGTAGGAGGATGACACGGTGAAGAAGAAATGCAAAGGATGTTATGCAGCGGATACGGGAGCGCATCCTATGTGCGGGGAGCCTAAGGGATGTATCCTTGGGTATGAGACGGATGGAAAGGGGCACCCACAGGAAGAGTGTCCAAAACCTGGATCGTGGAGACAACTGAAAGAAATACAAGATGCAGCGGGAAAGGATGATGCCACAGCAGCTATCACGGTAGGAGCAGCTATCATGGCAGAAGCAGAGTATACGGAACTGAATACGGAGATAGTGCGATCAATGAGGAGGTCGGCGGCAGAAGTGGTACGCCTGGGTCATCTATTAAGGCGTATGATGGAGCAAAAACTGTATCGGGTATATTATGCCGACTTTGATTCGTATCTTTGTGATGAACTGCATATGGATTATACTCTTGCAAACCGCTTTATAGGAATCAACAAGAAATATTCCATCGGTGGTAACAGCAGGGACATTGATGAGAAGTATGTAGACTATTCACAGGGACTGCTTGTTGAGATGCTGAACATGCCTCCGGAGCTGGAAGCAGAAGTGAATCCAGGTATGACCGTGAAGCAGGTGCGTGAGATCAAACGCCAGGCAAGACAAGGATCAGTGAAGATGAAGCCGGATATCAGGGGGCTTATGGATGATGCATATTGTGCGGTATGTGGGACTCCGCTGGATGAGGGCAGACAGCCCATGGAATGTCCAGAATGCGGACAGATGCAGGACTGGAGCAGCTGGAAAGAAGAGCCGGTAGTGGGGCAGAAGGATACAGGCCTGGCCAGGGATGAAGCAGTGGTGGATGGAGAATACCGAGAGATCGATATACCAGAACAAAAAGGCATGGTAGAGATTGCGACGTCGCAATCAGAAAAGTCCGCATATGGACTTGAAAGAACAGAGTATCCCGAGGGAAGCTTGTTGACAACCGAGGGATGCGGGCATAAGCATAACTGTTTTTCCTGCGCGCAGGACTGTAATATACGGCAGAAGGATAGATACTGCGCGTTAGCCCCGTTGGGGAATCCTTTTCCGTGTACAACGATGGCCGTTCTGGTGAATCTGAAAGAGGAACTCGAAGATAAATGTCAATTTGTAAATAATGACCTAGCACCGCATATGGCCGGAAGCGGGGTGGCAGATCCATGCTGCAGGACTTGTCAGGAAACCTGCGGATATAGATGCCAGCGGGCACCATTACAGGAAGGATATGGCGAAGATGATGCAGGCCCTCGGCCTCAGGACTTGACGGACCAGGAGCTGGTGGATGAGATGAGGCTGCTACGGGATATGCTTGAAGAGGCAAATCGGCTATTGAATGCATATCTGGATCTGGGTGATATCCCGGAACAGACAGTACATAGACAAAAGCTTCTGGTAGGCGCCCTTGCGAACATGGTCTGTGAATTGGAAGATGCAAGGGAGAAAGAAGAAGCCGCTGCAGAAACGCAGCAGGAACTTCCGTTATTGAAAAATGATACTCAGCGCAAGCAGTGGCTCAGTGACTATAAAGCGTGGGGACTCTGGTATCGAGATGATAACGTCGATGTGAATTATTACAAATTTGACTTTTCAGAAGGTAGCAGGCTTGTAGTGGCAGAATACCCGCAGAGACATTCCTATTATAGTAGGGAAGTGCGAGATGAAATATTCTATCATTTGATTACAAAGAATAAGGTGACGGACGGAGAAGTTTATGACGAAAAATACCGTCATGCGACACACTCAGAAACGGAACTTATAGGGTTTCTCAAGAACTTGCAGAAGAAGGGATGATCAGTTATGGGAAATATAGCAGAGATGAATTTTAGAGTATGGGATATTATAAACAAAAGAATGATGAAATGGGAGAAAGTTATGGATCTTCCGGCATGGGAGATCTTCCCGGGGACGCCGGAACAGAGAGCATACACCGTTCTGAGGTCAACAGGAAAACCGGATAGCAACGGTCAGGAGGTCTTTGAGGGAGATATCATTGAGAACTTTAATGGGCTTAGGATGAAAATTCGGTTTGGTACTTATCAGGCTTGGTGCCCAGTTGACAAATGCTACATGGACAGCGTTGGATTTTATGCGGAAGCCCCGGGATTACCGCCGATGCCTATAGGAGATATAGAGTCACATGGAAAAGTCACGGGGAATATATTTGAAACCCCTGAATTAATGGGAGATTAGCATCGGAGGAGGCAATAGATGTGAACAAACAGATATTGGATGCCTGCTGTGGAGGCAGGATGTTCTGGTTTGATAAGAATGACCCACATACGATCTTCATGGATAACAGGGTCACGCATGAAGTACTGTGTGATGAAAGAAAGTTAGACATTAATCCCGACATCATCGGAGATTTTAGAGATATTCCGTTTGGAGATGATACTTTCTACCTGGTCGTCTTTGATCCACCACATCTGATAAAAGTCGGTGAGAACTCATGGCTGGCTAAGAAATACGGACGACTTTCCGAAACATGGCGGGAGGATTTGAGACAAGGATTTTCAGAGTGTATGAGAGTGCTAAAACCTTATGGAGTCTTGGTATTCAAGTGGAACGAGGAGCAGATAAGTTTTAGTGAGGTTCTCAAAGTAATCGGTCAGGAGCCGCTATTTGGAGACAGAAGAGGAAAAACACGTTGGGTCGTATTTATGAAACACCAGAATGAGAGTAGAGGAGGGGAAGCCCATGATTCATGCAATATGTGATTTTTGTGGAGAGGATGCAGGTAAGGCTGCTATGTTTCTTTCGGTGACACCGTTTCAGAATTTTGCCAGATACCATACGGCAACAAGGCCCTATGGGAGTGAATCAGCAACACATAGTTTTGTAATCTGTTCAAGTTGCTATAGAAAGCGTAATCTGCCCAATCCATTTGAAACTTATTCAGGGATTACAGAGCAAAGGCTAAAGTATGACAAGACGTTGGATACGTATCGGACATCCGACTTGGAGTCTGATGATGAACGGGGGTAATGATTAAGAGAGGAAATCGGGTATGAGCACCAACATGATCATTAATGACGGAAGGATGACATTAGAGCTTTTAAAGGGTTACAGGAGTAGACGAGAAGAGATTGCAGAACTGTCCCATAAACTAGAGCATCTGGGGGAAGGAGACAGTTTAGTTGGAAATAGCATTGTCTTTGATTATAGGACGGGCTATCCCAGACCACAGACCATTATCGGAACCGATAGAGAGAAATTTTACCGCTTAAATACTCTGTGGCACCAGAGGAAGGAACAGCTTGAGGAGGAGTGTAGTCAAGTAGAGGATTTCATAGAGGGGATACCAGACAGTATGACGCGAAGGATATTTAGGATGTATTATATCGATAACATGACACAGAGGCAGATTGCGGAAAAGGTACACATCGATAAAAGTACTGTTGCTAGAAAAATTGAAAAATTTTTGAAAATTGCACCCAATGCACCAAATGCGCCATTATAATAATACTTAGGGAGTCCAGCAGAGCCCCCTCAAATTGGATACCAGCAAAAAGTTCCGTCCTTGGTTATCAAAGACCTAAGACGGAACTTTTATGTTTGTGATAATAATAGATAGTGTATTGAATTGTGTTTATCTGCAAAATATTACGGGTGTTCCCTTAAAAATGTGTATGTAATACACATAAATATATTGACAAATGTGTAAATAATGTGTATCATATATACATAAGGAGGGCACAATGAAACAGAGAGACTTAATAAAGAAACTGGAAAAAGCGGGATTTGAACTAGCACGGCACGGAGGCGGACACGATATATACAAGCGCGGCAGTGATGAGGAGCAGATTCCAAGGCACCGAGAGATTGACGAAAGATTAGCGAGAGCGATATTGAGAAAATGGGGATTGTAAGATCCCCACATCTCAATATAAATATAGACAGGAAACGAAGAGAAGAGAAAAAGAAAGAAGAGGAAGAAAAATGAAGAATGTATATCCTGTAATATTTACACCGCTGGGTAATGATAAGGATACCATATTGATAGAGGTTCCAGATTGGAATATACTTACACAGGGGTATGGGATGGCAGATGCCATGTATATGGCCAGGGATGCTATCGGGTTAAAAGGCATAGATTATGAGGATAACGGAAAGGAGATTCCAGAACCCAGCGAGATGAGTGCTGTTGATGCATCTAAGGGAACTTTTGCGGAGGATGGAGAGGGTTACGTATCTTTAGTGGATATCGATTTTACAGAGTATCGCCGCAAGGTGGATAATAAGACTGTACGCAGGAATGTCACGATCCCGAATTGGTTGAATCAGGAGGCAGAGAAAGCGCATCTTAATGTATCCAGGGTATTGCAGGAAGCATTGATGGCGAAACTGGATGTTTCAAGGTAGACAGTTCTGGCAATAAAAGAGGGTGTGATTTTGCGTCACTATATGTGGCTTAGCAGTAATATGATACAGTGAAGCAGGAGAAACCGGGTAAAGGCATCAGAGAAATCTGGTGTCTTTGTCTTATTGTGGATATCGATATTTTAGGCAGATAGGAAGGTGAGGAGGTGGCTGGTTATGAGAACATAAAAGATAAAGGATTTGATAAGCGAACCACGGAGGAGCTACGGGAGATCGCATCCAAAGGTGGGAAAGCCTCAGGTGAGAGCAGACGTCGAAAGGCGAACTTTCGGAAAACATTAAACATGGCATTGACCTTTGAAATAGACAGTCCCGAATGGACGCCTCTCCTGCAGGAATTAGGACTTGACAACACATTAGAATCAGCGGTGAACATGGCTATGATCAAAAAGGCATTGCTGGGTGACGTAAAGGCATACGTAGCGATACGCGATACACTAGGACAGACAACAAAGTCAGACAGGGATATCGATGAGCAGAACGAGAAGATCAGGGCTATGGAGTTGGAGAATGAAGAGAAACGCAAAAGGGTCAAAGAGGATGAAGAGTCCAACTTTAGCGATTTCATAGAAAGGGCATTTAATAGCAGGGAATGAGCAGATTAGAAGAGGCCATCAGATATTATGCTAAAAACCCGGTTGATTTCGTAGAGGATGTCATCAGGGTAAGGCCAGACGATAATCAAAAAGCGATACTCCGGAGTGTAGAGGCAGAACCCATGACATCTGTACGTTCCGGACATGGAGTCGGAAAGAGTGCAGTGGAGAGCTGGGTGATCATATGGTTTCTGTGTACCAGGCCGTATCCGAAGGTACCTTGCACGGCACCCACTCAGCATCAGATGTTTGATATCCTTTGGGCAGAGTCGGCCAAATGGATCAGGAATAATCCTGTGCTTAAAAAGGAGCTGATATGGACAAGTGAAAAGATATACATGAAAGGACATCCTGAGGAGTGGTTCGCAGTCGCACGTACTGCGACAAATCCTGATGCGTTACAGGGATTTCATGCAGAACATCTGTTATTTATTATTGATGAGGCCTCCGGTGTGAAGGATATAGTATTTGAGCCTGTTTTAGGAGCATTATCTACTGAAGGGGCTAAACTATTGATGTGTGGGAACCCCACACGTCTGACAGGTTTCTTTTATGACAGCCACCATAAGAACAGGGCTACCTATAACACGATGCACATTGATGGGCGTACAAGCGCCAGGGTGGACCAGAAGTTCATTGATAAGATCAGTGAGATGTTCGGTATTGATAGCGACGTGTTCCGGGTAAGAGTCGCAGGGGATTTTCCAAAGGCTCTGGCAGATAGTTTTATCGCTATGGAATGGGCGGAAAAAGCTGCGGAAAGGAAGATGGAGTCACCGGGCAGGCAGCTTGACCTCGGGGTAGATGTGGCGAGATATGGAGATGATGATTCTGTCATATATCCGGTCTATGATCAGTGCCGCTCTGGGATACCAGAGATATTTCACCACAACGACACTATGGAGCTGGCGGGGAGCGTGATCATGTCCTTGAAAAGCTATGCTGCGAAGTGCTTAAGTATTACCGAATTCAGGGTCAAAGTGGATTGTGATGGGCTTGGTGTCGGTGTATATGACCGCCTTAAGGAACAACAAGATGATATCCTGCGGCAGTTACGGAACATCCGAGAAGAGGGTATCTCAAGACAGGGTGAAGACAGAGGTATTGACGAGATTACATTAGAGATCATCGAATGCCATTTTGGCGGTGCAGGCGGCGCGCTGGATGAAGGTGATCCGATAGAGTTTGAGAACAATACGGGTATCATGTGGGGAAGGATAAGAAAACTGTTAAAGGAGGAAAGACTTTCCCTATGGAGCGGTGAAGAACTGATCACCCAGCTGAGTAATAGAAAATATACGGTGAACAGCAAAGGGAAGATAGAATTGGAAAAGAAAGAGGCCATGAAAAAGAGGGGAGTATCGTCACCAGATATCGCGGATGCTCTTGCCCTCGCTTGTTATGAAGGTGAAAGAGGGTTTAGCATCGATGAATTGCTGTAAACGTAGTGAGGTGTGTACAAGATGAAGAACAGTATCGGAGGATATATCCAGGAAAGAAACGGCAGACGTATATTGGACATGAAATATTCCGATGATGAAGGAGAAAGGGTTAATGATCATGATCTGGAGACGATGACAGGGCAGGGCAAGGCAACGCGTCATGATGGCTATAAGAATATGCTGACTAAGTACGGGACTACACAGGACAGTTCAACGGCATATACCTATACTGCAGAAGATATCATCCCGGATATGGATCTGACAGATCAGTATTTCGGGAATGGACTGTTTGCTAAGATAATCGATTCGCCTTCTGAGGAAGCCGTTAAGCATGGCTATGATTTTAAGCTGAATGATCCGAAGATAGAGGATTTTATCTCGGATGAGCTTGACAGGCTTGATTGGGAAGAAACGGCAGCTACAGCCATTAAATGGGCCAGGCTCTATGGCGGCGCAGTTATCGTGATGCTGGTCGATGACGGCTGTGATATTGAGGAACCCTTGGATTGGGACAATGTGGAGGAGATAGAAGAGCTCCTTGTATATGAGAGGGCGATAGTACAGCCGGATCAGGCATCTTTATACACGCATGACCCTGGTTCTGCAAGCCGATATGGCAGCAGGTTTCAGAGGCCGGAGTTTTATACTGTCAACAGCAGACAGGGCAGCTTCCGGGTACATGAGAGCAGATGCCTTATCTTCCAGAACGGTAAACTTCCGGAAACAGGCGTATGTTCCACATATCTTTATTTTGGTATTCCGGAATATCTGCGAATTAAGGACGCATTAAGGGATGCTGTCGTGTCACATGCTACAGCGCCAAAGATGCTCGAACGATGTGTTCAGGCGATCTATAAGCTGAAAGGCCTTTCTAATCTGTTGAAGACAGACGAAGGAGAGGATAAAGTATTGGACAGGATAGAACTCATTGACCTGGCGAGAGGGCTTTTGAACACGCTCGTGATAGATGCAGATGGCGAGGATTATGACTTTAAGAGCATGTCCCTTGCGGGTGTCAAGGATATTATAGATACTACCTGTAATATGCTCAGCGCTGTAACGAGCATTCCACAGACGATATTGTTCGGACGTTCTCCCGCCGGCGAGAACAGCACTGGTGACAGTGACATGGAGAACTATTATAATTTCGTCAATAAGATCCAGAAGATGATGTTGAAAAAGAACATGCGCATCCTTCTGGATCTTATCTTAAAATGCGGCAAGGCGAAAGGGGAGATTCAGGAGATACCGGCTTATAAGATAGGATTCAAGCCGTTGTGGTCTATGAGCGAGACTGAACAGGCCAATGTGGACGCTGTCAAGGCTACTATGGAGCAGACCAAGGCGGCAACCGCTCAGGTATATGTGGATATGCAGGTACTCGACCCATCGGAGGTGCGTGCGGGTCTGAAGAAGTCAGAGGAGTACGCCATCAATGACCTTCTGAACGAAGAGGATGACCTTGATATCGCCAGCCTTTTGGGGATTGATGAGTCGGAAGAAACGGTGACGGAAGAAGTCCAAAACAGCGGAAATAATGTTGCGAGTACATTAACTACAACGGATGATAAAACAAAAGCTCCATGGGACTATAAGGAAGTCACAGGGACGCATGGGGATAATGGTACAGGGCAGGGGGAAGGAGTTGGCATTCTGGTCATCAAAGAGGGTAAAGTACTGGCAGGGATCAGGACAGATGGCAAAGGCCTCTGCGGTCCCGGTGGTCATATAGAGCCGAGAGAGAGTCCGGAATCAGCGGCACTACGAGAGACCGAAGAAGAGTTTGGCATCACTCCTTTGGAACTGATTCAGATTGGGGAGGTCGCAGGCAAGCCGCCGGAGCTGAAATCCCGTATCTTCTTATGTACCCGATATGAGCAGCAGCCGCGGGCGGATAATGAGGAGATGTTGGACAGTAGGTTTATGAGTCTTGCGGACCTGTTCGGCGAGGATGTGAAGCTGTTTGGACCATTTGAGGATTCTCTTCGACTGCTAGTAGATACACTTGGCATGAGGCAGGATGAGGGAAACAGTAATCCTGATGACCATGGACACAAGGGGTGGACTGGGCAGATTTGGGGTTCTGGCGGCGGTGGCAGCAGAGATGGAAGGGTTCTGCTGATGAAAAAGTAAGTAGGGATCATTAGAATGACAGTCTGTGCAAAGTGCGTGGGCTGTTTTTGTTTGGGGACGGGATAGACATGGATGAAAGATTGCGACAGGAGGCAATACAGGGACTTATCCGTAAAAAGTTCCATGGACACGATATTTTGATATCTAAATATACACCCGTCTTTCCGGCGGGAATAGAGCGGGAGTATGCCAGGGTATCCCGACAATACATGAGACTGCTCAAGGAATCCATCGAAGAAGAGATGCCGGTATTAAAGGAACAGATTATGAAAGAACGCGGCACCTACCGCGCCGACGGCATCAATGATTTGCTGATTCTTCTGGAAAAGGTACTCGATAGGATACATAAGAAGTTTGCTGAAAAGGAACAGGGCTATGGTCTGAGACGAAAACTGGAGGCCTTGGCAAACATGACAAGAAAGCTCACGATCCGGGAGTGGAAGAAGGCGGTTGATAAGACACTCGGTATCAACATCATGGAAGATTACTACATGGGTGAATTATTTCAGACGGCGATGGACAGATGGGTGGATGAGAACGTATCCCTGATCAAGACGATACCAGCAGATACTCTTGGTGATATGAGGATGATTGTGAAAGAGGGGTTCCTGAATGGAAAGTCCACAACTCGTATCATGAAAGAGATTCAGCACAAATATGGCGTGGAAGCGGCTCGTGCAAGGCTGTTGGCAAGGGATCAGGTAGGCAAGCTGAACGCATCCATCACAGAAGTACAGCAGAGGGATGCCGGGATAGAAGAGTATATCTGGGATGACTGTGGAGACAGCAGAGTCAGGGATTGCCATAAAGAATTGAACGGGCAGAGGTTCCGCTGGGATGACCCGCCTGAGATGTGGTATATGACGAGATCAGGGAAGAAGATGACAGGCCGGCACTGCCATCCTGGGCAGGATATCCAGTGCCGGTGCAGGCCCAAGCCAATATTTAAATTTGGGGTATTTAATGCGCCAATAACAAAAAAGTAGAGGAGAAGGACGCATGCTCGTATTAGCACGGGATTATGAAGAAGAACTCGTAAAAAGAGAAAGAGAAACGTGGGAAAATAAAAAATACTGGTATTACAATGCTTCCTCTTATATGAGGCCAATAGAAGTAGATGAAAACACATGGGATAGGATGCAGTATGTTTCGCTGAATAGTTTCGGAGAAGTGATAGGTTATCTTGGATATGGGGTGGAACGGCAGGCACGATATGTCAGCAATCTTTGGATCGTTAACTTTGCGGATGATAAGTCTTTTGGGATTGATGTCCTGCGTATGGTAAAGGATATCTTTGAAAAGTATCGTTACAGGAAGATAGTCTTTTCCGTTATCATAGGAAATCCGGTTGAAAGAAGTTATGACCGTTTGATCGAGCGTTATGGCGGACGGATTGTTGGAATACATAAAGAACACGTAATGTTGCCGGACGGAAAGCTGTATGATGAGAAATTCTATGAGATATTTCGGACAGATTATCTCGAACACAGGAAAAACGTGAACAACGCCGAATAGGCGTTTTTTATATGCCTTGAAGGAGGTGTGGAAGAGTGAAAAAGGCAGCAAAAAAGAATTCCCGTAAAGATGGTGTTAAGCAGGAGCGTGCGCATCGTTTGGACAGCCTTAAGATGAATCAGACCTATTATACAGATGAGGGCTATCTGGTAGACCATCCAGTGGTGACCCGGTGCGGTATCTTTGAGTACTCCGACCCGGATAGTGAAGACGGTATCCGGAGGGAACTGCGACTTCCGGAAGAAGTATTTTCCGAGGAGAGTCTTGCGAGTTACGAGGGTAAGCCCATCATCATCACACACGATGCAGGCGAGATAGACAAAGATAACGTTCATGAGGAGCAGATAGGGACCATCCTCAGTAAAGGCTATCGGGATGGCAATAAGGTTCGCTGCAAGATAGTGATACATAATACGGATGCACTCAAGCAGTGCGGCTTGCGGGAACTGTCACTGGGGTATGCGTTGAACTTAGACAGGACACCAGGCGTATACCATGGTCAGGCGTATGACGGGATCCAGCGTGATATCGAAGTGAACCATCTTGCCTTGGTCGGTGAGGCGAGAGCGGGAGACCGCGCCCGGCTGAACATCGACCATAAAGACACAAGAACAAAAAAATATTTAAAAGGAGGGCCAATGATGTTAGGCACAAGGAAAGGAACAAGAATGGTACAGAGCAGGAAGAGGCATGACAGCGGCCTCTCTCCGGAAGAATTGGAACAGGCAATCGCGTTGTTCAAAGCACAGAGGGATTCTTCGGCTATGAACGAGGAGGAAGAAGTCAAGATGGATGCAGAGGACGTCATCAACGGTGTCCGTGAGCGGAAGGACCGTAGGGATTCCGATGAGGAGCAGATGGATGCAGAAGAGATTATTGCCGAGCAGGAGGGAGATATCGAAGCGCTGTTGGAGGTCATCGATGAACTGCAGGCGGCCAGTGATATGTCTGCGGCAGATGGGGATGGTTCAGCGGAGAATGAAGATGAGGATGATGACTCCGATGAGAGCAGTGATGGAGATAATCCTGATGGTAATTCCGATGAGGACGACATTAATGAGGATGAAGATGATGAGGATGGGCCGGTGAACATGGATTCCGTTGACAGACTCGTTGGAAAGAAACTCCGTGATTACCTGGATGTCTGTCGGGTGGCCGACAGGCTGAACTTGGATGGAGTGGAGAATCTGACCCTCGTAAATGCCAGGAAGAGGGTCATCGCTGCTGTAAATCCTAAGCTTCGTTTGGATGGGAAATCGGATGCTTATATCAGTGCGGCTTACGATATCGCAAAGCAGAGCGTGGCAGGCCGTAAGAGAGTAGATGACCAACGGCGCAGGATTATGTCAGGGAAAAATTTTGACAGTATGGATACCGGGGCTAAGAGCTCCGCAGCTGCAGCGCGCGAGAAGATGATCGCAAAGAGAGAAAACCGTAAGAATGGAGGAGAAGACTGATGGGAGTACAGACAAGTTATGATTATGGCGCTTCAAAAGGTATCGCTGGTGGGTTGTATGATATCTCAGCATATGAGAATGAGACTCGTATCACGCCGGGAGGCATTTCTTTTGGATCAGGCGTGGTAAAGGGCACGGCTCCTGGAAGCAACGTGAAGCTGCCCGATGCGGACAGTACGGCAGAAGATTTTGAGGGTGTAGTGCAGAACGGTTTTACGACGATGCAGGATATGAAGGGGAACGCAGTGCCTGAGAGCGGACAGAGCATCGGTGTGTTAAGACAGGGTAAGATATGGGGCATTGTCGGGAAGGCAGCAGTCCCAGCATATGACAAACCGGTCTATCTGATCACAAGTGGCGATGAGGCAGGAAGTTTCACCACAAAAGAGGACACATCCGCGAAGATAGCCTTGCCGGCAAGATTCATCAGTGGAGCGGATAACGGTATCGCACCGATCCGTGTACAGGCGGTCTGTGTGGCCGAGAAGGAGGAGAGTAAGGCATGAAGAAGAGAAAAAAGCATGTGAATTATGACGGGGCAGACGCAAGGGCCTTGAGGAGTGGCAACGTCTGCCGCGCCCTGGTAGGCGGAGAGACGAGATTTGACAGTGTGGAGCAGGCCAGTGTGTTCTTCGCAAGAGAACTGGATTATGTAAAGACAGAGACTTATGATGTGGAATATCCGGAGATGACAGCGCTCAATCTCTTCCCTGTGACTAGTGAAGTACCTGAAGGCGCCGAGACGTTCACCTATTACAGCTATGATAAGACGGGTATGGCAAAGATCATCAACAATTATGCCACTGATCTGCCCAGGGCCGATGTCAAGGGTAAACCCGTTACGGGATATGTGAAGTCAGTTGGTGACAGTTATGGCTATTCCGTACAGGAGATGCGGGCATCTAGACTGGCTGGGAAGTCCCTGGATGTACGTAAGGGAGAATCAGCTAGGTATGCGATGGATTATACTGTCAATAAGATCGCCTGGGCCGGAGACAAGGACAATGGCCTGGTGGGTATCCTTTCTGAGGGAAATGATATCCCTAAGTACGTGCTGTCTACTGTTACGGTAGATGGAGAAGAGCACACAGAGTTCCGCTATAAAAATGCGGACCAGATCCTTGATGACATCAATGGTATGCAGAAGTATACTTCTCAAATTACGAAGAATGTAGAGAAACCGGATACTCTGGTACTTCCATCTGATGTCTATATCGATCTGGCTACCCGCAGAATCCCTGATACGGAGACAACAATCTTGAAATTCGTATTGGATCACGCCCCTTACCTGAAAGAAATCCGTGAGGCTAATGAACTGCAGGCAGAATCAACGGATATCAATCCTACAGGCAGTAACGTGATGTTCCTCTTCACGAATGATGAACGCAAGATGTCGCTGGAGATCCCTATGCACTTCTACCAGTATCCTCTGCAGGAGAAAGGATTGGAGATTGAGATTCCTTGTGAGCAGAGAGTTGCTGGCATGATCATCTATTACCCACTTTCTGGATTGCTGGCAGAAGGAGTCTGATAAAGATATAGCATTTGATGATATCCCCTTTGGCATCGGCTGGAGGGGATATTCTTTATAGTGAAAGGAGAAAAGACTATGATTTTAAAAAATTATTCTTCAAAGATCATTGGAATCGGCGGAACAAGTTTCTTACCTGGGGAGTCTACGGAGTGTCCTAAGGCATATGAAAAGAATCCTGTGGTACGGAAGTATATGAGCAATGGTATTTTTACAGAAGTCAAGCCTGAAAAAAAGGGGAGCGGGGCACAGAAGACAAGTGGTCCTGCAAAACCTGACGAACCTGTAAAGGATGATGTTTCTGCAGGGGCCGGCAGTTCAGGCTCCGAAAATGGAACGGATGACTCTGCAAAACAGGCTGCAACGAAATAACAGAGTATGCCATATGAAGATTGAAAAAGTGAGAAAGATCATATCCGTCATGAGGGTGGTCGCACCAGAGTTTAAAGATAAGACAGAAGATGAGCTGAGGATCTGGATAGAGATAGCAGAACCCTATATCAGCGAGAGCCGGTTCGGAGGACTTTATCCGCAGGCAATAGCGTATCTGGCGGCGCATAAGATGACACTCAATGCTCCGGCAGTAAATCAGGAAGGGAAGATAAGTGTCTCTTTGAAAGATTCTATGAACATCGCATCTTTTTCAGAAGGCAGTACGAGTGTGTCATTTAATAATCCTGCTGCGGCCACTGGCAGTGCATCCGGCGCGGATGCAGAGTATCTTTTAACAGCGTATGGATTACAGTTTTTGGCGATCCGGAAGCAGTGTATCGTACCGATCACCATATCCGGCATGAAGAGGCGGTGAGGAGGGATGGGTAAGGTAACGGATAACTGGACGCCGGAAGGGAAACAGTTCATGAAGACGCTCCGGGAACTGACAGAATTAGAGGTCAGGATAGGGTATCAGAGAGGCACACTGTCCGGGAATCCTGATAACAGTTCCCGGGCAGACCTGGTTGATATAGCCATGTGGAATGAGTTTGGAACAGTGAATATCCCTTCCCGGCCTTTTATGCGTGACAGTGTGGATAAGCATGAAGCAGCTATCAATCATATGCTGACTGCGCAGAAAGATGCCCTCCTGCATGGGGCGACGGCGAGGGAGATATTGAATACAGCAGGGCTTTTTCAGCAGGATCTTATACAGACGGAGATAGAGCAGGGCGATTTTGTCGCAAATGCTCCGACCACAATCATGAAGAAAGGGTCTGATAAGCCTCTTATCGATACTGGCACGCTGAAAAATTCGGTACACCACATAGTTGTCAAGAAAGGAAGCATGGACTGATGATACTGGACATATTTAAGAAGCCGTATACGCTACGGCGGTTTGAAAAGACCCAAATCAAGCGGGGGCGCCCTCATGCGGCATATACGGACAGCACGGTCAGTCTGAACGTCCAGCCGCTCTCATCGGATGATATTACGACTCTTCCGGAAGGCATGCGGAGAAAAAAGAATATCAAGGCAATCGGGAGAGTAGCTATCAGGACAGCAGACGAAAAGACAGGCATACTGGCAGACAGGATATACTACTGCAGCGAATGGTATGAGTGTGTCGGGGCTGATATCTGGGGGAACACACCAGTCGGGCAGACAGAGGCTGTCTTCGGACTGGTGCCGCCGGAAGCCGGGGATATTCAGCTTGCGCCTTTTACTGCAGAGGATGACGGGGATGCGGACGGAGGTGAGGGAGCATGACCTTGTCCGGTATCAATGACCTTTTGTATGACCTGGCAGCAGGATACTTCTCAGAAGACAGCGTGTCATGGGCAGAGCAGTATATGCCGCAGCTTCCGCTTCCCCAGACCACTCTTAAGATGAAAGATGCGACGATGTCGCGGCATCCGGTCAATGTAGCGGAAGATGGGGTAATCTGCTCTTTCTATGAATGTACGAAGATACTGGAAGTGAATAGGTACGCAAATAGCGTGACTGGGGGTGGAGGAGAGATAGCTTCGTTGGAAAATCCGGCGGTGGATGACCTGACGGGTTTCCTTCTCTTCTTACAGTCGGAGGTGGGGATAGAGCGGATGTATGTAGCCAATGTGTGCATAGAGAGCATGGGTCCGGTGCGGGACCTGTCAGAACTGGACAGGACACATTACAGGTATCGTGCCATGCAGGAGTACACGGTCCGGTTCATCCTGGAGTATAAGGGAGGTAAGGCAGCAGTACACGATCCGCATGAGAAAGAAGGTTGGGAGCCCGTGGCTGAGCCGGTGGGCTATTTTGAAAGTGTAGAAACGGAGGAAAGACATGAGTGAAGTATTAGATAATATTGTGAACTGTGAGATTTCCATCGAGTCACCGATGGAAGACGCGGCGAGTTTTGGAACGATCATGCTCATTGGGGACAGGCCGCTCTCAGCCGGGAAGGATTTAAGAGTCGTGGATAAGTATGTATCTCTTGCAGAAGTTGTAGATGCAGGTTGGAAAGAGGATGAGGCAGTCTATCGGGCAGCCCGGATCGTATTCCTGCAGGAGCATAAGCCGGAGTGCATCTTTATTGCTGTACGGCAGGATGCTGTTGCCGGTGCGGATGGGGAAGAAGATACCGCCATTACGGAAAAGTTTTCCGAGACTGTCAAACGTGTCATCGGTCTGCCCGGCTGGTATGGCCTGGCATTGGCGGGAGCCGAGGATACAGATATCAATGAAGTGGCTGAGCTGATCGAGAGTACAGAGAAGATCTTCGTCTTCTCTACACAAGAGGAGAAGAACCCGCTCCTCAGGACGGACTATATGCGGACATTTGGTATCTATTCGGAGAGTGCAGATGAGTATGTGCATGTCGCATGGCTGGCGGAGGGGTTCTCTTATGACCCCGGCAGTGAGACCTGGGCCTATAAGATGCTGAAAGGCGTAACGCCCTCAGAGCTGACGACCAGGCAGATGCGTGGCCTTGAGGAAGAGGGCCTGAACTATTTTATCCCCTGCGCCGGTAAGAACATCACACGTAACGGAAAGATGGCCGGAGGAGAGTGGATCGACGTGATAAGGTTCCGGGATTGGTTGAAGAACCAGATGCAGATCAGGATATTCGAGCTGTTCATCAAGAATCCCAAGATCCCTTACTTGGATACGGGTATCGCACTGGTAGAGAATCAGATGCGGGCGGTCCTGCAGGCAGGTCAGAAAGCGGGAGGCATCGCGGAGACAGAGTTTGATGAGGACGACGAACCGGTGGATGGATATACGGTCACGGTACCGCGGGCAGCATCCTTGAGCAGCGCACAGAGAGCCAGCAGGACATTGAAAGGGTGCAGGTTCACGGCAAGACTGGCGGGTGCGATCCATGTCGTGGAATTAAAAGGTAACCTGATGTATTGAGGATAAGGAAGGAGTAGAGAGATGAGTGACGTTTTTACGTATAACTGTTCCAAGGTAAAGATCGCGCTCGGTTCCCACGCAGTAACAGGATATGCAGAAGATTCTTTTGTGGTGATCGAGCCGCTTGACGCAGGCGTTACGTCGAAAGCGGGATGCGATGGCGAGATTGTGAGGTCCGTGGACCCAAATGAGAGATTTACCGTGAAGATAACGCTCCTGCAGAGTTCGCCTACACATAAGTTTTTGTTGAACAAGTATAAGCAGGATAAAAAAGATGGGGCAGGGGCGTTTCCGGTCCTGATCAACGACCTGACCGGGAAGGAAAAGTTCTCTGCAGACAAGGCCTGGGTGACAAAGCTGCCCTCAAGGACCAACGGGAAGGAGTCCCAGAATAAGGAGTGGGTGCTGGAGACAGGCCAGGCAGTCGCAGATCTGGAGTAAGAGGAGGAAGACGGGATATGAATGAAGCAAGGAATATCGCAAAGATGATCCAGCCGGTGGAAAAAAAGATAGGAAGGTATACGTTCTATATCTATCCGCTCCCGGCGTTTGCGGCGGCCAGACTGAGTACGGAAGTCATCGGTCTGCTCTCACCGCTGGTGGCCGGCGTAGCAGGAGCGTTTAAGGATAGCAGCAGTGCGGTTGACAGTTCAGAGAAAAAGAGCCTGATGGATATGGATGTCGGTGAAGCTGCGCCATATATAGCAGGCGCTTTTTCATCTCTGTCAGCAGATAAGGTAGAACGGCTCATCAGGGATCTCTTGCTGGGCGGCAACGTGGCAGTACGTGAGGAGGACAGTTCGGATGCAGAGTACCTGACGGAGGATAAGTGCAATGAAGTATTCCGGGGGAATACGCAGAACATGTTCATACTGGCATTTTATGTGCTCAAGGAGAACTATGGGGATTTTTTCGAGAGCATCGGGAACCGATCTGGGACTGTGACAGAAGCAGTGAAGAAGATGGTATCTCCCGTTATGGCACCCTTGACATAAGCAGGTTCAATGAACTGGAACTGAGGATGTACATCCTGATCAAGGCAAAGCTGGCCAGCATGGAGGAGTTAAAGACATGCTACACACTTGGTGAAGCGCTGAAGCTGTACGCATTATACAGCATGGATATGGACATCGAGAGGGCAAAGTTAGCAGAGATGAATGAGGAAAGGGGGAGAAGCCATTGACGCTGCGAGACATAGCCATCGCTATGGGGTTCAAGATAGATGAATCCTCGATGAAGGAAGTCGAGGGCAGGATAGAAGGCATCAAGGGTTTTGCCATGAAAGCCCTAGGTGCTATCGGTATCGGCTTCTCCCTGACGCAGATGAACGCCCTGGCCGAGGAGTTCAACGGGATCAATGACCAGATAAAGAATGCTACAGCGGGATTGGGAGAGCAGAAGGATATCCAGCAGAAGATCATGCAGTCCGCAAATGATACGAAGATGTCTTATGCGGATACGGCTAAGACAGTGGGGGCGCTGGTACAGGAGAATAAAGAACTTTTCAGCAGTGTGGATGAGGCAATCGCTTTTAATGATGCCCTCACAAAGACTTTCAAGGCAGCGGGAAAGAGCAATGAAGAGATAGCAAGCCTTATGGAAGCGGTCAATAAGTCTTTTGCGAAAGGGAAAGTCGATACAGAGACGTTGAACCAGCTCATGGAGCGGTCACCAGAGGCAGTCAGATACCTTAACGAACAGCTGGGCAGTACCACAGACCAGCTGGAACAGATGGCTGCTGATGGGAAGATATCTTTGGCAGACCTAAAGGGTGCGTTCATATCCCATACAGATGAGATAGATGCTGCTTTTAACGGACTTGATTACAGCATATCGGACGGCCTTCTGTATATCCGGAATAAATGGGGTTACTGGCTGGATGATATCAATGCCAGTACGGGCCTCACAAAGACGCTGGCCAAACACATGACAAGGGCATTCGATACAGCAATGAAGGGACTTGACAGGGTACGGGATATCGCCGTAAAGGTAACTGAGAAGTTCGGAGGCATGGAAAATGTACTGCGGTTTCTCGGGATAGCGGCAGCCACAGCGATAGCTGCATTTAAGGGAAAGAAGATATTGAGCTTTTTAAAGACTTTTGCAGGACTCTTAAATGTGGCGAATTTAAAAGCCATGGCTATCATAGCCGTGATACTGGCTATCGCATTGATCGTAGAGGATTTTATTAATTTCATGCAGGGGAATGACAGCGTCATCGGTGACATGCTCGGGAAGATGGGCTATGACGTAGATGAGGTCAGAGACAGGATCATAACAGCCTGGAATAAGGTAAAAGGATTCCTGTTGCAGGTGTGGCTGTCCATCTCCCAGGCGGCAAAGGCTGTCGTAGATAAGCTGAAAGAGTTCTGGGAAAAGAACGGCGAAGAAATTATGGCCAGACTCACATCCATCTGGAATAGCCTGAGGACAGCATTGCAAGCGGTCTGGAACATGCTCAGTGAAGCGGCAATCACGATATTCACAGCGTTACAGGTTTTCTGGGACCAGTGGGGAGTGCAGATCATGGCAGCATTTTCGGCTATCTTTTCAGCTGTTGGAGAGATATTCATGGCTTTTTTACAGGTCATACAGGGTGTCATTGATTTTGTCGTAGGTGTATTTACCGGAGATTGGGAGAAAGCATGGCAGGGAATACAGGAAATTTTTACTGGTATCTGGAATGCTGTAACAGCATTCTTTAAGGGCATCTGGGATGTGATCTACGCCCTGTTTGGTGAAAAAATTGATGCCATAGTTGAAAAAGTGACCGGATTTGTACAGAAGATTAAAGATATGTTGGCAAACGTTAAGGGGTTCTTTGGTGGGATGGCTGACAGTGTTGGAGATTTTGTCAGCGACGTAGGAAATTATGTCGCAGAAGTCCCTGCGATACAGAGTACCACAATTGCCAATGCAGGCGGTACCGGCGGGAACAAGACAAATAATGTGACGCAGAACGTGAACATAGAGAATACCTTCAATGGGACAGACCAGAAGACGATGTCCACAGCGGCCACTAAGTCAGCATCAGACACGACAGACCAGCTGGCCAATGGCCTTAAATATGGCACATGATAGGGAAGGGGGATGAGATGGTATATGAAGTTGCGGCCATTGTCTATCAATGGGATAGAGTTTGATGCGCTGTTGAACGAGAGCAAGGCGTATTCTTCCGAAGTCCCGGACTATGCTGTCGAATCCGGATATTCCGTATCAGACAACATCAGCATCAAGCCTATGGAGTTGGAGATCACGGGGCACCTTACCAACACGCCTGTCACGTGGGATACACATGGTACGGGCCGGGTAGAAGCAGTAGTGGCGCAGCTGGAGAACCTTTATCATTCCAGGCAGCTGGTCACGGTGGTCACGAGTACGGATGTCTATACGAATATGGCGATCATGTCTCTGACAGTGCCTAAGGATGAGAGCAATAAGACATCCAGGGATATCCGGATGAGTCTGAAAGAAGTGACTGTCGTATCTGCGCAGTCCACTACTATCCCAGCCTCATATGTCCGCGGTGGGGATACCGGTGCGAGTGCAGGTACTTCCGGAACGGGCCGTAAGGGCAGTTCCTCGGGAGCAGGTTCTGGCGGTAAGGACGGGTCAGGGAAGAAGGACTCAGAGAGCAAGGCGTCCATTTTATACAATCTGTTGAATTGAGGTGCGAAAGTATGGTCGAGTATATTAAGGTGCCAGACATGAACGACAGTTTCTCACGGGTCATCTTGTGCCGACAGGAGTACCTGATACGGTTCATGTATAACGGTACATATGATTATTGGACGTTCGGGGTGTATGACATCAACAGGAACATCCTGTTACAGCAAAGGCGGATTGTACCGCTGGCGCCACTGACGCACTTCGATCTGTCGGTGCATATCCCGCAGGGAATATTTGGGTGTTTTACGAATTTAAAGCATGTCGGGCGCGATGATTTTGTGGATGGGAATGCCGAGTTTGCATTCATCCCATGGGAAGACCTGGCAGAATGGAGTGAGAGGAATGAGATTATTCGATAGGCAGGTGAGAGTATCCATCGGTGGGAGCGGCGGCTCCGGATTTGAAATCGGCGCTGCAGGAGCCAATGGCATCCCGCTCCATGTGAAGTTCTCCTTTGAAAAAGCAGATGTGGAGAGCCCTAATACGGGGAAAGTCACAATATGGAACCTGAACAGGGAACACCTGTCTGAATTGGAGAAAAAGGATTGTATGGTCGTTGTTAAGGCAGGATATGCGGACAGCATCAGTGAAGCATTTGCAGGGACCGTCACCCGTGCGACCACTACAAAAGAAGGCGCTGACAGTATGACGGAGATAGAACTGTCGTCCTGTATGGTGGAACTGCGGGACACGAGCTTTTCCCTGTCTTATGCAGAGGGTACCAAAACGGATGTTATCTATCAGGAGATAGCGGCACAGATGGGCCTGCCGATGAGCAGTTCCGCTGGCGCGATGGAAAAGCCAACGGTATTGACAGCGGGATTCAGTTTTGTGGGAGGCGCGAAGGACCTCTTGAACCGCCTGACACGCATGGACGGCATCAATTGGACGATACAGGACGGTGCTATGCAGCTATTAAAACCGGGTGAACCGATAGCTGCTGATTGCTATGAGCTGAACGCGGGGAGCGGCCTGATCGGGGTGCCGAAGCGTGTAAACATATCTGTGGGGAGCGGGAGCAGTAAGGGAGGCTCAGAGACAGCAGATGCAGGAGGTGAGTCAGCACAGCTAGGATGGGAAGTGACTTATCTTATGAACTTGGCCATAGGGGTGAACAGTTATATCCATATCAGCAGCGAAGCAGTGAATGGATATTTCAGGGTACAGAAGGTGGCCATTGATGGAGACAACTATGAGGGCGATTGGCAGTGTCGGGCAACGGTATTGGAGGTGACAGGGGCATGATGCAGGAATTTGTACAGCAGATAGAGAATACGACCAGAGAGTCCATCTATGGCATCCATACAGCGCTCCCTGGTACGATATCTGCATTTGATCCGGCTACTGGGATGGCGACCATCAGACCGGAAGGAACAGTGGCGATGAAGAACGGTAAGCGCCTCAAGTATCCCTCTGTCGTAAAGGTGCCGGTCATCTTCCCACGGGCGGGTGGCCAGGATACGGTGATAGCTTTTCCGGTGAAGCCAGGAGATGGGTGCCTGGTCATCATCTGTGAGAATGACCTGAAACCGTGGATGAGCCACGGGAAAGAGACGGAGAGTGACATGAAGTTCGACCTTACCAATGCCGTGTGCATCCCCGGGCTGTTTAGCGAGGGGAATGAGGCAGCGCAGAAGGCGGTGGAGGAAAATGCAGTCATCATCAAGAACAAGGAAATGGAGATGATGATAAAGGAAGACAGATTCCAGGTCAAGCATGAACAGAACAGACTGCAGATGGGGACGGACGGTGTAAACATCAAGTGCGGCGGGAAGAGCCTGAGTGTCAGGGATTCCCGCATTGAGATAGAGGGGGACCTTTATGTGAGCGGTTCCATCGTGGAAGGAGGATGATCATGGCATGAGGGATATCCTACTTGACAGAGACGGGGATATCAAGCTGACGGAAGACGGCGATATCTTACTTGTGACGAGCCCGGTACAGGCGGTCATGATAAAACTGCGGTGGTACTTTGCAGAATGGGTATTCGACCCGGAAAAGGGGATTCCCTGGTTTGAGTCTATCCTGGTGAAAGACCCGGACATCGAGGGCATCAAGAAACGGTTGATCCGGGAGATGCTGGATGTGGATGATGTATCAGAAGTAACGAGGATGGATATCTCTGTTGACACAAAGACCAGACAGGCAGATATCCGTTTTATCATCCGGACGGATAAAGAGACCTATGATGAGGAGGTGTTACTGCATGGATGAACATGGCGTGACGCAGAAAGGCTTTGTGAGGAAGCGTCTGGATGAGATAAAGGACAGCGTATATGGGAAGCTGAAAGAAGGCTGGGGATATGATATAACGATCAACCCGCAGTCTGTCTTAAATGTTCTGGTCACAGGATTCGCAGATGAAGTCGCAAAACTGTGGGAAGTTGCCGAGCATACCTATTATGCAATGTATACGATGAGCGCGGAAGGGTCTAACCTGGATAATGCCATGCAGTTTGGCGGCATCACGAGAGAGCGGGATTCCCGGACGGTCTATATGCTAGCGTGCACGGCACCGGATGATACAGTCGTCCCCTATGGTGTGCTGGTGAGATCCGCGACAAATCCTGCAAAGACATTCCGATGCACGAACACGCAGGTGATCGGAAGAGAGAACTTCCGAAAGGTCGTGATAAAGCCCTATATGGAATCCGGCATCGACTTGTTTTACGTGACCATTAACAGAAACAGCTATCAATACGTATTGCAGCCGGGAGATGGTGCGTTGGAAGTCATCAAGGCGTTTAAGGGCATGATAGACGAAAAGGGGATAAAGGTAGAGGTAGATGAAGAGAACCTGTCCCTGGGTCTGGAAGATATCTACAAACAGACCTCAAATACGCTGGCAATATCCAATAACCTGCTGATAGAGACTGTGACGTCTAATATCTTATTTGAAAGTATGGAATATGGCCCAGTCATCATAGCAGATGGCCTGATCAAGGAGATGGTCACCCTGGATACAGGCATCCGGGAGATTACGAATGATATAGCGCCGGTACCTGGCCGGTTTGAAGCAGATGATGTGGAAGCCAGACAGAACTTTGTAAAGCGATGCGCCACACGTTCCAAGAATATGATAGAGAGCGTCACGGCAGAGATATATAATTCCGTTGACAACGTGCTTTCTGTAGCGGGCTATGAAAACGATACAGAGAGCACAGATCGGGAAGGAAGGCCGCCTAAATCCGTGGAGTTCATCGTAGATGGAGGAGATGAGGGCGAGATAGCCAATATCATCTACCAGAAGAAGACAAACGGTGTCAGGGCCTATGGGAGCGTTCTCATGGATGTGGCAGATGTTTTTGGTAACATCCATAAAGTAGGGTTCAATAGGCCAGATTACAAGTATATATGGCTGAGAGTCGTAATCACAAAGGAACAAGGAAGACAGCTCGCACCAAACTATATCCAGCTCGCACAGGATTCTATCCTGGAGGATACAAAAGTGCTCCAGGTAGGTGACAGTGTGTACCTGCAGAAACTCTTGACCAATATCTATAAGAACCTGGCGGCTGTTTCCATGGTGGATATCAGGGCGTATGCAGCGGATTCGGAAAAGTATATCCCGACAGAGTCTGAGTATGCATCGGGAAATATTGAAATAAGTCACAGGCAAAAGGCTGTCTTTGATGTATCGAGGATCGAGGTGACCTTGCATGATTGATGCTATGACGATAACAAAGAGTTTTCTTGGCAGGCTTCCGGAGCAGTTCAAGAGAAAACATAACATCGAAGTGCTCGTAAAAGCATTTGCCGAGGAGCTGGAAGAACTCGAGGAAGCGTTCAGAGAACTTGAGACGCTGCGCGCAATATGTACGGCCTTCGGTAAGCAGCTTGACGGTATCGGTGAGATCGTGAACCTGTCGAGGGTGGAATCCACGGCCTATGCCGGCATCATAGATTTCTTCGTCTTGGATGATGAGAGATACCGCCTGTTCTTGATGTATAAGGCACTCCGTAATGCGAGCACATGCACCTATCCGGAACTGATGGAGATATGCAGACTCCTCTATGATGCAAAACTTTTGTATTACAGAGAGTATGACGACCATCCGGCACACTTTCAGGTCATGGTGGGGGCAAGGTTCCAGGAGTGGATGATGGGTATGCTCAACAACGTGAATCTGACGGTGAAACCAGGCGGTGTTTCCGTGGAAATGAAATTTTTTGAACTTGAGTTTTTTGGATTTCGGGATCTCAACAAAGAGGCACTGGGATTCGGGGAGGGCAAGTTCTTGCACATCATAGGAGAGGAGGGATAAAGATGTCAGATCTGGAGAATATGGCAGGCGGATATATCAATACGGCGGAGGAAAAGGAGTTATACGAGAGCCTATTTGCGGATACGGGGAGCCGGGAGAACATAAGCGTTAAGGATTGGACATCCGGATGGCCTGCGATAGTTGGCGGCATCAATGGGATACCGACCTCAAGACAGTTCAACACCTTACAGCATATCACAGACCTGAAATGCTTCATACTCTATCAGGCAGTCGTAGCTTTGCAGCAGGCAGGCGCTACAGGCATCAGGATAGGACCGCCGCAGGAATTGGAAAAGAACATGATCTTACTGGAGACGATAAAAGGGACAGATAAGATTGTGAGGGTACGCCGGAAGGACAGTGAGGGGAATGAAGCGGTGTATGATCTGGCAGCGGTATTTAAGATGGCCGGAAAACGGGAGAACATACAGTCAGGGGATACCCTGGCGGTATTGTTTGGCAAGATAATGCGTTTTTTTGAGGACATGAAAGCAACATGCTTTTCGGAGGCAGATGATCCCTTTGTGCAGATGACAGAGCTTACCTATAAGCCGCCATCACTGCGCACCAAGGGTACTCTTTATGGACTCATCACAGATAAGAGAGGACTTATCATAGAGTATTTTGACCGTTATGTACAGGGAACTGAGGAACCGACTGTGGAAAGGACCCTCTATGGGATCGAGACGCAGGAGAGGACATCTGCGCAAGAGGATACTAGTCCATATGCCGGGATATTGAACAATATCGTTCACATAGAAGACGGGCAGGAAGTAGAGAGAAGACCGTTCATGATCTATGCCGTAAATAAACAGACAAGGAGGTAAGGAAGGACATGGCTGAGAGCACGACAAGGTACAGGATAGAAGAATTTCAGGACCATCAGGGAAATGTCGTCTATCCGCAAACAGACGCACGAGCAGTATGGGCGGGTGAGCAGTCGCTGCATTCATTGCTGAGTGCAGAGATAACAGATGAACAGATCGATAGCGTATTGAATGAACAGGGAGGTGTATCATGAAGACTATAGCAGAACAGATCTTAAGTGGACTAAATAAATTTTATGCAGCGTTTCAGACCAAGCGGGTCCTTAAGACCATGGAGGAAGTCGAGGCGAACACGAGCGAGGCAAATCTGGTGGCGGCGCCAGTGGTCGCTGAGTTAAATGATAAATTAGCCGGGTGCTCGTTTGCACAGGAAGGGAATGATTTCTATATCGTAGGTGCTGATGCAGTACGAAAAAAATTGGGTAGTGGTGATATCTCACTACTTGACTCTACTTACGCTGGTAGCGTAAATAAATCAATACGGGTAACGAAATCTGGTAAAACACTGATTATAGCATCTATTGGGGGATATAATACTTCAAGCTCGAACCAATATGGTACAGTAACGATCAAAGTAAATAATAATAGTAAAGGGAGTTTTTCGCTAACAATGCCTGCAACAGCAGCCACCGTATCATCTGGATATAAAATAATCGATGTTGCTGAGGGAGATGTAATAAATATAATGGGCAATTTTTCGTATGCATTTGCGGGCAGCACTTTTTATATATATTCGTTTTTGATTGGCTGATAGAGGTTAACGATATGTTATCGTAATCAATCCCGTTGCACTCTGCTCCGTCTGCTCGATATATATACCCTTATAACCTTTTGTTGCAATATTTCCAGAGTTTCCTATATTTAGCTTTTGACTAATTACTTGCCTATAGCCGTATGCACCACTTCTTATACCTGTAATGTTGCTATAACGTAGAGACGCGATGTCGGTTGGAAATGATGTTGTAAGCCCAATGATAAAATTACCAGCACCGCCAATAAAGTATTGAACTGAATCACAGCCAAAAGTAGGCAAAAGGATAATACCATACCCGCCGCCATATTTATTTAAATACATAGGTACTGAGACTCCGTTAACGGAACTAAAAGGGAATACTGTATCAGCACCCCCGGTCTTATATCCTGTAATCTTGCCAGTACCATCTTTGATCCACTCCGGTTGCCCGGCTAATTTATCATTTAATGCAACATCAGACATAAAAGAACCCCAAAAGAAACGATAGCAATATTGCTTCTTTTTTATATAAAGACTTACCAGAAAGAAGGTGAAAACAATGGATGACTATATTGCCAGAAAAGAGCACGAGGAGTTCTGCAGACGTATGGAGGCAGAGAACAAGCGGCTTGAAGATGAGAACAACCGTCAGAACAAGCGCATCGGGATCATCGAAGAAAAGCTTGAAGAATTGATCGATCTGTCATCTTCTATAAAGTCGATGACTACAGAAATCAAGACGATGACAAAAGAGATCGAGAAGATGGGAAAACGCCTCGAAACTCTGGAGGACAGAGACGGGGAAACATGGCGTACGGTTGTAAGTCATGTGGTCACTGCGGTTGTTGGTGCAGTGATATGCTACATATTTGCACAGATTGGGATGTAGACGAAACTTAGTATCTCAAGATAGCCCAATAAGTCTATAGAGACTTTGAGAATAAAAAATATAGGAGGACAAGAAAAGATGATGAAAGAGATCAATTGGAAGAGGAAACTGACAAGTAGGAAGCTGTGGACAGCGGTAGCATCGTTTGTATCTATGATGATCGTGGCTACAGGCGGTGCAGAGAACACAGCGACTCAGGTAACGGCACTCATCATGGCTGGCGCATCGGTGGTAGCCTATATCATTGGGGAGGGGTTAACAGACTCAGCCAATGCGGAGACGTCGGTGAATGATTCTGCAGAAATCATGGAGGAGTGATCATGACGATAGGAATTAATTGCGGTCATACGATCAGCGGTGCCGGTTATGGCGCCGTTGGAATTATAAAGGAAAGTGAGCATACCAGGCTGGTAGGACAGGCTGTCATGGCTATGTTTCGGGCAGCGGGTATTGTAGTCGTTGATTGTACAGTAGATAATGCCAATGCTCAGAGTGAATATCTGGCTGCGACTGTAGCATTGGCCAACAGGCAGGAACTTGACTGGTTCATATCGATTCATTTCAACGCTTCTGGAAATCACGCAGGACATGGAACAGAAGTATATACATATGCCGGCAAGGAATATCCGGAAGCACTGAGAATAAGTGAGAACCTTGAGAGCCTTGGATTCAGGAACCGGGGCGTTAAGAATGGAGCAGGCCTTTATGTGATAAAAAATACACGGGCAAGAGCGATGCTGATAGAAGTATGTTTCTGTGATAATCAGCATGATGTTGAGTTGTACCAGGCAGCAGGTGTACAGAAGATAGCAGAAGCAATATGTTCTGCTCTGTGCGGTAATAAAGCTGGAGAGGAGCATCCTGGCGAGACAGAGATCATGGGCAGCAGTATTGCCACAGCGGAGCAGCTCAAGGCACTGTTGTTGTACATGAATCCACAGGCAGCAGGATACGCACATCTTGCGGACATCTTCTTAGAAGAGGGCAAAAAGGAAGGTGTAAGAGGTGATGGAGCGTTCTGTCAGAGCCTCATTGAGACAGGATATTTTAAGTTCGGAGGGGATGTAAGACCAGAACAATACAATTACGCTGGCCTTGGGGCAACGGGCGGTGTGCCTGGACTTTATTTTGCTGATGAGCGAACAGGAATCAGAGCGCAGATACAACACTTAAAAGCCTATGCATCTGCAGAGGCTTTATGCCAAGATTGCGTTGACCCACGATATAAGTATGTCAAGAAAGGATGCGCGCCAACCTTTGAGCAGCTTTCCGGGAAATGGGCTGTGCCGGGATTCTCTGGATACCCAAGCCTGCAGGCGGCTAGAGCGGCAAAGGATAGCTATGGTGACCATATAGCAGAATTACTCGATCATGCGACAAAGATTTCTGTTGCGACGTCGCAACAAGATACAGATGAGATGGCTCCGGAAGGGATGCTTTACGTCGTACAGGTAGGGGCATATAAGAATCTTAATAATGCAAAAAGACTACAGAAGAGCCTTGAGGCGCAGGGGATTGTATCTCTGATAAATCAGTATAAAGTTGCAGAGTAAATGAAATAGGCGGTAGATTGCTCTATCGCCTATTTTTTAGATATTGTCATTTAACAAGTGCTGGTGTGAATCCCTTGGATTCAGATTTTCAATATCATATTCTTTTCTCATTGGATTTCACCTCATACATTTTTCCATATGCTTTTTAAATAACGTATACATCTGGCTCAAAAACATCTCATCTCTCACATCATCGACATTTTCAAGCATTGACATTATTATAGTTTTATAGGGATAACGGCTGTTGTATGTAATACTGAAGACCGGGCCGCCTTTATCAAGATGGAAACGGTGCATATCTGCTTTCATTTTGCCAAGTTCCTTTTCAAGCTTTTCCTGATTTTGTAATAGCATCTGCATCTGATCAGGTTGCACCGGTGCAACAGCGTGTGTTTGGCCGGATAAAAAGTCTTCCATTTCGTGAAAGCGGTTGATGTAGCGGGCAGTAAATTCAGTGCCTTTTGTTCCGGTTAACTTATTGGCTATGAAATCACAACCTTTTTTAGTTATCAGATAGCAGGGGCGAAGTTGGTTATTTGCGTCAATATATACAGATTCTTTGAAAAAATCGCCCAATCCAATTTTGGATTCGGCTAATTGCTCAATATATGTCCGTATATCCCGCATCAATTTGCCATGGTCTTTTTTTACCATACCAGCTACTTCACGACTGTCTAAAAATTGATAGATTTCTCTCATAGACTAATCTCCTTTCGATGTTTGACAACCACATCAAAAGAAGATACAATGATTATGCATACTCCTTTTGGTGTGTGTGTGATTATAAGAGCGACCGTTACTTGTCCAGAGCGCCGGTTGCTCTTATTTCGTTATAGACCTTATCTATCCCGCGCATGACAACTTCATATTGTGTCATTCCTGTCTTTTCACAGCACAAGAGTAGTTTTTTCCTATCTTCTTTTGTTGCACGGATTTTGATGACATCATGTTTAGGATTTTCGGTAGGTCTTCCTGTTCTTGGTGACATTCTTACCTCCTTTTTATCTTTATACATACAAATAGTAATATATGTGTACACGTAAGTCAATACTTAAAATAAAAAAGAGAGCATCAGCCCTCTATTTTTTTAAAATCATGCTATTTAGTTTATCTCTATCCCATAACTTAACTCCTAATGCATTGGCTTCTTCAATGGCTTGAGTTGTGAAATATCTATTTGTTAGAACTACAGCAATATCTTTGTTATAGAATCCTTTTCCGCTATGGGCTTGTTGTATAGCAGCATTTCCTATATCGGAAGAATAACATTTACATTGGATTGCATATGTAATATCGTCTTTTTTGGCCAATATATCAATTCCATGATCTCCGCTTCCCTGGGTGACTTCTACGTCTTCAAAACCACATTCTCTAATAATATCAGCACAAAAGTATTCAAATTGATGTCCATCCATATTATCAATATTTATTTCTGAATTCATATTTGTTGATACATTGGAGTAATTTGGTATGTATTTGCATATGTCAAAAAAGTTTTCACGGGAAATTAAAGTATTATATAGGTTTTTATCTTCGTCATATGATATTATTTCCAATTTTTCCATTATATTTAAATAGTCAATTATTTCATTAGGAGGGAGAATATCATATATACTTTCCATTCCGGAAGAAAAGATTATATCTCCTAGATCTATGAAATTCTTCTTATCGAATGTTGTGTGTTCACATTTGAATAATTCAGGATCATAAAAATCAATAAATTTTTCAAAGTTTTCAAGATCCATTATTATTTTTTTATTTTTATCTAATATATTTGCTTCTTGCATTTCTTGTATAATTCTTTTTAAATCATTTTCCGTAAGCCGATATTCTCTCATAAGTGGTATTATGTTTATTCTGTTTTGTTCCAAAATTTCTCTGACAACATCAATAAAAAAGATATGCAGGCCATTTATTATTTGACGATTGGACTTATACGGATTATTCTTTTCTGGATTTTCTTCAATTGAAACTTCATTAGAAGAAAAAACAGAAATATCGTCCTGTAGTTCATCCAATATTTCTATTGTGTTACTTTTGGCGTTAGTATCTTCACTTAACTGGTTTTCAGATTCAGTTGGTTGTTCTTTTAATGTTTCAGTAATATTGCTATCAGTAAGGGTATCTTCACATAATTGAATTTTAGATTCGTCTTGTGATTCTTCTGATAATTCAGTTTTTTTAATATTATCCAAAGAGATATTGTTTGTATGCATTTCAAAGCCTGCTTTTTGCTGAACATTTTCTCTGTCTTTAACATCATAAAAAAGATTCGTTTTATCCTCATAATGAGTCTCTACATCAAAGTTAATAGTTGTATTTACAGGCTCTTTCGTACTCTGTAGTCTCAAGGCATCTAATAGTTTATTCATTAATAGCATATACGTTTCTCCGGTTGTTGGTTAATATGAAGTGCTGTTAGACTTGATTATCGGAAATATCTTTACCACACTCAGGGCATTTGATTATTGCCATACTTTTATTCCTCCGTTTTTTTTCTGAATTATATCATAAAACTACAAAATATAAAATACAATACATTGATTATCATAGTATAATCACAAAAAGGAGTAGTAAAAATCGCATACTACAGAAAACTCCCCCTGCCCGCCAGAAAAGGCAGCCGCAGTAGCTCCGAAATCAATGCTTTGGTCAATGGAAAGGTCGGTGGCCGGATCCAGACCGTTCTTTTTCAGGATATATTCAAAGACCATTTCAGGCATACCGCCGGCTCTCCCGCCGAGCACCTCTTTGCCCACCAGCATATCCCACTGAAACTCATCGATGGGCTCTCTGGATACCAGGAAATTTCCTGCCCGCTGGGTAAGCTGAGCGAAATTTACCGCATAGTCCTCTGCCCCTTCTTTATAAGTATAGATAGTACTCTCACTTCCCATGAAGCCTATGTCTGCCTCACCTGTCAAAAGTGCTGTCATGGTCTTATCGGCACCGAATCCGGTAACCAAGATCAGGTCAATTCCCTCCTCCTCAAAGTAACCTTCCTCGATTGCCACGTACATAGGTGCATAGAAGATAGAATGTGCCACTTCGTTAAGTACTACGGATGTCTTTGCTTTAGCGGAAGATGTATCCCCTGCGCTTCCTGTCTGTGTTCCACAGCCATAGAGAGTGCCTATGACCAGAACGATCACAAGAAGCAAACTGCATATTTTTTTCATGATCCTCCTCGAATTGCCAGAAAGAAATCTGTCAATTCCTGAAAACATATTTATTATAGCCTATGCAGGACAGCGTAAGAAGTGAAGCAATAGAGAATAATATTGCTGTGACATATTCAATTTTTCATTACTTTTCCGGTTGTAAAGATATGTACGGATAATTCTCTTGTCCTTGCATAAAGGGGTATGGTATACTATACAAGGGTCATTCTGTGGGTAGTATAAAGTGTTAATTGTCGTTTTAAGGGTATATAGTAAATGTATCAATATCAGGAGGATGGCAGAATGAACAAGGAATGCGTATTTAGTGAAGGAAAGGCGATGAACAGGGTAGCCCTGTCCTGTCATACAGTGTTGGCAGCTGTTCTGGCACTATCTTATCTTCTGGAGGTAATAAAGGGCGACAGGACGATTGAGTATTATCTGATCTTTTTAGCTTTGGCAGTGGGACCGGTCATTGTTGAGTTCCTGATGTATAAGAAAAGCCCGGAGAATGTGAGGCTTAAGTATGCGATAGGTGTTACATATACGATATTCTATGTGTTTGTGGTATTCACAACGGTGAACATGATTGCGTTTACCTTTATCATACCAATTTATTTAGTCTTGATCCTGTATTCTGATTTTAAATTGTGCGTGGGAGTGTCGGGCGTAGGATTTTTCGTCAATGTGGTATTTTTAGTCTGGCAGGGGATTGTAGGAAATATTGCGGCTGCTGATGCTGCAACTTATGAGATTCGGCTCTTTTTACTTTTGCTGATCGGAATCTTTATCTGTCTGTCTACCAGGACACTGGATAAGATTAATAAAGTGAAACTTGAGGAGTTAAATAGAGAAAAAGATAATGTATCCGGTCTGCTTGACAGAGTGATGAACATATCCGGGCAGATGTCCGAGGGGATTGTGGATGTAGCAGAACAGATGAAGGAATTGGGCTCTGCGGTATCCGAGACCACAAATGCAATGCAGGAGGTATCAGCGGGCACCAATGAGGCGGCGGAATCTATACAGAATCAGTTGGGGAAGACGGAAGAAATCCAGGATCACATCGGGCAGATGAATGATGTGATGGATGCTATTGCCCACAGTATGGAAGAGGCCAAGGGAAATGTGCATCTGGGTAAAGAAAATATAGATACACTGGTGAAGCAGATGACAGTCTCTGAGGGAGCCGGCAGAGAAGTGGTGGAAGATATGAAAGCATTGGAAGAGTACACATCCAATATGCAGTCTATCATCGACCTGATTACCAATGTGGCAAGTCAGACCAGTCTGCTTGCTTTAAATGCCAGCATTGAGGCGGCACGCGCCGGGGAAGCGGGTAGAGGCTTTGCGGTGGTGGCATCAGAGATATCCAGTCTGGCGAACCAGACCCAGAGCGCCACAGTCAACATCACAGATGTGATTCAAAGTGTTTCAGAGAAACTGGGCATTGCCATGAAAGCAGTGGATCAGCTGATGCAGAGCAATGCGAAGCAGAATGAATCTGCCACGGCGGCGGCAGACAGCTTTGAGAAAATTGCAGACAGTACGAACCAGGTAGATGAGCAGAACGGGCGCCTGGATCGGGCTATGGAGCAGCTGGCGGCGGCCAATGGCGTCATTGTGGAGAGTATACAGACGATTTCAGCGATTATGGAAGAAGTATCTGCGCATTCGCAGGAAACCTATTCCGTGAGCGAAAGAAATACAAAGATTGTAGGTGAAGTGGAACGGTTAGTGGAGGATTTAAGCAGTCAGGCTAAGCGGCTGAACCAGAGCCAGGATATGTGACGGAGTGCATGATTATGGCAGACTTCATCTCACTGTTATGCAAGGGGCTGCATGTCAGCCAGGCACCTTATATTTAAGGTTGGTGTCTGTTGATATATAGTAAATGACATAATAAATAATTAATGGAGGGTTAAGTATGGGTATCATGACAAGATTCAAGGACATTATGGCGGCCAATGTGAATGCGCTCTTAGACAAGGCAGAAGACCCGGAAAAGATGATTGATCAGTATCTGCGGAACTTAGAATCCGATTTTGCCAAAGTAAAAGCGGAGACAGCATCTGTCATGGCGGAGGAGAAGTCGGCCAGAAGGAAACTGGATGAGTGCAATGAGGAGATTGCTAAGATGGGCGAGTATGCCAAAAAGGCAGTGGCAGCAGGTAATGACAATGATGCCCGCCGGTTCTTAGAGAAAAAGAGCGAGCTTACCCAGAAGCAGGAAGTCCTTACGAAAAATCATGAACTTGCACAGGCTAATTCTGTCAAGATGAGACAGATGCATGACAAGCTGGAGAGTGATATCCAGGCTATGAAGAGCAAGCGTGACATGCTCAAAGCCAAGGTCAAAGTGGCAGAGACCCAGAGAAAGATTAATGAGATGGGTTCCGGTATGGAAAGTGCGGGTAACAATGCGGCGGCTTTTGAGAGAATGGAAGAGAAAGTCAACAGGATGCTAGATGAGGCAGATGCAGTTGGAGAATTGAATACTTCCAGCGAAGAGGAGGACCTTGATAAGCTAGCATCTAAGTATGACAGCACGGAGACTGTTTCAGCGGTAGATGACGAGCTGGCGGCGTTAAAGGCAGAAATGGGCATGTAAGGACAGTTATATACAGAGACATAAGGAGAAAGAAATGGGATTTTTTAAGAACCAGTTTTCCAGTGTGATAGAGTGGAATGAGACCAGAGAGGGTGTCTTATTCTATAAATTTCAGAATCAGGAGATTAAGAAGGGTTCCAGACTGATCATTCGTCCGGGACAGGACGCGATATTTCTATACAATGGCCGTGTAGAAGGTATTTTTGAGGATGACGGCGACTATGATATTGAGTCAGATATTATTCCTTTTCTGACTACCCTGAAGAGTTTTAAATTTGGTTTCAGTACACCTCTTCGGGCGGAAATACTCTTTATTAATACCAAGGAACTGTTAGTGAAATGGGGCACCAAGAACGCTATCAATCTGCCTGCTCCGGGACTTCCGGGTGGTATGCCCATCCGTGCTTTCGGTACCTTCAACTGTAAGATTGTGGAGCATGATGTGGTCATTGAGAAGCTGGCAGGCATCCGTCAGATATACACGGTAGAGGATGTAAAAGAGCGGATTGTTGCAAGTCTTGACCAGCTGCTTATGGCATGGATCAGCAGAGAGGGACGGGATATGTTTAATCTGCAGGCGGATGCCAGAAACATTGCCAAAGGGATTGCCAGCGATCTTGATATGGATATGCGCAGGATTGGAATTGGAATCACGGATTTTACAATCGAAAGCTTTTCTTATCCGGAAGAAATCAAGAAAATGCAGGAGAAGGCGGCAGCCCAGTCCATGGTGGGCGATATGGGCAGATATACCCAGATAGCGGCGGCAGATGCCATGGGCAAAGGCGGCGGTGGCAGTCATATGGCTGCTGATATGGTGAGCATGCAGATGGGGATGGCCATGGGACAGCAGATGGTCAACCAGATGAATCTGAATGGCAGTTCCAATATGGGGCAGCCTCAGCAGATGGGAACAGGAACAGGGCCTAAGTTCTGCCCGAACTGCGGCACGCCGACCACGGGATCAAAATTCTGTGGAAACTGTGGTAATCAATTATTCTAAAAAGATTGAGTAAAATTGTTCAAAGATTTGACAGGCATGAAAGCATGCAGATACAGAATTTTTGACAGTGACGATAACAGCAGCTTGAGGATTAGGAAACAATGAGCATATACGATACACTGAATGAAAGACAGAAGCAGGCTGTCATGCAGACACAGGGACCGGTTCTGATTTTAGCAGGGGCCGGTTCCGGCAAGACAAGAGTGCTGACACACAGGGTGGCATACCTGATCGATAGAGAGGGCGTGGCGCCTTATCATATTCTGGCCATTACCTTTACCAATAAGGCGGCTGGTGAGATGCGGGAAAGAGTCGATAAGATTGTGGGATTTGGGGCAGAGCAGATCTGGGTATCCACATTTCATTCCACTTGTGTCAGGATCCTGCGCAGATATATTGACCGCCTGGGATATGATAATAATTTCACAATCTATGATACGGATGACCAGAAAGGTATCATGAAGGAAGTCTGTAAAAAACTGCAGATTGATACCAAAATGCTGAAAGAACGCACGATTATGAGTGCCATATCTTCCGCCAAAGATGAATTGATTGATCCCATACAGTACGAGATGCAGAATGGTTTTGATTATAACGGCGGTAAGATTGCCAAGGCTTATCGGGCTTATCAGGAAACCCTGAAAAAGAATAATGCCCTGGACTTCGATGATTTGATCATGAAAACGGTGGAGCTTTTTAAGGCAGATGCCCAGGTGCTTGAAAGCTATCAGCAGCGTTTCCGCTATATTATGGTGGATGAGTATCAGGACACCAATACGGCTCAGTTTGAACTGATCAGGCTTCTGGCAGACAAATACAGGAATCTGTGTGTGGTGGGCGATGACGATCAGTCCATTTATAAGTTCCGGGGAGCTAATATCCGTAATATTCTGGATTTTGAGAAGATATACCCGGAGGCCTGTGTCATTAAGCTGGAACAGAATTACCGCTCCACCCAGGTGGTTTTGGATGCAGCCAATGCCGTCATCCGTAATAATACCGGACGGAAAGATAAGGCACTCTGGACAGAGAAGACGGAAGGAAACCGGATTCATTTCAGACAGTTTGACACGGCTTATGAGGAGGCCGAATACATAGCCGGGGATGTGGCAAAGAAGGCCAGGAAAGGGGAGGCTTCTTACGGAAGCTGTGCGGTCCTTTACCGTACCAATGCCCAGGCCCGCCTTTTGGAAGAACGTTTTATTATGGAAGGGATTCCCTATGATGTGATTGGTGGGACCAATTTCTATTCGAGGCGGGAGATTAAAGATATTCTGGCGTACTTAAAGACCATCGACAATGGGAGGGATGATGTGGCAGTGAAACGAATCATCAATGTGCCCAGACGAGGGATTGGGGCCACCACCATTGTGCGGGTGCAGGAGTATGCGGATGAAAGGAATATCAGCTTTTATGATGCCCTGCGGGAAGCGGATCAGATTATGACCATAGGCAGAAGTGCCGCGAAATTAAAGCCCTTTGTGAACATGATACAGGCTTTCAGGAGTAAAATGGAGTTTTATGGTCTGGAAGAACTGGTCAAGGATATTTTGGAAACTACAGGGTACAGAAAAGAACTGGAAGAATCTGACGAAGAAGATGCGGCAGACCGTATTGAAAATATCGAGGAACTGATCAATAAAGTGGTTTCTTATGAAGAGACGCACGATGAGCCGCTCCTTAGCGAGTTTCTGGAAGAAGTGGCACTGGTGGCAGATGTTGATAGGGTGGAGGAGGACTGCGACAGGGTTCTCCTGATGACACTGCACAGCGCCAAGGGGTTGGAATTTCCCCACATCTATCTGGCAGGTATGGAGGATGGCATTTTTCCAAGCTATATGACGATCACGGCAGATGATCCCATGGAGATTGAGGAGGAGAGACGCCTTGCCTATGTGGGGATTACCAGAGCCAAAGACGATCTGACCCTGACCTGTGCCAGGCAGCGGATGATTCGTGGTGAGACACAGTATAACCCGGTGAGTCGTTTCGTGAAGGAGATACCGCCGCTGTTGATGGATAATACATTGCCAGCGCCAAAACGAAAAGAGTACGAAACCTATGAAGAGGATTCGGAAGAAAGAAGCAGATTCCGGGCGAAGCCCTTTAGCGGCAGTGCCAAACTTCAGATGGCAGAAAAGACATATGAAATGGAGCCGCCAAAACCGACTGTGTCAGTGACGCCAAAAGCATTTACGGCAAAGCCGAAAGCCGTGGTGCGTCCCAAACGGACAGCCCTTGAGAACCAGCCCTATATCACGAAGATGAATCAGGGTGTTGGGGCAGTTTCCATAGAACCTGTGACAAGTACCAGACTCGGTTATGAAGTGGGTGACAGAGTGCGTCATATGCGCTACGGCGAGGGTACGGTCCTCAGGATTGAGGCAGGGCCAAGGGACAGCCAGGTGACGGTGGTCTTTGATGAGATAGGGCAGAAGATTATGTATGCCGGCTTTGCCAAACTTCAGAAAGTATAATTTTATATTTTTCATAAAAAATTTATTGGGAACATATAGTAAAAAGCAAGAAGAAGTGGTATATTAAATTCATATAGGTTTGTGAATGTGATAACAAAATGACAGGAAAGAGAGGGTATATCATGAGAAAAGCAGAGGTTTTGAATAAATTAGATGAGATTCTGGATAATGCACATGTGAGTGAACTTCTGGGCAGGAAAAAGGAAGAGGAGAAGAAGTGTAACAAACTTCTGTGGGTATTTGCTGTAATCGGTGCAGTTGCCGCAGTTGCTGCTATCGCATATGCCGTCTACCGTTATCTGACACCTGATTATCTGGAAGATTTTGAGGACGATTTCGATGATGACTTCGACGATGATTTCTTTGAGGATGAAGAAGAGGAAGAAGCGGGCGAATAATCCGGATGTTTTGAACAGGTGGGGGATGTATAGCATCTCCCGCCTTTTTAGGTTATATAAAAGAGGGAGAGCAAGGATATGAAAAAGGGACAAGTAGTGGAAGGTTTCGTGACGAGAATAGACTTTCCAAACAAGGGAATTGTGGCGTGTGAGGAAGGAACTTGTGTAGTAAAAAACGCTATACCGGGGCAAAAAGTGCGTGCTGTCATCAACAAAGCGAGGAAGGGAAAGGCAGAAGGGCGCCTTCTGGAAGTTCTGGAAACTTCCCCGTTGGAGCAGGAAAGTCCCTGTCCTCATTTTGGACAGTGCGGCAGCTGTATTTACTTGAGCCTGCCTTATGAAGAAACTCTGAAAATAAAAGAAGAACAGGTAAGACGCCTGCTTGAGCCAGTGCTGTCCAGACAGCAGGAGGACTGGCATTATGAAAGCGCCAAGGCCAATCCTGCGGTTTTTGGCTATCGCAATAAGATGGAGTTTACTTTTGGGGATGAGATTAAAGATGGGCCTCTGGCCCTTGGCATGCATAAGAGAGGGAGCTTCTATGATATCGTGTCAGTGAAAGATTGCCAGATTGTGGACGAGGATTATCGAAAGATTTTAGTCTGCACCTTGCAATTTTTTCAGGAAAAGAAAGAGGAGGGAATGGCGGTAAATTTTTATCACAGACTGAGGCATGATGGCTATTTAAGACACCTTCTTGTGCGCAAGGCCGCACGAACGGGGGAGATTCTTCTGGCGTTGGTGACCACAACCCAGACAGAGGGGATTCCGGAGACAGAGCTGCTTAAAGCGTGGCAGGAACAGCTGCTTCAGCTTCCCATACAGGGCGAGATTGTGGGCATGATGCATGTAAAGAATGATTCCCAGGCAGACGTGGTGCAGAGCGATGAGACAGTGCTTATGTATGGGCGGGATTATTTCTATGAGGAACTGCTGGGATTGAAATTTAAGATTTCCCTGTTTTCCTTTTTTCAGACCAACAGTTTAAGTGCAGAACTTCTGTACAATACCGCCAGAGAATTTATTCTGGAAGCTCTGGAAGCGAAAGAGGGGCAGATTGTCTATGATCTCTACAGTGGGACAGGCACCATAGCCCAGATGCTTTCCCCGGTGGTGAAGAAAGTGATCGGTGTGGAGATTGTGGAGGAAGCTGTCGTGGCTGCCCGGGAAAATGCTGCTTTAAATAGTTTACATAACTGTGAATTTATTGCCGGAGATGTATTAAAAGTATTAGATACGATAACGGAGCGTCCGGACTTGATTGTCTTGGATCCGCCCAGGGATGGCGTGCATCCGAAAGCCCTTTTAAAGATTATCGGGTATGGGGTGGAGAATATTCTGTATATATCCTGTAAGCCTACCAGTCTGGCCAGGGATCTGGAGGTGTTCTTAGACAATGGGTATGCGGTAAGAAGGTGTGTGGCGGTGGATCAGTTTTCCTGGACAGGGCATGTTGAGGTAATAATAATGATGCAGTATTGTGGAAAAAAGAAGAATTAGGGGGGGGGGCTAAACCACAAGATGTTGTGCTCCCCGGGCAAAAATTGGAGTGAAAATCGACATGATCCTCACCAAGTCCGTGAGCCGTTTCGCAAGGAATACTGTGGACGCGCTTATCACCATCCGGAAACTGAAAGAAAAGAACGTGGCGGTGTTATTTGAAAAAGAAGGCGTCAACACTCTGGACGGCACCGGGGAAATCCTGCTGACCATCCTGAGCAGTCTCGCGCAGGAGGAAAGCCGCAACATGAGCGAGCATCTGCAGGAGAAAGGCATCCGCACCACAACAGGAAAAGAAAAGTGGCATGCCACCGTAGTGATGAAAATGCTGCGCAATGAAAAATACATGGGAGACGCCCTGCTGCAGAAAACCTATACCGTAGACTTTATGACTAAGAAAAAGGTCATCAACAACGGCATCGTCCCCCAATACTATGTGGAGGACGACCATGAGGCCATCATACCGAAAGAACTGT
>ERZ777305.821-NODE-821-length-45959-cov-4.239500_pt1 | contig 45959 bp, 39 predicted proteins | sample MGYA00374965_ERZ777305 | MGnify/ENA primary metagenome ERZ777305 (study PRJEB29328, sample SAMD00013331) | mouse gut metagenome | study: EMG produced TPA metagenomics assembly of the Metagenome analysis of fecal microbiota from mouse which was promoted...
GAATTTCTAACCATATTCCTCAATGCTTTAAAAAATTATATTTAGCTGCCTGCCTTCCCTTAAGCCCTCCACCATTCCGCTTCCCAGAGCCTTTTAATGGGACATACCCGGATTCCATGTGAGGGAAAACATATTTTACCCGTACAAATTAATATCTTTAGTTTTTCTTATCAGAAGCTCCATCCTGAGTATATGTATTATCGTCAGACTGTTCATCCGCTTCCGCATCCTTCGGCGTGCTGAAAGGCCTGTCAGATAAATCAAAGGCTGAAACTATTTTGTCCCGGCTGAATTTTTCATGCTCGTTTTCAGATTTATACGTTTCATATTTATCCTTTACATAAAAATCAAACCAGTCAGAGATAATGGTTTTCAGGGAAGCGCCCACAGGCACCGCTATAAGCATGCCAAGAAGTCCCGCTATATTGCCGCCTATGGTGATTGCAATGATAATAAAGCCCGGATGCATGCCTACTATATCCCCTACAATTTTCGGACACAGTATATTACAGTCAATCTGCTGAACTATAAATAAACCGATTACAGCGGCTACAGCCAGCCATATATTTCCAGAGAACAGGGCTACAATACCTGCAAGAACTATGCCGACAAACGGGCCTATATATGGCACAAGATTGCATATGCCTGCGATAATACCTATGACAAAGGCATAATCTATACCTATAATGGTCAGAACAAGAGTGGACAGCAGGGCGACGACAGACGCCTCGATAAGCTGTCCTCTTATGTATTTTGAAAAGGTATAATTAATAATATGCAGAGAACGCTTTATAACCTTTCCGGCTTTTGATTTCCTAAATATAACATAAAAAAATCTTTCCCAGATAGAGCTGAAATATTCATGGCTGAAAAGCACGTAAATGCTTAAAATTAAGGATACCATAAGGGAAAAGATATTGCTGCCGAGAGCAATAATAAAGTTGCCGATGCTTTCTACCATGGATATCATCAAATTCTGAAGAAAGCTTGTAATGTTGTCAAGCTGGCTTATAATCAAATCTCCAAATGGAATATTTTTTTTAGTGATAAGCTCTTTAAGCGCATCCGATGAAAAGGTGTTGTTGCTGAAATAATCGGTTACAGTGTTAAAAATAGCCGAAACAGTACTTGACTGGGAAAGCTGTCCGCCTATCATAAAGTAAATTCCCACAATAAGGAAAATAATTACAGCAAAAAGGCAAATATAGGAAACTATAAGTCCAACACTCCGGCATAAGCCCCTTTTATGAGGAAAATGCTTCCTTTTCATAAGAAAGTTTTCTATGGCGTTCATTGGCGCAAACAAAAGATATGCAATAATAAATCCTAATATAATAGGAAAGGATATATCATATAATCCTGACAAAAAGCTAAGCAGATTGTCATAAAAGGACGGTATGGCGTCAATAAGCCTGAAAAGCAAGTAGATGACAACTGCTGTAAGTATAAGATATTTGCTGAATTTGGTATATCTTTTATCTAAATTTAGTTTCATAGGACACCTCGTTTCATTTAAAAATACAAATAATAATATAACACAAAAAAAAGATTAATAAAATAAAATATTGTAGAATTTTGAAAATTAATATATACTATAGCTCAGTACAGGAAAAAGCAAAGGAGGAAAAAATGGAAAACTTAGGAGGAATGGACATTAAAAGTGAAAAGACGGAAAAGCTTTATTTAGTCCTTATCTCTACGCCGGGCATATTTGCCACGCTGATAAAGCTGTTTACAAGGCATAAATATATACATATTGTGCTGGGAATGGATGAGGAGCTAAGGCATGCCTACAGCTTTGGAAGAAGAAATCCTAAGATACCGCTGCTTTCAGGCTTTGAGCAGGAGAAGATGGATAAGGTGGTGGAGCATTTCCCAAGGGCGCTCTGTATGGTAACGGAGATTACATGCACAAAGGAGCAGAAAAGAAATGTATGGAAGCGTATAAATTATTATAAAAAAAATGCAAAGAGATATCATTACACTGTGCTGGGGCTGCCGTTTCTTGTATTAGGGAAGCCATTTCATCAAAAGAGAAGATATGCATGCTCACAGTTTGTAGCAAGGACACTTGAGGATTATGGAATAAGAAAATTTGATAAGCATTATTCACTTGTCACACCTAAGGATTTCTACTATATGCCTGACAAAAAGGTGTTATATGTAGGTACGATAGAGGGATATATTGATAAGATGAATGGATATAAAAAATATATACAATAAAAAGTATTAAAGGAGTTAAAATTTTAAGGAGGTTAATTATGAGGGTTATAAATAAGAAATTAAAATCAATATTAATGGTCTTTGTACTTGTTATGATGGTAACAGGCTGTGGAAATAAACAGGACAGCGTTACCGTAAACGGAACATTAGGCGGAAAAACAGATGGGGCAGAGCATACGACACAGGAGCCGACAACCCAGGAGCCTACCACTGAGCCATTTGTGCCGACAGAGATAAATATAAAGATGATAGGCGACATATTAATGCACGAGGGAGTAACAAACAGCGGACTCTTAGACGACGGTACATATAATTATGACCATATTTTTGCTAATGTAAAAAATGAGATACAGGGTGCAGATATAGCCATAGTAAACCAGGAGGTTATATTAGGAGGAAAGGAGCTTGGACTTTCAGGCTATCCATGCTTTAACGGCCCCTTTGAGATGGGCGACGCCCTTGTAAACGCAGGCTTTAATGTAGTGCTTCACGCCACAAACCATGCGCTTGATAAGGGAGCAACAGGAATAGACAACTGTCTTAATTTCTGGAAGACCAGCTACCCGGATATGGCAGTGCTGGGAGTTGCGCAGACAAAGGAGGAATCAGAAAATATATATGTGTATGAGCAGAACGGCATAAGGATAGCCATATTGAATTATACATACGGAACAAACGGCATAGCCCTTCCAACAGGCAGGGAATATATGGTAAATATGCTTGATGAGAACAGAATTATAAATGATTTAAAAAGGGCAAAGGAAATGTCGGACTTTGTTATAGTCTGTCCTCATTGGGGACCGGAGTATAAGAATGAGCCATGGAATGAGCCGGGAAGCATATATGATGAGGTAGGCTGGGCAAAGCTTATGGCAGATAACGGCGCAGACCTTATAATAGCAGCCCATCCTCATGTTATACAGCCGGTGGAATGGATAGAGGGAAAGGATGGAAATAAAACGCTTTGCTATTATTCTCTTGGCAATTTCGTGTCAAATCAGGATAAGGCGCCGAGAATGTTAGGAGCCATGGCAGATATTACTATATCAAATACAGAGGACGGACAGATATATATAAAGGAATACGGCGTAATACCTATTGTAACCCACAAGCTGTTTGGGAAACAGGCAATTACAACATACAAGCTTAGCGATTACACAGAGGAGCTTGCCGCCCAAAACAAAATTAAAAATGAGGATGGAAGCTTTTCCCTTCAGTACTGCAAGGATTTATGCCGGAAGGTGTTTGGGGACTTATATAAAGAGTAGAAGGAAAATTATGTTAATGGGGCAGCCGCGCTATTGACTTTCATAATTCGCCCTGTTACAATATAAGCAACTTGTAAATTGTTAAAAAATTTTATAAAGGAGATGTATTTATGGGGATTTTTGATGGAAAGACCGCTATTATTACAGGAGGAGGAAAGGCAAAATCCATAGGCTACGGAATAGCCACGGCTTATGCCAAGGAAGGAGCAAATATTGTTATTACAGGAAGAAATGAACAGAAGCTCTTAGATGCAAAGGAGGAGCTGGAGAGACTTTATAACGTAAAGGTTCTTCCTGTTCAGGCTGACGTATCTCCGGCAGAGGATTCCTTTGACCGTGTAAAGGAGGTTGTACAAAAGACAATAGAAGCCTTTGGACGTATAGATGTGCTTATAAACAATGCTCAGGCTTCCGCATCAGGCGTACCTCTTGCAGAGCATACAAAGGAGCAGTTTGACCTTGGAATTTATTCGGGACTGTATGCAACCTTTTATTATATGCAGGCATGCTATCCATATCTTAAGGAAACCCAGGGCTCTGTCATAAATTTTGCTTCAGGAGCAGGACTTTTCGGCAATGCAGGACAGGCGTCATATGCAGCGGCAAAGGAGGCTATTCGTGGTTTGTCACGTGTGGCGGCTACAGAATGGGGCAAGGATAACATAAATGTAAATATTGTATGTCCTCTTGCCATGACCTCACAGCTTGAAAACTTTAAGGTTGCATATCCGGAAGCATACGAAAAGAATTTAAAGGCCGTTCCTATGGGACGCTTTGGAGACCCGGAAAAGGATATCGGCCGTGTATGCGTGCTTCTCGGCTCTGAGGACTTTAAGTATATGTCAGGAGAAACTATTACCCTTGAGGGCGGAATGGGACAAAGACCATAATAATAAGCTATAGAAAGACTTTTTTGTAGAAGAATTTTCATAGAAAGATTTTTTGGGCTGTCGCAATAGGTTTTAATTATACAAAATAAGGTATTGATACGCAGTTGTATTATACAATATTCTGTATATGCTTTTCTTATTGCGACAGCTTTGTTTTTGAGCTTTCATATATAAATCATGGCGGTTTTAAACTATGTTAAAACTATTTTCAACCAAAACTATGTTCATTGAAACTATGTTCAAAGAAAAAAACTTGATTTTTTTGCAAACCTGTGGTTATTATATAACTGTATGTATTGTATTCCCTTATGGGAAATAATAACAGGAGGAAAATTAAATGATGACAGAAGCAGTAAAAGCAACAAGAAAAACACAAACCATGGTAATGACTGCAGCATTTGCAGCATTAATCATTCTTTTGGCGTTTACACCGGGACTTGGGTATATTCCCCTTGGATTTATAAACGCCACCACGGTGCATATACCGGTTATACTGGGCGCCGTAATGCTGGGACCAAAATGCGGGGCATTTTTGGGAGCCGTATTCGGACTTACCAGCCTGATTAATAATTCATTTATTAATCCTAATCTTACTTCCTTTGTATTTTCGCCTTTTGTGTCGGGGGGCGGAATAAAAAGCATTATTATATGCTTTGTTCCAAGAATACTTGTGGGAGTGGCAGCTTACTTTGTGTATGCAGGAATAAAAAGACTTTTAAAGGAAAGGAAGGGAAGCGTATCGGCAGCCCTTGTCATAGGCGGCATAGCAGGCTCTCTTACCAACACCTTATTAGTTATGAACGGTATATTTGTACTGTTTGGAGACCAGTGGGCGGCAGCTAAGGGAATTGGAGACGCAATTTACATGAGCATACTGGGAGTTATCGTGGGAAGCGGTATTCCGGAGGCTGTTGTTGCAGGCATAATCACACTGGCAGCAGGCCAGGCCTTGCTGGCATTAAGAAAGTCGCTTAAGTTTTAAATAATAAAAAATACATACAAGAAGGGGCTGCTGCAAAATCCGCAAAATATTTACAGTATGGCAGAGTATATCATTGAAGCTGTCATATCCTGCATAAAATATTTGCTTTGCAGCAGCTCTGATATAAAAACATAAGGTAAAATGAATATGTGGAAATGGGGGTAAATATGATACTTGCAATAGATATGGGAAACACAAACATAGTTATAGGCTGTGTTGACGATGAAAAAATTTATTTTGAGGAGCGCATTTCTACAGACTATTCAAAAACAGAAATAGAATATTATGTATTGCTAAAAATGGTAATGGAGCTGCACAAGGTAGATATAAATAAAATTACAGGCTCTATTATATCGTCTGTTGTGCCTCCGCTTTTAAAGGTTATAAAAAGCGCCGTGATAAAGCTTACAGGCGGAGAGCCGCTGGTGGTTGGGCCGGGAGTAAAGACGGGATTAAATATACTTATGGACAATCCAAGACAGGTGGGAAGCGATATGATAGTAGACGCGGTGGCGTGCATAAAGGAATACGGAGCGCCTCTTGCAATTATAGATATAGGAACAGCTACTACCATTTCTATAGTAGATAAAAATAAAAATTATGTAGGGGGAGTTATAATGCCCGGCGTGAGAGTAGCGTCGGATTCCCTCGTGTCAAAAACTGCGCAGCTTCAAAAGGTTAGTCTTGAGGCAACGGACAAATATATAGGAAAGAATACCATTGACTGTATGAAAAGCGGCATTATACACGGAAATGCAGCATGCATAGACGGAATGCTTTCCCGTATGGAGGAGGAAATGGGATATCCTCTTACGGCAGTAGCGACAGGAGGACTGGCAAGGGTTATTATACCAAACTGTAAAAGAAAAATAATTGAGGACCAAAGGCTGCTTCTTAAGGGGCTTAAGATAATTTATGATAAAAATAAGCAGTAGACCGCAATGAGAGCGTCTAAGCATGTAAAGCATTTGATAACAGATATCATTCGGCTTGCAAAATGAAATACCTGAAAATATGAGAGAAGATGAAATTATATATAACAAAGGGAGATAAAATATATGCTTACAGGAAAAAATATAGTATTGGCGGTGACAGGAAGCATAGCAGCATATAAGATAGCAGGACTTGCAAGCGCTCTTAAAAAGCTTAACGGAAATGTTACGGTGCTTATGACTAAAAACGCCACAAATTTTATAAATCCAATTACCTTTGAGACGCTTACGGAAAACAAATGTCTTATAGATACCTTCGACAGAAACTTCCAGTATAACGTAGAGCATGTTTCGCTGGCAAAAATGGCAGATGTCGTTTTAGTTGCGCCTGCCTCAGCCAATGTTATAGGAAAGCTGGCAAACGGAATAGCAGACGATATGCTCACAACTACGGTTATGGCGTGTAAATGCAGGAAAATAATAGCTCCGGCAATGAATACAAATATGTATGAAAATCCTATTGTGCAGGATAATATTGAAAAGCTGAAAAGGTTTAGAATGGAGATAATAACGCCGGATACAGGCTATCTTGCCTGCGGGGATACAGGCATGGGGAAAATGCCTTCGGAGGAAACGCTTCTTTCGTATATTTTAAGAGAAATACAATGTGAGAAGGACATGAGGGGAAAAACCGTTCTTGTTACGGCAGGAGCAACAAGAGAAAAAATAGACCCGGTCAGATATATCACAAACCATTCTACGGGAAAGATGGGCTATGCCATAGCAAGAGCAGCTATGCTAAGAGGAGCTCGGGTTACTCTCGTCACAGGTAAAACAAGCCTTACGCCGCCGCCGTTTGTGCGTGTTATAGATACAGAAAGCGCAGAGGATATGTATAATGCCGTTATGAGCAATGCCGGTTTTGCAGATATTATAGTGAAGGCTGCGGCAGTGGCAGATTACAGGCCAAAGAATCCTGCTGACAATAAAATAAAGAAAAAAGACGGCGACATGCGTATAGAGCTTGAGAGGACTAAGGATATACTTAAAACTCTCGGGGAGAACAGGCGTGAAAATCAGTTTATATGCGGCTTTTCCATGGAAACTGAAAATATGGTTGAAAACAGCAGGGAAAAGCTTTATAAAAAGAACGTGGATATGATAGCTGCAAATAATTTAAAGACAGAGGGCGCAGGCTTTGGAACAGACACAAATGCAGTAACCTTTATAACAAGGGAGGAAACGGTGGAAAAGCCCATGATGACAAAAGAACAGGCGGCTCACGAGATATTAACCTATATAATGTCAAGGATAAATAAGTAAATATATTTAAGAAGCCGTAGTATAGAATAATAAAAAACATAAAAAAATAAAGAGGTATAAAACCATGTCAGACATAGTTACAATGGGAGAGATATTAGTAAGGCTGTCCACCATAAATCATAATACATTTTCACAATCAGGCGAATTTCAGGTTAATTATGGGGGAGGCGAGGCAAATGTTGCGGTTTCGCTGGCAGGCTTCGGTCACAATGTGCGTTTTGTAACAAAGCTTCCTGATAATGCAATAGCAGACTGCGCCATAAATGAGCTTTACAGGATGCATGTAAATACAGATTATATTGTAAGGGGAGGAGAGCGGCTCGGCAGCTATTATCTGGAGAGCGGCTCGTCGGTAAGAGCCTCAAGGGTAATTTATGACAGAAAGCACTCCTCAATAAGCGAGGCTAAGCCGGAGGAATTTGATTTTGACAAAATTTATGACGGGATAAAATGGCTTCATATTTCAGGAATAACGGCAGGAATAAGCAGGGAAGGAGCTGAGCTTACGGAAAGCTTTGCAAGGGAGGCAAGGCTTAGAAATATAAAAATATCCCTTGATATAAATTACAGGGGAAAGCTTTGGAGTATGGAGGAGGCGGGAAAGGTAATGCCTTCCCTTGCAGAGCTTGCGGATATAGCGTTTGCAGGCCCTGTTGACTGCATAAAAATTCTTGGATGTACAGATACTATAGGAGATGACACAGGCAAGGCTATGGCTGATAAAGCCGTGGGGGAGCAGGTGTTAAGAGAACTTGCTGAAAAATATAATATAAGATACGTTATAAATTCCCAGAGGGAAAGTATTTCGGCAACACATAATATTATAGGCGCAAGGATAATTAACGGGGCGACAGGAGAATGTGTTTATTCATCAAGGTATGATGTTGACAGCATAGTTGACAGGGTAGGGGGAGGAGATGCTCTGGCGGCAGGCGTGCTATCTTCTTTGGCGTATGACTATGAGGATTTTGCGCGTGCCATTGAATTTGGCGCAGCGGCGTCGGCTGTAAAGCATACTATAAACGGTGATTATAATATAGCCTCAAGGGAGCTTGTGGAGGAGCTTATGGTAAGCGGTGGAAACGGACTAATAAAAAGATAAAAAAGTACTTGCCAAATGGAATAATATAGTATATAATACTTTTTGTTGTAAAACATTGGCCCATCGCCAAATGGTAAGGCACTGGACTCTGACTCCAGCATTTTCAAGGTTCGAATCCTTGTGGGCCAGCTAATAAGCAAGCGGATTTATCCGCTTGCTTTTTTTAATATATAGGAAATTCCGTCACGCAAGCCACAAATTCAGCAGAGCTGAATTTGCAAGTCTCGGCTTTAGACGAGACTTTTTTATGGAAAAATTTCTTTATTATTACAGTGAATTTTTGCGTGGTTAATAAAAACGCATATTTTGATTATGCAAATATTAAGAAAATTAAAAAACTATTAAAAAATATCTTGCAAAATATTAAAACCTATAATATAATTACAAAACAGAGAAGGCAACAAAAATAATATATTGCAGGAGGACAGCAAAATGAAAAAGAGCTTAAAAAAGCTTGCGGCATTGGGGTTGATGGTATGCATGGTATTACAGGGATTTGCAGTTTCGTCAGAAAAAAACGGAATTATGACGGCGGAGGCGGCGGCAATGAGTACACAGAGAGTATCAGTGCACGACCCATCTATAGTAAAGGATGGAAATGATTATTACCTGTTTGGAACACATCTTGGAACAGCCACATCAAGAAATCTTACTTCATGGAGTACAAAAAGCACAAGCCTTAATACGGATTACGCCTCTGTATTCAGTCAAAGCGCGGCGTGGTCAAAAAGGGGAAGCAAATCATACGATTTAAAAAATAATTTATGGGCGCCTGACGTAATATATAATCCTGCTATGGGCAAATGGTGCATGTATATGAGTGTAAACGGAGATAATTACTATTCGTCTATAGCGCTTGCAACAGCAGACAAAATAACAGGACCTTATAAATATGCAGGAACAGTAGTATACTCAGGCTTCACAAATTCAACAGAGGCACAGGCAACAGATTACGCTAAGGTTATGGGAACAAATACTGTGGCAGGCAGATATGTGTCAAACGGCAGATGGAATTCCTCATATGGAACAAATGCCATAGACCCATGTGTTCTGTATGATGCTAACGGGGATTTATGGATGTCATACGGTTCATGGTTTGGCGGCATATACATGCTTAAGCTTGACAAAAATACAGGACTTAGGGATTATTCATATAAATATTCAACAACTACAAATTCTTCAGACCAGTATATGGGCAAGAAAATATCAGGCGGCTACGGCGGAACTGGTGAAGGCTCATATATTGTGTACGATAAGGACGCAGGATATTATTATCTGTATCTGTCATACTGTGGACTTAATGCTACGGACAACTTTTCAGGTTATCATATGAGACTTTTCAGGTCAAAGAATATAACAGGACCTTATACGGACGCGGCAGGCAATTCAGCCATAAGAACAAGCAGCTCTGACAGTCAGAAGGTAAAAGGAATAAAGCTCTTTGGAAATTATTCCTTCTCATCACTTTCAGGAAACAATGAGCTCAGCTCAAACGGATATATGTCAGGGGGACATAATTCAGCAATGGTAGATTCAGACGGCTCAAGATATCTTTTCTACCACACAAGATTTAACACAGGAAATGAGTTCCATCAGGTAAGAGTACATCAGCAGTTTTTAAATCAGGATAACTGGCCTGTGACGGCAGTGTACGAATATCTCGGAAGCAGAATATCAAAGACAGGATACTCAAAGAGTGATATGACAGGCACGTATCAGTTTGTCAATCATGGAAATGAAGGTGAGGTTGCAGCTTATACAGGCATGCTTCCAACACTCAATGTAAGCCTTAACTCAAACGGAACAATATCAGGAGACGTTACAGGCACATGGTCATACACATCGGGAACTTATTACTGTCAGATGGTGATAGGAGGAGTTACATATAAGGGAGTATTCTTTAAACAGTATGATGAATCAAATACAAATACAGAGGTAATGACATTTTCGCTTATAGGAAGCAACAACCAGAGTATTTGGGGCTCAAAGGTATCAGACAATGAAAATGCATCATCACCGGTAAATACTTCAGCAGGCGCTTCCACAGCAAATATGGACGGCGTATACTATATAGAAAATGTATTCAGCGGACTTTATCTTGATATAGAAAACGGCTCGTCAGCAGATGGAGCAAACATAAGACAGTGGAGCTATAACGGAAGTCATGCCCAGAAGTTTAAGCTTGTATCTGACGGAAATGGATATTATTCTATACTTACGGGAGCTACAAACTATACTGGCTGTGTAGATATTACAAACGGCTCTGCCGATGACGGAGCAAATGTCATACAGTGGACACACTGGGGCGGAGACATGCAGAAGTTTGAGATTGTCCATGTAGGCGGAGGACAATATGCAATAAAGACAAAATGTTCGTCAGGTAAAAGCGGACTTGACGTATATGCATGGAGTACTGAGGCAGGCGGAAATATAAATCAGTGGAATTACTGGGGCGGAGACTGCCAGCTTTGGTATCTTAAAGCCGCAGAAGCATCTACAGCTTATGAGGGAACATATTATCTTCAGAGCAAGTCAAGCGGATTGTATCTTGATGTAGAAAACGGCGCAAATACAGACGGAGCAAATATACAGCAGTGGCAGTATAACGGCAGCCACGCGCAGAAATTCAAATTCGTAGCTGACGGAAAGGGAAATTACTATATCTTAACAGGCGCGTCAGGCTATACAAAATGCTTAGATATATATGAAGGCGGAACTGCAGACGGAACAAATGTAGACCAGTGGACCTACTGGGGTGGAAATATGCAGAAATATCACATAACAAAGGTAGGAAATTATATAGCAATACGCTCATTAAACAGTAATTATAAATCATGCCTTGATGTGTACGGCTGGAGTAATTCAAACGGAGGAAACATAGGAATTTGGAATTATTGGGCAGGAGATTGTCAGCTATTTAAGCTTATAAAGGCAGAATAATGAAAATTATATTTAAAACAGTGATTTTCTCATAAAAATAACGGACAGCAGGTATTGTAAAGATATTTGCTGTCCGTTTTCCTGTGGCAGGAAGGACTTAATACCCTCCTAATTTCCTTACGCGCCCCTGCCCATAAAAATGTGCCGGACTTTGAAAAATCCGGCACGTTAAGTAACAGATATAAAATTGTAACAATTTTGACTATACGGCTTCATTATAATTTGAAGCTGCCTGTACATTGTAGGCTGCATTTGATGTATAGCTGTTAGATGCACCTGCATTAGTAGTTAAGTAGTAGTTTACACGTGATGCATAATTGGCAACGAAAGAGCCGTAGTCTTTGAAAAATGACTGCACCTTAGACATATCAGAGTCTTTAAATTTGTCTGCGTCAAGCTTCATTCTGCCGTTTTTATCTACACTAAATCCGAATTGCTCTAATTTAGCCACGTTGTCTGCAGTTTTTTGCTTTATATATGACAGATTTGCCGATACGCCGGAATTTGAGCTTGATTCAGCAGCATCAAACATACCGTTATAATTTGATACAAAGCTTTTGGCTGTTGAAAGAATTTTTTCAACATCATAAGCATCTGTCTCATTGCCGTTGGCGTCCTTTACTTTAGCGTATAATTCATCGGAAGCAAGAGCCTTGCTGTCAGTCTTCAAGTCAGATGCGCTTGCGTCAGCAGGCTTCTTTGTCTCTGTGGATGACGAAGCAGAACCAGAAACGGAACCTGCAAATCTAACGCGGGAAGAAATCTTAGAGCCATAGCTCATAACATTGTCTGCCGAGAATAAATCTTGTACCTTCGAAAGGTCAGCAGACTTTAACTTCTTTTCGTCAAGCTGAAGAGTTCCATTTCTTTGGATAGAAATACCTAATTCTGAAAGCTGGTCTGCATATGCAGCCGTAGTACTCATCATGTTTGCCACATATCCGGTCTTGTTTGAAAGCGTAGATTTTTTAGCTGCCGTCACGGTGGTGTTGTAATCATTAACATACGATTTCATTGCAGAAACAACCTTATCTGTAGCAGATGAGCCATTTTCAGTGTCCTTATAGGTATTGGCATTCTGCAGTGTTGAAACAGAAGACTTAAGGTAACTGAGACCTGTAGTAAGGTTAGAGTTTGCCTGCTGTGCTTCCTCAGAAACTTTAGGATTCATCTTATCTCTAATAAGCTTATCAAGAATGTAATCAGGGTTGTCGTTTCTCTTAGAAGACGATGTTGAGCCTGAGGTTTTAGATGAGTCGCCGCTGTAATGAGCCTTGAGAAGCTTTTTATAAGAGCCGCTCTTTATCATGCTCATTTCAGATGCCAGGCTGAACAGGTTATTTGAACCGCTGGCGCCAAATAAAGAACCTGAAGAGCCAAAATTTCCAAAAAATGACATACTTATCACTCCTTTCTATAGTATTTTGTATAATTATAATATATCTTTATTTTCAAAAAGTCAACAATTATTGGCAACATTTGTTAATGTTTGTTCTTAATTATTATATCGGCTTTTAATTAATAAATATTATTGAACTATTAAATATTATTGAATTTTAAAATAAACTGTGGTAGGATTAACTAAGGTATATGCAAACATGCCTGCAGAGAGGACGGAATAACAATGATAAAATTAGGAGAATATCAGGTACTTACCATAGTGAAAAAAACAGAATTTGGCGTATATCTTGCCGAGTGTGAAAACAGCTCTGAAAAGGTGCTTCTGCCAATTAAGCAGGTAAGTGATGATGCCCGGCTTGGAGACAGGCAGAGGGTGTTTATATACAGGGATTCGGAGGACAGACTTATAGCCACAACAAACACACCGAAGCTTACGGTAGGCGAGACGGAAGTATTAAGAGTAAATGACATAACAAAAATCGGAGCCTTTCTTGACTGGGGGCTGGAGAGGGACATACTTCTTCCCTTTAAGGAAATGACGGAAAGAGTACATAAGGACAAAGAATATCTTGTGGCGTTATATATAGACAAATCAAACAGGCTTGCAGCTACCATGAAGGTATACAAATATCTTAAGATAGCGGGAGACTATGAGAAGGATGATGACGCAGAGGGCATTATATATGAAATAAATGATGATATAGGCGCATTTGTGGCAATAGATAACCGTTATCACGGTCTTATTCCTAAAAAGGAGATACACGAGAAGCTTAATGTAGGCGACAAGGTAAGGGGCAGGGTAACGGACGTAAGAGAAGACGGAAAGATAAATATAAGCATACATCAAAAGGCATATTTGCAGATGTCAGATGACGGAGAAAAAATACTTGCAGTTATAAGGGAGTATGACGGTATACTTCCTTACAATGACAAGGCGTCGCCGGAGGTTATCTACAGGGATTTTCAGATGAGCAAGGCTGCGTTTAAGAGAGCGGTTGGAGGCTTGTATAAGGCAAAAAAGATAGAGATTACAGATAAAAATATAAAGCTGGCAGAAGAATAAATTCCTATGGATTAAACAGTAAATCGGCTAGAACAGCAAGCAATAAAATATTATTATGTTTAAAATAACAAAACGGAGGACAATAAAATGAAGAAAATAATAAGTACAGACAAGGCGCCGGCGGCAATAGGACCATACTCACAGGCTATAGAGGTAAACGGTATGGTATACACATCAGGAGTTATACCTGTTGTTCCGGCTACAGGGGAGATACCTGAGGGTATTGAAGCGCAGGCAAGGCAGGCAATAGGAAATCTTGCGGCGCTTTTATCAGAGGCAGGCGTGCCGATGGAAAATGTTATAAAAACAGTTGTATTTATAAAGAACATGGATGATTTTTCAAAGATAAATGCAATTTATTCGGAGTTTTTTAAAACGGATTGTCCTGCACGCTCATGCGTAGAGGTAGCAAGACTTCCAAAGGATGTGCTTATAGAAATTGAGGCAATCGGAGTTAAATAATGAAGAATGTAACTAAAACAAATATTTTGTTTACATTTATGGTGGCGTCATACCTGCTTTTGATATATATAGTAAGGCTTATACCGGCAGATGTTTTAAATATAAATATCCGGCTTATACTGCCGGAGCTTATTATGCTGCTTCCGGCATTTCTTTATGTGACTGTGTTAAAGCCGGATAATCTGGGGCGGATAAATTTTTCCTTCCCGTCGCTTACAAATGTGATTAAAATAATTTTATTTACATTTTGCGTTATGCCTTTTATAACAATATTAAACAGCATATCCTCTATATTTGTGGAGAATCATGCGGCAAAAACAATGTCGTATCTTACATCAAATCCTTTGTGGCTGAATATTTTATTTATAGCCCTGATACCGGCAGTGTGCGAGGAGTATTTGTTCAGAGGGCTTTTGTTTCACGGCTACAAAAAAAGAAATCCTTTGAAGGCAGTTCTTATGAGCTCCTTACTGTTTGGACTTATACATATGAATGTAAATCAGTTTGTCTATGCATTTGTTATGGGCTGTATATTGTGTATGCTTGTGTATATCACAGGTACGGTGCTGTCATCAATGATTGCCCATTTTATATTTAACGGAATAAATGTTGTTTTATCATATTATTCCGAAAATATGCTTAAGGAGTATGAGGCGGCAGGAGGAGAAGAAATTGTTTTGTCTGCATCAGATTATGTGATAGCGTATGGTATACAGATTACTTTAGCAGTATTGGGACTTGTGCTGGCATATATGCTTTTTAAAAGTATATGCAGGGACAACCGGGGCATGGAAAATATAAAGCTTATATTCAAAAAGGAAAACCGCAGTCAATATGATGAAAGTCAGGGAAGATTTTTTGATGCATACATTGCGGTTGGCATAATATTGTGTATGATTTACATATGCTTTTACGGGCTGTAAAAAATCATATTTAAAGCTATTCATCCCTGTAAGACAACGCTTAATGCTTGTCTTAGGGTTGAAAATAAAAAAATGAAAGGGAGGATGATAAATGGATATAGCAGCATTATCAGTGGATATGCACATGATTGACCTTCAAAGCAAGGTCAGCACTGCACTACTCAGTAAATCCCTTGATACTCTGGAGACTACAGGAGAAAGCATGATAAAAATGATGGAGGCATCGGTTATGCCAAATCTTGGACAGAATATTGATGTTTCAGTCTAAAGCCTGCAGTTGTATAGGGGTAGCATTTGACAGGGAACATTTTTATACAAAATAATAAATGTTCCCTTGTACAAATGTTACAAAACAGCGTTAGAAATGCGTGAAATAAGGAAATGTTTTTTGAAAAATACCTGTATATTACAGGTAATATTTAAAAGTTTTCAGAAAAAAGAGGAGAACTTTAGGACAATTTTATTAAAAGGTGATAATTCTTTTGGTTAAATTGTCTATGGTTTTTTTTTGGTCTATAAGTTAAAATATAATAAGTTGATGATTATATGAAAATACAACATAAGAATTATAAAAGATTGAGGAGGATTATTACAATGGCAAGCTTATCATTAAGAAACATCAGTAAGGTTTATCCTAACGGATTTGTTGCAGTAAAGGATTTCAATTTAGAGATTAAGGATAAGGAATTCATTATTTTCGTTGGACCTTCAGGATGTGGAAAATCAACAACACTTCGTATGATTGCAGGTCTTGAGGAAATCAGTTCAGGTGAATTATACATAGGAGACAGACTGGTAAACGATGTAGAGCCCAAGGACAGGGATATTGCAATGGTATTCCAGAACTACGCTCTGTATCCGCATATGACAGTATACGATAATATGGCGTTCGGACTTAAGCTTAGAAAGACACCGAAGGACCAGATAAGCAGACTGGTACATGAAGCAGCCAAGATTCTTGACCTTGAGCATTTGCTTGACCGTAAGCCAAAGGCTTTATCAGGAGGTCAGAGACAGAGAGTTGCCATGGGACGTGCAATCGTTCGTGAGCCAAAGGTATTCCTTATGGATGAGCCTTTATCAAATTTGGATGCTAAGCTGAGAGTACAGATGCGTGTTGAGATTTCAAAGCTTCATCAGAGACTTGAGTCTACTATTATTTATGTTACCCATGACCAGACAGAGGCTATGACCCTTGGTACAAGAATCGTAGTTATGAAGGATGGTCTTATCCAGCAGGTAGATACGCCTATTAATCTTTATAACTTCCCTAAGAATCTTTTCGTAGCAGGATTTATGGGTTCACCTGCCATGAACTTTATAGATGCAGAGGTTAAGCAGGACGGCAATAATGTTTCATTATCATTTGGCAGACATAACATTAAGGTGCCTGATGCAAAGGCAAAGGAACTCCTTGATGGAGGATATGTTGGAAAGACAGTTGTTATGGGTATCAGACCTGAGGATGTACATGATGACGAAATCATGGTATCAAGTAATCCGGACAGCACAATAGAAACTACTGTTAAGATTTACGAGCTCCTTGGTGCGGAGGTTCTCCTTTACTTTGACCTTGAGGAGGCTTCATGCGTAGCTAAGGTAAATCCGCGTACAACGGCAAGAATCGGCGATACAGTTAAGTTTGCCCTTGATTTAAATAAGCTTCATATATTTGATAAGGAAACAGAGCAGGTTATTGCAAATTAGTATATAATTTTTCCTCAAAAAAAGAGAAAGCTTGAGGCATCCTCCGTAAGGAAGATGTCTCAGGCTTTATTTTTGGCAAAAATTTTGACTTTCAAAAAAATTTGTGTTAAACTGATAATAAGTATGATTATATCCAAAAGGGAAGGGGTTGGTTATTCCGATGATATCGAATCAGATACTACAAAATACAATAGACGGACTAAAAAATATAGCAAGGGCAGACCTTGGCATATACGATACGGAAGGCATGATTATAGCGGCAACCTTTGAAGAAACATCAGCATATAAGGACGAGGTGGTTGCCTTTGCAGATTCCGCAGCAGAAAATCAGGAGATGAACGGCTGCCAGTTCTTTAGGGTAAGTGATGAAAGTAGAGTGGAATACATACTTATTGTTAAGGGGAGCGGAAATGATATATACATAATAGGAAAAATGGCAGCATTTCAAATTCAAAGTCTCCTTGTGGCATATAAGGAAAGATTTGATAAGGAGAATTTTATAAAAAATCTTTTGCTGGACAATCTTCTTCTTGTCGATATATATAATCGTTCAAAGAAGCTTCATATAGAGACAAACATAAGGAGAGTAGTATATATTGTAGAGACAAGCAGGGAAAAGGACAGCAATGCAATGGAAACCCTGCGCACATTATTCTCGTCAAAGGGAAAGGACTTTATTACTGCAGTTGATGAAAAAAATATTATTATCGTAAAAGAATTAAAGGAAAATGAAGGCTACAGCGACGTAGAAAAAACAGCTAACGTTATTCTTGATATGCTGAATACAGAGGCAATGGCAAATGTCCATGTGGCATACGGCACCATAATATCAGAGATAAAGGAAATGTCAAAGTCCTATAAGGAAGCGAAGATGGCCCTTGAGGTAGGAAAGATATTTAACAGTGAAAAAAATATAGCGGCATATAACAATCTTGGTATAGGAAGACTTATTTACCAGCTGCCCCTTCCCCTTTGCAAAATGTTTATAAGGGAAATATTTGACAGAAAAAGCCCTGATGATTTTGACGAGGAAACGCTTTCAACAATAAATAAATTTTTTGAAAACAGCCTGAATGTTTCGGAGACGTCAAGGCAGCTGTATATCCACAGAAATACCCTAGTATACAGGCTTGATAAGCTGCAAAAGAGCACAGGTCTTGATATAAGAGTATTTGAGGATGCAATTACCTTTAAAATAGCCCTTATGGTAGTCCGATATATGAAATATATGGAATCACTGGATTATTAGTATATAGTATGATATGATGTAACAGTTCCGAAATATATAAGGCATAGTCTGCAAATAAATATTATACGGCAGAACAAGATTAAATGGCAATATTAGTCGACACTATGTGAAGGGAGGAATGTAAAAACAATGATTATACTTGAAAATGTAAGTAAATCCTACTCGGCAGGTGCACCGGCGGTAAATAACGTAAGTATTCATATAAAAAAAGGTGAATTTGTATTTATAGTAGGGGATTCGGGGGCAGGAAAGTCAACTCTGATGAAGCTTATGCTGAAGGAGCTGGAGCCTACCTCGGGAAAAATATATATAAACGGAAAATATCTTAACCTGATGAAGCACAGAAAAATACCTATGCTGAGAAGGGATATCGGTATGGTGTTTCAGAATTTCCGCCTCTTAAATGACAGAAATGTATATGACAATGTGGCGTTTGCCCAAAGGGTAGTGGAGGCGCCGGCTAAGGTTATTAGAAGAAAGGTTCCTGCCATGCTGTCTATGGTAGGTCTGGCAGAGAAGTATAAATCTTATCCAAGGGAGCTTTCGGGAGGAGAGCAGCAGAGGGTGGCGCTTGCAAGAGCCCTTATAAACAATCCGCCCATACTTTTGGCAGATGAGCCTACAGGAAATTTAGACCCGAAAAATTCATGGGAGATTATGAATCTTCTTGACGAAATAAACAAGCGGGGAACTACGGTAGTAGTAGTAACCCACAACAGAGAGATAGTAGATGCCATGCAAAAGAGAGTTATAGCCATACAAAAGGGTATGGTAGTAAGTGATGAAAGAAAAGGCGGTTATCTATGAGGATTAAAACATTGCTATATAACATAAAGCAGGGCTTTGTGAATATAAAGAGAAATAAATTATTTTCAATGGCGTCTATTGCAACCATTGCAATATGTATATTCCTTATAAGTATGTTTTATGCCGTGGTGGTAAACTTTAACTATATGATAGACACGCTGGAATCAAAGCTGTGCGTAACTACATTTTTTGATAAGGATATAACGGACGAGCAGATAGCAAGTCTTAGGGAGACTATCGGAAAGCGGGCGGAGGTATCGCAGATAGTTTATAAATCTGCCGAGGAGGCATGGGAGGAATATCAGGTTATATATTTTGGAGATAAGGCGGAGCTTGCGGCAGGCTTCAAGGATGATAATCCACTTGCAAATTCGGCTTCATTTTCAATATATCTTAACGATTCAGGAATGCAGAACACGCTTGTAAGCTACCTTAACCAGCTTGAGGGAATAAGACAGGTAAACGCATCCGCAAATACGGCGTCCACACTCAGCGACTTTGGAAAGCTTGTGGGATACGTATCGGTAGCGCTTATAATAATACTGCTGGCAGTAGCCGTATTCCTTATAGGAAATACCGTTATGATAGGAATAACCGTAAGAAAAGAAGAAATAGGCATAATGAAGCTTATGGGAGCTACGGACCTCTTTATAAGGTCCCCCTTTATGGTAGAGGGACTTATGATAGGTATTGTGGGAGCTGTCATACCATTGCTTATAATGTATCCTCTATACAATAATCTTATAGGAAGGATAATGGTACAGTTTCAGACATTGCAGACAGTGACGGTATTTATGGAGGCAGGGGATATATTTAAGGTACTTATACCTATGGCCCTTATAATAGGAGGCGGCATAGGCTTATTCGGAAGTATAATAACAATGAGAAAGCACTTAAGAGTATAGCGGGGAGCTTAAAGAAGCTAAAGCTAATTATACTTATTGAGATGAAATGATTAATCAGGAGGCTATTATGAGAAAGAGATTGTTACAGGGAATGGGGCTGCTTTTAGCTGCGGCGCTTATATTTGCAGCTACTTCAAACACATATGCAACTAAGGAAATAGATGAGGCAAAGAAAGAAAAGGAACAGCTTGAGAATGAGCTGAAGGACACTGAAACAGCCTTAAACAGTCTGGAGGCCCTTAAGGGAGATGCGGAAGCGTATATAAAAAAGATGGACAGCTATATGGAAAATCTGTCTAATCATATTTATGAGCTTGAGCAGCAGGCCCAGGCAAAATCAGACCTTATATCGCAAAAGGAAGCCGAGATAGGCGATATGCAGAACAGGATAGATGAACAGTATGCAGCTATGAAGCTTCGTATACAGTATATGTATGAAAACGGGGAGGTTTCTTATCTGTCTATGTTTTTCGGAGCCCAGGACATGAGTGATTTTTTAAATAAGGCTGAATATCTTACGGAAATAACAGAGTATGACAGAGACATGCTTGATAAGCTTCAGGATGCAAAGGATTCCCTTAATATAGCAAAGGCTAATCTTGAGACAGAGCTTGCGGAGCTGAACGGGCTTTTAAAGGAGTCAGAGGACGAAAGGGCAGCGGCGGAGCAGCTTGTGGCGGCTAAGGAGCAGGAGCTTGCTTACACAAACAGCGACATAGTGTCTAAGGAGGAGGCAATAAAGCGTCAGAAAGAGGACATAGAGGCTATGGAATCCCTCATAAAGGAGCTTGAGGAGATAGAGAGAAAACGTAAGGAAGAGGAGGAGAGAAGACAGAAACAGCAGCAGGTTACATATACAGGCGGAAGTATGATGTGGCCTCTTCCGGGAAGAACATACTTAAGCTCATACTTTGGAAACAGGGAGGACCCGTTTACAGGGCTTACATCATATCATTCGGGAATAGACATACCGGCGCCTACCGGTACTGAGATACATGCTGCATGCGGCGGAGAGGTTGCATGGGCGTATTACAGTTCAACCGCAGGAAACTGGGTTGGCATAGACCACGGAAACGGTTTGTATACAGTATATATGCATATGTCAAAAATTCTTGTGACAGAGGGGCAGCAGGTACAGACGGGAGACGTAATCGGGCTTGTAGGCTCTACGGGAAGGTCTACAGGACCCCATCTTCATCTTAGCGTAAGATTAAACGGAGAGTATGTGGAGCCTTTAAATTATGTTTCACCAAATTAAATAAAATATTATAATATGGATACAGCTATATTCTTAAGTATTAGTCATAATTGTAAGCAGGCTGGATTAAAGTCTGCTTATGAGGAAAGACTTCACTGGGAATATAGCTGTTTTGCGTTTGGCAACACAAAAAATTCATTGGACTTAATCGGAATAAGTGGTAGAATTAATATTATATGAAAATAATATGGAGGACACGGTAATGGATAATAATGGTTATAACAATACTGCTAATCAGGGAAATTCATATTCATACGGATACGGAGGAACCCCTCAGGGCGGATATAATATGAATGATAATAAAAAGAAGGAAGGCGGGTTTGCAAAGGGAGTTGCCGTAGGAATAGTCTGCTCTCTGCTTGCCTTCTGCGTTATTATACTGGTAAATCAGTTTTTTAAGAAGGATGGAAATAATATAAGCAATAATGGAGGCGATTTTTTTTCATCCCTGTTTGGAAATAATGACGACAGCAGTATTTTCACAGATGAGCAGATGTCTAAGATTAATCTTATACAGCAGTATATAGATATTTATTCATATTATGAGCAGGATAATGACAAATTTATTGACGGCGTATATTCGGCGCTGCTTCAATCCCTTAATGATAATTATGCCGTATACTATAATGAGGACGCTTATACTCAGATACTGGAGGGCAATTCAGGAGAATATTACGGAATAGGCTGCGTAGTCACCCAGAATGTGCAGACTGGATACGTAACGGTTGTACAGCCATATAAAAATTCTCCTGCATATGAGGCAGGAATTGCCGTAGGGGATATAATTCTTAAGGCAGACGATATAGAGCTTACAGGCATGGATTTAAACGAGGCGGTATCATATATGAAGGGCGGAGAGGGAACAGAGGTTACCCTTACTGTCATACATGAGGGAACAGAAAAAACTGTAAAGGTTGAAAGAAGAAAAATAGAAGTACCTACGGTAGAATATGAGATGCTTGAGGACAATGTAGGATATGTGCAGATAACAGGCTTCGAGGAGGTTACGGAGTCTCAGTTTAGCGATGCGGTAGACAGCCTTATTGCCGACGGCGCAAAGGGGCTTGTATTTGACGTCCGCTCAAATCCGGGAGGCTCATATGATGTGGTTGTAGCTATGCTTGATAAGCTTTTGCCGGAGGGAACATTAGTATATACGGAGGATAAGTACGGAAACAGACAGACAGAAACATCTGACGCAGCCTGTGTAGAGCTTCCGATGGCAGTTATTATAAACGGAGACAGCGCCAGCGCTTCAGAGATATTTGCAGGAGCAATGCAGGATTATGACGCGGCGGAAATTATCGGAACTACGTCATACGGAAAGGGTATAGTACAGAGCGTTATACCAATGGGAGACGGAACAGGCATAAAATTTACAATAGCGTCCTACTTTACGCCAAAGGGAGTGTGCATACACGGCATAGGAATAGAACCTGATAAAAAGGTGGAGCTTCCGAGTGAGGATGAGGCGTATAACGATAACGGATATCTAAAGAAGGAATATGACACACAGCTTGATGCAGCCATAAAATATATAAATGAACAGACAAATCTGCATTAAAAGCAGTAGGGAGAATAGTGTGAAAAATACTTCTAAGGCAGCAAAATACGCTACCTAAGAAGTATTAAGTTTCACACCGGAAAAATGCAAAAAGCAGCATTTTTCATTCCTATTTGAGCCGCCAAGGCGGCATGGGGATTAGTGTGAAAAATAAATTTTTCACGCGCAAATTTGTGCCTATGGCCCAAATTCGCAGGTAATAAAAAGGCATGGTGATTAAAATGGAAAGTGAGAAAATGGAAAGTGAGAAAATGGAAGAAGGTCTAGAAGAGAAGGAAAGGGAAGAAAAGGAAGAAGGAATAGAAGATATAGGAACAAAAGAAAATGAAGCTGAAAAAGAAACAGAAGATAGAGAAACGGAAGCTGGATATGAAATAAAAGAGGAAATGAAAAGGAGCCGGATAGAGGAGGGAAAAAAGGGAAAAAAATACGAAATAGATATGTGTAATGGCCCTATTCTAAAGAAAATGCTGATTTTTGCCCTTCCTCTTATGCTGTCGGGAATACTGCAGCTTTTGTTTAATGCGGCCGACACTATAGTAGTGGGAAGATTTGCCGGCGATAATTCCTTAGCGGCAGTAGGCTCTAACGGTTCCATTATCAACCTTCTGACAAATTTGTTTATAGGTCTTTCAGTAGGAGCAAACGTAGTTACAGCCAGATTTTACGGGGCAAGGGAGAAAAATGCATTAAAGGAAACCATACACACGGCAATGCTTATAAGCGTAATAAGCGGTATTATACTTACTATAATAGGTATTATAGGAGCAAGGCAGATACTTATATGGATGAAGGCGCCAAGGGAGGTGCTTGATTTAGCGGTAATTTACCTGCGTATATATTTCATAGGAATGACTGCTACCATGGTCTATAATTTTGGAAGCGCTATATTAAGGGCTGTGGGAGATACGAGAAGGCCCTTGTATTTTCTTCTTATATCAGGAGTTGTTAATGTAATTTTAAATCTGCTTTTTGTCATAGGCTTAAAGCTGGATGTGGCGGGAGTGGCCCTTGCCACGGTTATTTCCCAATGTATTTCGGCAGCGCTGATAGTGCTGTGTCTTGTGAGGGAAAAGGGAGATATACATCTAAATCTAAGGGAACTTCATATAAACAAAAGGATATTCGGAATGATTGTAAGGATAGGACTTCCTGCGGGAATACAGGGAACTATATTCTCATTGTCAAATGTAGTTATACAATCATCTATAAACAGCTTTGGAAATATAGTGGTAGCCGCAAATTCCGCAGCGTCAAATATAGAGGGCTTTGTCTATATGGGCATGAATTCCATGTATCAGACTACATTATCCTTTACCAGCCAGAATATGGGCGCAGGAAGAATAGAGCGTATAAACAAAATACTTATAAGGGGACAAATGTGCGTTATAGCCGTGGGAGTAATTATGGGTATGACGGTAGTATTTTTGTCAGATTCACTTCTTGGCATATATTCAAAAAGCGCAGCCATAGTGACGGAGGGAGTAAAAAGACTACAGATAGTGTGCGGAAGCTATGCTCTGTGCGGAATGATGGATGTTATGGTAGGAGCCTTGAGAGGAATAGGATATTCGGTTATGCCTATGGTTGTATCATTGATAGGGGCATGCGGGTTAAGGCTTGTTTGGATTGCCACAGTATTTAATATAGAGAAGTATCATGTTCCAAGAACTATATATATGTCATATCCCATGTCGTGGGCAATCACGGCGTCAGTACATCTCATATGCTACATTATAGTAAAAAGAAAGCTTAATAAGAAGCATCATATTATATCAAGCTGTAATTATAAAGAGCCGGCAAATACGTAAATCATGTATTGCCGGCTCGATTTATGTCCACGGGCAGGGGAAAGCTTTTAACCTGCCTGATTATATTATTTACATCAAAAAAAGCTTATTCCACACCATACCGTTATCAGAAATAAATTTACATTCCGATATAAGAAATAAAGAAACAAAAGCCGCCAAAGGCGGCATGGAGGATTATTATGCAAATAGCAATATGCGACGACGAGAGGGAAATAAGAAATATGCTTGGTGAAAAGCTTAAGAGGATGTATCCTGATTCAGGCTTATGGTTTTATGAGTCAGGGGATGAATTGCTTTTATCAGACAGTCAGCCTGATATTTTGCTGCTGGATATCCGGATGGAAGGGAAAAACGGAATGGAAACGGCAAAGGAGCTTCGTGGAAAAAATAAAAAAATGATTGTGATTTTTATAACAGCTTTGGAGGAATATGTGTTTCAGGCTTTTGACGTAGGAGCGTTTCACTATCTGGTAAAGCCCTTTGATGATAAGAAATTTGAGGAAATTATAAGAAAAGCCGTGGAGGAGCTTAAAAATATGGAAGAAAGTGAAAATATTAAAAAAGAAAGTCTCATCATAACTTCAAAGGGCAAGCATATTTCTGTTAATCCTGCGGATATTATTTATGCGGAGGTATTTAACAGAAAGGTAATACTTCATACAATTAATATGGACGTGGAATACTATGGAAAAATGAAGGAATTGGAGGAAAGGGCAGGGGAGGATTTTTACCGCCCCCACAGGTCATATCTTGTGAATTTTAATTATATTATAAGATATGATGCGGAAACGATTTATCTTAAAAAAGGACAGGCGCTTATGTCAAAGCAGAATTATAAGGAATTTAAGAAAAGCTATTTAAGGTATAATCAGAGAAAGGGAAGAAAAAATGTATGATGAAGCATACGGAGCAGCCATATTTTATGGAACGCCAATTATGGAAAATATCATAGGAGCATATTGCTTTTACCGTATTTCAAAGCCCTTTATGAAAAATAAAAGGAGGGCAGTTTATGTGGGAGGGGCGTATTTTCTTATTATTCTAACGCTATATATTCTGCCCCTAAGGATTAATGCTTTTACCGCATACCTTATAGGCGTTTTGGCAGCCTTTTTTGTAATGTGTGAAGCCGATAGAAGAAATTATGAGCAGAAGGCTTTTCTTGCTGTGATATTTTTCTCAATGCACTGGTTTACATATGCAATGGCAGAGATTTTATATGACAGATTATACGGCTTTGCCGAAAATACGGATTATATGCTGGCTCATTCTGAGCTGTGGCTTTTGCTGTATTTAACGGTAAGCCTGATTTTTTTAGGTATGGAGCTTTTATTTATGACAGTTGGAATACATTGCATTTTAAGAAGCTATTCCTTTAAATACGAAAATATGTCAAAAAAGGAGCTGCTTATATTGGTAATTCCACCCTTTATGGGTGTGGTGGGATATAGGGTTATAGAATATTACCGTGGCTTTTACATAGGGCAGGTGGGGAAAAGCTCTGCAAAATATGATTTTTTTTCCTTACTTTATTACGCTGTTGCAATTATTACCGTTGTAGTGGTTATTGTGATTTATCAAAATATAAAGGCAGGGCAGGAGGAAAAATTGCAGAATGAATTGCTTGGAGCGCAGGTGAACAGCATTATGCAGCATATTGAACAGGCGGAGAGCCTTTATGAGGATATACGCAGTATAAAGCATGATATGACAAACCATATTATTACCTTAGAAAGACTGTATTCCGGTAATAAAACAGAGGAGGCCACAGGATACGGTATGGAGCTAAAAACAGAGCTTTCGCAGATAACAGAACGGATAGTAAGCGGAAATCCTGTGACTGACGTAATTTTATGGGAAATGCAAAAAAAGGCAGAAAAAAAGAATATATGCTTTGATATTGACTTTCATTTTCCGGCAGATTCTAAGATAAATTCCTTTGATATCAGTGTAATATTAAACAACGGACTTTTAAACGCAATAGAAAATACGGACAAAAGCAGGGCGGCGCATATATCCGTTCTTTCTTACAGGAGAAACAACGCTTATATGATAGAGATAAACAATACCTTTATGGGAGAATTGCGGTGGGATGAGGAGAGGGAAATTCCGGTTACGTCAAAGAAAAAGAAAGACGCTCACGGCTATGGACTTGCCAATATAAGAAGGGTTGCGGAAAAATATTCCGGAGCTATGGAGATTGAGCTTAAAGACGGTATGTTTTGCCTTACCGTTATGATGATGACAGAGCAGCCGTCTTAGTTTACAACAGAAAAAGCCTGTTTCATATCATAAGGGTTTAATTTGAATATAAAAATTCCGAAAGGGTAGGTAAGAGCAGAAGATTTTACCTGACAGACGGGTATACCGGCAGGTAAAAACAGCCTTAGAACACATGGGTGAAAACAGGAAAGGAGACTGGGACTATGATGACAGTTGGAAGCGTAACAGGTAAAAATAGCGGCGGTATGCAGGGAGCAAATTCCGGAATAAATATGCAGGAGGATTCTGTAAGCAGAAATATTAAAAATCAGATTGCCCGGGCAAATGAGAAGCTTCAGGAGCTTTCCGCCAATGAGGATATGACAATGGAGCAGAAAATGAAAAAAAGACAGGAAATCCAGCAGGAGATTACCATGTTGAATCAGCAGCTAAGACAGCATCAGATTGAACAGAGAAAGGAAGCGCAGTCAAAAAAAGGCTCCGGGGAGGATATGCCTGACAGCAGGAGAGCTGATAATGAAAAATCAGGCGGCAAGGGAGCGGGCTTAACTGCGTCAAGTATGGAGGCAATGATTTCAGCAGATTCCTCCATGAAGCAGGCAAGAGTTCATGGAAGTATGGCAGCGCAGATGGAAGGAAGAGCGGGCGTAGTGGAGTCAGAAATTAAAATGGATAGAAGCAGAGGCTCAGACACGGAGAAAAAAGAGGAGAAATTAGCTGATTTAAAGGTAAGGGCAGGGGCTGCAAAGGCGGCGCAGGTTTCTACCCTTGCAGAAGCCGGAAGGGAAATTAAGGAAGCCGCAAAGTCAGAGGAGGCAGCAGAGGGTTTGGAAGGCGCAGGAGGCAAAAACGAAAAAGCAGATAATACAAAAGAGGCTGAGGATAAAGAAAAATCAGATAAAAGCGGAGAGGATATACCGGAAGCTGCCAATGACAACGGGGTTAAATCAGGGCATGCAAAAGGACAGCCGGTTCATTACACTTCTATAGATGTACGCTTGTAATGATATAAAAAAGAAAACAAACATTAATAAAATAACAATTTTGTCCGATAAATATAACAAGACAATATTCAGGAGGACAAAAAAGTGGAAAAAGAAACAACCCCAAGTCAAAGCGAATGGCTGGTAATGGAGGTATTTTGGGCAAGCGATGCTCCTTCCCTTACGGCAAAGGAGGTTATTTTAAGGCTTCGTGAGAAAACAGATATGTCGCCAAGAATGGTGCGTGTTCTGTTAAACCGCTTATGGCAGAAGGGGGTATTAAGCTATAGTATAGATGAGCATGATTCAAGGATTTACCATTATTCAGCGGTGAAATCAAAGGAGGAATGTCAGAAAGAAAAAAGCAGGAAATTTGTGGACAGCTATTTTGAGGGAAGCCGTAAAAATGCAATGGCTGCATTGCTCCAAAGTACAAAGCTTACGGAAGAACAGTTTTGCGAGCTTACGGAAATTTTGAAGCAATGCAGGAAAGAGGAAAAGGATAAAAAATGACAGTACAGGAACTTTTAAACAGGTTCATACAATTTATAAATATATGTGCTGTCTATTATGTTATACAACTGGTAAGGTGCGCCTTGTTATCATTCGGGGTATTTGCATTTGTTTACGTATTGCGTAAAACCCTGATGAAAAACAAGGTATTCCTAAAAGGTGCTTTATGGAGCTTGTTTATTCCTGTACTGTTTATAGGAAAAATGAAGTTCTTTTATGAAAACATAATAGGCGTAAGGCTTTTTTGGCGGTGTACGGCAGCATTCATGAGCAATGTATGGATGTGCTGGCTGTATCTGGGGGGAATATTCATATACGGATTTTTGATTTTCCGGAGAAAGAGAAGGCTTAAAAAGCTGGCGGCGCATATGGACAAAAGAAGAGTGGGAAGTGATTTGGTTTATGTAACGGATGCTCCCGTTACGCCGGCCGCCATAGGCGTATTTAAGCCAAGGCTCGTGATGCCGAGGCTTATACTGGAGGAATATGATAAGGGGGAGATACAGACAATCCTTCTTCACGAAAAGACGCATATAAGGCTTGGACATCTGGCGTTTTATTTCTTATGGGATATTATACGGGTACTGTTATGGATTAATCCCTTTCTTACCATAGGAATGAGGCTCTTTAAGGAGGATATGGAGGAAATATGCGACAGGGTTACAATCAGTAAAAGTAAAGGCGACGCATATGGATATGGGCAGCTTCTTTTAAAGAGCATGAGAATGCTTCACGATGAAGGAGAAGCTTTCAATATGTATGCAGCGTTTACGGGAGATAAGGAATACCTTAATATTCGTAAGAGGATAACAGGAATTGCCGGATATAAGCCGTATAAGCAGGTTGGGGCAGTCTTTACAATGCTTGGCGTTATATTATTTACAGCCGGTACGGTTTTTGGAATACATAAGATTTCTTATGACAGATGCAATCCATATAACACCATAACCGTTTTTGATATGTCAACGGAGAAGGTTATTGATGACGACAGCGAAGAGTTAAGGGCAGCGGTCAGTTATGATAAGGATTATGTATATGTGGAAGCGGAATTTCTGGAGGAATTGGTTAGAAAAAATGAAACAGAAAGCGAAAATATCTGTTTTTTCTGCGGAGGCGGCTATAAATTGCCGGGTATAGGCTATGGAGGCGGCGTTGCTTATGCGGCGACGGATAACCTGCAGGACGGCGTATATAAAATTGTGTATGATGAGCCGGAGGATGATATATTTTTATTTATATTTAAGCTTATGTAGGGCAGAATATATAATCGGGGAGTAAAAGCTGCTGCAATTTAAGGAAAAGGGCAGATTAAAAAATAAGTAATATACAGTTAAATAAAAGATATTAAAAAGTACAGAACAAATGTTCATTTTTGTCTGTACTTTTTTTATATATAGTGGTATACTATAAAGGAAAATTTTTATGGCTGACAGTGGTCACAATGCTTCGTGAAAGAGAGGTTTTCAATATGCCAGAATTTAAAATTCATTCCCCATATAAACCTACAGGCGACCAGCCCCAGGCAATAGCCGAACTGGTAAAGGGCTTTAAGGAGGGCAACCAGTTCCAGACACTGCTGGGGGTTACAGGCTCCGGAAAGACATTTACCATGGCAAACGTTATACAGGAATTACAGAAGCCGACGCTTATTATAGCCCACAACAAGACGCTTGCGGCGCAGCTTTACGGGGAATTTAAGGAGATGTTCCCTGAGAATGCGGTGGAGTATTTCGTCTCCTATTATGACTATTATCAGCCTGAGGCTTACGTACCGTCCACCGATACCTACATTGAAAAGGATTCCTCTGTAAATGATGAAATAGATAAGCTGCGTCACTCTGCCACAGCCTCTCTCTCAGAGAGAAAGGACGTTATTATTGTATCCAGCGTGTCGTGTATATACGGACTTGGAAGCCCTATAGACTACAAGGAGATGGTAGTGTCCTTAAGGCCGTCCATGGAGATTGACCGTGATGAGGTGATTAGGAAGCTTATAAATATGCAGTATGACAGGAATGAAATGGATTTTAAGCGGGGCACCTTCCGTGTCAGGGGAGATGTTTTGGAGATTTTTCCGGCATATTCTGACGACAGGGCTGTCAGGGTGGAATTTTTTGGAGACGAGGTGGACAGAATAACAGAGATAGACAGCCTCACGGGAGAGATAAAGGCAAGACTTGAGCATATAGCCATATTCCCGGCATCCCATTATGTAGTACCGCCGGAGAAAATACTTGAGGCAACGAAAAATATAGAGGCGGAAATGGAGGAGCGGGTCAGGTATTTTAAGAGCGAGGACAAGCTTTTAGAGGCGCAGCGTATAAGGGAAAGAACTATGTTTGACATAGAGATGATGAGAGAGACAGGCTTTTGCTCCGGCATAGAAAACTATTCAAGACATTTATCCTTCCTTCCTCCGGGAGCTACGCCCCATACACTTATAGATTATTTTCCCGATGATTTTCTTATTATAATTGACGAGTCCCACATTACCATACCACAGGTAAGGGGAATGTATGCGGGAGACCAGTCAAGAAAGACTACGTTAGTAGAGTATGGCTTCAGGCTTCCTTCGGCAAAGGATAACAGACCGTTGAATTTTGAAGAGTTTGAAAGTAAAATTGACCAGATGCTTTTTGTGTCGGCAACGCCTAACGTATATGAGAGAGACCATGAGCTTCTTCGTACAGAGCAGATTATACGGCCTACGGGACTTTTAGACCCGGATATAGAGGTAAGGCCTGTGGAGGGGCAGATAGACGACCTTATAGGAGAGATAAAAAAGGAAACGGAAAAGAAAAATAAGGTATTGGTAACAACGCTTACAAAACGTATGGCGGAGGACTTAACCGACTATATGAAGGACGTAGGCGTAAGGGTAAAGTATCTTCACTCAGATATAGACACACTGGAGCGAACGGAAATAATCAGAAATATGAGGCTTGACATGTTTGACGTTCTTGTAGGTATTAACCTCCTCAGAGAGGGACTTGACATACCTGAAATATCCCTTGTAGCCATACTGGACGCAGATAAAGAGGGCTTTTTGCGCTCGGAAACCTCCCTTATACAGACTGTGGGAAGGGCAGCCAGAAATGCAGACGGACACGTTATAATGTATGCAGATTCGGTGACGGCTTCAATGCAGGTGGCAATAGACGAGACAAAGCGGAGGAGGAAGATACAGGAGGAATATAACAAGGAGCACAATATTACGCCTACTACAATTAAAAAGGCAGTGCGTGATTTAATCAGCATAACAAAGGAGGCAGCAAAGACAGCGGAGACCTTGGAGAAGGACCCTGAGTCTATGTCAGAGACAGAGCTTAAAAAGCTTATTACAAAGGTAAAGAAACAGATGGAGAAGGCGGCGGCGGAGCTGAATTTCGAGGCGGCGGCAGAGCTTAGGGACCAGATGATGGAGCTTAAGAAGTATCTGGAGTAGGAATAAAAAAGTCTCAAGAGTTTCAACTCAAAGAACTTAAGTTCTTTGTGAAGCCGAGACATGCAAATTCGTCAGAGTCGAATTTGTAGCGGGCATGAAGCAATTTCCTAAATTAAATAAAAAGCTAAGAAAGGTTTGGTAATATAAATGAGCGACCAGAGAAAATACATTAAAATACGCGGTGCTGCAGAGCACAACCTTAAGAACGTAGACGTGGATATTCCGAGAAACGAATTTGTAGTTCTGACAGGCTTAAGCGGCTCAGGAAAGTCATCCCTTGCATTTGATACAATTTATGCAGAGGGACAGCGGCGTTATATGGAATCACTTTCCTCATATGCCCGTATGTTTTTAGGGCAGATGGAAAAGCCTAATGTAGAGAGTATAGAGGGCTTGTCTCCTGCTATATCTATAGACCAGAAATCAACAAACAGAAACCCACGCTCCACGGTAGGAACTGTTACGGAAATATATGATTATTTCAGGCTTTTATATGCGCGTATAGGAATACCCCACTGTCCAAGCTGTCATAAGCCTATAAGCAGACAGTCAGTTGACCAGATGACTGATGTTATTATGGAGCTGCCTGAAAAGACGAAAATCCAGCTTTTGGCGCCTGTGGTAAGGGGAAAAAAGGGACGTCATGAGAAGGTCCTTGAGCAGGCAAAGAGGTCAGGCTTTGTGAGGGTAAATGTAGACGGAAATACGTATGAGTTAAGCGAGGATATTGCCCTTGATAAAAACATAAAGCACAACATAGAAATAGTGGTAGACCGTCTTGCAGTTAAGGAAGGAATAGAGCAGAGGCTTACAGACTCCATAGAGACTGTGCTTAAGCTTACGGGAGGAATTATGACCGTGGATGTTATAGGCGGAGAGCCTATAAATTTCAGTTCAAGCTTTTCCTGCCCTGACTGCGGAATAAGCATAGATGAAATAGAGCCGAGAAGCTTTTCCTTCAACAATCCCTTTGGGGCATGTCCCGTATGTGTGGGACTTGGATATAAGATGGAATTTGATGAGGATTTAATGGTGCCGGACAAAAGCCTGAGTATAAATCAGGGCGCCATAGTGGCTATGGGCTGGCAGTCCTCAAACGACCCTAAAAGCTTTACCTACGCTTTGCTTGCGGCACTTTCTAAGGAATATAAATTCAGCCTTGACACGCCTTTTAAGGATTTGCCTAAGAAGGCCCATGACGCTATTATGTATGGAACTGACGGAAAAAAGCTTCAGGTACATTATAAGGGCCAGCGGGGGGAGGGCGTTTATGACGTAGAGTTTGAGGGACTTATAAGAAATGAGGAAAGACGCTACAGAGAGACAGGCTCTGAGACCATGAAGCAGGAATATGAGGAGTTTATGAGAATAACCCCATGTAAGGAGTGTAAGGGACAGAGGTTAAAGAAGGAGTCTCTGGCAGTTACCATTGCAGACAAAAATATATATGATGTGACTGCAATGTCCATAGCCGCCCTTAAGGAGTTTCTTGAGAAGCTTGATATTACGGAAAGACAGAAGTATATAGGAGGAGAAATCTTAAAGGAAATAAAGGCCCGTATAGGCTTTCTGTCAGATGTAGGCTTGGAATACCTTACGTTGACAAGAGCGACAGGCACATTGTCAGGAGGAGAGGCCCAGAGAATAAGGCTTGCAACACAGATAGGCTCAGGTCTGGTAGGAGTGGCGTATATTCTTGACGAGCCAAGCATAGGACTTCACCAGAGGGATAACGACAAGCTGTTAAACACTCTTCTCCACCTTAGGGACTTAGGAAATACCCTTATAGTTGTGGAGCATGACGAGGACACAATGAGGGCGGCGGATTTTATAGTAGACGTAGGCCCCGGCGCAGGAAGTCACGGAGGAGAGATTATTGCCACAGGCACTGCCGAGGACATTATGAAAAATGAAGACTCAATAACAGGCCAGTATCTTAGCGGAAAAATAAAAATACCCGTTCCAAAGGAGAGAAGAAAGCCAACAGGCTATTTAAAGGTTATAGGAGCAAGTCAGAATAACCTTAAAAATATTGACGTGGAAATTCCTCTTGGTGTTATGACCTGCGTCACAGGAGTGTCAGGCTCAGGAAAAAGCTCCCTTGTAAATGAAATATTGTATAAGTCCCTTGCAAAGCAGCTAAACAGGGCAAGGACCATACCGGGAAGCCATAAGGAAATACAGGGAGTGGAGCAGCTTGATAAGGTTATTGACATAGACCAGTCTCCTATAGGAAGGACGCCAAGGTCAAATCCTGCCACCTACACAGGAGTGTTTGACCAGATAAGGGACTTGTTTGCAAGTACGGCAGACGCCAAGGCAAGAGGCTATACTAAGGGACGCTTCAGCTTTAATGTAAAGGGAGGACGCTGCGAGGCATGCTCGGGCGACGGTATAATTAAGATTGAAATGCATTTTCTGCCTGACGTATATGTGCCATGCGAGGTATGCGGCGGAAAGCGCTACAACAGAGAAACTCTGGAGGTAAAGTATAAGGGAAAGAGTATATATGACGTGCTTGATATGACTGTAGAGGAGGCGGTTAAGTTTTTTGAAAATGTTCCTACAATTCACAGAAAGATATCAACCTTAAATGAGGTAGGACTTTCATATGTTAAGCTGGGACAGCCTTCAACAGAGCTTTCCGGCGGCGAGGCTCAGAGAGTAAAGCTTGCCACGGAGCTTAGCCGCAGGGGTACGGGAAAGACCATATATATACTTGACGAGCCTACCACGGGACTTCATTTTGCAGACGTCCACAAGCTGGTGGAGATACTCCGTAAGCTGTCTGACGGCGGTAATACGGTAGTAGTTATAGAGCATAATCTTGACGTTATAAAGGTAGCGGATTATATTATTGACATAGGTCCTGAGGGAGGCGATAAGGGAGGTACTATTGTGGCAACAGGTACGCCGGAGGAACTTGCAAGGAAAAAGAAGTCGTATACGGGGCAGTTTTTAAAGAGGTATTTAAAGTAGAAGAAAAATTAAGGAAGAAGAAAAATCAGGCAGGATATATAAGACGCTATGAATTTACCATAACAGCCCTTAAGAGCAGAGGCATAAAATTTATTTGAAAAGGAGGAGCTATGTGTGATTTTTGTAAAATTGCCAGCCACGAGATTAACGCAAATATAGTATATGAGGATGATAGCATAATGGCGTTTTTAGACTATGAGCCTATAAACGAAGGGCATATACTTATAATTCCCAAGGAGCATTTGTTAGATATAGATGAGATTTCTGATAAGTTACTATACAACATGCTGGATTTATCAAAAAGAATTGTTTCATCATTAAAGAAAGTATATTCCCCGGAGGGATACACAATTATGCAAAACGGAGGGGCGTTTAATGATTTAGGGCATTATCACCTGCATGTATTTCCACGCTATAAAGACGACGGCTTTGGCTGGACAGATTCAGGCATGCAGCATGACTGTTCCATGGAAGCGGCATTAAAAATAAAAGAAAATTTATAGGAAAAAACAGGTCTGCGTCTGTACGGCATCCGCAGGCTTGTAAGTGTGAAATGCATAAAGCCGTGCAGAAAAGAGGATGAAAATGAATAAAAATGTATTTAGAAATTTGTCATACGGAGTATATGTTATATCAACATGGGATGAGGGAAGGGCTACAGGCTGTACTGCCAACAGCGCCATGCAGATAACGTCATCTCCGGCAACCATAGCGGTAAGCATTAATCACGATAACCATACAAACGCCTGTATAAAGGATACGGGAAGATTTGCCATATCAATACTTTCAGAAAAATCAGACCCGATGATAATAGGCACCTTTGGCTTTTATTCAGGAAAGGAAAAGAATAAATTTGACGAGGTAGAAAATAAATTATTTGCAAATATGCCTGTTGTTTCAGACGCATGCGGATATATTGCATGTGAGGTGATTGATACGATGGAAACTGAAACCCATACAGTATTTTTGGGAAGAGTTATTGACGGAGACGTAAATGGAGCGGATACGCCTATGACATATGCATATTATCATAATGTGGTGAAGGGAAAGAGTCCTAAAAATGCGCCGACGTATATAGCAGAGGAAAAATAAATTTTGATTTATTCAGAATAAAGTAAAAGCTAATGTTAGGGAGGTGCAAAATGCTTTACAGGCTTGACACACTTGATGAAAACAGCATAAATCCTATTACGGGGAAAGGGTATGACGGCTCGTGGATTATTTTAATTCTTACCGACAGTGAGGATTATCAGTATATGTGCGGAAGCAGCAACGGCTGCGCCTATACCATAAAGGTCAGCCGTTCAAAAATTCCTGACTGGAAAATGGCAGTTGGCGACTTTATGGGATTTAGCGAAGCAAATGGAAAAAATGCAATATTAGTAATTGCGGAGGAAGACCTTAAATCAGTTAAAAGCCATTATTCGGCACATAAATATAATGAATGCTTCCTTCGAGATAATGAGCCGTCTGTCTTAGTACACAGTACCCCTATAGCAAGCTGGGAGCTGATAAAGAAGGACGGTATGCTGAAAAGCTGGAATATGCTTAAAGCCCAAAAAGCCATTGAGGAGGAAAAGCCTATAGGAATACAGCTTGGAGACCCGGCAGATTTTAGCGATTATATTATGTTTGGCGGTGGAATTACCGGTGAAATTGTTGTAAGCTCAAAGCAGCAGGGTATGATTGTAATGGATGAAAACGCTGAATATTTTACGGGAGCAAGATTATATTTTGATGCGAAAAGGCTTGCCGAAGCAGGACTGCTTATCCGTGACGGATGTCATTTGAAGGTTAGGGATACGCTGCCTCTTGAGCCATATTTGATTTGGACTGCCACATGGGACAATATTGGGCTTTCAAGCCCCGTATCCACTCCGAGGATTTTTGCCAGTGAGGCTGATAAAAGGTTTCAAGCCTTATTTAACGACATTTAAAATTCGGATATATAAAAATTGACTATATAAAAACCGAATATATAAAAGCTGACTATATAAAAGCCGAATATATAAGTAATTGAGAAACTAATTACCTAAAGCTGCATATAGAATGAAAGGAGGAGCATAACATGAGATTTACATATTGTCCCTATTGCGGAGAAAAGCTTATAAAAAAGGAGATTGGAGATGAAGGACTTATTCCCTACTGTGACAGATGTAAGGAGCCGTTATGGGATATGTTTACCACGTCAGTTATCTGCGCAGTTATAAATGAATATAATGAGATTGCGCTTCTGCGTCAGGAATACGTTTCGGAAACAAAATACGTATGCGTGGCAGGAATAATGAAACCGGGTGAAAGCGGAGAGGAAGCAGCAGCCCGTGAAATTAAGGAAGAAACAGGCCTTAAGGTTGATGAGCTTAAATATATAAAAAGCTACCCGTATGAAAAAAAGGAAATGCTTATGCTGGGCTATAGAGCTGACGTAAAAAAGGAAGAGCTGAAATTATCGGGAGAGGTAGACGCAGCTGAGTGGTTTCCTCTTTCAGAAAGCTTGGAAAAGCTAAGAGAGGGAGGAATAGCGTGGCAACTGGTGAAGCAGATAATAGAAGAAGCGCAGGCTGTTTAATAGTTAAATGAAAAATAAATGTGTTGTATAGATATATCAAAAATAAAAGAAATTGAGGAATAAAGGAGTTTTTAAAGACATGGCTATGAATATGAAGGAAAGAATGCTTGCAAATCTTCCGTACAAGGCTTGGATGGACGGCTTAGGACAGGAGCGTATGGAGAATAAAAGAAGAGTGTACAGATATAACAATCTTCCTCCTGACGATGTGGAGGAGGCAGACAGACTTATAAGGGATATACTTGGAAAAGCAGGGGAGCATGTACATATGGAACCGCCTGTACATTTTGATTATGGAAGAAATACGGAGGTAGGGGATAATTTCTTTTCAAATTATAACCTGACCATACTTGACGTAGGTAAAGTTAAAATAGGAAAGAATGCAATGTTTGCCCCCAATGTATCTATTTATACGGCAGGACATCCTATTCATCCTGACAGCAGAAATTCAGGATATGAATATGGGATTGACGTGACTATCGGAGATAATGTGTGGCTTGGGGGAAACGTGGTGGTAGTTCCGGGAGTAACCATTGGAAACAACGTGGTAGTAGGCGCAGGAAGCGTTGTTACAAAGGATATTCCTGACGGAGTAATAGCGGCAGGAAATCCCTGCAGGGTAATCAGGGAGATTACGGAGGAGGACAGGGATTACTATTTTAAGGATAGGAAGTTTGATGTGGAGGATTACAGAGATTAGGGCAATATCTATTAAGATTAATTTATGAAGCTATGTTATATTAAGCAGGGAAAGGGGTGTCATATATGAGCAAAAAGACAGTTGTAAAAAAGACAGTCGACTATATAGAAACGCATATTGACGAGGATTTGCCGCTTGATAAAATAGCAAACGCATTAAATTATTCAAAATTCTATATAGCAAGAATTTTTACCGAAGAAACGAAATGTACGGTTTATAAATACATACAGGGACGCAGATTGACTTTGGCGGCAAAAAAGCTTGCGGAAACAAGGCAGCCTATCGTTGAAATTGCTTATGAAGCGCACTATGATTCACAGCAGGCTTTCACATTGGCGTTTAAGCAATTTTATGGATGTACGCCTAAAATTTACCGGAAAAATGGAATATTTTATCCTAAGCAATCAAAGATAAGCATGAGGAGGTTTTTTGACGGATATACATTTATGCATTATTCAGGAGGAGGTAAATTAGCGGCATGAGTACAATTCCATATGTTATTGAACAAACAAGCCGGGGAGAACGAAGCTATGATATTTTTTCAAGGCTGTTATCTGACAGAATTATTTTTTTGGGAGAAGAAGTAAATGATGCTTCGGCAAGCTTAATTATTGCGCAAATGCTGTTTTTAGAAGCCGAGGAGCCGGAAAAGGACATTAAGTTATATATAAATAGTCCCGGCGGCTCTGTTCCAGCGGGTTTTGCCATTTATGACACAATGCAGTATGTCAAATGTGACGTTTCAACGATATGTATAGGTCTTGCCGCCAGCTTTGGAGCTTTTTTATTGGCAGGCGGCGCAAAAGGGAAACGTATTGCCTTGCCTAATGCAGAAATTATGATACATCAGCCTGCTGTTCATGGAAACGGAATTCAAGGACAGGCAACAGATATAAAAATTACATCCGACCATATACAAAAAAGCAAAAAACGCCTAAACACTATTTTGGCTGAAAATACAGGCAAAAGTATTGAAGAGGTTGCTGCTGCCACAGAGCGGGATAATTATATGACGGCAGAGGAAGCGCTGGACTTCGGATTGATTGATAAGATTATTGACAAGCGTTAATTGTTATCAAAGATGAAAGCATAAAGATTAAGGCAACGCATGCCGGATAAAAAAATAATATTGAAAAGGAGTATATTTTGAACAAATTATTAATTATTGACGGCAGCAATCTATTATTTCAAATGTTTTTTGGCATGCCTGCAAGAATAGTTAATGAAAAGGGCAAAGCTATTCAGGGAACTCTGGGATTTGTAGGCGGGTTACTAAAAATTATCCGTAAGGTTGGGCCTACGCATATATTTGCAGTGTTTGACGGAGAACATAAAAATAACCGTCAGGAGCTTAATTCTGATTATAAGGCGAACAGAATTGATTATAATATGATAAGTGAAGACAAAAATCCTTTTTCACAGTTGAAGGATATTTATGCCGGGCTTGACTATCTTTCTGTTAAGCACATAGAAACTGCTGATTGTGAAGCCGATGACCTTATTGCCTCATACGCTTTATCATATAATAAATATATGGAAATAATTATTGTATCATTGGATAGTGATTTCTTTCAGTTAATAACCAGTACAGTTTCCGTACTTCGGTACAGGGGAGAAAAAACGGTTGTCTGTACACCTGAATATATAACTGACAGGTTTGGAATAACGCCCGGTCAGTATGCAGATTTTAAAGCGCTTACAGGAGATACTGCGGATAATATTAAGGGAGCGGAAAAGGTAGGAGTAAAAACAGCAGCCATGCTTCTTAATGAGTTTGGAACTCTTGAAAATATTCTTGCAAATGCAGAACATATTAAGAAGCCCTCTGTTAGGGAATCAATTATACGTAATACCGAAAAGCTGAGAATTAATTATAAAATGATAAGGCTTGATGCTTCTGCACCTCTGCCGTTTAGTATGCAGGAGCTAAAATATTGCTATAATAAAATTACAACAGGCGAGGTTTTGAAAGGAATTGGATTAAGATAAATTTTGAGTCATATAAAAGGGTGGAAAGGCTATAATGAAATTAGATTTAAAGTCACGGGCAAGAAAACTGAAAACAGATATACCTGCATTATTTTTATCATTAAAGGATAAGGACACACCCCTTCCGGCTAAGATATCGGCATTTATTACAGTTGGCTATGCTCTTTCTCCCATAGATTTAATTCCGGATTTTATTCCTGTTTTAGGATATTTGGATGATGTTATTTTATTACCTGTATTTATAGCATTGACGGTTAAATTAATCCCACGTGAAAAAATTGACAAATACCGGAGAGAAGCTGAAAAAATATGGCAGGACGGAAAACCTAAAAAGTGGTATTGCGCAATTCCGGTTGTGATAGTATGGGGGTTGGTAATTTATTTTATTATAAGGTGTATAGTAAAGGGATAAATTGGGATTTACAAAATTTATTGTACAATAATAAAATATTTTTATAATATGATAATAATGTGTATTTGTGATAATAAAGAGGATGTAAATATCAGAACTATGAGACTATGAGATGATGAATTTATGCATACTTGACAATACCAATTAAGAGAGGGTATAATGAGGACAGGTCAAGTTAAGTGGGAAATATTTTCTTTTGTACCGGCAATAAACGGGACAAAAAGAAATTTTTTTATATTTGTATATTTGCTCCATAAATTATAAAGCATTAAAATACAATTAAGAAGATTAGGGTATTAAAAGTGTAAGATGCAAATGTCTGACATTATATGTATATAGAAGGTATATCACTTTATCCTTGTGTATAGTATAAGGCATTAAAAAATTACCATTTTAGTACCGTAATTTTTATAATAAAAAAGAAAAACAGGAGGTACTAAATGAACAGATTAAAAGACAAGGTTGCTATTGTAACCGGCTCAACAAGCGGTATTGGTATTGGAATTGCCCATGTGTATGCAGCGGAGGGCGCTAAGGTTATAGTCTGCGGCCGAAGGGTGGAAAAAGGTCAGGCGGTTGTTGACGATATTATCAAAGAGGGCGGAGAGGCTTCTTTTCATGCTATGGACATAACAGATGTGTCTAGCATTGAAAAATTGATTGAGGATACTGTAGAAACCTATGGCAGAATCGATATTTTGGTAAATAACGCAGCGAATGTCAGCTTGAAGGATGGCCGTGTAGATGAGCTGACTGTTGATATGTGGGATGCAATTTTCCAAAGCGATTTGAGAGGAACTTTCTATATTATAAAATGTGCATTGCCTCATATGATGAAGAATACTAACGGCGGTTCTATTATAAATATCGGCTCAATGGCATCATGCAGCGGTGATTTAGGCTCAACGGCATATGCTTGCGCCAAAGCAGGCGTGGATATGCTTACACAGTCGGTAGCCCTCCAATATGGAAAGAGCAATATCCGTTGTAACTGTGTTCGTCCGGGACTTATTGTTACACCTCAGAATGAAGCTCATATTCCTCAGGCGTTAAAAGATATATTCTTAAGCAATATCATGGTAAACCGTTACGGCTGTCCTGAAGATATCGCCCATGCCTGTGTTTATTTTGGCGCTGATGAGAGTGAATATGTTACAGGCCAGATTATAACCATAGATGGAGGATTAAATTCCCATACTCCTACGGTGGCTCAGTTCAGGGCTATGGGCTCAAGGACATGGTAAATTCTTTAGGTTTTCAAAAGGATGACAATGCTAAAAAAGAAAATTTAATAAAGAAAAGATTATTAGTATAATTCAAGGGCTGTTGCAAAGCCTAAATAATATAAGCAATATAGTAATGCGCATGCCATTAAATATGTTATATCTTGTATAAAATTTTTGCTTTGCAGTAATCTACTGAATAAAAAATGAGGACTCTGTGTTGCTTTAATACAGAGTCCTCTTATTTTTGCAAACTTTTGCAAGCAATGGGTTAGAGGTATGCAAGTCTGATTTTGTAGAGAGGAATTGATTCTGCCTATGGGGTTTACAGTCAGGAAAAGAAAAAAGTACTTGAATTTTTTGATTTTTAAAAATTGCACCGTTATAAGCTGTATAAAATCAATGTTTTATATAAAAGGAACAATCACAACTAACAATTATCTGTTCGATTTGTATTTAAAGGAACAATCACAATTAACAATTATTTATTTGATTTGTATTTATGGGACTTTACAGATATCAGACAGGAAAAATAGGAAAAGCAAAAATGAATATAATATAAAAATAGTAAGATGTAAATAATTGATAAATAATTGACACCTTTATTTAATTGACATATATATTTTTTTTCAATATAATAATTATGGTATTAAAAGGGTAAAAATCAAAAGCCTGACACAATATATATGGATAAAAAACATTATGCATATTTATATAATGGTAGCTGAATTTTGATTTTTACCCTTTTGACACCCTAAACATATGTAGTTAAAGAGCGATAAAACAAAAAGACAATGTTATAATAGCATATAACAACAGATACGCAAGGAGGTACACTGTGAACACTAAGGAAATGATTATTGTTCTTGATTTTGGAGGGCAGTATAACCAGTTAATAGCAAGACGTGTAAGAGAATGTAATGTATACTGCGAGGTGCATCCCTATACAATGAGCCTGGATAAAATAAGGGAAATGAATCCCAAGGGAATTATCTTCACTGGAGGGCCAAACAGTGTGTACGGAGAGACATCTCCAAGGTGTTCAAAGGAAATATTTGATATGGGTATTCCTGTTTTGGGTATCTGTTACGGTTCACAGCTTATGGCTTATCTTCTTGGAGGAAGCGTAAAGGCAGCTCCCGTAAGCGAATACGGTCATACGGAGGTGGAGCTGGATACGACTTCCAAATTATTTGAGGGTGTAAATGAAAAAACCGTCTGCTGGATGAGCCACACAGATTATATTGAAAAAGCGCCTGATAACTTTAGGATAACAGGCCACACCTCAGTATGTCCTGTGGCGGCAATGGAAAATGCAGAGAGAAGGATTTATGCGGTGCAATACCATCCTGAGGTAATGCATACAAAGGAAGGTATGAAGATGCTCTCAAACTTTGTTTATAAGGTATGCGGCTGCACAGGCGACTGGAAGATGGATTCCTTTGTGGAAACGACCATAAAGGAAATAAGAGAAAAGGTAGGAAGCGGCAAGGTGCTTTGCGCTCTTTCAGGCGGAGTAGATTCATCCGTAGCGGCTGTTCTTTTGGCAAAGGCAGTAGGCAGGCAGCTTACCTGTGTATTTGTGGACCACGGCTTACTCCGTAAAAATGAGGGCGATGAGGTTGAAGCAGTATTTGGTCCTAACGGCCCATATGATTTGAATTTTATCCGCATAAATGCACAGGAGAGATTTTATTCTAAGCTTGCAGGGGTGACGGAGCCGGAGGAAAAGAGAAAGATAATAGGAGAGGAATTTATCCGTGTCTTTGAGGAGGAAGCTAAGAAGATAGGCGCGGTGGATTATCTTGTACAGGGAACGATTTATCCTGATGTAATAGAGAGCGGACTTGGAAAGTCGGCAGTGATTAAGAGTCATCACAATGTGGGAGGACTTCCCGATTATGTTGACTTTAAGGAGATTATTGAGCCGCTGCGGCTTTTGTTTAAGGATGAGGTGAGAAGGGCAGGCTTAGAGCTTGGTATACCTGAGTATCTTGTGTACCGCCAGCCTTTTCCGGGACCGGGGCTTGGAATAAGAATAATCGGTGAGGTAACTGCAGAAAAGGTGAGAATTGTTCAGGATGCGGACTTTATTTATCGTGAGGAGATTGCAAAGGCTGGAGTGGACAAGGGTTTAGGACAATATTTTGCGGCGTTGACTAATATGCGCTCTGTGGGCTGCATGGGGGATGAAAGAACGTATGATTATGCGGTTGCGTTGAGGGCGGTTACGACGTCTGATTTTATGACGGCTGAGGCGGCACAGATCCCTTGGGAGGTGCTGGGGAAGGTGACGAATAGGATTGTTAATGAGGTTAAGGGGGTTAATCGGGTGCTGTATGATTGCACGGGGAAGCCGCCGGGGACTATTGAGTTCGAATAGTAAACAGAGAGCCGGAAATCCGAATAAACAGCGGACTTTCCGGCTTTTGATGTGGGGCGTGATACCTTTTTGATACCTGTTTACTGAATGAAAAGATTTTCTTCTTCCTCAAATCTCAAATCAAGATATTCATGAATAGCAAGTTCTACGTCATCTATACTTTGGATAAGTGCATTGTTTCTGGACAGGTTTTCTTTATAAAAATTCATATATGTTTCTCTACGTTTAGTAACTGATGGTTTTTCATTTGGTATTGGGCAGCATTTTTTGGGAATTAGGTATGTTAATATACTATTTTCTAAATCTGCAAATAAATCAAATGTGTATAAAATTAGATGATAATTTTGGAACCAGAGTTCTTCATCTGTCATGGTTTTTAAGCAATTAATATCCTGTTCAGAGAACAAATGAGCATTCAGATAGTACGAAATCAGAACCTGATTTTTTGAACATATTACATTATCAATGTTTTCTGATAGTATATCTGTATAATTTAGTTCATTTATTGCATAGAAATAATATAATTGTTCCTCAAAGAATGGAGTCTTTAGAGATTCGTTATATCGTATCTTAAAGAATTTATGAACTTTCTGTTTGTCAAAATTACTCATATATTTAAATTTATCAATGCAGTATAAAAGTGCTTCGGGAGATGTTCTAAAAATATAACACAACTGATGATAGTCATATTTTTTGACAATGAATGTTTCCAAATTTAGCTTTCGGAAATACTTAGTTTTAAAGAAGTTATTAATAAAAACCTTTTTTTGTTTCTCATCATGCAATTGGGATACGCGGTAAACAATTTGATTAATAAAGACCAATTTGTTTTGAGAACTTTCATTGCTGTAATGTGTATTACAGTGTGCAATTAATTTTTTCCAATATCTTGCAATGACATTATAAGAATTAAATTTTTCATAATCCCATATTTCGTATTTCTCCTCATTTCCCTGCAAATCAAATTTATCTAAAACAGAATAAAATATTTGCATTACTTTGCTATTATCTGCTTTATTACAAAAAAAATAAAAATCATCAGAAAAATATGTGAAATCACAATTTATATTTTGTATAGATAATTCATTTTCAAGAGCATGGCTTATTTTTGTTAAATGCTGTTCTGCAAAATATAGAGATAGGTAGTTGCCCATAATTAAGCCATTTGTTGCTCCCAAATTTAAATTTGTAATGTATCGATCACTTAAGCCATTAAAATCCAAATAATGTGTGTACAATCGTCCATAAAATTCTTTTATGTCTAATTTGATAAGATTATCATAGACACATAATTCCTCAAAATCATTTTCTAATTGGATGTCATATTCTCCAATTGCAAAATCTCCAGTATCTAATTTTGCAGATAAACGTTTATGTTCCATATCAAGTTGTTGAGGATCATTAAAATATGGGAAATTTTTGAAATGCTCATATGCACAAACAAGGGAAAGAATATTGGGCATTTTCAAAGTTCGAAAACTATTCTCAGTTTTTCGTATAGTAAATTTAAATGGTTTTGTCCAACAAGTATCATCAATATCAATAGAAGAAGGATTTGTTGGAAAACTTAGATGATCTATATTTATAAAATGTCGAATGGGATTTTTAAAGTTGTAAATATTATTATAATCCATTATGCGTTCTCCAATCATAACTATTATTTTTCTTATCATTCCCTTTTTCATCAACACTACTGCTCGTAGCAGGCCAGTTGATTTTCCATTCAAAAT
>ERZ777305.822-NODE-822-length-45950-cov-3.970738_pt1 | contig 45950 bp, 48 predicted proteins | sample MGYA00374965_ERZ777305 | MGnify/ENA primary metagenome ERZ777305 (study PRJEB29328, sample SAMD00013331) | mouse gut metagenome | study: EMG produced TPA metagenomics assembly of the Metagenome analysis of fecal microbiota from mouse which was promoted...
CCGGACCTCAAGGATTGGCAGGCGCTACTGGACCTACTGGTTCTACGGGACCTACTGGGCCTAATGCAGGTTTGGCAGCCTATGGTGGTAAATATAGCGATGCACCTCAAACTATTACATTAGGTATAGGAACACAATCACAAATTGCTTTGCCTAGTACAATGCCAAATTTAAATGTCACTTACACACCCACTAATAGTATTACCGTTACACAAGCTGGAACCTATGAAATTAATTATTACAGTAACGTTTCGGTTGCACTTGGAACCACTGTAACATTAGCAGTTAGAAATAATGGAACAAATATTCCAGATACAGTAATTTCAAGAGTTCTATCTGTTGGTGTAGGTTCTATCTATAGTGGAAGTGTAATTGTAACTTTAACAGCAGGAGCAGTAATTGATATGGCTATTTCAGCTTTATTAGCGGTTGGTGTAACTTTAGGATCCGGAGTAAATGCTACATTAAGTGTTAAAAAACTAACACCATAATTAAAAAAGAGCATAACAAAGTCAAAAAATGATCAATAAATGATCATTTTTTATTTGATTTCAATGATTTTTTTATGTTATTTACCTAAATAATTTTTTACAATTTCTATAATACGAGTTGCCTCTGTAATTAACTCTTCATAATGACTATTTACATACTCTGTATTATTGGCTTTACTTTCCATTTCATGATTGTAAGAAAGCTCTGCCAATTTGGTAAATCCTAAATACTTAGAATCACTTTTCATCGCGTGTACCAAAATTGCATAGTTGGGCATATCTCCTGTATCTTTATATGTTTTCATTTGTGGTAATCTGGTTTCAGATTCTGTTAAAAAATCCTGTAATGTTTCCTCATACATTTCCATGTCACCTAGTAACTCTAATCCATGTGCGACATCAATTCCATTTGTTTTTAAAAATTCTACATCTTTCATTCTATTTTTCTCCTTCTTTTAAATATTTTTTTAACAATTGATTTAATTCTAATTTATCAATTGGTTTTGATAGATAATCATGAAAACCATCACTCAAATATTTTTCTTTCATACCCGATATAGCATTTGCGGTAAAAGCAATCGTAGGAGTTTCAAATCCTTCTATTTTTTGAAGTTCTTTTAACGTTTCCACTCCACTCATTTTAGGCATCATGTCATCTAATAAAATCAAATCATATGAATTGCCTTCTTTAATTTTATCAATACATTCTTGTCCACTCATTGCTTGGTCAATCTGCATTTGATAACTTTGTAATAAACGGACTGCTACTTTTAAGTTAATTTTATTATCGTCTACTAATAAAATTCTTTTATCTTTGGCATCAAACAATTCTATTTCGGTATTTATCTCATTTGCAACAGTTTCTTTTCCTTCGACAATTCTTTGGTCAATCGCAACTGTAAATTTAGATCCATTTCCATATTCACTTTGTACAACGATACTTCCATTCATGAGTTCGACTAACTTTTTCGTAATCGCAAGACCTAATCCTGTTCCTTCAATGGTAATATTTTTTTCTAAATCCAAACGTTCAAATTTATTAAATAGCTTATCAATACTTTCTTTTTTGATACCAATACCTGTATCTTCTACTGAAATAATCAAACGACAAATATCATCTTTGATGACAGAATCCACTTTGAATTCAATATATCCTTCTTTGGTATATTTGGCAGCATTGGTTAATAAATTAAGTACAATTTGTTTTAGCCTTACATAGTCTCCATATAATACTTGAGGTATACTTGGATCAAAAACAGTCCTTAAGGTAATTGGTTTTTCTCCAATTCTAGAAGTTGTTAAAGCGGTTAATTCTTCTAATACATTTTTTAAACTATATTCGGTGTTTACAATTTCTAGTTTACCCGCTTCTATTTTAGAAATATCTAAGATTCCATTTACAATTTCTAGTAGATTTTGAGAAGCCATCATAATATCTTTGATTTCATCTTTGGCTTCTTCTGGAACATTTTCTTCTTCCGCTAATGCTTGACTGAATCCTACAATTGCATTTAATGGTGTTCTTATTTCATGAGACATATTAGATAAAAATTCTGATTTGGCATTATTGGCTCTTTCCGCTTGATCACGTGCAATATTTAATTGTTCAATTAATTTCATATCTGGATTTTCTATTGTAAAGTAAGTCAGGAATGTTACAAATGCAATCAACGGAGTTGTTAAAAATATTTCAGGAAAATAAGATTGTATAAGCATGGCAACTCCGCCCAAAAATAATAAAGCTATTAAAGGAATAAACTTCTTTTTTTCAACTTTCTTTACACTAATAATTGTAAAAATTAACATTAGTAGCAGACAAACAAAAATAATTGCATATAGAAATGTTACTGCTAAGCCTGATGGATACATAGTATCTCCACTTACAATATATTCAAATGGCAAAAGCATTAACAATACTACTTCAACACAACTACATAAAAGCAACTGAAATATAATTTTTCGTTGACTAACTTTTTGTCGTGTAATTATAATTATATAATTGAGAAATATATTAATCCATATTACATAGTAAACAAATACCAATCTTGAGATAACTATATAAAATGTAGTATTTACATCCCAACCAAATAAGAAATATATAGCACTTATAATTTCTAAAAAAGTTCCAAACAATGCCACAATAATTCCTACAGAATATATCTTATTTTCAAAAAGATTTAATCTTTTCTTTGAAAAAAAGATTATAATTAATAATAGCATATATAATGCACTATATGATACTATAGACACACTAGTCATAAAACCACTCCATTTTATTACACTATACCACAACTTTTAAAAAAAGAGAAGTTTTAATTTGAAACCTCTCTTTTTAAAGACTTAACTTTTCCACTCAATTTATTATTGTCATCAATAGTCATACTAACATAATCTATTTTGCCACTTCCTGTATATAAAAATTCTTCGTCAAACGAATAATATTTTGGCACTACTTCACGTCCTAATTTTTGAGTAACTAATTGGTTTATTCGTTGTACTAGTAAATTATTGTCAACTACTGTTTGTTTTTCTAAGATAATATGTACCTTAGGAACGGTTCTTAATTCAGCATCATCAACACCAGTAACAACACATTTGTGAACTTCTGGTAATTGCATAATTAAAGCCTCCATTTCTGGTGGATATACCTTATTTACCCCACAAACAAATATACGCTTGCTTCTGCCAGTAATAACTAATTCCCCAGTTTCGTTAATCATCCCTAAATCGCCAGTTTTTAGCCATTTTCTTCCATATGCGTCAGTAATAATAACCTTATCAGTTTCCTCTTGATTTTTATAATATCCATTCATAATTGAAGGACCATATATACAAATATCTCCCATTTGATTATAGTCTTTCTCTAGTCCTGTGTCACTGTCTAATATACACATATCGTTAAATTTTAACGGAAATCCGACTGTTCCATCAGAATTTTTTGAAGCAAACTTTAAACTAAAAACCCCACAACATTCGGAAGCTCCATAACCATCAAAAATTTGAGTATTGCAATTTGTTTCCTTTAATACTCTATTTATTTTGTTAGCAGTTTCCGTTGGGAGTTTTTCTCCTCCCGAAACAGGAAATTTTAGGAAAGATAATTTTTCTTTACGAAGCCTTGAATTGTTAATTAACGTTTCCCAATGGATTGGTCCACCAAAAACAATAGATGGATGGTACTGTACAATTTGACTTACAAAATTTTTAGGATTGGAAACAGGATCTAAAATTGTTTCTAGACCAAAGCATAAAGATAAATGAAGCGAGGTCAGACCATAAGCTATAAAAGGTGGTAATATATCTAAAAATTTTTCGCCGCGTTTCACGTTATTAATTAAATAATGATGCTCAAAAACTGTGGTATTGATAGCTGTATCAGAAAGAACAACACCCTTATGTACTCCAGTAGTTCCGCCTGTAAATACGATGGCTGCTGGACGGTTTTCGTAATAATGTCCCCTAATTGCATCCAATTTATTAGAAGAATTAGAAATAAAATGACGCCAATTTATCCAATTCTTTGGTATTCCATTTCCTTTCTTAGCATCCTGTAAATTCATAAGACCTCTAATTAAAGGATTCTTTGCAGAATTAACTGCAGACAACATTATAATATCTTTTATGTTAGTTTCATTTTTAATATTCTTTAATGTTTTGCATGCATTCTTTATACTTACTAATATCTCACTATTAGATAAGTTTAAGTCCCTAGCTAACCCATATTCATTCAATCTAGGGTCAATCATACATGCAACTGCGCCTATTTTATTTAATGCATAAAAACAGTACGCAGATTCGGGAATATTGGCCATAATTAAAGGAATCACGTCACCTTCATGAACGCCTACCTCCATAAATTTTCTAGCAATCTTATCTATATTCTCTAAAAATTCTTCATAAGTAATTCTATTACCAAAAAAAGAAAAGGCGTAATCACTCATATATTTACTATTGTTTAGATACATATATTCATATAACGAAGTATTTGGTTTTTCTTTGTCAACCTCTTTAATAGGATAATTTTCTAACCATTTTTTTTCAACAGACGGTTTCCTGATTAAATCACTTACACTCATATTTACTTTTTCCATTATAATCCCCCTTCAACATTTGCATATTGTAAATCATTTTTTTTACTTTGTCAAATTTAACCATTTATATTAATATTTCCTAATTTATTATCTAATTTCTGTACAATTGTACCATAGCCTATGAAAAATATATAAATCATCAAACAATTTATAAAGACATTAAATAAGCCAAGTTTATCTACATCCATATAAGAATATGGATACCTTGCCCCACCTTCAAATTCACCACCTAATAATACATAAACAATATTAAAAATTACATATACTAGTAGAATAAAACTCCAATAAAATGGATATTCCTTTTTTAGATGTCCTTTTTCCCCAAATATAATATAATCCAAGATTACCAATAAAGGAACATATAAATGAACAAAATTACATTCTAACATATGTCCTGCGTATGCACCTACGCCATCACCTGAGGATAGTAAAATTTGGTATACAAACATTGTGATTGTAATTGCCATTGTAACCATACCTTTTATGATATAGTACCAATCATTCTTTTGCAATTTTTTTGTCAATTCCAATATTATAATCACAAAGAAAAACAAAAAGCATAATAAATTACTCTGGATTGTAAAATAGATAATTCCTTTTTCAAAAGATAATAACTTGAAATTCAAGTATAAACCAATTCCTGACATAACTACAATCAATATTTTAAATAAGAGTGATAATATTCTTTTCATGCAACCATACCTTTTCTTCTATCATTATAGCCTATAAATGAAATTTGGTAAAGCCTACTTGATATTTAGTTAACACTTGCAACAGAAAAGCATGAATAATTATCACGCCTATTTTTGTAAATATTTCTTTAAAATATTATGTAATTCATTACTATCAATTGGTTTCGATAAATAATCATCGAATCCAGATGCCAAATAAGCTTCCTTCTTTCCTACAATCGCATCTGCTGTTAAAGCAATTACAGGTATATTAAATTTTTTATCTGCTTTTAACTGTTTTAATGTTTCTGTTCCATCCATTTCTGGCATCATCTGATCTAATAGTATCAAATCATATGGATTTCCTTCTTGAATCAAATCAATACATTCTTGTCCACTTTCTACTTTATCAATGGTAACTTGATAAGGTTCTAGTAAACGCGTTGCGACTTTCAAATTGAGTTTATTATCATCTACAACAAGAATGCGTTTTCCAGAAGCATCAAAAGGAGTCGCTTTTCTTTTTCTTACCTTGTGAATACCCAAATCACCAATTGGTGTTTCATCAATGATTTTTTGCGTCACTGTTACAGAAATAGTCGTTCCTTTCCCAACAACACTTTCAACGGTTAATTCTCCTTTTAACAAATCAATTAATTTCTTAACAATGGATAAACCTGTATTAGAAGTAATATTATCTGATAGAATTTCACTCATCTTTTCTTGCGACATTCCCATACCTGTATCAGTTACTTCTAATGTCAATTTATAATTAGATTTTAATACTTCCCCTTTGGCTTTTAATGTAATTTGCCCAGCATCTGTATAACGAACGGCATTATCCAGTATATTGGTCATAATCTGACGGAACTTACCACCATCTCCTAACAAAGAAGTCGGAATACTTTCTTCTATCTCTGTTTGTAAATGAATTTCCTTCTTACCTATTCTTTCTTTGGTAAGGGCAATCAAATCTTTTAGTATTTTTGCAACATTGTATTCTTTTTCATCTAAAACTAAAATACCCTTTTCTACTTTAGAAATATCTAGGATTCCATCAATAATTTCTAATAAGTTATTACTGGCACTATTGATATTATCCAAATCTTCTCGAACGGGAGTAGATAGTTCCTCTTCCAAAGCCGATTCACTTAATCCAATAATGGCATTTAATGGTGTCCGAATTTCATGAGACATGATAGATAAAAATTCTGATTTCGCATCATTTGCTTTCTCGGCTTGTTTTAGAGCATCTTGTAATAACGCATTTTGTCTTCTCATATATTCTGCGTTTTCAGTTACATTTTTAGTTAAAATAGTAACTTTTGTCTCTCCTTTACTTACTGTAAAGAAAGCAGTACTTTCCAAATACGTATCTGGATTTTCTTTTAATCGGTAACGAACAGAAATTGGATCTAACGTTTCTTTTTCTACCAATTCTTTGAAATGATCCATAGAAAATATATCTAAAATAGATGCCTGATCTTCTTCTAATATATAACGGTCTACCATTTCTTGAAAAGTATGTTCAAATTCGCCAGTTGTATCATTTCCTAAATAAGTAGCATCTTCTTTTAATTTATGAAAATTCATTTCACCTGTTAATACATCTACACTCATTTCCATATCATAAGAAATAGATGTAATTTGATTCAATTGTTGTTCTCTTGCTTTGATATCCTTAGTTTGAGATACGAGTAAATGTTGTTGATCATGTTCCGTTGTAACATCGGATACCAAAATTACATCGTATTGGGAATCACCCTCTAGAAATGGATAGATTTTAATTTTAATCCATCTTGTATGTTGATAAAGAGGATTGTGATAAGAAAACATTTGTGTTACATATTCTTTTATCCCATCCCAACTCCGTAATTCATTTTGTACAATTGGTGTATGAAAGATTTCTTCAATGATTTCTAATTCTGTTTTTTCTTTTTCGATTTCATGCAACCCCAATACATCATATACATTTTTCGTAATATAAATAATATCCCGTTTGTTATGGTCACACAAAAGGTAAATCGTTTCCGAATTTTTGACAAGAGAATCAAATAATTTATTACGATAATGTCCGCCCTTATGTTTTAAAATACGATAAATAAGTATAACAAAAACGAATAAAATAATTGCGATTAAAAAAAACATATTTCTATTCAGTCCATCCAATAACATACACTTCGCTCCTTTTCCTACTATATAGATTATAGTCTAATTCCGTCTTTTCTGTCAAGCAAACCAAGAAAAAAGATAGATGTTTCTCTACCTTTTAAAATACACGTTTTCTTAGGAAAGATGGAATATCTGTTTCATCTGTTCCACTATCTTGTTCATTGTTATCTTCATCTTTCATTTCTTCTCTTCTTGTGAAACTACGAGAATTTTCTTTGTTATTGGATTCGAATCCTGTTGCGATAACAGTTACAATGATTTCATCTGTTAGATTTTCATTGATGACTGCTCCAAAAATAGTATTGATATCTGTATTGGCAGAAGTACGAATAACATCAGCTGCCTCTTCTACTTCAAATAAAGTTAAATTTGGTCCTCCTGTTACATTGATAATCGCATCGGTTGCGCCACTAATACTCGTTTCTAATAATGGACTTTCAACTGCTTGTCTTGCAGCTTCTGTTGCACGATTTTCACCAATTCCCATTCCAATTCCAATTAAAGCATTACCACGTTTTTCCATAACAGCTTTGACGTCTGCGAAGTCTAAGTTAATTAAACCTGCAACGGCAATCAAATCAGAGATTGATTGTACCCCTCTTCTTAGGACATTGTCTACTTCTTTGAACGAATCGACAAGTGAAGTTGATTTATCAATAATTTCTCTTAAACGATCATTTGGAATAATAATTAAAGTATCGACATGTTTTTTTAATTCTTCTAATCCAGCAAGCGCTTGATCCATTCTTTTCTTTCCTTCAAAGGAGAATGGTTTGGTTACAATTCCAACTGTTAAAGCACCCATTTCTTGCGCGATATCAGCAATCACTGGAGCAGCACCTGTTCCAGTTCCACCACCCATACCACAAGTGATGAATACCATATCAGCACCTTCTAAAGCGGCTTCAATTTCATTACGGCTTTCTAAAGCAGCTTCTTTTCCAATTTGGGGATTCGCCCCTGCTCCAAGTCCGCTAGTTAATTCTTCTCCAATTTGTATTTTAATAGGAGCTTTAGAATTATTTAAAACTTGTAAGTCAGTATTGGCTACAATAAAGTCGACTCCTTTTAATCCTGATTCAATCATACGGTTAACAGCGTTGTTACCACCACCACCAACACCGATTACTTTAATTTTTGCTAATTGATCCATTTCTAATCCAAACATATATTATCCTCCTTATTCGCTAAAAAAGTATCCGAATATTTTACCTAACATCGATTCGCTTGAAATGATAGAACTTTTTTTGGTTGAGGAAAGTTCTTCCATATCGCTTTTACTAATCATTGTATAATCTCTTCCTTTTAGTTTTAATTTGTTGATAAAATATACGATATTTCCAACATTTGTTGAAAATTTATTATTTCTAAGTCCAATCATACGAATGTCGCCAACCATAGCTACTTTTCCTAGAACGCTTTCTGCAATTAAGGAAAAATTGTTCATACTGCTTGTACCACCTGTTATTAGTATATAATCTACTTCTCGTTTTGTCAAAATATTTATTTCTTTTCGCGCTAAAACAAGTATCTCTTCAATACGAGACATGACAATTTCGGAAGCCTCTAATTGGTTAATTTTAATAACCTCTCCCGTTTTATCAGTGATTTCCATTGTATCATTCACACTGGCGTAATTTTTACTTGCGAGTGCGAAACGTTCTTTGACTCTACTGGCATCTTCACTACTTAATTTATAGATATAGGATAAATCATTGTCTATATTTTTGCCACCCATACCCATCATGGAATTTTTCACCAAAATACCTTTGTTATATAAAGCAATCGATGTGGTTTCATACCCAATATTAATAACCGCTCCTACCAAATCTTTGATGTCCTTATCTCTGACAGAATAAAAATCTCCTATACTATTTAAGGAAATATCGATTACTTCTAAACCAACACTTTCTAACAAATTCACTACTGAGTAAATATTCTTCTTCGGAGACATTACCATAACAGCTCTTACGAATAAGTTACTTCCTTGCATTCCTTTTGGATCTTTGATTCCTTTTTTTTCATCCAATGTAAAATCAATTGGGATAACAGTTACCATCTCTTTATTGGGTACTGTCTTTTCCTTCATGGCAAGTTGTAATAAGTCAGTAACATCTTTGCCATCGATGATTTCTTCGCGATTCAATTCTATCGCACCATTTACCATTACGAAATCGGCTTGATACCCTGGAATGGAAGTAATGACTTTTTTGATTTGAATGCCAAGCATTTGTTCTACTTCATTGAGTGCTTTTTTGACACTTTCACTTGCTTCATATACATCTGTAATAAGTCCCTTTTTGATTCCTTTTGATTTGATAGAGGATGTTGCTAGTAAATTAAGCTTATTTTGAAAAAGCTCACACACGACTACTTTCACAGTATCGGATCCGATGTCTATGCTCGTATATACATGCTTCATACTATCATCTCCTATAATCTATCCATAATTATACTATAGATTTTTAAAAATGTAAAAGTATTTTCGAAAAAAATCCCAATTTATGAGATTTTAGTTTAAAAATATTGATGATACATATCAAATTATGTTAAAGATTTCAAATCTGTAACAATTTTAAAAATTTGTAACATCTTTTTTCCTGAAAACTAAGAAAAATATTTACTAATTGATACAGTTTTAATATAAAGAAATAAATTCAAAAAAATATGGAATCAATTAGATGCTAGTTAATAGAAACTTTTATCTTTTAATTGCTCCACCATGACATTTTAAAACATAAACTCTTTCTTCATCTTTAGAAATTGTTTCAATACCTTCAAAATAATCTAAATTACCATCAACTTGAAAGGTATATTTATATCCATTATTTATGTATTCTTTTGGTCCCCTTACGGGTAAAATATCATCTTCACCAACTTGCATTAGTGCAGGTCTTAACGCACTATCTATAGCCTCCTCACTTAAGTTTTCATTTAATGTTACACCATAATAATTCATTGCCCAAATAGGTGTATTATCGGAAGCATAAACCACTTCTTCTCCTATAAATTTTGTTCCTCCAAAATATGTATCATGATATATCATTTTACCATTACTATACTCATAATCAAAAGAACCTTTTCTCGATGATAATGTTTTTTTTACATTTCCATTCGCATAAGTTTGTTTTTTAGCCTCAATTAAAAAATTATATAATCCTTTATCCATTATACTCACCATCCTATACCAATTTAGTAATGTTAGTTATTCTAATTTTGCTTTTAAACCTAAGACCTAAAACAAAGACTAAAAAGAAAACGCTTAACACACCAAAGTTCTACGTATCTCTTTTTTATTGTATGAGATTTCTCTCATCTATATACATAGTATCATAAGCCATAATGTCTGTCAAACAAAACTTCATGAACTTAGCATAAATATTATAGATTGCTGATGCAAAATTATATTTACAGATTATTGGACATATAGTATAATAAATTTAGGATATATGTGGTTTTGTCAGATGTCTTCCCTTTCTTTTATAACCATAAATAGAAAGGCGGTGGTGTATATGAAACAAAATGAAAAATATTTGTATTTCATAATCGCCTTGTTATTTCTAACAATTTTTATATTACTATTGAAATAACAAAAAAAGGCATCTAATCTATCTATTGATTTGTTAGATGCCAATTCCCAAGATAAGGGATGCATTTGACTCACCTAAACCAAATGTATCCTTTTTATAATATGAAGTTGCCTTCATCTGTATACATTGTATCAAGTTATTTTGAAGTTGTCAAATACCTCACAACATAAACAATAAATTTTTATAGATTGTTAATGCAAAATTATATTTACAAATAGTTAGCTCAATAGTATAATTGATTTAGGATATATTTGATTATGTCAGATGTTTTCCCTTTTCTTTTGCTGTGAAAAAGAAAGGCGGTGATATTTATGAAAAAGAACGAAAAATGCCTCTATTTCATAATTACGCTGTTATTTATTGTAATATTTGCGTTAATCGCTTTATTATACATAAAATAAAAGACATCTGATAATCACAACCGTGATTTGTCAGGTGCCAACCCATAATGGGATTACATTTGACTCAGCAAAAAATCAAATGTATCCTTTTTTATTGTATGAAGTTGCCTTCATCTGTATACATTCTATCAATTTATTTTGAAGTTGTCAAATACCTCACAACACAGACATTCACGAACAATATATTTTTTATTATGGTAGTAAAGTAAAATATTGTCCTGAATCTAAATTTAGAATTCCTTTTTTATTTCCATATTTGCTGATAAATTCCGCATAAATACTAACATAATTATTGATATTCTCTAATTTTTCTAATGTCAAATAGACATAATTGCCATCTCGCATAATAAATAAGAAACGTTCTTCATCCACATTACTTGGTTGATATATGATTTCTGAAACACGTTCTAAAATAGTAGAATCAATCTCTTGCATTTTTTTCTGAAATGAGTCATAAATGGTATCTGGTACATAGTTAAGCAAAACAGGTGCATTCCATTTTTCTTCTATCACTTTTAGATTTGAAAGAATGGTTTTACCAATTGTTTGATTATAAAAAAGAGGATAATTTTCGATAATTTTGATATGGATTTCTTTTCCTTTTTTCTTTTCAATGCGAGCAGAAGCAATTCTAGGGTCATTTTTGAGTTTTCTTACCATATCACTTTTCATTGTCTTTATGATAGATGGATAATTTTGAATTCCTGCTAATTCAATCACTTCTTGATCGGTTAAATAGACATTGCCCTCTATATAAATGTTACGAATGGGAATATCTAAGCATTTAGATAGAATAAAAGCAAAACAAGCAAAGCAAACAAGAACGATGAAAACCCGGCCATAACGTACTTTTCGACGTTTGATTTTTTTTACCTTTTTTTTAGGTAAAGTTTTTTTCTGATACACTCGTTTTGTTACGCGCTTTTTTTGCTTCATATCTATCCCTCATTATTCTACGATTTCTTGTTCCAATATTAAATCAATTTGATATTTTTCTTTGACTTTTTTTTGAATGGTACGAATGATTGCAACAATATCTTTTCCACTTGCAGTTCCATCTGTTACAATGAAGTTGGCATGTTTTTCAGATACTTTTGCGCCCCCTACTTGATAGCCTTTGAGGCCTACTTCTTCAATCAATTTCCCTGCTGGAATATCATCTGGATTTCTGAAAACACTTCCTGCACTTGGAAATTCTAACGGTTGGGACATTAGTCTTCTTTTTTTACGATCTTCTATAATTTCAATGATTTCTTCTTTATTGCCTTTTTTTAGAACTAAACTCGCTTCTAAGCAAATATAATCTGGGTGTTGTTTCAAAAAAGAGGTACGATAATGAAAATCTAAATCACGGTTATACATTCTTTTAATTTTTAATTCTGGTGTAATGACTAAAATACTTTCTACCACATAGCCCATATCACTTCCATAGGCACCTGCATTGTTGAAAATAGCACCTCCAATCGTTCCTGGGATTCCTGTTGCAAATTCAAGTCCTGTATATCCCATACGAGAAAGCTTAAGCGCCAGTTTCAATGTAGGATAGCCTGCACCTACTTGTACTTTTGTATCCTCTATTTTTAAAGTATCAAAGGCATTTAATCGAATTAAAATACCCTCATAATCTTTTTGAAAAATTAAATTAGAACCACCACCTATAATTTTATAGGAAAGTTTATTTTCTTTAATATATTCGAGTAAATGAGTTAATTCTTTTTGCGTTTCAGGTTCTACTAAAACAGTTACTTTTTCTTTCAGTTTATAGGTCGTGTAATCCTTTAAGGAAATGGATTCCATTACCTTTCCACATTTTTTCAATTCTTTTATCACATTACTTCACCATTTCTTTTAAGGTCTCATAAATGATTGTTGCACTATTTGGAATATCTAATGTTTCCAAATTTTTTTGCATCATTTTTAATCGTTCGGAATCTTTTATCATTGTATCTACGGTTCTTACCAAAATATCCCCTTTTAAATCCTTTTCTTCCAATAAAACAGCTGCATCTTGTTTGATAAAATCCATCGCATTTTTGTATTGATGATTGTCAGGCACATAAGGACTTGGTATTAAAATAGATGGAATTTTAAGTGCAATAATTTCACTCAATGTCGTAGCACCACATCTTGTAATCATAATATCTGCATGATGCATCATTTCAATTTGATTTTCGATATAAGGTACCACAAAGACATTTCTTGGAAATTTATTTTTGGAAACCGTTTCATAAGAATCTTTTCCAGTTACAAATAGAATTTCATATTCTTTATTTTGAAATAGGTTCATTGTTTTCACTAAAATTTCATTCATTTTACTAGAACCGAGTGACCCCATTACAATATAAACCAGTTTTTTGTCTTTGGATAAGCCATACTTCGTTTTATCTGCTTTTTTGGATGCTCTTGCAGCTTCACTACATGGATTTCCTGTAAATATGGTTTTATATTCTGGAAAATGTTTCATGGTAGTTTTAAAGGATACCCCTATTTTATCTGTATATTTACTTAAAAATAAATTGGCCTTTCCTGGAACACTATTTTGCTCATGAATAAATGTTGGATAGCCTAATTTCTTAGCAGCATAAATGACAGGTCCTGTTACATATCCACCAACACCAATTACTACATCTGGTTTAAATTCTTTCATCATATGTTTGACTTCTTTGATGCCTTTCATAAAACATTTGATTGTTTTAAAATTTTTCAGTAAATGTTTTCTTTGAAATCCATATATTTCAATCGTCTCAAATGGAATTCCTCTTTCAGGAACAATATCTTTTTCCATACGATTGTGTGTTCCAATGTATAAAAATTCACTATTAGGTTCTTTTTCCTTAATTTTATCTATTATGGCTAATGCAGGATATATATGTCCTCCTGTTCCACCAGCACTTATGATTACTCTCACATAACCACCATCCTAATCTCATTATATCATAATTCTATGTGATTTGAGAATATTTTAGAATAATACCCATAAGAAAAGTATCATAATAAAATGATACCTTATGACATGATTTTTTTACCTTTTTGATATGGCGGTTTTACATCACCATCAAATAGCAATAAAGCAAACTCCTTTTTTAAATCTATTTCTTCCAATAACATAGTCAATACTTCATTCTGAAATGGTAATAATTGGTTAACTACATTTCTAAAATATTGAGTTGCATTACGACCTGTTTGATGTTTCTCAATCACTTCTTCAATTGTACCACTGACTACAGCACTCTCATCTTTTGTAATTGTATTTTTTTCCCAGTGTAACTCGTGAATAGATATAGTGTTTTCTGCTTGATTAGAATCATGAGAAAAGCTAGTATTATAAGTAGTTCTATCTTTCGCATTTTCCATCTTTTTATTTTTATCACAGGTAGAAATACAGTATTCATATGCTTTTTTCCTATTTGATGATTCTATATAAATGGTTTCTTCTATGTGATTCTTATCTGTTTTTCTATCAAAATTAATTGACATCATATTTTCTTTCATAGTCAAATTTATATATCCATATTCTTTACTCCAGATAGTTAAACTCTTTCCAAGGCAGATACAAACTTGATCCATATTTGGATTTTGTAACATAAATTCATATGTATCATGATTCGTGCCATCCTGTCTTCTAACATTTTGATATCGAATCTTATCACTTTTAATTTGAGTACAATAGCCAAATACTGCTGGTAAATTCTTTTTTGCATTTTTATGATGGAGTTTTTTCTTTTGAATAAAGCCAATCTCTTTTCCCTTTTCATCTACCACCAGATAACGACTGTAATCATCTGGACCAATTACACGATATCCAAATAAATTTAAAAATCTTACTTCACTTTTAATTTCACAACCAAATTCTTCTTGTTCCATAAATGGATTCCTCCCTCGCTCCAATATTATAGCATATCCCTTTTTATTTGCATAGAAAAATCAGTACGCTATGATACTGATTCATCTGATATAGATAATTCTATATTCTTTTTCTTCTTTTCTTTTTTCTTTTTATGTCTCGCTTCTATTGCGGAATCTTTTCTCTTTCCCTTTCTACAGATTACGATAATTAAAATGAGTAATAGGAAAAGACAAACACCACCTAAGCATAGACCAATCAATTGATATAAGTTTTTTTCTTCTTCCATCAATTTTATTTCTTCATCATAATAAATCTGTAATGTATTTTCTTCACTATTATATAAATAAAGATTTGCCTTTCCTGTTTCAACATTCATTCCATAGATAAGGGCATAGTTGGAAGATTCCTTTAATTTGTAAGCCGTCACTTCTTTATCATTAATTACAACAATAGATGCATGATAGCGTGCAGGTATTTCCTTTAATTTCATTGGATATAATACGATTCTTTGAAATGAAAATTCTTGGTATTCCTTGTAACTATTTGCCTCACTATCATAGATATAATAACCAATTGTACCAGTTTTATCTTTAAGACCAACTAATGTATAATTGGTAATTTCACTATAGTAGGCAGGGACTTCTTCCTCACCTATCATGACAATTGTTTCTACATAATTAGAAGGTGTGATTAATTCTGTCCGTTTACGAACTACACTATAAGAACTACCATTGACATTTGCTTCAATGGGATTATATTCTTTGACATTTACATTGAGTACATAAGTTCTAGAATTTCCATTTTGAGCAGTCACTCTAATTTCAAATCGATTCGCACCCTCAATAACTTCTTTTTCCCCTAGTCCTTCTACACCTGCTGTCCCATCTTCTAGTGAACCTACAATATTAATTTTGGTTGTTCCTGGTTCCATTTCTACTGCATATTCTAATTGTTCTTTATTGAATTCAGGAGAAATTCCTACACCTTCAATTCCTAAAGAAGATAAATAATTATTAGAAGATAATACCACTACTGGTCTGTTTTTGACAGTAACTGTTACTGACTTTGATGCTGTGTAAGCCGAATTGGTTGAATAATCAGCGACATCTTTTGGTATGACAGTAATTGTAGCACTTCCTGCGGCATTTGACTTAAATTTATATGTCACAGTTGCATCATCTATAAAATCGGAAGCAACCCCTCCTGATAAAACTGCGCCATTAGAAGATGTAATTGAGAAATTACCAGCTAATCCTGATGCTTTCACCGTAACAACTATATCAGTTCCTACATAAGGAGACGTATTGCTTACATATACTTCTAAAGAACCAGCATTTACACTTTCACTATATAGGAAAAAAGCACCTAAAATAATAAATATACTACTAATTATTTTTTTCATTCAATCACACTATTCCCATTCATAATATAATTTTTAATATTAACATAATCTACTGCTGAAATTGTTCCATCTTGATTTACATCAGCAGCTAATTTATATGCCCCTGTTAAAGTAGAAGAAGCCATAATACAATTTTTTACTTGTACATAATCTATGGCAGATACTTTTCCATCACCATTGACATCACCGTAAATAACAATACGGAATGCTTTACTTTCTTGTCCATTTGAAACGGTTACAACATCTCCAGTTCCAAGGGCAGTTCCGTCTTTCAATTCAATGGTTTGATTGTTTACACTCCTTGTAACTGTCACAGATATATCTTGATTATTTCCTTTGATATTGGCAATTAGGGCTTGGGCAGATGTTCCTAATTTAATTTTGGAAATATAATCATTATTATAACTATATGGCGAAGACTCTATAATATTCGTAATAGAAGAAACACGATTTTCTTCCTCTTCTTTGGCTTCTTCATCAATCTTATCTTTTGTTTCTTCATCTTCTATTGCTGGTAATAAAGAAGGTGTGGCTGGCATATTTTGATATACTGGAATTAAAAATTCAATTGCACTATCTAAAAGTCCATCTATTTTTGAATATGCCTCATAAGTAGATTTACCTTCTGACATTGGGGCTTGAATATTTGTCATATATTGATGAGAATAATTACCAGCATAATTACTTGTAACATTCCATTTTTTAAAATATAATGTATTTTGCTTTTTATTAATATAGGATTCTGCGATATAAGAAGCTCCATTTTTTATAGATAATTCAATTGTGGTCCAAGGCCGATTAAATGAGGTAGTTTCTGATTCTGTTGCAATATATCCAGAAGCAAAATTAATTGCACAGGCAACTGGGTTAGCACAACTAGAGTTTGCTCCTAAATTGTATACGTTATAATAAGCTACATCATTAATTTTATTTGTCCCATTGGCAGAACCACTCAATTTTCCATCTGATAAAACAACTTCTTGTTTTGAGCTTGCTGCCAAATGCACTGGATTAATACTATTGCCATTATAAGTTGCAGCTTCTATATAGGTTTCTGCATATGGATATAAATCGGTATTTTTTAGCACATTTTGCACTACTTCTAATGTTTGATAGTTACTATTGTAACTTAAATTTTCAAACATAAAGATTTCTTTTTCTGCTAGAAAATTTCTAGGATCTAAATAGTAAGCTACCGTTTGTGCATTGGCAGCATACCAATTATTGGGTTCTTTAACAATATATTTTTGATTGATAGGATCATAAGATCCTTCTTCTAATGAAATATACTTTGTACCCTTTTCTAAATCGGTTATCTGAATATAACTCATTCCAACAATACTTTCGTTTTGAACAGATTCGTTCCAATCTAGATTGGTTTGGAAGGCTGTAAAAATCCAATTAGGATGTGCATCCTTGAGTAATGTTAATCTTTCAAAGTAACTTTCAGGAAAGCCTGCCTTTGTAAATTCTTCGGCATACTTACTTGTATCAACATCCGTTTTAACAGCATCAGCACAAACATACCCAGTTACTGCCCCAGATTTTGTTGTAATAAAAGTGACTTCCAAAAAGTGACTTTTACAGCTATCAATTGTAGATTCAACAGGATTATTATAGTTTTTTATTTTTACTTCATCACCTAAATCTAAACAATGTAAAGCTCCTGGTGCTGCATAATTACTATCATATTTTCCATTAACTTGATATAAGCAACCTTTCCCAGTCATGTCTATATTAGGTTCCTTTGTAATAACTAAATTTCCTTGTGTAATATAAGCAGGAATATTGGTTTTTTCTTCTTCCACTTCACTTGCAAGTATACTACATGGAAGTAAAAGAAAAATGAAAGACAAAATTAAGATATAATTTTTATTATTTTTCATTTTATCCCTTCTTTCTGCCATAATTCGACTTTATTCCACATATATTATAGCAAAATTAAGGACATATGTACAGTATTTAGCAATAAAAAAAGAGTGGTTTACAAAAAAAGGAAAACCATAGCACTATAGTTTTCCAAATGTATCCAATTTGGATACACTACAGTTTACGTTTCAAAGACTTTTTTTATGCAAAGAATTGATTATAATGAATGAATTTGTTAAAATAGACTTACTGGAGGACTCATATGAAAAAACTTAAAATAAATCAAAAAACAGGTAATTTAAAACAAATCATGAAAGAATATAAAAAATGGCTACCCAATATGTTAACAGGAATGCGTATCGTTCTAACACCTATTATTATCGCTTTAGGCATCATGAAACAAATTGAGCTTGTCATTGTATTTGCAACACTAGCTGCGCTTACCGATTGTTTGGATGGCTTGTTAGCACGTAAATGGAATTCAGTAAGTGAAATAGGAGCCAAATTAGATGCGGTTGCGGATAAGATTTTTGCGATTGGACTATGTCTTTGTCTCACTTCCCTATTTCCTATTTTATGGGCGGTTGTCGCTTTAGAAACAATTCTAGCAATTTGTAATTTAGTATTTCACTATAAAAGTAAAAAAACAGAGTCACTATGGATTGGTAAAATCAAAACTACAGTTTTATTTATTACAATTTTATTCGTTATATGTTATCACTTTTTACCTAGTTTAACAGGAATGGTACAAGGGCTTATTTATGTATGTATGAATTTACAAGTATTATGTATCATTGAGTACTCTTTCAATTTTTATGATAATATGCATCCTATTACAGTGGAAGATAATAAAATGCATCAAGAAATTATGCAGGATGCAATGGAAGAAAAAACAATTGAAATCGAACATTTAGATGAACTCATTATGCAATACGATGTTCAAGAAAAAGATACGCAGTAGTATTTTTTTTATGTACTTTTCTACGCATATGTATTAACGGTTGGAATTGTTCTTGCATATTTTATTATGGAAAAGGAGGAATCCGCGTGACTGGGACTACTGGACCAACCGGATCATCGGAGAATTTATGAAAGAGAAAAATTTAAAAATATGTGTATATACCATTTGTAAAAATGAAGAACAATTTGTGAATCGTTGGGTAGATTCTATGCAAGAAGCAGATGCAATCTATGTACTGGATACAGGATCTACGGATCATACAGTAGAAATATTGAAGCAAAGAAATGTAAATGTAGAGACAAAGGTGATCACACCATGGAGATTTGATGTTGCAAGAAATCTTTCTTTGGATATGGTTCCAAGCGATACAGATATTTGTGTCTGTACAGATTTAGATGAAGTGTTTGAACCTGGTTGGCGTAAAAAATTAGAAGAAGCATGGGATGAAAATACAAAACATGCGAGATATAACTATAATTGGAGCTTTGATGATAAAGGAGATCCTGCCGTTAATTTTTACATTGAAAAAATACATAGTCGAAATGAATATCGTTGGACACACCCTGTACATGAAGTATTACGTTATTTTGGTACAACAAAAGAAAATTTCATCACGATAGATAGTATTACACTCAATCATTATCCAGATCATTCCAAATCAAGATCCAGTTATTTGCCTTTATTAGAATTATCGGTAGCAGAAGATCCAGAAGATGATCGTAATATGCATTATCTTGGAAGAGAATACATGTACTATGGAAAATGGAATGAATGCATTGATACACTAATTCGTCATTTACATTTAAAAAGTGCTACATGGAAAGATGAGAGATGTGCCTCTATGCGTTTTATCGCAAGATCTTATCAATCATTAGAACGTTTTGATGAAGCAAAAATGTGGTTAGAAAAAGCGATAGAAGAAGCCCCCTATTTAAGAGATCCTTATGTAGAAAGGGCAATACTTGCCTATCATTTAAAAGAATTTGATGATGTAATTACATATGGAAAACAGGCATTACAAATTCAAACACATGCTAAAACTTATATCAATGAACCATTTAGTTGGGATTCTACTGTATATGATATTTTATCCATTGCATACTATTATCAAGGTGACTTAAAAAATGCAATTAAATATGTCAATTTTGCTTTAGATATGAATCCACAAGATGAAAGATTACTACAAAATAAACAGTTAATGGAAAAAGAGGATTAGATTCCCCTTTTTTAATGATTAAAAGGGGCTGAGTAGAAATGAATAAATTCTATTCAGCCCCTCCTTTTTTATTGTAATTGAAATCGATAATGCCCTATAATTCCTTTTTTCTTACTCCATCTTTGTAATGTATCTTCTTCTAATTTAGGTTGTCCTGCATTATGTATCAAATAAGGAATCCCTTTGGAATTTCTCTTATCTGAAACAATGCCAATATGTTCACTTTTTCCAAATACAACAATATCTCCAGGTTGCCACTCTTCTATTTTGGACAAATCATTTGTAAGTATAATAGTATTTCTTTGAAAATAAATATTTAAGTTCGTAACTCTTCTAAAATCAATATTAGGATCTATCTTTGTAATATTAGGATAAGCTTCCCTATTCTTTTCAATATCTTCTGAAACAAGATCTTTTAACGAATACCCAGCTTCTTTTAAGGCTCTCCAGATGACATCTGTACAGACCCCCTCTGTTTCAGGCGGGTATCCACCACTATAATACTTACTCACATACTTTGGTTTAAGTTTTACCTCTTTTTTTGCACCACTTAAAATATCCATATAATCATCAATTCCATTTTGATTGTAATCAATTTCAGAATGAATGATATCGATATGAAAATCGGAGGCAATATAACTTTTTTTGGGAAGAAATCTATAATAGTCTAGAACAAAAAGACCAATTAATATCAAAATAAATAAACCTACAAATAACAAGTAGAAAGAACGTTTCATATGATCACCTATTCCATTATAACATGAAAAAAGCAAATCACATATGATCTGATTTGCTATCAAATATTATTATGAATTTTTGATAATAATTCGTGTAATTGATTTAATTCTTCTTCAGAAAAATGAGATAATAATTCATTTGTATCTAATTCTTTGTTGTGATGTAATAAATGACCACATTTTCTTAAATCCATAATTACTTGTTCACCTGATGATTTAGGTTCATTATCGTTATTTTGTTTACCAAAATGTTCCATTCCTCTTCCACAGCTTAAATGATCTATGGAACAATGATTTGGACAACATGGACATTTTTCTTGATTCATATTTTTTCCTTCTTTCTATTCATTTTAAATTATTTGTTATTTATATAAATACATATCATCTGAGCAACCTGTTCATTTCCAATAGATGCATCTATACACAAATCATAATTGTTTTTATCTCCCCATTTTTGGTTGGCAATTATACTATAATAATTGGATCTTGATTCATTAGAATCCATTATATGCTTCTTTGCATCTTTCTCATTATCATTATAATTTTTCATCACATTTTTCACCTTATAATCCATAGGAGCATAAATAAATATTTTAATTAAACTTGGATTATTTCTTAAAATATAGTCTGCAGATCTACCAACAATTACTGCACTACCCTGCTGTGCAATTGCTTCAATTACTTTTGCCTGATTTATAATGGCATCTTTATTGACATCCAAAGATAAATAGTTATCATATAATTCTTCTATATCATCTGTCCCATGTAACTGATTTCGAACGGCAAATTCCTTGATTTCCTCTTTATCATAAAATGGAATATTTAATTTTTTTGCTACTAATCTCGCAATCTCTTTTCCATTTGTTCCATGTTCCCTTGAAATAGAAATAATAAGATGATTGGATATTTTTGTATCACGAATCGTCCCAATTTTAGCATGATAAGATTTTTTTAGAATCAATATGGAAATAAGTGCTGTTAAAATTTCTGAAATAGGGAATGTCCACCATACAATATTTACAACTTCATCGGATAAAGTAAACAAATATGCTATTGGAAAAACAAACACCACTAATCTTAGGAAAGAAATCAAAAGAGGCCTTCCCGCATAATGAATGGACTGTAATATTCCTTGAACAGCAATCGAAAAGCCCATAAATACAAATCCTAGGCTCGCAATTCTAAGAGCCTTCGTACAAACATGAATCATCTCTGCAGTAGTTCCTCCTGCAAGTCCAAAAAGTCCTGCAAGTGGATGTGCGAAAACTTCGAATAACACGGTTAAAAGAAAACTTACCATTGAAGTATCAATAATTCCATATTTGATACAATCATCAATTCTATTTTTATCTTTCATACCATAATTAAATGATAAGATTGATATGATTGTATTTGATAAGCCAAATGCTGAAAATAATGCGACTTGTTGGATTTTATAATAGATACCAAATGAGCCAATTAAGATCGTTTGATCTACTTCTGCAAGCCCTAAAATGGCGTTCATTCCTGCCATCATAACGGCAAGTAATCCCTGCATAATTGCCGCCGATATTCCAATGCTATAGATTCCCTTTATCAGTTTTCCATTCGGTTTTACATATTTTAAACTTCCATCAATTTCTTTGTTTTTTGTATAATGGAATAGCATAGCGATAAACAAGGAAACGAATTGCCCTATTATCGTAGCCCATGCAGCTCCAGCAACTCCCATATGAAGTGGATAAATAAAGATATAATACAATATAATATTTACGCAGGCACCAGAAATTTGAGAAATAGTAGAAAGCATTGTTTTGCCTGTTGCTTATAGAAATCTCTCATATACGGTATAACCGATAGATCCTAGTGATAGACAAGCACATATTTTTAAATAGGTTGTACCCATTTCAATAATTTCTTCCTTGTTTGTAAATAAAGAAATAAACCATTCAGAACCAAACCAACCAAATAGTAAAAATACCAAGTAAATACAGATGCTTAAAAAAATCCCATTTCCAGCAACCCGATTCACCTTTTCTTGTTCTTTTTCTCCTAAACTTTTGGATAAGAGTGCATTTAACCCTACCCCAGTTCCAACTCCAATTGCAATAATCATAATTTGAATTGGAAATGAAAATGTTAATGCTTGATTGGCAATTGCTCCCTTAGTACCCATATTCGTAACAAAGATACTATCAATCACATTATATAATGCTTGTAATACCATAGAAACAATCATAGGTAGACCCATCTTCAAAAATAGTTTATTCATTGGAGCAACAGCCATCTTATTTTGCTTTTCTTCTTTCATTTGAATCCTCCTTTACTAGGCGAGAAAAAAGAGCATAAACCCAAAACTGGATTTACGCTCTTTTAAAAGCCACTCGTCGTACAAGTATAGTATAACAAACTTTTCAATTTTTTTCAAACATGTTTTTAAATTTTTACAAAATTGTTCACTTATCTTGATTTCGAAAAGGATGCTTTAGTTTATTTTTGATTTCTATTCTAATAATATTCATGGCTATTTCATATATTCGATTTGCTTCAGAATTTTCAATCTGTAATTCGTTTATCAAATCTCTTATTATTTTATCTTTACTTTTTTTGCCAAACAAGGATGTACTTTCAAGAATATGATTAATAATGATACATTTTTCTTTTTCATAATTTAATTGATTTTGAAGTTCTTGTATAAATTCTGTTTTATGCATTGTCATCGCCATATATTTTTCCTTTCGAATCTAATTGAATTTGATAACCATATTCAAAAATATAGGATATACTGAAAATAATAATTCCAAAAATAATATCAATGAGTTCCAACTCTAACTCTAAATCAATACCTATTATTAATTGTAAAATGAATCCTAAAATATATGGAACAATCATATAAATTATAACATAAAAAAGTTCAATTTCATAGATACCATAAATCAAGGAAATATAAGGTATTACTGAACTTTTTAGATAAGTTCAGTAGGTTAAATTAAGGTTCGTTAGTAACATGATAGTAACAAATTATTGCTTCTATAATGTCAACATTTGTCAACATTCTTTGCCCCTGACTTCTTGCAGTTCTTTTCTTTATACCCTGCCCTAATTGCTGTTTGTGTTGCATTTATCCAATTTTTATTTCTTTTTGTTCATTTTTCTTTGAATTATCTTTGATGAAATCATCACATTTTTCTTTTCCATTCCAAATTTTCTTTGGAATGCCATCCTCATAAATACCACAAATATTGTTAGCAATTTGTGAGTTTTCTTTTTCTTCATCAATGTAATCATGTTGTGTACATAACTTATAATAAAAACATTTTTCACATTGTTTAGGTTTATCCTTATTAAACCATTCATCAATTTTATTATTCTTGATAGCATCTCTAAATTCTTTTGCTTCTTTTTTCTCTTTTTTGGTCAACTTTCTTTTCTTACCATTATTTTTAATACCTGGTATTTCATGTAGCCATCTTGGATTATCTCTTTTTATTTCTTCTTTCATTTCTTCAGCATGACTTTTTAATTCTTCTTTTGATAGTGTACTTTTACCAATAACTTCACATTTAATAGTAAAACTAATCCTTGCTTTAAATTTATCATGATCTGATAAATTTTTATATTGCTCTTTTTTATCTTCTTCAGATAACTTTTCAAATTGTTCAAATGTTAACTTTTCCCCACCCATAATTTTACCTCTAATAATTATTTAAAATAAATAAAGGAAACTATCACGAATTTCCCTTAAAATAAGTCACTATGTGAACCAGTTTCAACTAATAACAAAATAAGTTCATCATTATTAATTCTATACACAAGTAACCAATCAGGTTCAATATGACATTCTCGACAGTTTTTGAATCTTGTGCTATCAACAAGTGAATGGTCTCTATACTTTTCATCTAATGTTTCACCATTCGATAATTTATTAACCACTATTCTTAACTTTTCTAGATCTTTATGTCTTTTCTTTATTAATTTAAGTTCTTTTTTAAATGCTGATGTTCCGACAACTTCATATTTCATTAATCTAAATCCTCTATCATTGCATCAAAATTTTTGTATCTTTTTGATTTTACTTTTCCACTAATAATATCTTCACTCTCTTCTAATGCACTTAAAAGTCTTTTATTTGGTACTTCCATAGTAGCAGTAAAAGGTATTCCTTGTTCCCTTTCACACTGTTTCAAAAACATCATAATTGCTGCTGAAGTATTAATTCCAAGATTTTTAAAAAGACAATCCATTTCTTTTTTAAAATTTTTATCAATTCGTATAGTCATATTAGTAATATTAGACATACTAGACATAAAATCATCACCTTTCATAAACATAATTTATCACATTTTGCCGTATATGTCAAGTATATTATACGGCTATTATACTATAAACAGTATATACATTTATTATGGAATTATACACAATATTCCCCCAATTTTTTTAAAGAAAAAGCAGATGTTCAGTCTGCTAATCAAATTTTATGTTATTTAATATATCCCTTAAGGCAATTATTTCTTCTTTATCAAGTGCAAGACCTTTTAACATCTTATCACAAGATCGATCCCATCTTCTCAAATCAAACTTATCTTCTTTTCCTCTGTAACTAATCAAATTTAATTCTAAAGTAAATTTCCCATCACTTTTTTCACTTACTATTCCAAAAGTTTTCTTTATATCGTAATTAAATCCATCCATTTTAATTCACCTCATTCCTTTATTCAATTTCGATTTTTTCATATTTTTGTAAAAGTTCTAAAACAACATCATTTCCAGTCAATGAAGCATATCCTGGACTAGGAACTGAAAAATCCCAAGTAAGCCTTCCAATTCCCTTCGATGCATCACCATCTTTTATAACAAAGTTTTTATCTCGTAAATAGCATTTTAATGCATCTTTTGAATTTTTAACAAGTTCATCAAAAATATCAAAACATTTTTCTTTTCTAATGTAATTCTCAAATGTTTTAGGGAATTTTGGGTTATTAGTTGCATTGCTAACAAATAATCCGTTTATGTTTTCAATAATTTGTTTAAATAAACGCATTGTCTTATAATCTTTTTCAAAATCTTCTAACATCATATGTACAGTATCATCCGTAAGTGTATCATCTGAAGCCTTTAGGAAATTCAGTGCATTATTTATTCTAATTGAATATTCAGCAGATGTATTTTCATTCATGTGGATAATTCTATCTTTTTCCTTATTTACAATTTCCTCAAAGGCAACTTGAAGTTTCTGTTCATTTTCTTCATATTCTTTTACTATTTTATCAATTTCTTCATTAATCATTGATGCTAATTCATGATTTATCATTCTTTGTGCAAAAGTATTATTTCTATAACTTGCAACCACATTTTCAATTTTTTCATTTGTTTTATCAGTTAAATCTGAATATTCCTTTAAAATTTTTTCTAGACTATTTTTCATATTTCATCATCCTTCCTTATTTCAACTTATTTTGTAAAAATTTTATTAATTTTCTTTCAAGTATTGCTGGAGTCATTTTTTCTAGTTCTTGTTCTGAAATAGTAAGCATAAACTTTCCAGTTACCCATGCTCTTTTTAATCGTTTTCCAATTGCAGGAACATATCTACCTGGTTCTTGTCTATGCCCATATTCAACATAAGAAGCATATTCAAGAGGGTTTATTACTTCAATAATGCAATCATTACCTTCATGTTTAACTTCACCTATTGTCCATCCTCTTCTTAATGTTCCACCAACTTTACCTGAACCACTTGGATATTGTCCAACTGGTGTTCTTTTTTTGACTGCTCTAAGTAACCTTGCAGCAAGTTCTTTTGCACTAGATTCAATAAATTGGTTAATTACTTCTTTTTCTGATATTTGTTGAATCTTTTTATTAAATGCTTTAAATTCTTTATATTCAAATTTACTCTTTTTAGACACTACTCATCACACCCCTTCTGCAGTTTCTTCCATAGCAGTTTCAACACCTTCAACAAGATAATTAATAATTCCATCAAGATCATTGTTATTTGATACATTGTTTGTAATTCCACCCATATCAACATGAATTTCAGCAGTTGTGAATCTATTAACAACATCTCTTTCTGCTAAATCTCTTAAATATTTTAATTCTTCAGAAGTTATATCTAATGAATCCTTTATTGAACCAGTGTCTGATGCAATCTTTGATGCTGAATTTCCAAGATCACCTATCATATTAGAAATGTCATTACTACTTCCAAAAAACTCACCAATCTTTTTATCTATGCCTTGACCAACTTGGTAACCTGCATTATATGCATCTGAAACCCATCCAGTTTCAAAAGCATCAAAAGTATTCATTCCTTTATTAAATGCTTCACTTACCGATTCATAATCTTTTTTATTATTTTCTGCTTCTGCTTTCTTTGCAGCATATTCATCTGCTTTACTTGTAATACCTGATACATCAATATCAATAAATGGTAATTTATTCAATGTTTTTACTATTCCAGCAATGACATCCATAACTGTTTCTAATAAACCATAAAACCATGATTTAATATTACAGATAACATTATTAAATGCAATACCAATATTTGATGCACAAGCACCCAAAGCATTCCAAATACCCAAAGCAACATTTGCAATAAATAATCCTAAATTCTTAAAAAATTGTAAAACTACATTAATGCTTCCACATATTACACCAGTAGCACTAACTGTTGTACCCTTTGCTTTATTTATTGCTGCTACTACTGCATAAATTGCAGCAATAACTGCAATAATTATTAACAAGATCCAAGTTAATGGACATGCTAATAATGCAGCATTAAAACCTACTTGTGCTCCTGTTGCCATTTCAGTTGCAGCTGCTTCTGTTAAACTTGCACCTGCTTTCATTACTGAACTTGCTACACTAATTGCTTTTAAAGTATTAGATACTCCTTCAATTGCATTATGAATAAGTAAAGCAGCAGTATATAAGCCAATTGCAGTAGCAATACCTATTACAATCGGTTCAAGAATTGACCAGTTTTGTGCTAATGAATTTATCATATTAAAAATTGGTTGTGAAGCAACATATAATTTATTCATTACATTTGTCCAAACTTGTGACCAAGTCATAGGTATACTATCAAAACTTCCATTTATGTTATCAGTTGCACTTAATAGTGCATTTTTAACTACATCAGCAGTAATTTTACCTTCACTTGCCATTTCACGAATTTTACCAATTGGTACATCTAAATAATCAGCAATTGTTTGAATAACATTTGGTGCTGATTCAAATACTGCATTTAATTCTTCACCACGAAGAACACCAGACCCTAATGCTTGGGTTAATTGTAATGATGCTGATGCCATTTCTTGTTGACTTGCACCAGCAATAACAAATAACTTACTTAAATTTTCAGCAAATGCAATTGTTTCATTATTGGATTTAAAAGCATCACCTGCTCTTTGTCCAAGTTTTGCAACTATATCTGCTTGTGTTTGGTAAGATGATCTTGCTCTTTGTGCAGAATTAAATATTTCTTTTTGCAATTCATCAGTGGTGTGCAAGCCATCATTCATTAAATTTAACCTTGCTTTGGTTTGGGTATATTCATCTGATAAATTTACTAAACCTTTTATACCTTTTAGTCCAACATAAGCACTAACTAACGATTTTACAGAACTTGCTAATCGATCAATAGCACCTGTACCATTACTAAATGATTGGTTTAATTTATTTTGTTGGTTTGAAGTATTATTTATAGAATTTGATACTACTTCTAAAGAATTTGTCAAACCTTCTATTTGATTATTCATATACTTTATATCATCCGTATCAAAACTTTTATTTATACTTTCATCAATTTCATTAAATTTATTAATTAAATTGTTAGATGCTCCCATTATGTTTTGCATAACACTTGACATGTTATCACCCAGATGTATTGCAGTCATAATACTTGCCATACCTATCACCTTCCCTTCTTTCTTCTAATCCTTTCATCCTTTCTTCTTTGAATTTCTAAAAGACATGATTGATTATAAAATTCCTTTACTTTTGATATATCATGCTTTTTTAGTAAAGAATCAATTTGAACATTTGAGTATTTTTTATAGTTTTTAAAATTGCATCTTAACCATTTATAAAAAGTATTTTTATTTTTCATTTCTTTAATAGTTAGTTTCATTATAAATTTAAAAACTGATAATACTTTTTCATAATTTTTATGTCCCTTGTTTAAAATCACAATAGTAGAACTATTTGATCCATATCTAACTATTGTTAAATAACTCTCAATATCTAAATTATCAATAGTTATACCTTGTAACCAACCATTTGATAAATAATCAAAATTAACCGCCCATAAATTCTTATGAATTATTTCTATATTGCTATTTAATTTCACTTGATTTAGTAATTGTTTCTGATTCAATCAAAATCACCTTCAAAATAAGCATTTCTTTCATCATAAGTCATTTTTGATAAGTCAATTTTGGTGCTAGGATCATCCATACCTGTTTCCCCTGGAATTGCCCCTTTTAAGGTTCTAGTTTCAGCATCAAATAAGAATTTACTATCTTCAGCACCTTTAAGAGTTTCAATTTGTTCAGATAATCCTTTGATTGTTCCATCTTCATTCAATTCAACCTTTTCTAAATCAATTAATGCTTTTACTGCAATAATATTTCTTGCTTTAGCATTTGACAATTCTTTTTCAATAGCAAATGATTTTTTTAAATCATTAATTTCATTCTTGTGTGCTTCATCACTTGTCTTATTAGTGTTTTGTAAATCTTCAATAGTTTGTTTTAATCCTGCAACATCTTCAGTAGAATTTTTTAAATCATTTAATTGACTATCCCTATCTTTTAATTCGTTGGTTAATTTATTGTTTTGTTGATTCAAAAATTCAATTTTAGCATTAACAGTATTTAGTTCTTTTTTTACTTCACCAATTATTTTGGAATGTTCATCAAGAATTGCATCAACAACATCTTTATCATTTATGCCCAAATCCTTTAAAAATTCTCTATTCAACTTACTCATGATATTCACCATCCTTTCAAACAAAAATATTGCCTAATATTTCTAAAGTGTAGGAATACTAGACAATATTTGTATTTTTTGTTACTAACCAGTTACTAATACCTACCTTTCGAATATATTTTGACAATATAATTTTACCATTTATTAAACATAAAATCCTTATATTTAAAGCAGATAATTAATGTTATGTTATTCTTATAAAAAATAACATAACATTAAACCTTTTATATAATTTTGAATGTCAACATTTGTCAACATTTTCAATTGCGTCTGAAACTCTAGTTTTCCCTAGTTTTATATTCTTTAATACTTATAATGTTTGCATTTGTAAGCATTCTTTATATAGTTTTGAACCTTATCATTCCTTATCAATTTGAATAACCAGTTTTTTTATATTATTAGAGGTTAACAAAAGTTAACATTTTTATATTAACTTTGCAAATCACACCATAAAAATACTAACATTCAAATTTATTTAATTCTTATAATTTCAACATTTACTATATATGCTTGAACCCTAGCATTTCCTAGCAATCTTATCACTATGTATATTGTCGATCAAACCCTTTATATATGTTTGAAGGTTAGCATTTGTTAGCAATCTACTACCTGCCTGTGTTGAAACATTATATGTCTTTGATCCTTAACAAAACAATTTAAATACTCTTGAATGTCTAGTTTTGTCTAGTTTTATTAATAAATCTTTTGAGTAGAATGTTGGGTTTTGTAAGGTTTTGTGAGTTTCTAAATATGTATTTTCTTCTTTAATGTTAAGTTTTGTTAAGTTCTGATTTATAATTTCAGGTTTTTTCAGGTTCAACTTTATCAGTATTATCCATCTTCAATTTAACATTTTTAAGATGCTTAACTCGATCTTCAGACATTCCAAGTTCATTTGCGATATATTTCACTGATTTACCACCAAAATACAATTCTTGAATGTATTTTATTTTTTCTGCAGGTGATGAAAATTCATAATCTTTAGTAGATATGTAAAAATAATCACCTGCATAATTGTTTTTAATATGATCATATACATCTTTAGGTATATAATCTTTTAATTCATTAAAATTTCTATATTTCATAAAATTTTCATCTTCCTTTCATTAAATAGGGATAGGATGACTAGATGACTAGTTCTTTGTATATTCTTTTATATAATATAAATATATTTATTCGTATTTTTTTTATTTCAATATATAAAGAACTTAAAACTAACTAGTCATCTAGTCACTAATACCAATACTTATTGATATTATAGGTATTTTTAAGTGACTAGTTTCTTATTATAAATAGTCACTTTCTAGTCACCTTTTTAAACTAAAATAGTCCTTATAGTTAATTTTTATATTCAAATATTATTGATCTCTTATCTTTATTGTTTTTATTCTTTACTTTAACATCTAAATTCGGAAGATATAGTTTTAATCTTTTTACAAAATTGAATATATTTATATCAGATGAATCATAATTATTTTTAGAACAAAAATAATTAAAATTTTTCATGATTTCATCCCTTGGTTCATTTTCAAATACTTTTCTACCAACAAATTCATATTCCTCTCTTTTATCTTCAATAAATGCGAGTATTGGATCGTTTGATATTTCAAAATCCCTTATCTCTTTTTTAATCTTATCCGGAGTTGTATATTCTTTATTTTCCAAAACTCTTTTTAATCCTTCCACACCAATTTTAATTAAATATTCCATACTTTCTTGTGATTTTAATTTTGAACCAATATAAGGATTAAAACTATCGCCTAGATTTTCTTTTGTAAATTTACCATTAAAAGGTACAATTACTAATCTTCTTCTAATTGCTCCTGAATCGGCACCCGTTCCCATTCTAGGAATGTTATTTACTGAAAATATTAATTTACAATAAGGCTCAAATTCAAATCTTGGCTGCCCTTTTTGCTCTGCTTCAATTCTTTCACCTGTTACTATCTTTTTAAAATAAGATAAATCATTAACCATTTTATCAGATATATCATCACCAATATTAGCAAGTTTTCCAAACATCATAACAGTAGCAAACTTTTCATCCAAGTTTTTAAGCCCTAAAGATGATGTGTTTTTTTGACCTAATAAGTGTTTTAACATATTTAAGTAAGTAGATTTACCATTTGCACCAGTTCCAATTAACATAAATGCTTTACCACCAGCAAGTGTTTGTGACCTATAAAAACATGATCCAATTACTTCTTCAAGTAATTTTCTTATTTCTTTATCATTACAAGAAATATTATTTAATACTTCATCAACTTCTTCAGAATAAGCATTCTTGTTATAATCCCATTCAATTTTATTAGTAATAATAAAATCAGGTGAATAAGGTAATAATTCATTTGTATCAATGTTTAAAATCCCATTCCTAAAAGCAATAAATTTTGCTGGTGTAACTGGTGTATTTTCTCTAATCAAAATATCTAAATATGACATTACTTCTGTTCTTTTTGCTCTATTTAATTGTGGTATATGCTCAATCATTGCTGATTCAATTTCTTGTTGACCAGTAATGTATATTCCATCTTTAAATAAATGTAATTGATTATTAATTCTTTTAATATGATGATTGTTCTTTAAAAATAAAGCAAATTTATCAAATAAGAATGAATTTCCTTTGTAAAAAATAGGTTTTTTAAATGAATCATCTCTTAATATTACATCCAATTCATCATCTGATAATGGTTCTTTCAAAACATAATTGTTAATGATTTTTATAGTTTCTCTTGCTTCCTCTATTGAAAAATCATTTGATTGTAAGGTTAGGATATAATTAAATAATGCTTGATTTCTTCCATCACCATTCTCCATATTTTGAAAATCTGTACTATTTTTTACTGGTGTCATCCATTTAGGAATAGATTGATATTCCATACCATCTTCAATATCCCATTCAATAAATCTTTCTTTATCATTATATTTAAGAATTTCATATGAATTTTTACATCCAACTTTAATATCAGCAGTTATTCCACATGCCAAATTGCAATGAGTATAACATTTGTCAATATTAGTGTTTCTGAATAAAAAGTGTTTTCCTCTAGTTGTTTTATAAACTCTACAATTTAATTGAAAATCTTCAACAATGTTCATCAATATTTCTGCTTGTTCACCATCATCAATATCAACTAAAATAGTATTGTCTGCAAGAATTCCTGCAAATTCAGGTAAGTCTTTTACTTCTTCATAAGATTTAAAATCATTTCTATTTTTAAATTTTTCCATGCACTTTTTATCTTTAATTTTTACATATCCTTTAAAAAATTCATCCATAGTTTTTCACCACCTTTCTTTTTATATTTTTATTTTGCAATTTTAACATCCAGGCTGCTTCCTTTTTCTTTAACATTAAATGTTTTCACTATTTTAAATAATTTATATCCTTTAGCATTTTGTTTATATTCTAGTAGGTAAATAAAGTTATTTCTTATCTTTTTAACCACATCATCTAGTAGTTTTGAATATTGAGGGTAATTAATAAATTCTATATCAACATCAGTTAAATTTTCAGTTAAACTTCTTAATAATTCATTAACAATATGAATCTGATAACCTTCTGTAATCACCTGGTTCATAAATATTAATTTATTGGTATATTTACCTTGTGGTACAACCTTAAACCAAATAGACACCATAGGGTCACCATTTTTTGATCCTTTCAATTCCATTTTTACAACATTAACTTTATAAATTCCACTTTCAATCTTCTTATTCATTTTCTATCATTTCCTTTCACTATTTAATATTTGATTTAATTTTTTTTTAATTAATGTTTGACTTGATATTTTCAGACTCTTTTTCAAAGAATAATTCTTGTACTGAACTTTTTAATTCATAAGCAATTTTTTTCATAATTTCAATACTAGGATTTTTGGCTTTACCTCTTTCTATATTCATCATATATTGTGGTGTGATTCCAACTGCCTTTGCTAAATCCTTTTGTTTAATCCCCAATTCAATTCTTTTTAACTTGATTGGTGTTGCCATTTTGTCACTTCCTTTCAATAATTCAACCAATTTGGTTGTTGCATTCATTATATTACCGTTTTGGTTAATTGTCAATTAGTTTTATAAAATATATTGACAATTTGGTTATTTTTCTTTATAATTTATTTGTGAGGTGATAAATTTGATTGGAAAAAATATAAGAGAAGCAAGAAAATCAAAGGGATTAACGCAAGAAGAATTAGGCAATCTTATTGGATTAACTGGTGTTGCTATTATGAGATATGAAAAAGATCAAAGAGAACCCAATATGGAAACAATAGAGAAAATTGCAAATGCATTAAATATTCATCCTATGGATCTATTAAGTTGGGAGCAGGTAACTGAAATTAATGAATTTGAAAATTTTATTGAATATATTAAGTCAATTGGATATTCAGTATTTATTGAACAAATCTCGGAAGATGATTGCAATATTAAGTTACAAAAGGATGATTGTATATCTATTTTTTCTAATAATGAATTTAGAATATTACAATCAAAGAATAAAGATAATCTTGAAGGATTAATTTTATTACAAAGCAAGAAAAATAAAAATTGATTATGTGCTGCAACAAATAATCAATCAAAAAAAAAAATCCTTTGGCTGCAACCAAAGGAAACTTTAAATCAAATATCATTTCATGAAAAGAATTTTTTCACAATATTCCCATTAAATGACAATATCATTTTATCATTTTCTTGGGATTTAGTCAAATATCATATGTAAAAATTAGAAAGGAATTTGATAAAATGAAAAATCCAAATGGTTATGGATCAGTTGTTAAATTATCAGGAAACAGAAGAAATCCTTTTGCAGTAAGAAAAACCACTGGTTGGAATGAAAAAGGACACCCTATCTATTTAACAATTGGTTATGCACCTACAAGAGAAGAAGGAAATATTATGTTAGCATTATACAATAATGATCCTTATGATGTAGATGCAGTTAAAGTTACATTAAAACAATTATGGGAATTATTTAAAGAAAAGAAACTTTCAAAATTAAATAAATCAACTAGAGGTTCATTAACTTCAGCATATAATCATACTAAAAAATATCATGACAACAAATATAGGGATTTAAAATCATTTCATATGCAAGATTGTATTGATAATTGTGGTTGTGGTTATTCAACACAATGGGCAATTAAAAATTTATTTGGTCATTTAGATAAATTTGCTTTAGAATTAGATGTTATAAATAAATCTTATGCACAATTAACTACTGCTGAAAGTATTCCTGAAACCACTAAAATCCCATTCACTGAAGAAGAAATTAAAACATTATGGGAACATGAAAAAGATGATTGGGTTGATTCAATATTAGTATTCTTATATACAGGATTTAGAATTAGTGAATTATTAAACATTAAGATTGCAGATATTGACCTTGAACAAGGTACAATACAAGGTGGTATAAAGACAAATGCTGGTAAGAATAGAATTATACCTATTCATTCTAAAATCTTCAATATAATTAAATCTAGGGTAGAATCTGGACAAGTCTATTTGTTTGAACTAGATGGTAAGAAATTATCAAGTTATCTATATTATAAGATATGGGATGAATTAATGGAAAAATTTAAAATGGATCATACACCTCATGAATGCAGACACACTTTCAGAAGTAGATTGGATTCAGCAGGTGCAAATAAGAAATGTATTGATATGTTAATGGGTCACAAATCCAAAGAAGTTGGTGAAAGAGTTTATACACATAAAACACTTGAAGAACTAAAATATGCAATTGAACTAATAACAGGTTAGTAACAAAAAAGAACCCCAACCCTTTATTTATAAGGGTTGGGGTTTAATTTCAAAATATTATAACATAAAAAGAAATTTTTCTAATGTAGTAAACATTATCCATTGTAAAAGGTGTATCGCATTCATTGATGTTTTTAAACAATTTGTATAAATAATTGGATATCATTCTTAATAGCAGTAACGAAATAATTAATCCCACTAAGACTATTTCAACATGAATTATGATCTCAGTATTCGTATGATGATCTAAATATTCTGCAACGATTGAGACTTCTGATTCCCTTATGTTTCCAATTACTGTATCGTTTGATTTTAAAACATTTCCATCCACATGAATATTTTTGGAAATAAAAGGAACTACAATCATAACGATCAATAATATTCCTGCTCCAACCTCAGATACAATTCTCACAATTTTTGATAATACATAAATCACTTTACTTATCATTTTCATCTTTTTTTGTTTTTCTTTTTTAAACTTAACAACACTCATTTTAATCTCTTCATCTAATGAATCTATATCCGCAAAATTTTCATGAACCAAATCATTGATTTTACATTTAAAGATATCACATAAGCACATAATATTCTGCATACTTGGAAAATTCTCTCCAGTTTCCCATTTGGATATAGACTGCCTTGATACTCCAAGTTTTTCTGCAAGTTCTTCTTGTGATATTTTTTTATTTTTTCTAATTTGTTTCAGATTATCTCCGAATTTCATTAGACATTTCTCCTTTCTGTTGTTAAGTTTATGATAAATTATTATTTTATTCTACCAACTTTTAAGTGCATTTTACTTATCACGCAAAATTTTACAATTGTTGTTCTGTTTCCTGATTCATTTTCTTTCAATACTCCCATAATAGCGCATACATACTCATATAGCACCCCTATGAAATAAAAAATAGTAAATCCAATACATCCAATAATTTACTTTTAAATTTTTCACTTAGTTTGCACAGTTTGATTATACTTCCAACCATCAAATAAATACTAAATAAACATAGTAACAAACCTAAAATTCCATTGGGAGATTCCAATATAAATAATTGTAAAATAAAGGAGAGTAATCCTATCATAAATAGTACTCCACATAAAACCTTTTGATTTTGTTTCTTCATAAATCTTCACTCTTTTCTATTGAGGTATATCATACACTATCCACAAAACAATTGTACCCAATACGTTTTTCCATTTAAAGTATATGTCCCAACTCCAATTGTTCTATGCCCAGAAGCAATCATATTATTATAGTGTCCAGGAGAATTTTTCCATGATGTTGCGACTTTTTGGGGAGTACCATTATAACCACCTGTTCCATATGCAATATTCTCAGCAAAAATCATACGTTCAAATCCCATATCATCCCCAACAGAGCTCCATGATCTTCCATCTGGTCTTGTATGACGAAACGTATCAGCATAAGCCATTTCAATTGCGCGAATGGTTGCGAGCACACTCAATTCACGATTTAGAGTTAATGGTTCGGTACTTACTTCTACTCTATATTCATTGACATATTTGGTAACTTCTTCATAAAGCGCATAACTACTAGTACTTACATTACGTGCTTCTGATTCAAGTTCCTTACTCGTTGCCTGAAAACCACTTGTATCCAATTCTCTATTGGAACTGATTAATTTCTTATCGGTAGTAGCATTGCTATAGGTGGTAATAGTATAGATATTTGTAACTTTATACTTTGTTCCATATTTTCCATCTTCATATGCTTCTTCGGTTTCATTTTTGGTACTCACAACTGTTATCACTGGTTGAGGAGGATTGTTGTTTGTCTCTTCCTTTGGATTGGAATTATTGTTCGTACTAACTGCTTGATTTGGAGTCTCGTTTATCTCTTTATTTTGAACAGTTAGATGAACCTTTTTCTTCACTTCATTTAAGGCATTATCACGCGCTACTATGATATACTCTTTTGTTCCAACGGTAGTGTCCAATTCTACAGTATTACCCTCCAAATCTGTTATTGTAATCATACAAGCAGCATTCGAATTATCCTCACAATGCACAATAAAATCATCAGAGGTAATCTCATCTCCCAAAGTAATTTCTACATCTTTTACTTCTAAAACAGGCGGTGTCTTATCTACTACTTCTAGAATGGAATGATAAATTTCACCATCTAGTTCAATTGTAACATCATATATTCCAATACTATAAACAATATTCTCATTCAAAATCAAGTTTCTATCAGAAACAGTTTCATCTTGATTGATTAATGTAATTTTGACGTCATTTAGATTTATTTTTTCCAAAAAGAAAATTTCATAATCAAGAACAGTTCCAGAATCCATCACTACTTTGTCTTTGATTTCTATTTTCTTTTGGTCTTCTACTATAGAGGATTTTTTTGGTTTTAAAATCCAATCTCGATTTAGAAATACTAAAATTACCGCAACAATTACAAGCATTCCTAGAATAATCAATATGACCTTCTTCTTGGTTATCATTTTCTTTTCTTTCTTATCCATAATCTAAAATCCTTCCTTTTACGCAATCGTAAATTCGGCGGTTATATAGTGTTTGGTTCCTTCTCCTGCATAAGATGTATCTTTTAAAATCCGATATTTGCCATTTTCTAGTGTTCCATAATGATATTCCCAATTCACTTTTAATTCTAATGTATGATTTTCATTGACAGAATATCCAATCGTAATAAAAGTCATATCGTGTTTCGGTTTCATTTCCACCCACACTCCGTTTTCCTCTTTTTCAAGCTGATATCCCTCTCCATAAATATTGTTCCTATCACTGGTATCCGTAATAATGACAGTTGCTCCTTTATTCGTTAAAGTACCCTTTTTGATTGTCATGGATACATTCTCTAAATCATCTATTTTGATGCTACACTTATTTATTAAGGTTTCTTTTTCTTTGGCAATATAAATATCTTGGTTATGGTCTATTGTATTACATGAGATAACATAAAAATCTTCATTTCCAAATTCTTGCTGATTCTCGTCATAGTGATATATGATAGAACCACCATCTCTTAATGTATCCACATAATTTAATTGTTTCAAAAAATCCCCTACTGTAATTTCCTCGTTCATGAAAGCATCAAATAGGTTAGAACTACTAGAATGTAAATAAGGAACTTCAAAGGAAAAAGATACATGTCTACCATCATCTAAGGTAAGACCAAGCATAAATAATTCTTGTTGTGAATTGGAAACTTTTTCTACCTTTTTGCGACAACCAGTACCTGAAATTAGAATACTACAAATAATCAAATGAAATAATACTTTTTTCATCACTTCACCTTACCACTTTCTACCCCACATTATATCACAAGTTGAAAGATTTTCCTAATCCAATAACCATTAGAAAAGGATCCCTTAGGACCCCTTTATTACATCATATTTTCTAGCTTTTTATTTGCCTTTTTCATGGTTGCATCTACTGCTTTTTCTACACTCTTCTTTACAGGCTTATTATACTTTTGATACGCCAAAACAGCCCCTGCACCTATACCCATAAGTGCCATATCCTTAACAAATTTCATATTATCACCTTCTCGCCAAAAAATATGAATGTATGCATATACACTATACATACATTCATAGTTTGCATCATTTACTCGAATTTATACAGACATTTCTTAACTTTTCACATAAACTCGTTTTGCGAATTCTTTCATGATCATTGGATACACTATAGGTAAATGCTTGTATTTCTCCCATAACAATTAATTTTTTCTTTGCTCTTGTAACACCTGTATAAATAAGTTTACGATAAAGCATTCTATAATAAGACATGCAAATTGGTAAAACAACCAATTCAAATTCACTTCCTTGAGATTTATGAATACTGATAATAAATCCATGTTTGATTTTAGAAAAGTCTTTTGGTAAATATTTTACTTCTAACCCATCATAATCTACATAGATCTCATTTTTTTTACTTTTACTCATTTCGGATGGAATAATGCGACTAATAATGCCAATATCACCATTAAACACATTTTCTTCTGGCATATTGACAAGTTGTAATACTTTGTCGCTTTCCCTAAAAATCACATCTCCTACTTTGATTTCTTGTTTATCCTCTTCTTTGGGATTCCAAATTGCCTGTAACTCTTGATTGAGACGGTCTATTCCATTTGGACCTGCATACATCGGTGCCATCATTTGGACTCTTTTATAATCATATCCTTTTTCAATTAATTGTTCTGTTAATTTTTTTAAAGAAGGGCCAATTTGTTCTGGTGAACATTCCAAAAAAGTAAAATCGTTTGTGGTACTTAAGTATTGCTCACTTAAATTGTTATTTTTAATTTCTTCGGCAAGTACAGGAATATAAGAATCATTACTCTGACGATAAAGTAAATTAAGAGGTATAGTCGTAATACATTCACTGAGAAGCAAATCTTTTAAAATTTCTCCTGGTCCAACACTTGGTAACTGATGATAATCCCCTACCAAAACGAGTTTGATATTTGTCGTTAACCCTTCTAATAAATGCTCAAATAATTGGGTATCAATCATGCTTACCTCATCGACAATAATCAGTTTTTGTGTAGCAGGATTCCATTCATTGACGGCAAATTCGTTGTTATCCTTATTCCATTTTAAAAACCTGTGAATGGTAGTAGCTGGAAATAAAGTTGCTTCCGCCATTCGTTTACTTGCTCTTCCTGTAGGTGCCAGTAAAGCAATTTCACTTTCTGCCTCGTCTTGTGATAAATGGTTTAAACTTTGGTATAATTCGACAATGGCTTTGATAATCGTCGTCTTTCCTGTGCCGGGTCCACCTGTAATAATGGTAATATGTTTTTGTAAAGATTCTCGAATAGCTTTCTTTTGTTCTTCATTATATTCTATTTGTTCCTGCTTTTCTAAGGTTTGAATATTCTCATCTAAATTTTGATATCGTTCATCTTCCTTTTGAATGAGGTTCCAAATTCGTTTTACAATATATTGTTCTGCATCATGTATCGTTTTTAAATAATAGCGATTTTCTTCTAATACAAATTTATTTTCCAAACACAAATCTTCTAAATAGCTTTGAAATAAATCAAAATCAACTTCCAAACCTAGGTATTGGTTCATACTTTCATATAAATCTTCTATTACAAAATAAGTATCTCCTGTTTCAAAAGAAAGTTTTTTTCCAATGTAAAATAAACAAGCCTTCATACGTCTTTCATCTAATGTATCTATATTGAAATGAGAGGCAATACGATCGAGTTTTGGAAACGTAATTTCTTCTACATCATCTAAAACTCTATAAATATTATGTTCCAATTCTAAAATGGTATTACCTTTGTAACAATTATAAATAGAAAGAGCATCTTTCATGGAAAAGCCAAGTTCTGTTAAATAAACAATTGTTTTATGGCTTTCTTCGTACTTGGTTAAATTTTGAATGATTTGATTTTGTTTTTTCAAAGAAAGTTTTGGTACTAGATTCAAGCAAGCAGGATCTTCTAAAATACGGTCCAGTGTATTTTCTCCTAATGTTTCAACAATTTTAGTTGCCATTTTTTCACCAATACCTGAAAATAAATCACTCGATAAAAAGGAGATAATGCCATCCTTGTCCTCTGGTTTCATATGTTCTGATTCTGTTACTTGAAATTGTAATCCATATTTAGGGTGATTGACTACCTCCCCTTTGCATAAATACATATCATCTTCTTTTAGATCAACAAAATAACCCGTAAATGTAATGGTTTTATCCATATAATCTTGTAATTCTTCATCATCGGTTTCTTTTAGCTTCAAAATACCAATGACAAAGCCTTTTTCAGACGAAAAAATACTTCGTTTATAAATTCCTTTTACATATTTACTCATTCTATCATTTCCTAACAATATCATTATATCAAACATACGTTCTAATTACAAATAGAAAAAAGTCTTTCGACTTTTAACGTGTTTTTCCTTCTTCAGAATAATTTTGTTGTTCTTCTAAATATTGTTGTTCTAGTCTATATCGTTCTAAAATCTCTTGTGGTAAATATAGTGGTCCATGTTCTGGACTGGAGTCTCTTGGACTATATTCTTCCAAATCCTTATAATATTCTGCTCTTTGTTTTTGTTGCTGCTCTAATATATGTCTTGCTCCAACGAAAGAAGCAGTTGCAATCGCGGCTAAAACACCTACCGCTTTTACAAAATTCCCATTTCTTTGCAATTTCATACTCTCGCGGTTATGTACTCTATGTGCTACTTGATCAAGAGTCTCTTCAAATGACATAACTTCCGTCGTAGTTCCTTTTATTTCATTTGGAATGATTATCGCTAATTCTTGTATTCTTTTTTGAAGTTCTTCTGATTTCACATTGATAATCGTTTTTTCTTGAGATACCATTGGTCGAAGATTGTCAAAGTTGTATTTTTTATTAAAAGCATACTGAAAGATTCTATTTTTATTTTGGTCTAAGTATATCTTAGAATTGTTAATATTTGTATTAACATTTTTACTTGTATTACCGTGTAATAATCTGACGATTTCTTCTATTGTATAATAGTATCCAGTTGGTATTTTACAATCTTCATACTGAAGATATTCTTTTAATCTAATTTCATTTTGTTCTAGATCAATTGGTTCTAATTCGAATATACGAATTATCGGTTCTTTACTCATCGTTTTTCAACTCCTATATGTATTATATTACTATAACTTTATAAAATAGTCAACGTTTTCAACACCATAGCAATATGGATACTCTATTTGTTCAAGTTTCAGTATTCTCTTTTTCTGTAAGTTTTTATCGTTTGTTTTTACTTTTACAAGTAAATAATTTCCTGTATGTCCTATAATACCATCCTCAGAAATCGTTTCTGGTAATACTTCCACTTCTTTTCCTATGAACTGTTTCATATACTCTACTTCTAATTGTTTTGAAAGAGAAATTAATATTCGAGCTCGTTCTTTTTTTGTTGCGTTGTCTAAATGATTTGGAAGTTTACAAGCCGCTGTTCTATCACGTTTGGAAAAGGGAAAAACATGTAGTTTTGCAAATTTTATGGTTTGAATGGTTTCAATTGTTTCTTTAAATTCCTCTTCTGTTTCTCCTGGAAATCCTGTAATTACATCTGTGGTAATGGAAATATTAGGTCTTATTTTTCTAATTTGATTTATTTTTTGGATAAAATATTCCTTGTCATATTTGCGATTCATTCGTTTTAATACTGTATTAGAACCACTTTGTAGTGGTATATGAAGATGATCTACTAATACATGACTTTTCGCAAACACTTCTAATACACGTTCATTTAACTCTGTTGCTTCAATAGAAGAAATACGAACTCTTTCCAATCCTTCTATTTGAATTAAATCATTAAGTAAGTCTGCAAAATCATAATTTTCAAGTTCTGCTCCATAATTTCCTGTATGAATTCCTGTTAAGACAATTTCTCTATGCCCATTTTGAACCAATTCTTTTACTTCTTGTATCACCGTTTTTGGTTTTTTGCTACGAACATTTCCTCTAGTATAAGGTATGATGCAATAAGTACAAAAATTGTCACATCCATCTTGGATTTTTACAAAAGCCCTTGTTTTATTAAAATTATTGAGTATCATTGATTCAAATTTTAAATCTTTCATTTCAAGCACATCTTCAATTTTATTTTTATGTTCTAAAAATGATTCTATATATCCTACTATTTTAGATTTTCCTTGATTCCCAATTACAATATCTACTCCATCAATTTCAATATTTTTTGCATTCTGCGCAAAACATCCACAAACTACAATTAAAGCATCTGGATTTTTATGAATCGCATGTTTAATCGTTTTCATCGATTTATGATCTGCAGTATTGGTTACTGTACAAGTATTAATAATAGAAATATCCGCTAATTCATCTGTAGATACTTCTATATATCCATTATTCTTTAATTGATCACGCATCACATTAGATTCATAGGTATTGACTTTACATCCTAATGTATAAATATTAAATTTCATAAACCCTCCTAAAAAATAGGCAAGATTGCCTACTCTAAATTTTTTCTAAATTCTTTTAATGCTTGTAAAAATTCTTCATTTTCCTTTATTTCAGGGCTGATTGGTGGCATATCTAATGTCTGTTCCAAACCATCAATTTTCATATGCGTATGAAACCCATAATCTTCTAAGTAATCATTGATTTGATTTTCCTCTAATTCTTGTTCAAATGTCTCAATGATATCCTCTTTATCATCTTCATTTTTTATATCATAAGGGTGCTGTTCTGCTTTTTGAGATTGAAAAGAGGGCACTTTAGGATATTCAAAATGTTCTTCCATTTTCCCATAGATTGGTGAAATAAAATCGGTGTTTTTGAACTTTCTTACAGCCGGTGTTTCTTTTGGTTTTTCTTCAAAAGTATCTGAGATTTTTTCATTTAATATATGTTGTGTCGCTGGCATCGGAACTGCTTCTTCCTCTGCTTTTGATATTACTTCTTCTGCTACTGGTTCTTTTACATCAATCTTAGCTACATTATTTTCCTTGTTAATTGTTTTTACTAGTTCCTGATAGCTAATAATTGATTTTTCTTCTTGTTCTTTTTCAAAAGTTTCCACCACATCTTCTGATTTTGCCTCTAAATCCTGTTGCATCTTTTCTAGCATTTCTTCTATTTCTGATTTTTTCTCTACAAAATTCTTTTGTGGTTCTTCCATCTTTGTTTCAACCATTTCTACCTGTGTTTCTAGTTCTTCTGCTTTCCTATCTACTACTTGTGATTCTGATAGTTCTACTTTCTTCACTTCTTCTAATTGTGGCTTGGCTTTTTTTTCTGTCATTGCACTCATAAGTTCGTTAATCTCTTCTTTATCTTTTTTTCGATCTTTTACAATAATATAAATCACATTCCCTACCAATAGAAGAATTACAAAAGCAGCAATTACTAACATAATTTGATTGTTAATATCTATATCAATCATACACTTCACTCCATATAATAAAAATTAAGTACACTTAAAATATACATTGGTACTGTTTCTACACGCATAATACGATTGCCTAGTGAAACAGAAATAAATCCTAATTCGTTCCACTTTTTTTCTTCTAAGGGAGAAAATCCGCCTTCAGGACCAATCGCTATATTTATTCTATCACAAGTTGTATTTGAATTCAAAACAAAACGAATATTTCTTTGTGTCTCAGTTGTACTACAAATGAGACTTAGTCCTTCTAGCATTTTCATATTTTTTGGATTTTGGATGGGAAGAATCTCTGGAATATCTATACGGTAAGATTGTTCACTCGCTTCTTTACAAATTCGCTTCCATCTTTCTAACTTTTTATCTTCTTTTTCTTCTTTTCGCTTGATAATACTACGTTCTGTTTCGATTGGGATAATTTTATTTACACCTAATTCGGTTGCTTTTTGGAGAATTAAATCCATTTTTTGTTCTTTTAAAAGAGGTATCAATAATGTAATTTTAGGCATTCTATTTTCTTTTACTTCTAACTCTTTTTCCACCATAATTTGGATATTTGTATTTACATTTTCTAGACAACATAAATACACTTTTGTGCCATACACAACTTGTATTTTGTCATGCTCATCCATTCGCATCACAGTTTTGATATGATAGATGTCTTCTTTATTTAGAATCAATTGATTATCTATTTTTTGTTTGGCAAAATATCGTTGCATAAAGACTACCTCCAATGTTTTCTATTATAACATTTCTTATTGCAAAAGAAAATAGGTATTTTCTACCTATATTATATGCTTTCTTCTATTGATCCGGAGTTTGGCAGTTACTTCTTTTTTAAATATAAAGTATACCCTTTTTACATA